>Ga0065711_1002869_pt1 | contig 31148 bp, 8 predicted proteins | sample Hoacrofraction12_FD_59098 | JGI IMG/M metagenome (GOLD analysis project Ga0065711, IMG submission 59098) | Hoatzin crop microbial communities from Cojedes, Venezuela - Epithelial fraction 12 v2 (version 2) | ecosystem: Host-associated > Birds > Digestive system > Esophagus > Crop | place... | reverse complement strand
GAGGCAGCGGGGCGGCCCCGGGGGCGGCGGCCCCGGGGGGCGGCAGCCCCGACCCCCCCCCTCGGCCGCTCGCACCCGGACCCTGCGTCGAGGGGTCTGTTTCAACCCTACAGGACGCTCTGGTTTGGAGCCGGAAGACGAGGGGTTTTTTGTTTTTATTTATTTCGCAGGTGAGGCAGCTTTGTCAGAAAACAGCACCTTATGACGCTGGCAGGGTCATCCATCAAAACGAGAGATAAAGCTGCCAAAATTATTTATGTTTTTAATCAAAGGGAGTCTGAATTTTCATACACGTTCAGAATTTTCCTATGACCTCTGCCAAATTAAAGGTGCGGGGATTTACTGTGTACGCACTTTGCTGCAGCACCCCTTTGCGCTTCTGTAATATATTTAATTGCTTCAAAGTCAGCATTGTACGGGTAGCCAGACGTGAGTGAATCCGGGAGACAGTTACCGAAACCTCTGCGTCACTCAGTTTCTTTACCTTTGCCTGATATTCCCAAGTTGACAAACCATGAGAAACACGACGTCACACAAACCCATCACCTCTTTGCAGCAGACATCGAAGGTAAGAACTGTAAGGCAGGAAAAAACAGAAGAAAACCGCCAAATACTTTCAATGTGTATAGGTGTTACACTCTATAGCAGTTCTCTTTTCTGAATGGCAGTGAATACAATTGAATGTTCTTAACTGAAACCCTTGATAATTTTATTTTTATTATTCACTTTTTGAATTTTTTCTTGTTGTTTCTTTCACGAGCAGCCTGTGTTTCATTGTGGCCCACTAAAAGCATCCATCTCTTAAAAAGGGAGAGCACTCTGTTCAGGCCTACTGTGCAAGCAACATCTTTTGCTTCTGTGTTTTTACCAAGTTGCTCCAGTACTCTGCTCTGTGTGTGACAGCCAGAACTGACTTTACATTTTACAGGGCTCTAAACTGCTGGCACTGAATAACAGGGCTTGAACAGCCAACGCTTCAGCCCTGCTGCCAGAGGGGCAATCTGACACTGAGCTGTTTCCTTCTGCTGTAGGAGGCAACATGAGAGACCTGCAAACACAAGAGGTATTAATGGACAACAGACTGCAGATGAGTAGGCTTATACTGCTTCTGCTTAAGTATAGTGTATCCGCAGACTAACTTTAATTTAAAGCAGTAGTATAAATAATTTCATCACACAAATAGTTTCGTTCATTCTGAAATATGTGTTCTGCATAATAAAGAGAATAATTGAAATTTTGTGCACATTCTTATAAAAATGCTTGGTACTATATGGGGTAAAAATGAAAATAAAAAACCTTACTGCAAGTGGTTTAAATATTGAAAATATTTAGTCAGATGTAGAAATTGAAGCTTGCAAGTATTCCTGTTGCAGATAATGGGATAGTTCACAGACCTCAGTTCAGCACATGAATGTATATTTACAGAACTGTGGCTCCACATAGGCAACAGAGCGAAGTGATCCATCCACTAGAATTATTTATATCAATATTTGTATCTATTTTGGTTTGTTTCTCCTGAGAATGTAAATATTTTTTTCCCAAAGAAGAAACCTGAAAGGTGCGTAATGATTTCACTAAATTCATGTTAACTATACAGGGTAAATTAAGCAGAAAACATAAAGGCCAAACACTGTGCACAGTAATTAAGCTCAATATTACAGGGTTGTACTGTAACAATTATAGCCAGCATTGCATGCACACTCTGATAATTCACTTAAATTGCCTTCAGAACATGCCAAGAAAATCTCCTTCACTCAGACAGCAAAAATTATTAAAAAAAAAAAAAAGACAGAAAGAAGAAAAAGCAAATTTGTACTTTTCATTTTGAAAACTATCATTTTTCCTTTCCCTATCTTGTCTCTTCTGGAAAAAATAAGCCCTAAATATAAATAGAGCATTTGCTGTTGTCTTTCTACTAAAGCTTTTAAATTTAAGGAATAATAGATGCCTGTCTAGACAACCCTAAAATTGTTTTAGTTACTGATGTATGGATGACTGATAAATGTCATCTTTTCTGCCTGCAGTGCATTTTGCATCCAGTCTAGTGACATTTGTCTATGGCTGACCTGAGTCTGCATTTTTCATTTGCATTAAGCATTTAAATTTTACAACTCTGCAGCTTCAGGATTCACTATTTACCGGAAAATACACCACCATTCCCTCCTCCCCCTCCACCTCAAAGGAGAGATGCTTTCTTTGCTTGTCACATGGCCATTTTTAATTAAACCAGCAGGGGAGATTCTAATCAGACAAAGGCAATGGAATTTGCTTCATACCTTTCTAAGTGAAATAATTATTAATTCCCTAGTTTCTCATACAGATAAAATGAAATGTGGAGCATGGGCAGCGAAAGGAGGTTTTCATTTAAATATGGACAGTTTCTTTGAAACAATGCAAAAAATATTTAGGTATTTCATAGTAAATGACAAATACATGGAGATGTAAGAAATTAATAGGTTTACCACTTGCTTTTAAAATATGCTTTATGCTATTAATGTCTTTAGGCGTGTGATTGCAGGATGGTAGAATTTCCTCATATAGAGATTTCCATTGCAAAACAGATCACTGTATTTTTACACACTTCTGCTGCAACGTTTGTTGCTGCCTACTATGTAATACAGATGGTTCCAATACTTTACTGTGTGTGAACCGTACTCTCCAAGCCACCATCACCCAAACAAGGCATGATTTTTGCAATATGTCACTTCAGAGGACTGAAATCAACTGGAAGTCTTTGCAACCTAGAAGCAATCCCCCTGATTTTGAGCATGGCTTGTTTTGTAAAGACCATGCCAATCTAGGATTACAGCAAGATTTTGCTGTTCACAGTTACTGCAGGCTTTTAAACTTCGGGCTTCTTAAAAAGTCCACAGAAATTATTGTTTTCTGTTAACATTTTTGGTAACAAGACTACAACCCTTTCCATTATAAACATTCAATATAGTTTTTTCATTGCAGGTTTTTCCTGCCGGCACTTTCACAAATGTTACCAAGGTAAAAGATGGAGGAACTGCTTTGCTTTGTTGTTGAACTAACTACAAAATGGCTTGGGTGGAAGTAAGGGATACCTAAAGCACGTGTCCAACTTTACATACATGAATAGTGCCATTGAGGCGAATGGATTTGCATACTTACCATTAAGGGTGCACATAAGTAGTTCACAACAGAGTTTTTGTTCTACTAATAAAGCTACATCACGGTATCTTCCCTACTACAAAACCCTTGGGGAAACATTTTGCCCTGCTGACTGGCACCAGCACAGTTCCTCACAGCTTTGCGAAACTCTCACTCCTATATACCATTTCCTTTGACAGAATTATGAAAAGGTTTCTCTTTGGTGTGAGCCTATCAGGACTGTTCAGCTGATACAAGCAAAGGCAACTATTTAATCTGTGCCTTCCCTACTTCTGGCAGAAGAGCATCAATGTAAGACAGAAGCAGGGGCATATATAAACATCTGTGTTAGCCAAAGCTCACCCTACCTGGTAGACGACTCCCTGTAGTTCCCTTGGTCTAGGAAAATTTTCTCTTGGCAGTTTTTTGTGAAGCTATATCTCATTTGCTCTACATTTGACAGAGCTGGCTTTAATATTTTCACCTCTCCAGCACAAAGCAGCACAGAAAACCATCAGCCATCAAACACCCCCAGCAATCACAGCTACAGTGGGAAGTAAGAATTTGGGGCATGTATTTTTCTCACAACCACTGCTGCTAAAAACACAGCTAGATCCTAGCAAACGGAACAAAGAGGAAATGATTGCTGTACATTTTTAACAAGCATAGAGGGTACAATTTTAAAATGGGACTTTTCACCAGGTCTAGTCAAATGCCACCCCTATCTCTGAAAAAAAAAAGGTTCTTCTGAAATAGTATCAAGAAAGCATATGCTCTGAGCTCAGAGGAAGCTGTAGCAAAAGGGAAACAGAAAACAGTTAACCTCCACCTTGTATATAAATCAGTGCAACAGATGTAAAAGTAAGTGTACATTTGGAACCTACTGACCCAGAACACCAGCGCTGAACCTTTGTTTTCTCTCCTCTGCAATACGACTCCATCCCACGATTTTTGCTCACGAGGCACAGAAGACAGAATGCTTTTGTTCTTTTGCAAGATTCACTGAGAGAAATATTTCTGCCTTGTCTTCTAATGCATCTCCTTTCCTCAGGAGAGGTGAGGAAAGGTTTCATCATAGCACAACATCCAGTATACAGGCAATATAAGCCACCTGGTATTCTCAAATGCAGGGATCAGGTATTGTCGGACTTGAGGGGAAAAAAAAACCCCACACAATAACATAAAATCACTCTAGGATTGGCCTAAGTAGTCTCTCATCAACATTCAGCAGCAGTGCAACAGCAAACAGGAGAAAAAAAAACACCCCACAGACACATGAGAAAGGGAAAAGATAAAAGGAGTCCTGAATGAAGAAAATTGTGTTAGTTCTTAACTGAGCTGTGGATCAAGAATGGGAAAGAGGCTCTGACATGGCCTGCAGCTCTTCGTTTATAAGAACATCCTTCCAGTGATCTGAACCAACATCAGATCACCACTCTGGCTCCTGTGCAAACTTAGGAGATACAAAGTGCAAATTTATGTGAAAGGGCTTGTTATCCAAGGCTAGGAACAGATTTTATTTCAACGCTTCATGTGGAATCTTTAAATTCAATGCTAGGAAACACACTGAAGGTTTGCATGTTTCTCAGGAATGAAGCTCTCTTACAAGAGCTCACATATACTACACATCAAGGTCCCAATCCTGCAGTTAAGCCTCTGTGAGCAGTGCTTTCTATTGCATCCCAAATTCAGGAATATAGAGACCTATGAAAAGATGAACAGCACAGCAAATCACACTGATTTGGTTTCTAAAGCAGCAGGTCTGCATTAAAAAGAAAAATAAAAATATCAAATACTTATAAATACATATATACTTTAGTTTTATACGTAATTACTTATAAATACATGTATATTCTAATCAACAGAAAATTGGAAAAACTCTTACAAGCCTTCCTTTATTTGTTTTTGTTAGGTAGGCCTTCTCAAATTCTTATTTGCTTTTTAAAGGACTGAGTAGGCATTTTTCTTTGAGAGTCTGATCAACACTACATTGCCAAGTAAAACTCTTTCATTAAAAAAAAAAATTGAAAGTTGTCTTCCTGTAACGTAAACATTCTCTCTCCGTAAGAGCAGACCATTATCAGAAGGCTTAGGTTTTAGGATCGAGCTTACATGCGACAGAGAAAATTTCTTAAAGAACAGTTGTGTTAAAATGAAAGTGAAAACACCTATATTGCTTTAAGAATGTGATTTTATATCACTGACACAGGCTGAAAATCATCCTTCTGAAACTGCTTGTGTTACATCAGTATAAAACTGATCCGACTTTGACTATTCAAGCTTTTTCAGAAGAAACAGAATAAACGTGTGTCCTCCTATAGAGGGGCAGATTATTCTCTTTCCTTGTGCTTTTTTGTTGTTCTGCCTGCTGAATGAGACAATTATTAGGACTGTACTCTACAAATATCTCTGTTTATCATTTTTATTTGTATATTTGTCTATTTTTAAGCCATCCTTCTAGCTCACTCACCTTTATAATAACAATAGGGTTTGTTTGACACCTACAGGGAGATTCTTCATGAATTTTTGCATACCATACCTCCATTTATGTATATAACATGGTATTTAAATACAGAAATAATGCCATACTATATTGGAGAAGATTGCATCCACCAAATGCTTGCCTGGGAGGAGGCTAGATAGATGGAAGTTTGGAAATGACATTAAAGGAAGGACAGGTTGGAAATTGCTTGATAGAGAGAAGAACTGAAAAAGTCTGTATCCTATAGGAATAAGGAGGAATATGGGTCAGTGATGAGAATTCAATTGCCATAATAAAAGAGATGGAAATGAAAAAGCACAACTTTCATGCAGGGGCAATAATTGCCTTTGCATCCAATGGCTAGTGCTCAAAATAAAAAACAAAGCTATAAAAGCAGAAAAATAACACGAAAAATATTAATGAACAGTTGGGTCCCACTGCATGCAACTGCTCTCTCTGTGTCCATTCTGCCTCTGCAAATCTCTGTCTGTGCCCAAACAGATTTCTGGATCTGGTCCACATAGTTTTGATAACCTACTTCTAACAGTGCTAATATTTAGTAGACATCTGCACTCAACTGTTGCTTATATTCAGGGATATTCAAGGGCTGTGGCAATGGCATGGATTATATGTTCTGGGCTTGCAAATGGGGAAACTGAGGCCTACAGAAGGCAGAATTTGCATATGGTCCCACAGGGACTCAGTGACAGGGAGGAAAATCTGCTGTGGGAGCCTCCTGAACAGAGGACGATCTTAAACCCTCTCTCTAGTGACCAGCCAGGTCCGTGGCTCCATATGTGAAGCCCAGAGGAGGTTTTTCTGCCCTAAGACAGAAAGCAGCACGCAAGAGCACTTCCCGGATGAGGAGGCACAGTGTCCCTTGGCTCTGGTGGGCGAAGGGTTGCCCCTCACAAGCTGTGAGGTTTCACACAATTCCTACCTACGACTGAGTGTCTTCACCCTTCCCTCCTGTTTGACCCCACCGTTAGCTGTGTCCTGTAACATAGGCTCTCATGTAGCATGGTCTCTACAGCCAAAGCAGTGAAAACTTGAGAGTTCTGGCTAGAAACACGATTTAGCTCTATATCTATTAAGTCCTAGCTCCAGACGCTGTTCTTTTCTCCCAAAGACATTCCTATGCATCCCCGACTATCAGCTGCATGACTGTAACACATCTCTGTCTTCAAGAGTGTGTCACTCCTGCCCTCGTATGAATCAGATGTATAAAACATGAGTCTTCCTTCTCAGCATGGGAAACTGTTGGTACAGACTCCATTACAATACAGCATCAGTTGCAACCCTTTTCATGTTCATCATATAAAGTTCATACCTTCATAGCTTCCTGACATACCTATTTTGTAGGCTGAAATTACTTGAGTGTGAGTTCTTCCTAAAATGAAAGTATTTAGGCTGTAAAAGTTTTCCAGCCATTTCCAAGTGTTAGCAGAAAGACACATAAACAGGAAAAAAAATCCTGTAAACCTAAATTTTAAAGAGATTCAGAAACAAGATAGTTCTTGATGAAAGATAAATTTTGGCCTAAGTGAGGAACAGCATATAGATTAGTCCCCAGACTGCACATTTATAAAAAGAAATTAAGATATTCATTAGCCTTCTAAAATTGTATATTAGTCATACTGGGAGGGGAAGGAGGTGCACGAATTTGAAAAAAACCTACAATGCATAAAATATTTACACTAATGAATCTTCCATGTTACCTTATAAAAGTCAATAAAGGATGCTTTACTATTTAAAAGATGATAAAGCAAGCTATATAGAATGAGATTCACCCCTCATGTGAGATCACGATAGTAATTTTTTCGTTACAATAAATCTCCTCCTTTCCAAGGGATGTAGTTAAGGTCTTCCACAAAGTTTTAAGATGTAATTTTTATGTGAAACTGCTGACTTTGGAGTTTCCAGTTTCAAAAATCTTGACGAGATTAAAGAGGTTAAAGAAATTAAAGGTCTTAAAGGTTGTTTGGAGGCTTTGGGTAGGTCGGTCAGGGAAAAGGTATTAAATTGCTGTCTTGGGCTAATTCCTGTGGCTTCGTTCTCAGTTGTCTTTTATCTCTTATTGTCAAATGTGCTTCATCATAAAAAGCAAGAGGGATATAAATTGCTGTCAAGTTGGAAAATATTTGCAGTTGTTTTTCACTGGTATAAACAGCTGAATGAATTTCAATACAGCTGGGTACCAGTCCCCTCTCTCTATCTGCAAGAGCCCCTAGCAAGGTATGCATTGCACTAAACTTCTGCTTATTTTGGACACACTGTAAAAAGCAAGGACGAAGGTCAAGTGGCTGTAGTTAGCCAGAAAATGGGATTGCCTATTAGAACTATACTTTCTTGGATTATTGCTTCCACGGTACTTAGTTTCCTTTTTGAAACAAGTCAGTAGCATCTGCCTATCCCTTTAATTTTTACGTGGACTGGTTCTGCCTGCTAGTAGCACATTCCAGTTTGTAGCAGTCCAGAAAACCTAAAAGCCTAATTCCAGGTGACTCCAGAATCCCTCATGTATGATTTTCATCAACAATGCACACTCAGTTCTGTTGTGTTGGGGAGGCTTTATTTCTGATGTTTTTTTAATGCGATAATATCAGCTTGCTTTCTCTCCCCTCAGTTTAACACGACAGTCAAGGAACTCTATTTTCGCCCCCCAGGATATGGGAAAATCAAGTTGCTTGATCCCAGCAAAGGAGGATGAATTAGTGCCATGGCAGTAAAGTCAATGGGAAGCTTTACACCGGCTTCAGTGGGGTCTGGATCCCACATCTTACCTCTGTCTAGGTTCTTCAATATCGTTGACAGCATTGCATGGTAAGTAGCAAAGCCTTCAAGTAGCATTTAAAAGAAATAAGATTTGATTATATTTCGTTCAGTGAGAACTATGCAGCCTTCTTACAACTCAAATACGAGTTAATGTCACTTCACAGAAAAAAGAAGGAAAGCAGATCATTCGAATTACAAGATTGTTGATGGATTAATTTGTGACAGAAGAAAGTGAAAGTGAGGTGGTGACAAGGGGATTAGTTAACAAGATGCAGTAGGAGTGCTAGGAGAGCTGCTCTTGCTTTACAAGTACACCAGACTTTTTGAAGATATTGCTAGCATGACAGATAAAGGGAATGTAGCTGCATTATATATTTAAATTTTCCAAAGGCGTTTGAAAAGATACTGCACAAATGGCTTATTTTGAAAATAAAAGCCCATGTGATGAAGAAGAAGCCTCACAATGAATTAAAATATAAGAAGAAAGGAGGGAGACGAAAGGAATAATAAACATAATACACTTAAAATGGAAGGTATTCTCCTGAGAAGTATCACAGAGCTCTGCAGGCTTAAAGCAAGACACCTGCACCTTGTTATTTAATCTATGTAATGCTTTGCTTACAGACTCTTATTTCACTGAATTGATTAAAATACTTTAAGGGAATGCTGATGTAAAAATACATTTTTACCTTATTTGTAATATATATTTATACATTTATATTTATATTTATATTTACATTTATATTTACATTTATTCATATATTTATATTTAAAGTATGATGTTCCTTCCATGACATCACAGAGATGGAAAAAGAGATTAGCAGTAGCCTTATCATTACAAAACTCACATGTTATGGGGTTAATTGTTATACAAATCCTTTACCTCTTCAGATACAAAAATGTCTTTTCTGTAGTACCTTTGTTATGGCTCCTCTTACATCGATCACCTGGAACCTCTAGAAAAGAAGTGCCTAGTGGAGTCCATAACCCAGAGGTGTTTCTTCTTAATTAGTTTCTCATTTCAGCCTTTGCGAATCACTGGCTCACCATCTTCATGCACTATTGTGCTATGAGATATCCATGCACAGAACTTACATGGCTCCATTAACCTTGTTCCTGCAATTTTATAATTACACTCATAGGAAGTGAGAAGCACCAATATATCATTTTTAAGGACAAGGAAAAAGAGGCAGAGAGAAACTTAAAGGGTTGGCCCCTTAAAAGTAAGGGAATGTAGTATCGCAAAATTTAGGTCATCACCTAATGGAATCCTCTGTCATTAACCCTCCATGAGACTCATGAGTCTAAACTCAGTTTGCCCTTTTCCAAAGAAAACGACAGAACGTAGAGTGAACGGAAGTCTAAAGCACTCACACAGAGGTAAGAGATCTACATTAAGGTTCTGCCTCTGCTGGAGCTAGACCAAGAATTTTCGGGATAGCTTGCCAGTTTCCACACTAGTACCATAATCGCAAAATACTTGGCTTTCCAGAGAAGTGTAAATTTGTCATATTGGAGTTACTCTGTCCTTTATAAATGATTTAGTAAGGAAAAAGGGAGTGTCTCTTTAATCCAGCAATTTTCATCTACCACATGGAAGGTCTTGTCTTAGCTCACTGCCATGAAAAATGCAGAACAGGGATCTGAATTCTGTTTTCCCCACTTCTGAGGGAAGTGATCTTAGCACTTACCCACTCTTGTGTTGGATTTACAAGTCAAAAATATTGTTCAAGAAACACCTATTTCAGATGCGTGCTTCATTAGCTCTCATTCTAAGCAATGTGTCTGTTTTGGAGAAGTGTTAGCTCTTACGCAGCTCTGTCCATATTCCTCTACACAGCCTTAGACAGTGATATTGAGGATGTACCCAAGAACTACTTAAAGCCTGGACCTAAAAACTACCTGGGCCAAGAGAATTGCCAAAAGACACACAAAGGAAAAAATGGAGAAACTGAACCCATCGCTCCTAAGTCCATATCCTTCTCTAACTAAAACGAAAAAAAGGAATAACACATCATGGTGTCTCCTGTGATTGGTCACAATGCAATTTGGATCACGCCATTTCAAAATTTTGGTATTCTACCATCTTTTCATATTTGCTAGTTATTTTTATGTCCTTTGTAGCATAGTTTTGAAGAAAATGCTGTAACTGAACCACATAGTCAAGTTCTTGTAGCAGTGGGACTTGTAGAGAAGGGTAGTTCAGAGGCCACTGACTCAGGTTCAGCATTGTTTCCTAATGTTCTGGTTTGGCTGCCGCCAGCAACAAAAGCACCACGCAGCCGCCCCTCCCCCCGGCAGGGTGCGGAGGAGAATGGAAAGAAGCAGGGAGAAACTGGTGGGTCGGGATAAGGGCAGTTTAACAGAACAGCAAACAAAGGGAACAGGAACAACAACGATACAGATAAGGAGAAAACACAACACAAACTGCACGACCCAGAGAGCCGCTCTCCCAGACCGTACCGGCGCCCACGCTCCCGAGCCGCGAGTGAGTTCCCGCCGCCCAGCTCCCCGCCACCAGAACCCAGCATGACGGTACATGGTATGGAATACCCGGCTCTGTTTGGCCAGGTTGGGTCAGCCCACCCGGCTATGCCCCTTCCTGGAGTCCGGTGAAAATTAACCCTGTCCTGGCTGAACCCAGGACACCTAAGTAAGCTGGAACTTTCTACTTGAATGCCATACTCCCATTCCAAGCCACATTACTGCAGGTGAGATCAGTAGAGGTGATCTAATAGAAAAACTCCATTGACTTGCACAAAGCTGGGGCAGACATTACATAAATAAGAAAAACACCCACCGTCAAGGATGGTCTTGCCATCCCAGTTCAAGAGAAATCATTGTACACATGCTCAAATTTAAATTCATGTTTAATTCTTCTCAAATCAAATATTGCATGCAGATACAAAGAAATTTCTTGGAAGGAAAGTTGTGCCTACAGTAAATTTTGAATATGTGCAATATTAAGGTTTACTGCTTGCTTAGGGCGTCTGGACTTCAGTTTTGCTCCAGTATGAATCATACAACCTCTTTTTTGTTGATATCCAGGCATCTTCAAAATCCTTTGTAGGACAGGAAATTATGGAAGCACTTTGGCTCAGAAATTACAAAGACACAATTTGGTATGAGAGATTGTGATTTATAATACATTTTGTATTGGTTATAAGGCATGCTTAAATTTGTACTTTACCTCTAAATAAATGTGCCTGTACCTGAGGGAAAGATATGGTCCACAGTGAGCTGTTAATATGTATTCAAGTGGCTGTTTACTGTAACCTTTAGTGATTGAAAGACATGATTCTAGTCTTCTACCGACAACTGTATTAAAACCAATTATACTCATCTGGTCATTAATTAAATAGCAAAATGAACTGTGCAAAAACCCAACAGCAAATGGAAGGGGGAAAAAATATGAGGAAATGAATAGAAATGAAGTGAATTCTAGGGAAAACAGTATAATTCAGAAGACACTTCTGATGTGTTCTATTTTCCTTGAATTTCCTGATCTGTCTTCAAGGTCACTTATATGTAATGTCAGAAGGATTGTACTTGGTTTGATGAAGGTTATCATGTTCATCAGCATGTTTTGAAGAAGAGTCACAGCCTTGCTGCAAACTAGATGGAAAATGTTGTTGACTGTTACTTCTGCCTAGAAATTCAGAATAAACAAAAACTCCAACAAGACTCAGAATCTAACTAGAAGCAAAACAAACAGGCTGCATGTCTGTTGGATGGCACGAGTTGTGTTCTGATTCTGTCCTTGTCTCTCTCCCCTTTCCAACTCAAGCAAGCCTCAAGGTGGCATGATGTCCATGAACCTGTTCTACTGTGCACTGAGGATAGGTTCAGGAGTAATGTAGCACAGACTTTGCATAGATGTCCAGAAATCCACTGGAAAACTTGTGGAAAGGCAGAGAAAACCCTCAGTGGAAAAACTGGAAGGAAACTATCCACCCATAGGCTTTCCCATTAAAGACTCATTAATGAAAAAGTAAAATAAAAAGCAGGTGTTGGTTGTGGGGATTTTTTCCTGATTCGGGGCTGCTGGCTCTGCATTTGATGCTCTTGGCCATGGCATGCATTTTAATTGCCTGTTATAGTCCACTGGCATCTTAGGAAAGAGAACTCAAATATTAGGCCTATCAAAGCTTTTTTGTAAAAAACTTCAAATGTGCACCAGAAGACAGAGAGTATATCTGTTTCATCAGCTTTTATTTTCGAATGTGGGGAGCTTACTAGGTGTGGAATGACTTTGTTGTTAGGGAAAATGTTAATTACTGAATTGAGATAGAAATAGGATGGGCTAATTTTCACATCAGTATAGATGTAAAATTGTTTATGCTGGTTTGTTGCTACAGGGAGGTGTTAGCTGTCAGATCCTATTGATTTCAGCTTAGATGTCTTAATTAGTCAATCCTATTGATTTCGATGAGGCTGTCATTCAGGATAGTCATTTTTCTATTTTAACATCTTTTCTCTTTCAAAAAGCAGAGTTTTAAAATTGCTAACAGCTCTAATACCAAGAAGGCAGCCAGATTATTTGGTTTAAGAGTCAAACTAGACTCCTAAGACCACTTATCATTATTTTGACAGTTTTTGAAACAGACCAACAGAGCTACACTCAGAACTGTCAAAAAAAGTTGTGTTTCAATACTACTTCTTCCCCAAGGCCTGATTACAGTTTGGTATTCTTACCTTACTTATTGAATTTTCCCTCAAGTAGTCTTTGTGCCTGAAAATTGTTGAGCTGTTCCATCATATTAGCAAGAAGTGCTTGTTCTAGTATAGTACAGCAAGGACAACAAAGCTCAACAAGTGTTATGTCACTTCATTCATTTTTCACCTCTTTTCACTTCTGTATTTCATCTCTGACAAGATCTTCTCTATGCTTTTGTGTGATCAAAGTCAGGAAAGTTAGTTTTTGGTGTGCTGAATATGGATCAAAGAGTCTTTTTATCTAAAAAGCTTGCATTTGCTTAAAATCAATATACATATTTTATAAAATATTTCAGTTTAGTCTCAAGTGTTGTTTGGGTCATTCTTTAATTTAAAATTAATCACATTTTACAGGCAGAAGATCCCAAGTAAAAGTATTGAATCCATGGAAAAATACTAACAACACTTGAAGGTGAGTATAGTTATCCGAAATGTAAGAAAATTTCTCCAGAACTAGGACAGCAGAAAACATTTCTTCTGCTGCTCTTATTTAAATAATACAAGAAGGAAGGAAAAAAAAAAATAAAGCCAGCAACTCTTCATGATAGGTACCAAAGATTGCTAGGAAGACTTCTTAATGTACAGAAGTAGGGCACAAAATTTTGACCACACAATGGACCAATGGGTCTATCTGTGTGACTCTGACTGCCTTTGCAAGTAAGGTTAACACATCCTTTCAGTTCTTCTCTTTGACAGCCTGCCCAAAAGCAATCCAATTAAGGCCAGCTGTGTATCAATTGCCTTCCAATGTGAATACCAAAAGCAGACCCTGAGTTTTAGGAGCTGGGTAGATTATTTTAGAGGTTAGGAATACTTGTTTTAGAAGAAAAACTGCACAGAGATTATGAATATATTTTACACACAAAAAGCAGCAGCCTGATGTCATGAAGTTTGATGGCAAACAATGGAGTCCAGTAACATAGGAAATTTCAGACTTAGAAAGGAAAAGTTCCATACTTCCTTGCCCATTCCTAAATTGCTTTTTTTCCCTCATAATATTGGGATTGGGGTAAGTGAAAGGCAATATAAAATGGGCATGCAAGAATCAGAGAATTTTTTTCTTGACAGGCTGGCTCACTGCAACAGACTGTGCTCTACATAGCCATGAAGCTCCTTGGTTGTTGTCTGATCAGTGCTTGAAGCCTCATTGAAATAAAACCTCATCCCTTCCTATTATTCCAGAAATAGCACTGATGCTTTGCATGGCTGCTTCACGTACTGTCCTTGAAGTATTACATGGTTATTTTGAGAAGTAAATGGTGAAACAGTCTAAAGACATTCCCTGTAGCTTATATCCAGGACATTGTGATCGTATGCACACTCCCTGCTTTCATGGAAAAGTAACACAATTTTTCAAATAATTTATACAGAAGAAGGAGTTGATGGCAGCTCATGGACAACGTTGGAAGAAGAAATGTTGTATTAAAACCTTATTTTTTAGACTAGATTCTGTTACTTTAAGAGGATAATACTTGGTTTGCATAGTGGTACTGAATGCATATCAAAGATTCTGGAAATCATGGAGTCTACAATAAATGCCAACAAAATGAACATCCTGTAAAGCATGTTGAACTTTTTTTATATCAGCAGTAACTGTTTGACTATATAAGTCTGTGCCACGTCTATCATAATAAATACAAGCCTATCATAGAACTGAGACTGATTTCCTAAAGTACAAACTTTTAGAAATTTACTGTTCAAGCATCTTTCATTTCAGTGTTTGAATGTGATATGTTATATAATTTTATCACTATTTTATTTTATTATGAAATCGCCAGTTTCTTGACATGGCATATTCTACTTGCTTCAATATGTATGTTTCCCTCTTGAAATAAGATGGCTTTAGTTTTTCAGACCTTCTGAGCACCCGCTGCTTTCACTTGAGCACCTGGCCTTGAACGCTTCCAGGGACGGGGCATCCACAACTTCTCTGGGCAATCTGTTCAAGTGTCTCACCAGCCTCACAGTAAATAATTTCTTCCTAATACGTAATCTAAATCTATACATAAGATGTAAAATGAGGGACCAGTTTTTTCCTAAAGCTGCTGAAACGGTTCGGAATAATTCAATGTTCATTGTATAATTGACAGAGAACCAAGAAGTTGAATCTGCTAAGAATTCATAAAACATTGTGCCAGTCTTTATGTGCATGTGACAGTTGATCAATGTAATACAAAAATATATACAAGTATAATTCATATGTGTATGCACTGTAATACACATACTTTATTTAAACAAACTCACAAATGTACACCATTAAAATAAATAAATGTCTAAAAATAGTGCAAAAGAACCTTTATCAAAAAAATAATTCTGAAGGGTGTTAACATCAATATACATCAGAGTTCAATTCTTTCTAGTAATATGAAGTTGGTTTTGTTTCTCTTTTAGATTGCTTTTGTCCCACTAAAATGAATTGGAGCTGTGGGTTATGTTGTGTGCTGATGGGTATGAAGGTTACATGTTAGAAATACGGCATCTCGATTTCTTATTCATGTCCTATAAAAATCTTTGGCCTGTGAAGTTCTTATGAAACATTTGGTTTGCAATCTAAAAAAATTAGATTGTTAATATCCATCTGACAACTTCTCATTAATAAGTCAAAGATCAGAAGCAGAAAATTTAAAAATCTCTGTTTTATCTTTGGTCAGACACTATGAAAAATAGGGACTGTCTAAGGTGGCACTGAGCTAATGAGCAAAGTCAGAGACAAAATACTGTAGGGCTGGGCAGGGGCTGTATGTATCCTGCAGGTCCTGGACTTCCCTAATTATTGCAATTGCATGCAATTTTTAGGAATATATTAAACAGAGTTTCAAGCAGGGAAGACTGTGCCTTATGTTAGGGTTCCTCTGGGTGCTGGGCTTCAGTATGGTCTGACGCTCCTTGACCACTGCACTGCCACAGCACTCCTCCCCCCCCCAGCTGTGGGACTCCCCACAGCTGCTGGCCAGCAAGGCAGTTCCTGAGATGAAAGTCCTAGAGATGAAAAGTGGCCATCAGATGGAGGTGAGATGGGAGGCAAATATGTTTACAGAAAAAATATCTTGCTGTCATGGACAGTTCCTCTTTTTCCTCAGTGAAAACTTTTTTTTAGTTTTACCACCATAGGTTCCAAAGACAATAATTACAGTTTTGCTCCTCCCCCCCAGCTCGCATTTTCACATCACCAAGAAACATGAGCACTGTTTTGTTACTTATCCTTTTAACTGTGCTGAAATTCACGTGTTCATTCGTATTTCTCTTTTTTGTCTCTTACTGAAAAAAAGACTCTTTGTTACCTTCACCCTTACAACTCTTGAGTTACTTAGTGGACTAAAAAGACTTTTTGGAAAACCAAATATATTTCTACTTTCCTTTTCTAGTATTTTGCTGGTATGCTCAGGGGAACTCTAGTATATAAAGCTCTGATTCGTCAGATCACATCATCCCAGGTTTAAATCTTTTTGAAACACACAATTAGGTGAGTGTTCTACTGAGTCAGTTCTTCAAGATGTGATTTTCTTTTATGAAAGTGATGTGTGTTATAATAAAATAAAGGGACCATTGAACTGGTTCAAAAATGTGCATTTAGTTTCTCTTATATTTTTTTTCCTCACTGTGCCTGGTAAGATTAATATACCTGTAAGTCTCAATATCATTTTATACAATTTATTCAAAACTCTTTGTCAGTTGTGTAACACCTAATACAAAGAACAACAGATTCTCTTGGTTATATATCAAGCATTTACATGTCAGTACATTAAGCTGATTGACCTCAATGTGTCTGTCTTTCAGTTTGAGTAATCCTTATTTTGCCTTGATCAGCTTTCTAAGCAACACATACAGACTAACGTCGTACTGTGTTTTAGCACTTATGGCCAGAAGATTTCCTGACCTCTATCTTCGATAGGAGACATGAGTGATCTGTGACCTATGCTGATCTCCAAGGCATGTCCAGCTCCCATGAACCCTGGAGGATCAGATGGAATTTTCCTCTGAGAGAGATCCTATGCTGATCTCCAAGGCATGTCCAGCTCCCATGAACCCTGAAGGATCAGATGGAATTTTCCTCTGAGAGAGAGAAGGCCAAGATCTGGAACTCAGTCTCACATCGAAAGCCAGAGGCTCACACTGAAGCTCACATTGAAGTTGGCAGAATGCATGAGGCCGAACACAGTATCACACACATCTAGCTCTATTGCACCGTGCCTTGAAGGCCTGGCTGGAAATAAAAATGTTTCCCAGACATGGAGAAGATGGCCAAGCCTGTAAGCCTTCGGAGATTAGAGTAAGTCAGTTATTGGTACTGAGGCGGTATTGGTTTGTCTGTGTACCAGCCCTGGAGACAAACTAGCTCCAAATAACTCCCTCTCCTGATGCATTTGTATGGACACAAATGACAGAATCACAATGATGCTCTGCTTCCACTGGGCAATTGCTGTTCCATTTTTTTCATGGACAATTTTACCTCACATAAATCATATCAGCCGCCCCAACTACTCTTTGAATTTTAAATAAAGGAATTAAAAAAACAAAATGAACGAAAACAAACTCCTCATCCAACTCAAAGCTAGGTCCAGAATTGCTCAGTGTTCATAAAGTTTTAAGTCAGGTCTTGAATAGGGTTTCACATATCCAAAATGTCCATTATTCAAGGTTAAAAATTGACCTTCTTTTCTGAAGAAAGAGTATAGGAAGATGCCAGGCCATTATGGAAATGTATTTCTAGTTAGTTCCTTGAGGTCTTTCGTCTGGTTACTTCAACAAGTGTCCCCTTAGTTCTTCTGGGCACTCGATGGAGTGGCAAAGAGTGCCACTTTGGCTCTCTTCCTGCAATATGAGATTTTACAGAAGGCTGATTTAGTTGTACCATACTTTATCACCAGTTGGGGAGTCAATGCAAAACTATCCTCTGGGAAAAGATAAATAAGTACTGGAAAGAGAAGGATCTGTACCAAACATTTTGTGGCACAGATGAATGCTTCTAAAGATGCAGTGCCCAAATATAAAGAAGTGTTTTAAGATGCTACAACTACTAAGAAAAAAAAACAAATGGAAGAATGGATTCTTTCAGTCAGTATATACTTACTGGAAGCACAGGCCCACCAGTCAACTGAATATCTGCCAGAGTGATTCTAGCTGGACCCTTTTAAATCACCTTCCTTTTCCCTTGTTACCTCATCTTTCAAGTATTCTGGGATTTAGTATATAATTATGAAGATGACCATATACTGTTGTCCGTTACTTTTTTCTATTACTAACATGAGCTAGGGTATTGCAACAAGTAATTCACTGGGGACTATTGTTCCCAGTTTGTCCTAGTTTCTGGTTTCTCCCTATTTCATTGGTGCCCTGAAGCATTTCATAGTTTTTCTGCTTGAAAAAAAAATCAACTGCAGCACTATATTTACCTGATCACTCTCACAAAGCAAATTCAATCAGCAGAACTCATTGTGCAGGCTCTTGTTTATTTTTTGGTGGTGGTGGTCAATTACACAATGATGACTGTCAGGACACTGGAGCAAGGCTGTGTTCGCTAACAGGGAGGTCAAATGACGTTTCAGCTGGTAAGTAGTAGGAGCTCAATTAGTACATGAATCATTTAACACCAGATTGAACACAGCAGTCGATAACATTCATTTGGGAATAATCTTGCGCTTGCAGAGGGGTCTGTCTACTTAGCAAGGTAGCCTTAGGGCTGCTCTAACCTACGCCTGAGGGCTGGCCCTGCACACAGCAGCCCCAGGACAAGGGAAGGGCTTAGGTGAGAGTTCCTCTTCCTGTGCATTCCCTCTCTCTCCAAACTGGACTGTGCACTTTGCCATCATACCTGGAGATCTGGCTCATGTATCAGCACTTTATTCCTTAGCCACTTCTTCGCTATTCAGCTGCTTACATCGAATACCATGGGACATGAAGCTGAAACTGTTCATTTTAATATCATTGCAAAGGCTTCTTTTCTTTTTTTTTCCTCTTTTATTCCCCCCACAACTTTTGTACTGGCAGAATAGGTGCAATTGGGATGTTAACAAGAAGTTGGGACCAATTGCAGCCATCAGACTTCGGCACCTACTTCCTACCTTGAGTATTTAAGTATCTAAGATGAAACCTCATCCGCCCTTCAGTCTCACAGATTTCACTACACCATTTCCAGGTAAAATTATTGCTACCATCATGTATTGCATTCTACATCAGCTTGACTATGAGTTCATATAACAGTTATCATATTCAGCTATATTTAACTTTTAGATTTACTTACTTGCTCTGCCATGTCTGGATCTGTAGATGTAATTATCTGGATCAGTTAAGAAGTCAGAGAAGTGGCAAAGAAGCCTCTCAAGAAAGCACTGAAAACTAGGTCTACGAAGCGGTCCGACAGAAACACAAGCCTGCCCTGCACAGTGCAGCATAGGTGACAAAGTTAACACAGACATATGTGGAAATGCTAGCCTGGGTCTGAAGGCAGTTTAGCCATATCAGCGCTTTATCTTTGAGCTTAATCTGGTACCGACACAGGTATAATGCTTGCAGTATAACAGCTGGCATGCCAGTGAGAGCCCAGAGGTGGCTCAGAGGCTGCAGTATCATCCTGCATCACTGAATATACATAGGATCAAAGTGGGGCTGCGGTCCCAGCTGCCATCCTCAAAATTCTTCTCTGCCTAACACCAAGGTCCCATAAATAAGCTCCAAAAATTTTTACCTGTGTACAAAGCCAGAAGCATCTTAGCCTCAATACCTTTGAACTTGACCAAGTTTCCTCGTGGAGATCCACAGTCTGGTCAGGAAAAGGGATGAGGAATGAGGCAAGTCCTGTTCTGCGCTTTAGTTGCTAGCTCAGTGGCTAGCACACATGTGAATTTCCACATGGGAGATATCTGGACTGGAAATGTTTAACTTTCCAGCTCCCTGCCCACTGGTCAAATTCTCAGTCTTGATTTAGGGCTCTGTCCTTACCCTGCCTGGGGACATACTTTTAATGACAACCATGGAAGCTAGTAGGTTAAATGATGAGTTTCCTACATTATCTGGTAGTAAATGAAGACAAGAGGTTTCATGCTTGTTCCTCAATGGGTGTTTGCTCAAAGAGACTGAGCATTTCCACTCCGGATGCATCCCTCCCCAGCACTGGGTGTTTGAGATAGGTCAGCCCCTTGAGTCAGAGAGAGGTTCTGTAGATACAAAATTGGGCTAGGGCTTCCACAAGGGAAAATATATCACTGCTACTATAAAGATCTCAGCTTACTCTTTTCAGTGATTTATATACTGCTAGTGTATAAACCTTTTTGTCCCTATATGAACTGCAAATGGTAGCCACATTTTTTTCAGATATGACAGTCTCATGCAGTAGGTTATTTTTTTCCATTAGAACACATGCCATTAAATCCATTATCCTTTCTTGTTTCTCTGTCAGTGCAATCTGTCTCTTTGCTTTGCTACAGTTAATGCCGCTATTAATTAATCTTATCCTTAATTCATACCTTGTATATTTTATAAAGCAATTGCAGAGCTTGTAATGAGCTGGACTGACAGATTTTGAGATCAAAGGTACAGATCCTTAGAGATGCTTGGGCACTTAATTACTATTTAGGTATCCAACTTCCATTGATTTCACTAGTAGTTAGGTGCCAAGATATCTTTGAAGATTGATGCCAAAGTTTAGATTCATGCATTAGCTACAGTGCAAAGTTCCTGTCACTAGATTTGTTTTGAGGGACACTGTATATAAAGGTTTTAGAACATAGTGCACACTCTCATAATCCATTTAGCCTCCGACCTTGCTGGAAGGATGGGAGTGTAACTCTTACTTGCAAGTGCAGCTTTGTGATAGGACAAAAGTTTCTACCCAGTTGATGGCTGAGCAGTCAGTTCCACCAACACTTCATACACAGGTGGAAAGAGATATTAATTCTCTCCAAAACTCTCAGCACTGTCCAGGGATAAAAATCAGAATTTTGCATCTGTGATTAATTTTGTATTCAAAATGATAAGGAAGTGGGTGAGCCTTTGTAATTTACAGAAGAGACTTAACTCGGTCTACATCTTGTCTTCTTACATTGCTTCCTGTACATAGGAGAGAGCATCTATTCTGCTGAGAGTGATTGTGTTTTGTAAAATACGGTGGCCGGAGCAGCCAGAATTGGTATGTTGGGCTGCAGCATTGCAATATTTTCCGTTCCACAGGGTGGCATGCAGTGGTGTGCCACTTGTCCCTACACAGCACAGCGTGTCAGAATGCGCTAGCCTTTAAGCCTAAAACCAGCTCCAATGAAGTCAGCCATGACTCTGAAGTTAAGTCTTGCTTACGTGCTCCGTCCAATCAGGTTGGAGTGATAAGCATTTTTTCAGATTGTATTTCAAATGCCTTAGAAGTCTGAAAAGCTCTACCTCATGCCCTGAAGGTGGGTGCTTGCTCTTATGCACTACGTTACATTAGTGAGGGATATCCAGACACTCCTGCTTTCGCTATGAACAGAGCTAATAGGACCACTGCTATCTTTCCTCAAGTTTGCGTACTTACACAACAGAGTTTGATCAAACTCCAGGGTAGGCTTGCTATGCTCTTAGCAAAATTTTTCTTCCAATAATACTGTCATGTTTTGTACTGTGCCATAATATTGCAGTGTAATATTTTTCACATAAAAAAGCAAAATGCCTAATGCATGAATAAGAAACCTTCCAGCGGAGCAGCAGCTTCAGTGGAGGCTGAGCTGTCTTTATTCCACAGAAAAAGTAGCAGAAAGTAACTCTCTCTCAGTCGCAGGGTGGTGTAGCCCTGTAGACATGCTGGAGCAGGCACTCTGCTGCTCCATTCTTACAATAGGGGTCACCTGTACCACTTAGCCCCATTACCACCGAGGACACGAGTCATGTGGGACTGACCCAGCACTCTCTGCTCTGTTCCTCATCATCTGAAATGAAAGAATATTAAAGGAGCTTGACACCCTGCTTCAAAGGTCAACAAATAACTCTCAGTGTCTCCATATATAAAGGAAATGACAGTGGACAATAGGCACAGCTTTGTCTCTTGTGCTGGTTGTAGTTTAAAATAAAGTGACAGGAAATAATGAGGTTTAAATTGGTGAACTGGTTTGTGTGTATTGGGGATTAACCTGTAATACACATTGCACCCAAATTAGAGAATGTCAGAGAAGGGCAGCTCTAAAGTACTGTAGCACATGCTCTGACTGCAATAATACCTTCTTTACAGAAATACTGGTATACCTTACTACGGTCCCATAGTCACGTCATACACTGAGATTGAAATCTTAAATTACCTTGCAATAATATTGAGTAGTATTAGAAAATGAACATTGCTAAAAACTGGTTTTAGTAAGGTGAGTGGTAGAGAAAGTGACATACATCAACAAAGATCTGGTCCAAATGTTGCAGTTTTAATAATACTTCAGAGTCAGTATTTATCAATGAAATAAAGTGCAAAAAGGCAAAGGATGACTCATGTATTTATGCTTTTTAAACAAAAGAATGGAATGAAATAATTGTGCTGCTTACATCTTTCCAAACACTCTCCATAACAATCCAGATGCAGATTGTGCAGAGAAAATGAGTGGCAGCATATAGACCTTTGTGTCACTATATGTCTCCCTGTGACATGAGGAACTACCGTGTGGTCACTAAACATGTCCAGAGGTCATAAACAGCAGGTAGTGAGTTCAGCAGCAGCGAGTAACAGAAACGACAGGACACTTTGCATCCTTCTAAATCTGCTGCTGCTTTCTTTTGCTTTTTCTAGTTATTCTAGCAGATGCTTTTTTTGCCTCATGGAACTCAGCCTGAGCTCATATGAAAAAGGTCTAGCAGTGTGATAACACAAGTGCTGTAAGCTCGATGGGTTCAAGGATTCTCAGGCACAGGATTCAATATAAATTAAGCTGTAAATAAATAAGGACTCTTACTCTGGGAAAGATAAGATTCAGGTGAGAGAGAGGACAGAGCAATGCAATTAATAGTTATTACACTAAAGAACCTTTATCACCAGCAAATGATATTATTAGGGTTGAAGATAGTAATTTGAGCAAATAGTTCCATTCACATGCTTTAGCTGAAGTAGGTCCCATGAGTCTATTCAGTGCATTGATGGAGGTGCATTCTTTGGGTCTGAGAGTTCCCATTACTTTGGCATATTTTTTTCCCTTTCAATGTCTTCATTCACTGCCTCGGCTCTCCCCCACCAGGCAGAACACAAAGATGACATCTGACATAGCATGGTCAATTCCAAGCATTTAAAATCTGAATAGAGTACTCAAAATATGAGAAAGAATGACTTGTACAAAAAATCAATAAGCTGAATTATTTCCAAATCAAAATAATGTTCCTTCTGGTTTTTCTGTGTGTAAGTTTCATCATTTGAGGAGCTTGTCTGTTAACCATGAAGCCTTGAAACTTGCTTTGACCATGGCAAAAGAAAGATTCCTTTTCACATACTCATGTACCTCCTGAAGCTGAGGCATTGCAAAAGGCAATAGTGCTGTGCAAAATGCAATAGTGCTGTGTTAGTTCCTTGGCTGACTGCCCTTCTGTGTTCATCAAGCCTTCTTGAATCTATCCTCTCTAACCGGGTACCCTTGAGACTAGCAACACTTTAATTTCTTTGAGGGATTTTTTTAAGGGATTTTTTTAAGGGATTTTTTTCCCTACCTTCAAAGTGCAAATTTCTCCTTAAGCAGGTGTTCCATTCTGTAAGTCAAAAGCTGAAAGCTCCAACAGTGCCTTCCTCAGGATGAGGGAGATGTGGATTCCTCTCCTGCCTTCTAGAAGGACTCCATCCTTATTTTCATTTTTAAATTATTTGTTGGTTAATGAGTAGCACCTCAGGCTGTCAATCTCTGAAGAGGCACAGTGTCACGGGGATAGAATAACTGCCTCTGTGTACTTAATCACACAATGCAATTTTAATCAACCTGCAAAAAATCCCACATTAAAATAGAGGACAGATCATGCTACAGTTAAATTGTGATTTTGCAGTTGAGATAAAAAATGGCTGTTAATGTCCATATTGCAAAAGAAAAGTGTATTTCATAGTACATAAGTTAAATATATAAAGTTTGCTATTTTATAATACATCTGTGTGCATATTTTAGAGTATTGTTCCAGTTTATTACATTTCTGATCAGGACCAATGCTCATTAAAAAATCTAATACGACAATGAAAAATTTTATATGGAAAATTCTTGTCCTCTGTTACAATTGCTATCTTCTCCACTTTTTGGAAACCACAGCAAATTAGTCTTGGGCCATGGTAATCTTAATTATATCTTGGAATAGATGATGTTGGAAATGTATTGAATAAACTCTTTTGGTGAGATTGCCTTTGCCTCTTAATGCAAAATCTCTATGTTCATATGCTTACATTATTTAAATTACAAAAGGCAGGCATCTGAAAACTGGGATGCTTTGTTGAACAGTCATATTCATGAAAATTCATTCAATTGTGAGGGGAGGTCAAAAAAACAGGGAGGGAAAACCTGCTTGCTGATCAAAATGTAACATAAGCTGCACCATTTCATTTAAGCTGCAAAATGCATAGACTAGAAAAGAAAATATTATATCATCTCAAAACTGTGTTTCTATGAATTTGGCATACTTTTAGCTAGATAGCAGTTGTAACTCATTCTGTTTAGTTGTTTTATTTCAAGAAGATAGGAAGTAGGGTCCATTCTAATAGGTGACACAAGCACTCTTCAGATCGAGTGGCTGATGATACTCGTGAAGGCGACAGATCAGCATGTCACAAGCTCCGACGCTTTACTTTCTCCAAAGCTGTATCAAATTGAAATGTTGGCTCTGTACACAACTAAAACTCAACCAAGTTTTTTATCTCACCTCAGCTGGCCTGTGAGAAGTATGAAATAAAGCATGACTTAACATAATGGATCAGCTGCTAGCATGATCACTTTGCAAGATGACTGACTGCTAGCATCATAGCATCAGCTGGGTGCTGTCTTGCAGTGTTCCCAGAATGGGGGAACTTGCAGAGTGGCTCCAGGAAAAGTGGTCAGGATGTGCGAACACGTAGTGCAAATGATGCAACTGGCAGGTTCAGCTGTGCCACGTGCAACAAAACACCATGATAAAAGGGGACTGGTGACAGTAAGCACTGTCATGGGCTATATGAAGGGTCCTGTTTCACTCCCATACTGCCCATTGATAAGGAAAGTGTTTAAATAATACCTAGAGAAAAGGTCTTGGAGCAAAGATGCAGTATGTGCCCCGGCCTCCCTGCGCAGCAGCCCTGTGGAGAACCAACAAATTGTCTGTGGGCACCTGAGGGCATACTAAGTTGCTGAATATGTTTCATGAACTGCTTAATAAAAATTATAAATGAATCAGCTGTTCCAGCTTAATCTGATGTTTGCAATGTACAGGTGATACACTGGACCACAAATCTAACTATATTGAGCAAAGCTGTCTAATCTTATACCTCCACTGTAGAGATTCTCATAATCTCTTCATGGAATTGATGGTGTTATCAGATTTGTGCAGGTCTTCTTCCTTCCACTTTTCACTAAATTCCCTTGGAAGACTGTAGTACGCCATATCATATCCTCTATTAAAATATTTTTCTCTAAGCAGTCACTCTCTCCTTTAAATTCTTAAGGTAATTTCAGTCCCAGAGACACATCTCCCTGCGCAATCTTTGTTGCCATGTTTCCCTGAAAACATTCAGGATTCTAAAATTGAAACAGCAACTTCTGTCTGTTTGGTCAACCTACTAACAAAATGTCAGAAGAGGTCACATGGGAGGCCAAACCCCACAAAGCCACTGAGCCTAATGAGGTTCTCAACCATTCAGAGTGCCCTCTTGCTACTATGAGACTCAAAGACACCAGCCAGTGCTATTCAGATCCAAGTCAAAGAAATTTTGGAAATGTGGATTTCTGGTCTTTCTTCTCTAATCTCAGAGCATAGCATCTAAGCTTCAGATGAAGCACCCCTTGATCAGATTGGCTAAAGGGAAATCTTCAATGCTTTCTGCTGTTCACCCCGTGGAGCGCATCTCATCGTGTCAGACATCAGTGTCATTCTTCCTTGCAGAAGAAAAAAGTGGTGTCAGGCCCAAAATCATTGGGTAATTAAGAGCTCTGTGCTCGTGCAAGGCCGTAGCACCATGATGTGACCTGGAGCATCTGTCACATCAGGCACTGTTAGTGAGGAAGTGACAGCACTCTCAGTCCACCAGTAAATCTAATGTTGATGTGACAACTTTCACTGACACTCAACGTAGATGAACTTTCGGATAATGTCAGTAGCAATCATAGTTCCACTACAACATTAAGGAATAGAGATCATCATCATAAGAACATTGTTTAGGCATAACATGCTTGCTCCCCAATCCTGATGAAATTTTGTCCATCCTGTTAAGAAGCTGTTTAGTTATATTGGTATTCAATGTGAATTATTTGCCTCTTTCCATCTTGTGATAGAAGATGGAAGTTCTTTTTCACTGTAGAAGTCTTTATATTTCATTTCTGTCTTTAAGTTTCTTACCCTTTCATAGGAATATTTATAATTTTGATTAGAAATCAGGCATGCATTTTAATTTCATTTTTATGGAAGAGATTTTTGAAAATATATTTCTTGAAGTTCAGTGTCTTTACTATCCTCTGTAATCAAGTTTAGATTTTGACTTTATAGAGGGCTGTTTATTTACAAGCAGACTTTCCAATTAATGAAAATACTTGGATTTGCCCCGCGACAACAAGGAACCAGAAGGAAGTAATGACTGATGCCAGCCTTAATGACAACTATGTTCCATATCTTTTTATATTACAAAACTGACAGGAGAGAGAAACCTGTTAATGCAATTACTTCAAATTTGGGGGTAAACTTTTTTTTTTTAATTTCTTGTCTTTTTCCAAGGGAGAATAAAGGGAAGAAAGAAAGATAATAGCTGTGCATCAGGGACAATATGAAAAGTGTAGATATTTTCAAATAAATACAGACGATTTATGAAAGACACTGTAAAACGTGGAGCTAAATGTTTGCTTATTGTATACTTTAGCATAAGCAACAGAAATATTGGAGGTGCACAACTAGAAACAGTCTGTCACAGACTGACAAACATCCTTCAAGTGAAAACAAGTATACAAATATTAAATAAGAGCTGTAATGGATTTTCTTCTTATATTCTGAGAATGTTAAATGTTCTGCTGCAGAAGGTTCCTGAAACCCAGTAAATACCTTATCCACATTCAGAACTCCTTAGCTGGGAGGAATTTTGTACAGTGATTAGAACTAAAAGTTAATACAACCATCTCTCTGTGTAAAATCTGCACTCCTGATTCACCTGTTGGGAGTTGTTTGTAAAGTTGATTTATGGAAATCCTTAAAGAAAAGTCTGCCAGCACTTCATGCTGTTGAAGATGTAGAGGGTTTTCCATGATTTCTTCATTGTAGGCTGAAAAAAAATCTCTTCTTTTCCTAAAGTCATGAGCCTCCTTCACCCAGGTCAGCATTTACAAGGGCAGAGAAATCCTTCATGTAGAGGAATCAGCCACAGACAGAAATTCTTCAGAGACCCGAAGTTCTCTAGCCTTCAGAAGTGAAGCCCCTTCTGCCTCCCATGGCATCTTTGCCCTGCAGCTCTCCAATCCGGAGTACAGCGCATGTGAGCAAAAGCAAACAGCCCAATTTGTTGTGTTATCACCACCCCCCAATCCAAAAAAAACCCCACCTCTGTCCAAAATCTACTCAAACAAGACACACAACTGAACATACTTTCCAAGCCTGAGGAGATACTGGTTATCTAAAAAAAAATATATCTTAAAAAGTCTTTCCAAAGTTCTCAAAGTCTTTATCTACAAAATAAACAACTGCTTAGTTGCAACTAAATTAATATAAATAACCATGTACTAGAGCAACAAAAGGGAGTGATTTGTTGACTTATCCCTGCCTGGGAAAAAAAAAAAATAAGGCTGTTGAACATATGCTTCATTTTAAACACAGATGGAATTAAGCATGGGCTTAAATTTTTTTATGAGTCAGAACCAAAAATTGCCATGTAATACTTTGCCATGTTACAGCAGAATCGACTAAAATGTTTCCATCGTATTCTTTCATATGATTTCAATATCCTGCTTGAATACGGGCCTGGACAAGATGACCTCTAGAGGTCCCTTCCAACCTTTGCCACTCTGTGATGCTGTGGATACTGTAGAGACAAAAGCGTGTTTCAATTTTATACTTATCCATAACATAAGCAGTATAAAGCATTGTCATTTTTTATGTAAATAGTCACAAAATTACCAAAAGGCAAATGTGTCATTTGGATCATTCATTTTTCTTTATTGAGTTTTGATGAAAAACAGTCCATTTGAAGTATTTCCAGCAACGATTTCAATTCCAAACTCTCAACACAAAAACTTGGTATCAGAGTTCAAACATATAAAGTTACATCTCATTATAATTTAATATTTAACAAAGCTAATCATTTCTGATTTTTCATAATTAAGTTTACAAAAATAATGTTACATTTATAAAATAAATCAGCTTTTCCCAATAAATTACAGTGCTGTTCCTTTTATTCAAAAATGTAATATATCGTACAAAATAGATAACGGCTTTTTGTCAGATAAAATACTAAAGTATATTTTTCATCCAGTACATTTTGGCAGTGTGTGAAAACATTTTATTGTACACTTGATATCTAAAGTACAGTGTGAAAACTAAACCCATTAAGCTATTATGCACATTGCTTATATAAGGCAAGGGTGGCCAACTTGGGGAGCACTTTTTATTTCCAGTTAAATGTTTTTAGTCAGACCAATACTGCCACGTTTATACAACTGAATTAATCTGACCCAGTAAAGTCATGCCGATCCAAATTGAGCCAAACACTCTTTCTACAACTAGTACACAAAAGTGATGCCCACCAGTCAACTTTTGGGCCGCTCAGTATCTCTCACGCATACTTTACCTTTGTGTTTCCTCACAAAGTGCTGGTGGCCAACTTGTAAAAATAGCACAGTCCAGATCCCCCTAAAGTTAATGGCAAAGCTTCAGCACTTTATTCTGTCATAAAAACTCAGTAAAAGGGACTTGTAAAAAGAGCAATGCATTGATAAAAAATAAGCAGTAACCAGTAAAAAGAACAACACTCTAAAAAGCAAAAGGTAAACATTAAGAGCTACTGTATGCAGAATTTACAAATGCAACTACTTCAAAACAACAGAAAGAAACACAGCATGTACCTGGTGGTAAGTGTATTCTCATTAAAGCCTTTTGAAAGTTCAGGTCAGCTCAGCATTCACTGTGTCGCATTTCCTGCCTGCAAAAATGTATCTGAAGAATCGTATCAGTTTGTTTGAGCAACTTTTAAAAGCCAGAGCTTTAATTACGTCATCTTCAAATGTTGTGATTAATGCAGGTTTCTGGTTCAAGATGACCAACATCTCACCTTGCAGAATTTTGACTCCACTGTGTTTTCTCTTTGCAATAGTTCAGCAAACTGGAGTATTTTATTCTTTCTTTTTTCTCTCTTTGTCTTTTACATAACTTCTGGGAAGAAAGTCTACTTTAAAGTACTAAAGGAAAATCTTTGCTGTCTGTAATGAATTAAATGTGCAAAGTGGTGATTTTCTTATGAAGTCAGTATTGTATGAACAACAAATTACTTTATATATCATAATAGATCATTTTCACAAATTGTAACTGAGTGAGTATATGTTCAAGTGAGCATGTGTCACAAGCTCCCCTTTGTGCAAATCCACAGAGGGTCCAAACCCAGATGGGTTATTATAAACTCCAGACACAAAACTTAGTCGGTGTTGGATCCCCCCAGACTGGAAGGGCATGAAGAGGAGAAGGGGGCTTGTCACACTAAATCAATTCATCTCATGCTTCTGAAAACTCTTAAAAATCCAGAGGATGAGTATTTGGTGTGCTGGCTGTCTTCTAGCTTGAAATACCATGGCTCAAATCAGGAACATCTGGAGCTGAACTCAGGCACATCTGCCACTTGAGTTAGGTAAGCCATATCTCTCAAGACACAGAGCTACTACCTAACTACTACTACCCTGCAGGTGAAGTTTAGAGTGATTGCTGAAACATGCATTGACCAGCCAGTGAGGCAAATAAACACAATGGCTACATTTACACTAGTAAATCAAACAGTATAAAGTCTGTACTCCAGCCCTGAGGTCAAGTGGCATGGTCTGGCCATATTCCTCATTGCACTCTGCGTGCCCCTAAAGAGAGGTGGCCATATCCAAAGCACCCGGTGAAAAGTGTCCCTAGACTGGCCTAATTCCCAAAGTGTGCCCAGAAATTGGTTGGGAGAGTACTAGTTAGTCTTCACTAAAAACCTACCAGTCCCTGTTCTAACAATTCAGCAATACAAATGCCTGCACCTATGCCTTGACACTGTCCAATTGACCAATAGAGACATTACTGTGTATACAGATTTTAAAAAGTCCTTGAACATAGTTGCACATGGAAGGCCCTCTGACTCATACAAATAGGTAAGCAGGGAGGATTCAACTCTTTTGCTGACATTTTACTTGAAAGAGATGGTTCTTTCAAACCAAAATTTTTTTTTAAATCAGTTGGGTATTTCTGTCCGTTAAGTTTTCTCCTTTTCATTTAATGCATGTGTTTTTTTTGGTAGCCTACTGTTTTACTATTAATGGAATCTTACCTTTTGTTTGATTACCCTACTTTTTCATGTCTACAGTTCACAGCTAAACAAGCACTAACCAGTTCCGTCACAATGAAAAAATTATATACACATCTAAAACAATAACATTAAGACAACAACTAAAACAAGAAATTAAAAATTAATCTGTGCAGTTAAAAGACCTAAAAATAATATCAACCTTTATACATATTTGTCAGACTGCAGCATCCACTGTTACAGATGTATGCAGCAGTCAGAACAGTGTGTATTACTTTCCAAATCATGAGGTGTTTTAAGAAACACCCACAGTAGTGGCTGCTGAGGAAATAATTTACTTTATTATCCTGAGATTTTAAATGTGCAAGTGTCGTACCAATTCATCTAGTGCATAAAAAGGAAGGAAGGAAGGAAGGAAGGAAGGAAGGAAGGAAGGAAGGAAGGAAG
>Ga0065711_1030885_pt1 | contig 31150 bp, 17 predicted proteins | sample Hoacrofraction12_FD_59098 | JGI IMG/M metagenome (GOLD analysis project Ga0065711, IMG submission 59098) | Hoatzin crop microbial communities from Cojedes, Venezuela - Epithelial fraction 12 v2 (version 2) | ecosystem: Host-associated > Birds > Digestive system > Esophagus > Crop | place... | reverse complement strand
CCCCTGCTCTGTGGGGTTCCCCTCTGTGGGGCTGCCGAGCGGGCAGGCCAGCTCCGCTTGAGAGCACCTCGGGCAAACGCGTCCCGTCCCCCTCCACCCCTGCGGGTTTGTGACTGCTCGGCCGCCCTGTGCAGATCTCAGGAAGCAGGCGAGGCAGCTGGAGAACGAGCTGGACCTGAAGCTGGTCTCCTTCAGCAAGCTCTGCACCAGCTACAGCGGCACCCGAGACGGAAGGCGCGACAGGTATAGGTACTAGCCCATTTCTTTATGTTTTAAATGCGGCTTGTGGTACTTAGTTTATTTTTATAATGTGCTGAACGCCGGTCCCACCTGTGGCGTTTATGTTTAGCTTCTTAGAAGCTCATTTCAGCGCTTCTTGGTGCTGGCATTGGTCTTGATACAATACTGAGCGGTATTGGCATGGGAGTCAGAAAGGAGCGTGGGCTGCAGTGGTGCATGGTGACAGCATACGTTTCACTAGGGGAAGCTGAATTTAAACTTCAGTTTGTAACTGTGTGGGGTTAGTGTGTGAACTAATGATAGGACTTGTTAATGCTTGCTACATCGGCTTATTTTCCAGGTTTTTTTGTATTAAACTAGCAGGAGGTTTTCAGGGACTTCAATCTTAGGGGAATGTAGCCTTGCACCTCCCAGGTGGGCTGCTGTGGTATTTGTAATCCCTGCTCTACTGATAAGGGAAGCGCTGAGCAGCTGTGATGGGTCCCAGGTTGGGCTGGGGATTAGCCCCTTCAGGAGGGGCAGCTGATCTGTTCTGGCTTTCTCCTAAGGTGAGTAATAATAGTGATAGCTATATATATGTTTTTATCTGTATATGAACCAGACACATAAATACATGTGTATATGTATGAATAGTTTCTGTTTGCTTTAGTCTAATTCATGTCTGATTGAAGAATTAGTATGATAAAACTTTTCAAGTCTTTCTAGCTTGTGGGCCGGAGTTCAGGTCTGCAGTTCCACAGCCCTTTTATCAACTTATCTGTTCCTCTGCACAACCCTTAAAAACTGCCATTCTTTGCTTATTAACTGTGGGTCTCAACACTGTGTATCAATTGTGAGTGTGACTACTGTGTGTATGTGTGTGGATATTTTTATCTATTAGTTTAATTTGATTATTGAATCAATTTTGAACCTTTCCATGAATTTCTGGTTCTGGAAGCCTGAGAGAACCTCAAGAATGATCAAGTTATTGTTGAATCAGAGTCCTAGTCTCTGTCTTGTTTCTAGCTCTTGTGCTGTTTCTTGCCATGTAATCTAATTGTTTTAGTTATTTTTGCTGTCCTGTGCAAAACTTGCTTCTCTTACTCTAGTTATGGTGGCTTACCAAAGCAAAACATAGTCTCTGAAAGGTGTTAGCAGTTGTACTTCTGCAGATTTCTGTACCCTGCATTGTGCTTCTGTTCTGTTGCTTAGATATGACTTCTCATTGTGGTTTTAGTTTATCTTAAAAAGCACAGGGAAGGTGTGCTGTATGAAACTGTAATTGTGATGAATTGTGTGGTTGGTATTGCTCTGTAGAACTTTGATGGCTTAATAGGTCAGTGGGTTGTCTTAGTACTGTGTTATTAAGGTGTAGGTATGTAGCTGGTGTAACAACGTACTGATAGTGCAGTGCTCCCTCCTGCCAATAAATAAATAAATCAAGCTTAAAAGCTGGGGAGAGAAGGGCATTAGTGCTAGATACGTGCTGGTAGTAGACAAGTGTTTGATGTCAGGCGTGTTTTTCAAGGAGAGTTTATGTTTCCCCTGAGTGATACTGTGGCATTAGTTTAGATAAGAGTTAGAGGCATGTACGATAAGAAAAAGGAATTTATCTGAGCTTAATTAATTTCTGTAGGAAACCTGGGTAGTAGAGCTTGCCAACACCTGGCACTAGTGTTTCCTTGTTTCTTGTGTTCATGAAAAGATGATGTACTTTCAGTAACTGCTCCTCCTCTTTTTCCTTAGCTCTGACACAACTCCTCTCTTAAATGGATCGAGCCAGGACAGAATGTTTGAGACCATGGCTGTGGAGATTGAACAACTTCTGGGAAAGGTAACTGAAGTTACTATGGTTTAACTTCAGCATTTAGGAAATATTGCGGTATAGGTTTCTGTGATGAACGTTAGGAAATTCTGGTGTGGGTGGTAGAGAAGTGTTGCCAAAGGTGTGCATCTGTTGTTAGAGCTAGCTCCTTCATCTTATGCATTGTGACTTTCTTATGAGAATAAGCCGTTTGATGGTTTTGGGATTCTTTCTTCTTCCTCTAGCTTACTGGAATAAATGACAAAATGGCAGAATACACAAACAGCGCAGGAGTCCCGTCCCTGAATGCTGCGCTGATGCATACGTTACAGCGTCATAGGGACATATTGCAGGTAACAAAAATGCATGTCCTTCTTGCTTTTATTTGTTTCTCTGTTTGGAATAATGATTAGCAGCGCTGATGTCACTGTGTGCTTGAATGTCTTACCAGAACATTTAAATGCCAGCAATCCCAGCTCACTTCTCCTCTCTCTGGGCTGCCCAGTCAGTGAACTCTGAGTTGAAAAAACAGCATTTTTCGATGTCATATTGGTGACTAGCACGTAGCTAAGAAAGAACAGTAAAGTATGCCATCTTATGTAGGTGCCTTCTATATAGCAAAAGGGGAAGGGTACTGTAATGGATCATCCTGTCTGTGCGGTCTGTCGCACAGCAGGGTGACTGGGAACATCACATTTAAGATAAGAAAATATGAGTGCAAAACCATCTTAACTGCTAAAGGGAGTTGAAGGAAACGTGGTGGCTAAAGCTACTGATTAGTGTAGTAAATCAATCATGTTTCAAACTGGTGATTTTTTTCATGGCATGGTAATGTTAAAAATGCATGTTTTATTATTTATTGGCTGGTTATATACAGTTTGATTCTGTTTTGTGCCTGTGCAATACACAATGTAAAAAGCATAGTGTTTGGAAAAGCGATAGCATTTATACGAAAAATAGTGCTGAATGTTTACAATGGTTTGGTGGACACCAGTTGCCAGTTAAATTGGTTTTCTAGAAGTATTAGCTGCTTGAAGTGTTTTCAGATGTAAAACTGCAAATTGAACATTTGAAAAAAAAAAAAAAAGAATTTTTCTTCAGTGTTCAGAAAATACTTTTTTTCGTCTATTTAACAATATAAACAGTCTTCACTGCACCAAATAAATAGGTTTTACTAGGGCTTCTGATTCAACCAGTAATGGGAAATTCCAACACAAAATGATAATTCATCAGAAAGGTGTAGATGTATGAAATTGGGACAAGGAATTACAGTGGATGTCCCTCTGTGACCGTAGCTGTAGCAAGTTAGCAAATGCTGCAAGAGCAGTGAGTTTTGAGAGTACTTTGCTTTAACTTCAAAGTGGTTTTGATGTTAATTTAATAAGTTTGTCTCACATTATGTGTTAGACAATTATTTAAAAGATGGTTGGATCTTACTGGAGTATATTGTTTTGTTAAATTGATCTCATGATCCTCACTTGGGAGTAATTCTTTCATTACAGGATTATACGCACGAATTCCACAAAACCAAAGCGAACTTCTTGGCAATACGAGAGAGGGAGAATCTGTTGGGATCAGTACGAAAAGATATTGAGTAAGTCGTATTGTGTGTTATGGCAATGGCACAACAGGACTGTCCTTGGAAGGAGAAGGCAGCAACCCTCCTGTAGGAGAATACTGGGCACAGCGTATTCATCTGTGCTCTGAACAAAGCAGTCACCTGAACTGACGACTTCTGTTAAGGTTGTGAGAAGATTCTGGTTTGGTTTGGGTTTTTTTTAACTGAAAAGGAATTCATGTTTTTGAAGTAAAGCTATTAAGCTATGCCAAATCACATTAAAAATGTCTGGAACTTTTCTGTTTGGTCACTTCAGAGGTACAAAGCATAGGTAAATCAGTTAATATTATCTAATGAAAAGCCTCTGGAAAAAATGTTTTTCAGTTCTTTCGATTTTTTACATTTTAGATCATATAAAAGTGGGTCTGGCGTGAATAACAGAAGAACAGAACTATTCCTGAAGGAACACGAACACCTTCGAAAGTAGGTGTTACTTGCTTTTTACTTCTGTTTGCAGCGTCCAGCTTCTTGGGGGGATGAAGACTCTTAATTTCAAGTGTGTGTGAAAGCTTTGTCCTTTGATGGATATTGTCCACAATGAATGCATTGCACCATGTGTTCTGTGACAGTACTGCTACTTACGCAGCTGGATAAACATTTATTGCTCGTGCTGGCTGTGAAATGCAGGTAGTAGGTAGTAATCATGCTAGTTTTCAGTGATTTCGACTTTAGGATCTTGTCAGCATTAAGCGATGTTTATACATTGTCTGCATTGGGCTTTCACAAGTCACTGGTGACGCAGACTTCATGCTTGGCCTCCTCTCTTAGGGAAGCACATGCCTGTATAGTATACTGACTGAGATGAGGGTTAGAAAAGAAAACAGAAAGTCCCAATGATTGAGCTGTTCTTTTTCTTCTCCTTTATTTGTCAGTGTTAGGCAGAGAAGAACTTTTTTTTTTCTTGTCTCTACTGAATGCGTACAAAAGGTGATGGAAGAAACTAATTCCAAAATTACCTTTGCACTCCAATATTTGCAAATTGACTGTAGTTTATTGGCCAAGATGACAAGCGAAATAGAAAGCACTTTCGTTTTATTCTTGTTGCAGAGAGGGTGTGATTATGAGTAGTTGCTTTGTGTGTTCCCCATTCAGCAAAAGCAGCACACTCCAACAGACGAACGCTGGAAGCTTCCTATTTTCTAGATAGTCAAGAGATAGCACTGATCTTAATGCCTCGGTGTTCTCGACTGTAGTCATGCTAAACTTCAGTCTTACACAAGAGGGCAGGCTTTCATTTTAAAAAAATAAATAAATTTAAAATTACCTGTGGCCTTCTCAAATGTGCTTTCTTAAAAATAACTTCAACTTCTAAATAGGACTGCACAAAAAGCTTTTACAGGAAATTAAAACCAAGTTTTTTGACTGTGGCTTACCACAACTTTATCCTCAATTAATGTCTTTAAAACTTAGACTCTAATAGATTTAAAGCTTGAATTATGACTTTTCTTAGGTCAGATTTATTATTAGACATGCATGATCAGGATATGTAAGTTTCCAGGAAAAAAAAAACAACAGTCTTAATATTGTGGAGGTGAATGTTCTCTGAAACGTTGTACTGTGAAGAATCAGTGTCAGTTAATCTGAGTAAACCTGATTCTTTCTAGAAGTTGTGTTTGGGGCTTTTTGGGTTGCTTTGTTTTTTTTATTGGAGGGGTAGTGAATGCTTCTATACGTTTGGCATTTTGTTGAAGAAAGCTACAAATTAAATATTTCTGGAGTTGTAAAATACGCTTCTAAGAAAATGACATTTCTCTGAGCGCACTATGTTTAAAAGCTTGGAACAATTAAGGGAGGAAAAACTTAAAACGTTTTGTAGACGTTATCTGGCAGATGTCTTCAGAATTTGAGCCTAGCATTCGTTGAGGCGTTGAGTACTTTGAACTCTTTAAAAATGCTAAACTCTCCAGTGTGTTTTTAGGATAAAAATGCATGAAAAATATAATTCAATGAGGCAATTTCAGAAACAGTTAAACCATCTTCTAGGTCATTGTTTGGAAGTGTCAAGACTTAAAAAAAAACCAAAACACAACATTGAGAAAAAGGACACAAGAAAAAAGTGTGAGTTGGGGATCTTTAGGAAAACAGGGCCAAAACTTATGGTGGAATGCTGCTGCAGGGTGGAGATAATTGTGAGGTGTATGAACAAATCCGATGTAGAAGTAGGAGACAACCTTGGCAAGAAGTCAGAGCTTGCAAGATGTTCAAAACTTTCAAACTGAGAATCGGTAAGCTCAGAAATAGATGCTGGCAGAGGAAATTATTAAAGAGTTTCAACATATTTGTCTTCAGAGAAAGCAATTAATGAGCTATTAATGCCAAAAAGCTGGAAAAGCTAGCAAAAGGTCCCGAGAAATCACCAGGAGCTGGCAGATTGCACCAAACCTGCTCCTAGGATAAGCTGACAAGCTCTGTGGGAGTCTTGATGCTGAGTATTTGCAGTGCATTAAATCATGGTGCTAGACTAATTGATAGAACTACGGGATGAATATATATGCATTGTCACAAGGACACAACAGTAAAAATTCCAATGTATTTTTAGTGAAGTTTTGAAACCTATGAAAAGAGCTTGAAGATCAGAGATGGGAACATAAACTTTGCAAGTGCATTATTATATGCTGCAAAGTAGTGAAATAATTCGGAATGATGTATCAAATATTGGAGCGTTCACTTGGTCTTGACCCTGCTTAATTTATGATATTAAGTACTTTAACCTATTACATATTTATTCCGTGATCTGATAATGGAGAATGTATGAGCTATTACCCCACTGCAGAGTACCAGACTCATCTGTCAGCCGCCTTCTTGATGCACTACCATGTGAGGCAGGCTAAGCGGAAACTGGAGTTTACTCTTGGCGGCGTTTTCCGTGAATCCTCTTAAAAAGCATGCTGGCAGCCCTGGGCGGTGCTGTTTGTGGTGCTGTCTCACTTGGGAGTAAGAGAAGGAGAGCCAGAAAGCTCTTTTCGGGGAGGGACTTTGGGGAGACCTCTGCTTTCTGCCCAGATCTGCCTTTTTATTTTTCTGTCACATTTTGAACATCATCTCTTTCTGGAAGGACTGAGAATGAAGGAGAATCTGGCTGTCTTAGTTTTACATACGTAGGTAATTGTAAAAAAGGAGGGAAGATGATAAAAATCTGTGAGTACAAAGTTTTGATGAATAAAAGGATCCAAGGTATATTAAGCACCAAGGGAATTACAACAATTACATACCAAGGGAAGCTGTGCAAACCCTTGGTATGCCTGTAGTACATAAAACTGCTATCCATGCAGCCGTGAGGATTGTGCATCCATTTGGATTCCCATTCCCCGCGTGGGGCTGGCTGCTGTGTCAGTGCCGCTGGCACAGGGGCGTTGGGTGCTTTCACGTGAGGATCGTGGTGCTGCTGGGGCAGCCCTCGGGCTGGGGGCACACAGGGCTCTGCGCTGCCGCACCCCGGTGCTGGGAGGGTGAGAGAAAGCGTATTGTGTTCTCTCTGCGACTGAAAGCTTCACGGCTGGTTCAAATCATTTTATAAATCAGCTGATTCTGAGTTTTATTGGGAAGGAAGATTTGTCTAGAAATTTTATTGTCTGTAGGCGGGAGGCATAAAGTTTCCAAGACTCTGTTTGCTACTTAACTTCTATACAGATAATTTAAGGATAGTTTTACCTAGCTCTGGAGAGAAAAGCAGTAATGACTAGATTTTTTGATAAAAATTTTAACACCTGTTAATTCAAATGAGGCTGGAAGACAGGTCTTGTCGAATATTGATGCCCTGTTAATATTTTTACCTAATGCCTCAGATATTTTGGTGTGTCAGATGTTTAAATAAAGACCAAATCTAGCGTGGTCATGTTTGCAGTTTATTTTTTTAATGCTTGTTTTCCTGGGTCTGTGCCATTCAGTAAAGGTGTTTTTCTCATCTTTTCTGTTTGTATGCTTTTGGCCAGAGAAGTAAACAAGTCATCCTTTTTCTTCTAATACTGTTTTCCATCTAAAGAAAATACTCTTGATGAATAGATCTAGCTTAGCATTTTAAAAACTGCTCTGGAAAGTGCTGCTTCAGAGGAAAGAGTCCTGTCAACATAGTGTTTGCCCTGAGAAATTCTGCACTTATTGATGAGTTACAGCCCAAGTCAGCAAAGAAGGGACTAATGTGTTTGATTAAATTTTCAATATTGCCTGTGTATGCGAGTGAAAATTTCCCTTGTGTTAGTACTTGCACTGTATGTGCATGATACTTTATCAGCTGATACTGACAGATTTGTATAACAATTGATGAAGGCTTCCGTGGTTTAGATAGGAATTACAGATTTTTTTTTTTACCATAATGAATTCCTTGTAAAACTGGATGAAAACTAGACCACTCAGTGGTCGCCAGCATTTGCTGTAGTAGGCTTGTTCTGTCATTGTAGGGGCTCTGTATTTGCTTTTTTACTCAGCTCCAGTGCTCAAAAATTAGGCATTTGTCCTTTTCCAAAAGAAGTGACTGGTGGTGAAGCAGGTGCCTGTGCTGGTGCAGACACCATGAGCTGTGTTTTGAATTGTTGTCAGATGACTGCAGGTTTCTGGTGGGTATTCTATGCAAGCTATCAGTCTATCCAGTAAAAAATGTCTGAGTTTGGGTAGAGTATGAACTGTAAATGATGCAGGTAGACGAGGTGAACCTGCTCAAAGTGTTCAGGCTAGCTAGGGTCGTAAACCCTCCTGTGTGTTTTAATGTTTAGCACTGGGAACAGAGAGGGTAGGGGTGCCAGAGTAGGTGGGTGAGAAACTTTGAAGGAAAAAAGGAGGAGAGCAAAGAAATCAGAGGGATGCGTTCTGCGTGTGAAAGGAGGAATAAGAGAAGTGAGCAGAAGAAATAACGGGAATCTGCAGTGGTTGTGTAATGGTGCTATTAATAATACATACCTGATTCGTGGAGATGATTAGGATAAATTAATGTTTGTGCAGTACTTCATATATGTGAAGTACTCTGACGTACTAAATATTGTTATTACTATTATTATTGCATTTCATTTTTCAGCAGAACTATTTCAAATTTCCTGTTGTTGTTTGGGCAGAAATGGCCACATGCAGCAGAGAATAATCACCAGGAAACTGCATTCAAACTTTGTTCAAAATACAGTCCAGATCTTAATAGGAGTGACTTGTTGATGGTTTTTCCTCTAAAAATTGGCGTTGCTTGTGAATTTTCAGTTCAGTACTGATTTGCGTGGAGAAGTGAGCTTAATGAGATGCTGAGACACCGTTACAGGGGTTTTGATTCTAGTTATGTTGATCTTTTGGGAAAAAGCTACTGGTTTTCTACCTTTATTTGATTTCCTTTTCTTTGTTATCCCTGTTCTCTGCTCCGCACACCCTCATTTCCATTCGTTGTGCTGTTTCTGCTCAGGTTCCTATGGATTTCAGTGGCCCTTTGGTATTGGATTAAAACCAGAGAACTGCTGTCCTCTCCCCTTCCATCCCCTCCCTCACCTCCAGGTGTAGGGGGAGGACACGCAGATGCCTGGGCAGTGACTGCTCCGGCTGACACATGGTTTGCTACTGCATCCCCTGCATCTTCTCTTGGGAAGAAAGAGACTGTAGGAAAGGCAGCTAATTCACCAATTCCTTTTTCCTACCCCAGGTGGTTGGGGAAGGAGCAAGGAGGGAGGAGTGTGATGAGCTTCTTCCCTTGGTGTCTGCTGGCTGCCTGCTCTGCAGCCTTGGAACTGCTGAGCTCCACTTTAGTCAGGCCTAAGAACGTTGTTGTGGTTTTTTTTAATTGCAAAATTTGCCTCTAAATTAAATTTTATTTTTGTTCATGTCAGAGCAGAATGTGGTGTTCTCGTCGCTCCATTCTCTTAATTTTAATACAGATTTTAACTGAAGCAGCACTTGCTAATGAATCATTTTCTTTGCTTTATAGCAGTTATGAAAAAACAAACCAGAGCTGCTATGAAAGGACAATCCTTGCTATCCATGGCCTTGGTTTGGATTGTTTGCCAAGAAGCACCAAATATGGTGTGGTTTGGCTGCAGACTTGCCGTGCAGTAGTAACGGAGGGCTGCAGCGCTTTGCCTGTTGAACTGGAAGGTGCAGTGCAAGGAGAGATAGAGGAATCTGGGTTAAAACGTTCCTCTGCTGACCAGTAATTGCATGAACTCTGGCAATGGTGCGCTGCTGTTTTGCCAAATGCAGATACATACTGTTGACTTGTTTTCTTTATTTCTGGAACAGGGAAGTTTGGAAAACTATGGCATTAAAAGTGTGTGTTCACGCCTCAGCCATCCAGTCAGAGTGACTGTGGTAATTACCTTACTGACTGATTTACCACTGGATATCCGTAACATGGACTTTTTGGGTAGGGCTGTGTGCTCTGTCTGAGCAGCAGAACAAATAAAATGGTTTTTGAGGAAGGGATTTGAACAAAGGAGGATTTTTGGTATTGCAAAAGCTCACTTAAAGATGCACAATGCCTTGTACTTTAATCCTGTTTCACACTATGATTCTGGTTTTTCTTTCTGCGCTGTCTCCTGTTGCTGCAGAGTTTTCTTGATTAGAGTTATGCATCAGTGTTTCCTTCCTTTAGCGTTACCTCTTCATGGAACCTGATGGGTTCTGTTTCCAAGCCTGCTGGCAGAACCTCTGTCTCTTGAAGATTCATGGCAGAATGACACAAGGCCAGTTCTTAAGCGGCTGGATGGCTTCCCCCGTAACAGTCCCAGACCGAATGTGAGACTTGGGCATATCACATGCTTAACTATAACACCAGACTGAGCACAACTTATATATTTCTATTCTATATCTATTTTCTATTTTAATAGTAAATATTCCTCAGTGAGCGAGACAGTTCATGTCTTCTGGAGAAAAGAAACTTCACTGCTTATTATGTGACTGTAATTATATGACTATGAGCAAGTTACTGAAGTAGTTTAATGAGAATTTGGGGAGGTTCAAAGCTTGCAGGCAATGAAGGAAGATGCTCTCCCGGGTATCGTTATTATTTATAAATAACTTAGTAAAAGAACGTGAAAATCAGCCAAGCACTTCAGGATTTAAAAGAGGTTTTCCCTCTAAAAATAGCTTGAGCTTCATTAGAGTAAAATCAACTAGTGCTTTTCATCTTCCTGTGCTGTATTTAGGACTTAAAAAAACAAACGTACCCCAAAACAATAAATCAGAGATTATATTCCTCTCACAAGGTTTATTTGCGTGCTTTCCTTATAGTTGAATTACTTTAAAAAATACTGTAATCAATAATTTCTCTTACATTGACTTGTGATATTTTTATACTTCAGTATGTCTAAAATGAATGATATGGGGGGATGGGGACGGGGGCACAACAAAACCCAAACAAAAAAACCCCAACAAACCCACCACAGACATGCACAAAACCCAGTTTGCGGACTTCCTTTGTAACTTCCACTACAAAACTGAAGTGTCCAGGTGACAAAGGATGCAGTCACACGTGTGTCAGCATTAACGCCTCAAACTCATTGTTTGCTTCTCACCTGCAGAAAACGTGAAGTTTCATGCATGAACTTCCATGTACCCCCAGGAAAGAGGCTACAGAAACTATCCTTTTTGAATGTCTCAGAAACTACAGAGCAAACCTCCTTAACACAGGGTGAAAGATTACCCGAACAGATCATGGAAAAAGGGTGGTTGGGACTAAACTCTGCTCTGGTTCTTGGTTCTGGGCTTTGTCTTTGAAACAACACCATGCCCTTGATTTGGGCGAGGGAGGGATATAAAACCACGCTTCAAACTTCAGAGCTCTGTGTTTGCTTCTGAAGTTTCTTTCTCATTTCAGAAATAAACAAGTCAGCGATGCATGTTTTATTTGTTTTTAGCTTTCCTTTCAACACTGTTGCTAAAGTAGGACAGCTTCCCCCCCCCCTCCCCAAGGTCTGTATTGAAATTAGGACTTTGACAAGTACTGAAATCCTTCGTACATGGGTTGGTGCTGAAAAATAGGTGCATCTTTTGAACAGAATCAACAATTGCAGAATTTTGTAGAACTTCTCATGTGGAATCTGAGAATGACCCATTGTTCTAATGCAGCATGTCAGTTTTTCTGTCAGCGTGGCTGTGTACTTCCGTTTTCTTTAAGGCCAGATGTGCTTGCTCATTATTTGCTATTGGAACCTCCAGTAAAAAGAAACTGTTGAATTTCATTCGATGTGTGCGGATACGTTAGATAGTGATTATTTCCATTTTCTCAAATACAGAGTGTACCTCTGGAAAGCTATCCTATTACTGTATAAAAGTCATTCCTGAGTTTATTTAATTTGAACCTCTGTACTGATGCATCAGAATGAGGTGCTCATCGTTCTTGGCTGCTGTATGGTAGGCTCGGCAGATATCTTAGTGTGTTGCTGTACCAGTGGTTTGATAAAAGGCATCGACTCCCATCTGGTGAGGATACTTTCTATGAAATCCATGCTGGTAAGCAGACCTACATCCAAATTCCCACTAAAGCGTGCTTGTTTTAGCCTGATAATACGATTTTGCTTAGAACCTTTGAAGGACCTTCGTTTTGTTGTCAAGTGGAAGATGCAGAGTGCTTTCCTCTCACTTGAGAGGCTTGTTTATATAGAGTGTAGTCGCCCTTTGGAAGAATGCTGCTTATTCAGTCTTGGATAAAAAGACAAGAGTAAGAATGCTGTGAAATTGGGTCAGAAGAAAAATGTTGCGATCTTCACCCATTGATGAATTACATCCTGAATTTGGATTGTAGATGGTTGAAACGTAGTGTGCGCTTTAGATTTTGAACACTGGTGTTCGTTATATTGTGTAGTTAACTATGCAATTTTCAGAATCATTTTCTGAAACTTAATAAAGAGGCAGGTAGATAGTAGTAACATTAGGTACTTCAGCCAAGTCCTGGATGAAAGCCAGATAGCTTTCTACATCTACCAGACAAACCCTCAAAACCACAGCAGGTGAAAATGCAGTTAGGAAGCAGAATACATTTCTTTCAACGTTTATCTTTTAGGGTTTTATACTAAATTAAAATTGGGTGTCATCCTAGGGATAACTCTCACTTCATTTCTGTGTTAACTTCACTGAAAATTAGATATTAATTACAAGGTTGTTTATATGATGGGGCTCTTCTGGAAGACGTTCCACCTTGTGTTCTCTTTTCTTGGTTACTTACGAGTATGTGAGTAGTAGAACAACTTTTCTAGCTTTGTCTAGCTTTAGTCAAAAACCACTGACCTAGAAAAATGGTACAGTCTTTTTTGTTACAGTACAAATTATAAACAGTGTGTGTTTCTTGTAATTTGTGCATCTGTCTTTCTTGTCTGTGTGCCCAATAAATCAGTAATGACAGGTTATCTTGGTAGAGCTCATTTTCTTGTCAGATCAGTGTTGGGTATCGAAGGCTGTTTCTACTTGTACATGTGTGCAAGTGTTGCTTGGTTTTGACGGTTTTTCCCTGTAGTTAAAGGTGTGATCTGAATTACATGTTTTAAACCAGGGGCAATATTGAAAACGGCCCTCCCACCGAACGCTAGTTCTGCATACAGCATGTAAAATTTGAGGAAATGCCGATATAGTCCATTAGTAAGTTACTGGAATTGTTCTGACAGTTGTGGTTACCGATAATGACTTACAGTAAGGCCTGCCCCTCTCAGTTCATTTAACTTTGTTCCTATGGGTAATATGGAGCAATTATATGGGAGGGTCAATCTATCCAGGAACTTTCACAACCATGAATCGAGAGCCTCTGGAAACCTCATTATGTGGCTGGTGGTGCCATCCCGGCAGTGGGTTTGGGCTTACTGCTGGGCAACCAGCTGCTGCGCTGCATTTAGGCGAGAGGAGCCGCTTTCATTTTAAGTTTTTAACTGCGTTCTTTGGGTAAACTGTATACTGCAGACTATTGAGAAGGCTCTTATTTCCTTATAGATTAGCTTTAAAGGAAGAAGGATTGCTGTTGCTCGCCCTCTTGGGACTTTCAACCATCAGGCACTCTCCCCAGTAGCCTTGCTGTGTGCCAAAGAGCTTTCTTGGCTAACTCCTCTTTTTGCAGAAACATTTCTTTCACTCTGTTCATAATTCCCAGACAAGTCCATGGAGTTTGGTGGAAATGCAAACTGTGCCCTTTGGAAATCTGGGAGAAACAGCCTGTTGGTGTTTTCAGACTTGTGAAGGTGGATCCTTGGGTTCAGGGACCTCCCTGGCAAAGGGAGAGCATCCCTTGGTATTTGCTTGCATCCATTAAGTTGTTCTTTAAACTGAGTTAGAGCAACTAATCTTTTTATTGGTTGCCACGCATATGTAGACATGTTTACAGGCGTTAGACAGCTGCAAAGAAAGGGCTTACATTAGCTGATCTGAAGTCCAAATTGCTGGAACTGATGAATGGTTGAGAGATATTTACTTAGTGATACAGCTAGGAGTCCAATTTTTAGTGAATTTTGTGTCATAGGCTTGCAGGATGGAGAGAGGTTTCCCCAACAAGAAGTTTACATTCCTGGAAATCCTTTGGCAGGTTTTTCCCTATGGCGAAAAGCGTGCCTCTTGCATGTTTCATCTCATATACAAGGTACACGTGAACCATCTGGAAAGAAATTCAGCACCAGATAACGTTGGTTAACTCCTACCTGGAGCGATGGATGATGTTCCAGTGCCTTTCATTCTAGATTTAACACATCGCTTGCATTGATTAAAAGCAACCTGCTGTTGTGCTTTTTTTCTTTTCCAATTTTCAACTATTCCTCATTCTTATTGAAAGTGATTACCGAGTGTCAGGCTCCCCAGGACAATGATCTGCAGAAATAAGCTTGCTTACGTGTTTAGAGTTTGTAGGTGTGATGTTGTTAACGTATTGTTCCTTTGGAGCAGATCTATACATTGACTTAATGTTCACGTTTGTGCTGGGTTTTATGTTGGATTGTTGCAGGCTCGTATTTAATTTTGCCTACTGCAACAGAAAGCGTGAAAACATTGTATCTCCTTAGCATCCAGATTTATGCTTTAATTAACATGCAAAGGGAACCCACCAAAGATAGCAATTTGCGTTGGTATTTGAACCTTTCCCTGCTTTCAGAATGGTTTCTGTGGGCAAACTATCCATCCCTGAAAATGCCCATTTTACCTCATGTCTCTGGTTTTTGGCCGGCTAGCTCTTCCCGTGCTGGAACTGTAGACTGTGTGCTTCATAGTCAGACACACTCCTCTTCCGCCCTGTGCTGCCGCATGCTGTGCCTTCAGAGCAGGTGAGGCTTCTGCTCTGCCATAAAAGCACAGGAGCGGATTTAGTGTTGTATGCACATTCCTCTGTTACAAATTTTCTCTCTTTGGGTGTTGTATACCCTAGGTGTGTTTGTCTCACCATGCTCTTGTGCTGGGTCTCGGTCACTGAGTAGGTTTTTACACTGGTTTTTGTCTTCATTAGCAACTGTGGGAGACTGTCCGAACTAGCTAAGCAGCTCCGGGGCAGTTCACTCTTTCTTTGACACTGAATTGAGCCAAGCTTGAGACGAGTCTTGTAAAATCTGGAATATCTTGTTATCACAGGAAAAAAAATGTGTTCTGCTTTACATTCTTCTAGGTAAGTTTTTAAAGAGCTTGATGATCTTCAGAATTTTTTGGATTAGAAGGTACATTGATGACAAGCAGAAAAAATGAGTTGGAGCTGGGGTGTTTTTGTGTGCGCACAGTGTTTCTTTCACTTGTGAGTTAGGAATGATTATTATGATGGAAATAACTGACTGTATAAGTCTGATTTGCTTCATTATAATCTGTATATTGTATTAGAATGTCAAGTATATTTTGTAATATTTCCATTCCTGGAAGCTCCACATTGCCTGGTGATCCAGGACTGTGAAAATATGGAAGATGTAGTGCAGGCATTTGGACAGCTGAGACTAGGGATTAATCCTGCAGTTAGAGAAAGAACAAAGTAAAATTATTATTTCTGTAATTACTTTTTATGAAAGGAAGAAAATAGTTATCAAGTGCTATATTAGTTTGATCCACAGAGGTTTTCTCTAATCCTTTTAAATTATTTTTTGTGGTAGTATTGCCCTTAATTTTATCTGAAGGTTTTAAAGTGCATTGTGAAATGAGTTATGTGCAGAGGAGTCTTGCTGCTGTATCTTGTTTCTCTGGCAAGTGCTTCTATCGGGTATCTAGCTAGTAAGTCAGCAGCAAAATCTATGGCTATGGGAGAAGCCCAGTCCTCACCTAGGTAATCATCTATATTACTGAATTTTAACTACTGGCATAGAGATTTGCTTTAAAAAACCCAAAGAAGATAAAATGCTTTCTTTAGTTGTAAAAGCTTGATGTGATGGGCAGGCTTCTTTTCTATTCTAGAGGCGTATTTCACTTAATTTTTCCTTTGGATTAATTTACCTGTCTGCATATTAAAATGACAAACTGCGCAATCTTTTCTGAAGACAGCAGTTGCACAGAGGCATGATTATTTCATATGCATGACTGCTACTGCTGGGTTTGTGCCATTTATTACAGTGGGTGATTGCCTCAGCATCTTTCAATGTTTCTTTTGTATAGTATTTTTAAATGGCTTGGTCAAAGTGCCATCTGTCTCGACAGGTGAAAATGCATAGCTTATTGAAACAGATGGCAAATCAGATTAATATTGCCCAGAACCGTCATTTGCTTGCTTCGATATTTGTAAGGTAATGTCCACTGGATTTGTTGGTTTTGCTTGGAAAGCAGAACAAACTCAAGAGATTTTTTTTTTAAGAATCTCTTCTTGTAGTGTTTTGAACGTGTAATTTAAGCAAAATTACCTCTTTCAATGTTGTTCCTTTTTATTCTGTCAGACAGTGGAAATTACCATTTTTCATAATTGCGAGAACAACTTCTGTTTGTGTAAAATAGGTTGTTAATAGTCAGAGATCTGCAAACTTCCCTTGGGCCCTCTTATACTGCGTGTTCCTCATCTTGCTTAAACCTGACTGCTCTTTTTATGGTTATGAACTGTAAAATGATGAAACAACTGCTTGCTTCTGTTTGGGTGTCATTGCAAGTGAACACTGCAGTCGCTGTTTCCCAAGAACTTTCAAAGACTTCGGGAGGTGCTGTACAAGGGCGTGTTAATTGCCTTTAGAAAAGCCCCTAGCATCTGCTGAAAGGGGACTTTTGCAGGAAGTACTGAACTTAACAGAACTCAGAGGGATTCTGATGCGCAGATTTTGACCATAAAATGTTCCTGCTCACACTGCCTTTACCAAAATTTCAGTGAATGTCATTGCCATCTTCTGCTGGAGTTTGTTCACCTGTTGGAGGCTCGCAGGTAGAGACATTTTTGGAAATCCTCTCAGGGCCATTAGAAGATGATGCTTCTTGGGGTGAGAAGAACATACTAGAAGTTGTGTTTAGTAAATCTGTATGCTTCCAGCTATCTATTTAAGACTATAAAAGTTAGTGGAGTCTGCCCTTACGTATACGTCAGTCATTCTGAAGAAAATTCATATGCATCTCATCCTTTTAAATAGTTGAGATGAGCTCCCCGGAAGTTGAGAACGTTGATCTTGTGACTTCAGATGCCTTGGGTTGGCGTTTGCATGTGGTGTCCGTGTTTGTTGGTATTGAGAACTGGTTGTTACTGGGTTTATACATTTTTATCAACTTCTGCCTGTCATCATTTTACAGGTAGCTGTGTTTCCGGGGTTTATTTTTATATGTGTGTGAGCATACATACATACATAAAAAAATAATGCAGTATAGTGTAATTGAATCTGAAGCTTTTAAATACTTTTTGTGTTTATGTCTCTGATTTAGTAATAAAACTGCTGAACTACAGCTTTCTCTAACATAAAAAGTAGTTAGTGTCTCTGCTGCAGATGGGCAAGCCTAATTTTTTGTACTCTGAAAACCTTGGAAAACACCCTAGTTCACTTAAGGTCTCCGAATGTCTTCAACTTGCTTGTTGTCTTCAGTTCATCAGCATGAAAATACTGTAATTTTATCAGTTAAATGGACAAAGAGCTGGTAACGCTGCTACTGATTTTTACAGGGTAGAATCTTTTTTAATAGGACTGTTCTCGCAGTGTTTTATTCCATGGAATTTTTAGAAGTCTGACTTGTTTCCAGCTAGGCTTCTGCCATCTTTTTGTTGTTAATAAATTTTTAAAAATAAAAAACCACAACAAAACCCAGAACTTTTTTTTTATAAGCTGCATTCTTGTGCACCATTCTTGCTTTTCAGACAGTTTTCTGATGGTTTTGCAGTTTATTCTGATTAGGCACTGCCCACATAATACACTTGTCTGTTAGAGACTACCTACGTATGAAAGGCACATTCGCAGCTGAATTTTGTATCTTTGAGAATCAGCGATTACAGAAATCCTTAATGCATCGCTTTTCTCTTCTGCTTGCCTTGGGGGCATTATCAGATGCTGCGAGACTTGAGACTGCTTACCTCGCGTTGTGTGCCTGACGATGGTGTATTACTTCTCTGTGCCAGTGGTGATAAATGCCATGCGGTGAATGCAAGTGGTTTTATTTGATTAAACCAATGTACTTGCGACTGACGTGAATCTTTGGAGTGTGGCTTTGTTTTGGGAGCAGAAAGCAGTGTTCCAGTGTCTTCAGTGTTCACTGCCCCAGTTGAGTCCCTCTCAACTTAAAATTGGGCATAATATTTTTAGTGCTCTGTGTGCCGTCTCCATATTTCAAGCCATGGACTCGACTGAAATAGCAACCTTCATGTTTTCACTCCTCTTCACAGACAAATAAGGACATTCTGTTAGCATCTCCCACCCCCCGAGCGGTCCACACACATGTGCTGCACAACGTGCTCCTGCGCCGTGCCTCCAGCTGGAGGTGGGGGGGGATCTCCAGAATTTCTGTGGGTAGAAGAAGAGTTCCAAATCTGGTGACTCCAGCTGAGTCAGAGGCAGAACTGTGCTGCGCCGGTGGCTGTTGATACCTTCCCTTCCTGAGGTGGGAAAACACTTGGGACGAGGAGGATGGAGATGAAGACAGTCATGCCCTTTCAGGGTCTTTTAATCCTTGTAGTTTGGTGGCAATAAATTCTGCTTTAATACTGGAAGCAATATCCAGCACAACATAAAACTTCCTTTTGTCAGATTGATTTCCTTTTTAAACTGCAAACTCACATTTTTTGGTTTATTCTGCAAGAGTTTGTGTAAATCTGTGGGGGAAACGGAGCAATTGCAGGGACGCATCATTGTTCTGCAACATGGGAAGCAGGGATGCAGTCACCTATTGTCTGTCAGTGTTACATTTCAGATATTGATTGCTTTTAACAAGATACATTTTTCTGGGATTTCATAATTGACTGTAGAACAGTGATTAAAAACCTGTCTATGACAAGTTGAGTTCAGAAAAAGAGAAATTGCTCATATCTTCTGAGAATCTTGTTTGTCATCTTAATCTCGCACATCCGTTTGAAAATGAAATGTTCTCTCTGTGGTGCTGTATTTTAGGCCATCCTTTTCCCAGCGATACTACACAGAAACTCGATTAATGTGTGGCAACGAGGGGGAAGGGGCACGTATTATCAAGGTCTTTCTCTTACAGATGGCGTGTATTCTGTTTCCTATAAGCATCGCTTAATTCTCATCCAACTGGTATTACTATAGAAAGAACCTGCCTTGTTAACCAGCATAAAACAGTGTTTGGTAAATCAGCTTTGAAGCAATATTTTGAGATGTTATTACCTGGAACAAAGCCTCAGCTTTTATTTTTAATTGCTTTTTTTTGAGAGGGTGGGTAGGAATGGCCAGGATTAAAGAGAAAAAAGAAATTGGTACTTCCTTCTCTAATACTGCTTTCCAAACTGTGCTGGGCTCCTGGTACACATCGGGCTCAGACAACATTAATTAGCCATGAATCATGGACCCCATTCCCCTTTTTCTGTCTTCTCAATATTTTATGCGTTCTGAGCATCTGCTCTTGCATACAGTTAGGAAATGCTGCTCCAGAGGACACTACGTGCATCTTTTCCAACGACTCTTGTGTATACCAAATCTATGCAGTAGCAAAAAGCGACAACATCCTGCAGTAAGACATTCTAAGGGCAAATTTGTTAGGGATTATATTATGGAGATCTTTGATTTACTAATCTAAAATGGTACATAGTGCTTTTTCCTTTTTTAACTTTTATTTTTTTTGTTTTTGGCTTTCAGCTCAGATCGACTGATAGAAGAAACAATAAGGTAGGAATGGACTTACTAATTTTCATTCTTTTCTGTACAATCAGTGTTTGGGTTGAATTGTGTCCAAAGATAGCAGTCGCTTGGTTTATACAATAGCTGCAGTGTTTACAACTCATAGGCAGTATTACAAGAAAACAGTGGTGGGTTCACACCCCCCGCCCCTTAATATTGATGCAATGGTGTTGCTTAAATATTTTATTCATCCTAGTTCAGAAAATTCAAGTTTCTGTTCAAAGGTGAGTAGCCCCTACGAGAACAAAGGGAATGAGAGCAGAGGGAATCTCAGGTTGAGCTGCTGAGGCCTGTTTCTTCTCGGTGACACTCTTGTACAATATGATTTTCTGCAATCCTTCAATGTATTCAGCACCCTGGGATGCGGCTGATACACATAAGGGCTTTTACTGCAAGGGCTTGAGAGGTTGTTGCTGTTGTATCTTTTGGGTTTTTACGTGGCTCAGATACTTGAGTGATACCTTCTCTAACTGATCTAGAAATTTTAGAACTGTAGCGTCATAAATTACTTTTATCATCTGTGTCCTTCCCAATCTTCCATTGAACTCTGGGATTTTTGCAAACCGATAATTCAGAGTGCACGACTTAATGGTTTTAAATTTTAGATTATTGCTTAAAAAAAAAAGGGGGAAGATAGATATGCTTTCAGATAATGCATGTACTGGCATAAGTGATCAAGAAGAGTAATTAGAGGTGCAGCAAGGCTCTATGTCCATTAAGGGCTGGCTAGCTTAAGTACATACAGAGGGTTCAGTCTAATTAACATGGTGGAAGAATGTGTTAAACCACATTAATATGCAGTGATGAACCAGAAGTGGTCAGTGTAATGGTGTCTGAAAATGTGAATATAATCTCACCACAGCCTCATAAAGATATTTGCCAAACTTAGCACATTTATTGTGAATATTTGTTTTACTTTGGGTTCTAGGGCGTTCTTGATTAAAAATCCTCTCTTTGTTGCCATGCTTGTAGCCCTGCTTTTCCGTCTCATAAAAATGCTCAACATTTGTTGGATCTCTTATTTGCTGCTGCTCCAGTAACTAGAGCATTAAACAGCGTATGGTGATTTATTAAGCTTAATATCCTGCAAAGTGACTTGTATCCTTTGAGCTCTTTGCCTACCTTCTTGATTATGTGTCGTCAGAAGCTGAGTGTGAATGTATGTGTGAGAAGTGAACCTCTGTGTTGATTTACATGTGCAAGGGAACGTAGACATGGCAAACTGGAGCTCAGACCAGGGCAGCTACCTGAATATTCACCCAGGTTCCTCCATCCGTTCCGAGCCTACTCGGCAGCTCCCTGATGCCATCAGTAGGGGTCCTGGCGGGTGCAAAACTGCTTAGAGTTTTATTTGCGTGAGCTGCAGTCCCGTAGTTGGCTACAAGTCGTCTGTCTGCACAGTGACTCTTCCCATGCAGTAGTCCCTACCGTGCGGCTTGAGTCAGAGCTCCTTGCTGCTGTTTACAGAAAGCATTCCTTCTGTTAATAAATTGACTTTGATTTTTTTTTAAGAGGCTGGCTTTCAGCACTCCTTGTTGCACCGTTTGTTATCTGTAGTAAATGAACTTCTTGTTGTAGTTGTTGCCAAAAACATTCTACATTTCTTTTTGTAGAAGAGGAGCTTGTTTAGTAACTACATTGAGCAGGAAATGTAATTTAATTTATAGTGTCTTCATTCAATTCCAACTGTGTTGAAACCAGGGTGAATTTTTTGTTTGACTCTCTCTCTTGTCATCCCCAGTAACTGCAAGTATTCAGGTGTGATGTTAGCTGGTGGGAAACCCTGCTGCATTTTAAATGATTTTACCAGATAGAAATTTACCCCACTTCTGATTATCAATTGCTTTATCTATAGTAAACCAAGTAAAAGAGGGAATTGTGCAGGGGAAGCTGTCTGAATGCAGATTCCTTGAGTGAAGTGAGATGTAATTAGCTTATCCTGGCTACTAGTAATGCTCTGTCTTCAAGGTTTGCATCTGCTATGGTTCGTTACTCATTATTTGGGTGTAATTTAGGAATTTAAGAAAGCAGATTTTATTTTTTTAAGGGTTGTTATTAAGCAGTGATTCCAAACACTAGAAGGCATTTTTCTGTGTGTGCAGAAGCTTTTGCTGACAAGCCGCGTACCGGTGACCCCATTGCCGGAGACTCAGCAGTCAGCACTAATCGTAAAGGCCTTGCTCTGGCTTTGGGTAGAGCAGAGACCAAAGAAGTGCGGAGCCTGACTCTGCCTGCACGTGGCTTCTCCACGGGAGCAAGCATACGTGCAAGAGAATTTATGGGCACCTGGGCTGAAATGATTTAGTAACTGAAGTGATGAGTAGGGCTGTCATGCCAGATGTTTTGTTAATACTAAACTTTTTAATCAATTTTTAAATGAATTATGTGACATAGGTTCTTACTGCAGCCTATTTCTTTCCAGAAAGGAGTGGGATGTGATACTTTGTACTGCAGTTCTTTTGGAACAGCATTCGCTTCTCTTGGCCAGATTTAAATATAAGCATAGATTTTGCTTAATATGTTTGGTGTTCTCAGGTTTTCATTTTCAAACATGATCATTTCTCCAAAATAGCAAATGATGTATTTCTTGTTTTCCAACAACTTATATTTTTAGGTTGGCTCAGTTTGAATTTTTTTGTAGTTTTTCATGTAGAGTGTGACAAGTTCTTACGATTTTCTTGTAATACTGCTTCTGAGGCAGGCTGATTCCTCCATGTTTGTACATTAACAGATTGGACTACTCCACTTCCACTCTGAAGCCAGACCAAAACCATAGATTTAATTTAAAAAAAAAAATCCTTATATATTTGGGGTATTTCTTTAGGTTAATAATTAAGGTTCAAAAGAAGGGAGAAATTCACTTGCATTGAATCTTGACTTTACAGAATGGAAAGGCATGAATTCGGTTTTTCAGTCACAGCTCTTTTCAGAAGAGCTTTGCCAGAGTGTCTAGGCAAAATCACTTGCATTTCTGGGAAATGGTCCTTTTGTTTTCATCTTGGGCTTCATCAAAGGGCACAATAATCTTTAAAGTAATTTGAAAGATTGTGTGTGTGTACATATGCATATATATACACACACATGTATATAGATATGAATATATACATACATATGTATACACAAAGAATAAGTGATATAAGCAGAATTGTTGCCAATTTAAAACTAGAGGTTGCATTTCTATGCAGAGTCACAGAGTCCATTCCCTTAATCATAGACGTTGTCATGAATTTAAATGAGCAAGTATGATTCATGGAGTACAAGATGAAGCAGAAGCTTCAGTAATACATGAATTATTTCATTTTTAAAAACATGTCTTGTTCCTTTCGAGTTTTGTTTTAGTTCCTCATCAGTGTAGCTTTGACTGAGCTGTCTCAATGGGTGAAGCAAGGAGTTGGCTTTTTGGTACGTTTCGCTTGGTAACACACTGTGTGTATGTGACTTCTGTGTGGGGTGAGAACACCCGACAGCTTCAACATTGGTCTGGGTGAAACCACTTTGCTTCCAAGTCAAGCAGCATTAAAAGTGTATCTCTGTATTGTAGACTAGTTTGACCGTGATCATGGCTGGAAGCGTCTATTACTCTGTCCTTTTTTCATGCCAGTGAAAACTGCAAGGTGTGTACAAGTATCAGTTGTTTTACTTTTGCAGAGAATTCTAGGTGCTTGTGTACCCACAGCAGCGCTGAACATTCAAGGACAGACTTGAAATGTAAGTGAAATTTTGGGAAAATATGGCTGCAAGGACAGGAATTTGAGCTACTCCTGCTGATCTGTGGCAGAGACGAGTGGGCTCTTTGTGGCTGTGACCTCGGGCTTACCTAGAAGAGATTTCTCCAGCAGGGCAGCAATCTTTAATGTTGTACTTCAGCAGTGCTTTAGTATTAAATATAGAGAGCAGAATGCCATCTGGTTTTAGAAACTTGATTTACACCCAACTCTAGTAGTTCAAGCCAGTGCAGCGTCAAGAATAGTTCATGCTGGTTTCCAAAGGAACCGTTAAATCAGGGTCATCCTGATTCCAGTAAGAAGCGGTTAATCTTTTATCGTAAATGTTGTGTAGAATTCTCAAAACGTACAAAAAAGGTATTCTTGATCTGGAGAGATGACAGTGTCGAGTAACTAAATGGGGCCAATATTGTGAATGGGAAGAATATGATTAATTTTTTTAAAAATGCATTTGTCAGTGGAGAAATGGCAACAGTAAGACAATGAGCATATGTTAGGGATGGGAATGAAACCAAATCTGTCTAAGGAAGGATATGAGGAGGCTGCAATACTGAAGACTGTGCAAGACCAATCAGTGGACAGGTTCCCAGGAGCTGTGTGTTTTCTGGTAGTGCTTAAATTCAGTAGTCTCATTTACAGATATAAAGCTGAGGTAAACCAGCTCATGTTTTGAGTAATCAAATTATATGTGAAGAACAGTGCTTTTCACTTGGATTTTGGCTTGTTAATGGTAGCTCGAATCCAGTTAAACTCTTGTTCATGGATATCACAATTACATTTCATTACTAGACCATATTATATTAAAAATGGTAGTCACTACAATTACTTTTTTTCTTCAGAGCTCTTTAGTAAAACCTAGCCCATTGAGCTGATTTTTTCATAATACGGGGTAAAAGAAATTAAGAAGGTTCCAATCTTGTAATCTGTAAATTTAAACAGTTCTTTTTTTATGTGAAATGGACAGTTCCGCTCCTCAGATGTTAAAGTAGGAACTTTGTGTTCTGTGATAATCTGTAATCATTATTTCCAGAGGCATTTTGGGGATGTCTCAGGAACACTTTATATCCTGGCAGTCATCTTGTGTTTTCACTTCTGTAAATTAATGGATGTCTTAATGAGTCATTGGATGCATCTCATGAAAACATGTGGCTTAATTCAGGAGTGCTTTGAGAAATGCTGTATTAAAACTTCATCTGGACAATTAACAGGTCAGTGTGGGTGTGTAAGATACGATGCTGCAGGTTCCGGAGCAAGCTTGCCTGTGTACAGCTAGGAAATCTTTGTGTTTTCCTAAGTTGGTTCCTAGTAATTCAATATTTCCCAAGTGCTCTTCTCAATAGCGAATGTATTGTTTCTGCAAGCTTGTTGCTTTTTACTTTAGAAAGATAAAATACCTGTATGCTGAGTTGTAAAAATATATAATCTGTCAAATGTTGTATCTTCTCACATGTTATATGATTTGGTGTATTTACTGGTCTAATTTTGCAGCCCCTTTTTCAGCCCTTAATGTCACTGCTTTTTCTATAGTGGTACACAGCTGTTCATTCTCTGTTCAGAATGTCTGTTAGCACCTGCTCTTAGATGCTTTTCTTTGTATGCTCATGCACTGTTGGGATAGGCAATGATGTGATTCTTTATTTCTCCTCCCTTCTAATTTTAACTTTCTTTTCTTGTAATTTTAGCCCTGAAAAGGCTGTCGTGTGTAACCCAATAAATCAGTTGCATTTGTGGGTTAGATGAGTTGGTACATCCACAGGACCAAGCACACGCGGTGTGCCGAGTGGCCGCACTGCACAAGCGAAGAGGAGAAGCTTTGTAGACTTTCATCTGTTCTTTTGGCAAAACCAAAGAGAGTTGGTTGATGGGTTCTGGCAACTCCATTATGAACCCCAAGGAGGCACTGCAAGCCCTGTTGCTTCCAGTTAGCCATGAGTTTCATTTTCACTTTGTGCTGATTTGGCACTTCTAAAGTATCAAAGGAAAAATGCTTGAAGGTTTTTAAGGTTTTTCTTAGTTCTGCCCATAAACTTGCCTTTTTTTTTTTTTTAATCTGATACTTCAAAACTTAGTATTAAAATGTTAAATCTGATCTTATAGAGCTGCTGACTGAAAATGTCAGGGTTGTGCCTACATGTAATCAAACTGTTTATATTCTCCTTATGACCGATAAACTCTCAAGTTTCCTAATGTATGTCCAAGTTTACCAGAACACTAATATAACCTTAAAATAATATATTGATCTGCTCTGTCAAGGCATGTTGTTCTATTTAAAAGGAATCGCTGTACAGAGCTTTTGAAAGAGTCTGTTCTGTGACCTGCAAGTTATGAGGGCCGTAGGCTGGCCCTTCTGTCACCTGTGTCTCGCCTGTGTCTCGCCTGTGTCTGTGTGATGATCTTCCCTTGCTTTCCAAGGTGTTCTGCTACTGCTAAAAACAAAATCATACTGCATATAACACTCGGGCTTTGGCTTGGTGACCTCTCAGTTTATGTGCAAAGCCAGAGCTGGAAAAGGCAGCCTCCACCTGAAGAGGTGGTAGCAGATTTTTTCCTTTTTTCTTTCTTTTTTTTTTTTCCTTAAAGTTTGACTGAGACCTGATGGGAAGGCTGAAGATACTGTATCAAGGGCTACTTGAGATGGAGTAGGCTGATACAATGGAAGGGAGCCCAAAGGAACTGGCTGCTCCAAAAATGCTTTAGGGCTCATTGATCCAGGCTGTTTTCTTCTTGAAGATGTTTGTGAACTGTGATGCTGACCTGTCACTGCAAGTCTTGAAGGACACTTGGTAGGCTTGGCTCTGTGGGTTTTTGCCAGCTATTCTTGTGGTACTGGCTGTAGTGTCCTAGCAGGAAAGGCAGTGGCATATTGTATAATCCAGAGCTGCTCATTCAAGTGTTGTTTTGCTCAGAGAGAAACTTGAAATAAAGTGTGTGAAATGCTCTTTGTTATAAAAATGTCAGAAATGCCAGTTCTATGTTTTAATAAGTTTACAAACTAATTTTTGTGTGCGACTTTTCGTACCAGATTTACCTGGAAGGATACACTAAGGTGGATACAAGTCCTTTTTTTATCAGCTTCCAGTACTAAAATGCCAGGTCAACCTAAGTACTTTAGTACTAATATCAGGACAAATGATGTTTGAACATTTTGACGGTTACAGAAAGATAAGCCCAAAGCCTTGAAACCCGGCTGGATTCAGTGCAGAGCAGTGCTTGAGGACCAGATGTACTGAGCAAGTGCATTCGGAGAGTTCAGTAGTAAATATTAAGGCTTTGCGTCAAATGCAATGTCCAGTTCACCCTGCAGAGCTGGAGATTAATGTTGGGCTTGCACTGTGTGTTTCAGTGCTTTGTACCTGGCTCCCTCCTCAGAAATAATGCTCGTGTTAGCTGGGATTTTTGTATCGTGTTTGTATACAGACACAGAGTGGGAGAAAGCATAAAATGCTCTGGAAAATGTAAATGTCCGTAGTGGGTAAAGAAGTGTTTTACATTTTCCTATGTGTTTGTTCTCCTCTGGCTTTAGACCCCATTTCTCAGGTTTATATCTGTTGTGTTGTATTGTTCCACTTAACTTTTATTCTTCCACAACAATGTCCCTCCATATTTAAGGCTCACAAACTTGTCCAAGAACTGGTTTTAATTGTTGTTATTCATGTACATATAGTCCACAGCAATATAGGTGTCATTTTCTGAGTTACTATCCAGCCGTGTTGTATTTATGTCCTACTTTGTTTATTTTTTGAATGCATCCCAGCCAAGGAGAGCAGTATTTGTCATACTGTTCCTTCTTAAGCATCTCCAGAGCCTAAACTTTTATATACTGTTTCTTTAGATGTAAATGGGTCTGTGCAGTTTGTCTTGACAGAGCTATTGCATTCAGGGTAGCTACATGAAATGTTACCTGGGGCTACAAGTAGTAGCCTGCCCTTTCATTTTCCATCCTATGACTCTTTGTTTTACAAGCTGAAGAGAACCTTAAGGTAGAGAAAAATTTTTGTCAGCTGAGTAGTTCTTCAAAATCTTCATTTCAGTGTCTTATTTTTAAGAGAATAGTTGCTTTTTTCCAACTTCCAGAATGTATTAAATTTGAAATCAGAAATTCTGTTCTATATTAACCTGTGTTGTGTTCTTATATTTCGATAAAGTACATACAGCTGCACCATGTATTAGTAAAGAAACAGTGCGTGAAAACTTCTGTACCCATGGATGATATTCTTAATCAGGACCAAAGTTCAAAAATGTATTTTATCTGTGCTGTGATGAGAGCATCATTTGATATGATTTCATTACGCACCAGCTCCCTCACCTCCAGCTTATGGAAGACAGTCAGGTTGGGCCTGCTGGGAAGAGACTTATGCAGGAGAATCCAAGCTTTGCTCACGTATCTGAAGTCCGAGGACAGTATTAATCTGGAGTCAAAGCAAGCAGCTCCCAACACTTCGTTGTGTTTAAGTGTCTTCAGAGACCTGGTGACTGTGTGTCCCAGCTCGGTTGTCCAGAAACCTTCTGTGTGAAGCTCCACGAGCTGTGTTGGGTCTCGGATAGCACTTCTGTCTCCTCTCAACCAGCACATTCGCTTTGTAAATTGATTTTTAATTGTGAGTCAGCTCTTACTTGCTTAATACTTCTGTAGCCATCATAGCCTGATGGCAGACAGGAAATTTCATATGCTCTCTAGAGTGAAAGCAAGTATGGGGCTTCTGCGATTAAACAAACTTCTAAATTTGAAACTGAAGCCAGAAGAGTACCTTTAGGTTTGCTTGTAATGTAGTAGCATTTTCTGTTGGGGCTGGGGGAGATATGCCAAAACGCTGCCTGTTTCAAGAAATCACAGTGGTTTCAATTTTTAATGGCTTACATAAAAAGAGAAATCATTGAAGTGTAAAGGATAGAGATTAGTGGAAAAAATGTGGTTTCATTCATATTGCTTCACCTCATTCATTGTTCTCTAAAGAAGCGTTGCCTGCTTGCTTTCCTCTTGTTTTAGCTGTAGATTATTCTTAGCACCAACAACTTGATCCACTCTCTTTCTTTCTCCAGCATTGCCATGGCAACGAAAGAAAATATGACTTCGCAGAGAGGGATGTTGAAGTCAATACAAAGCAAGATGAATACCTTGGCTAGTATCCTTTCCTAAAAATTTGCGCTGCCAGTGCAGAAGAAGAGGTATAGTACAATTTTTCACTCTGTCATTTGGGGATCAAAACGCTTTGCGATGTCAGTGGCTGTATAACCTGTAGTGGTATTGTCATTAGTGAGAAACAGACTGTTTTTTTTTTACCAGTCTCACTTGATGATCTGACTGAAGCATCTTAATGATGAGTGTGGTGAATAGTTGGTTGTACTCAAATTGGAATACTGCATATAAATCAGTGTAGCTTAATTTTCAGTTCGAGATCTGCAGCAGCGTTTCATGGCCTTCCCTGCTATAGGTTTTCGTAGAAGTATAATTTCATTTTACTTCTTGCTTGTTGCATTCAAGACTGTCCAGAGCTGAAGCTTGGCATACATTGTTATGGTTTACAGCTAAGAATATTCACACCTGAGTATCCTCTCATCTGTCACAGTCTTGTAGATGTTAAGATTTTGGTTTGTTGATATCTCTTCATATTCTGTGCCCATGGTTAAAGAATGTGCCAGACTGTAGTCATGCATGTTGGTCATTTTCCCCCTTACTCCTTCCTTTCTGTCGTAAGGGCCCAAAGAACAACATTAGCATCATTTGATTAGACAGAGTACATCCTGAAGAGATGTATCTTGGTAAGCCATAAATTTTATTACAGTTCTTAGGAACTGGCAAGACCAAAAAAAAATTCAATAAGCTTTGGCCTTAAAAGATTCTTGGTTCCAAAGACATGAGGCTCTGAAGCTTATTATCTTTTTGGCAATTGTATTTTGTACGTTAAAAGACAGCTTTACATCTTTATGATTTTGCAGTAGGAGGAGTTTTTCCTTATGTGCTATACTTGAACAGAGCGTAGTCATGCAACGCGCATGGTGTGCTCAGTGAAATGCCTTTGGTTGCTCCCTTCACCAGTAACAGAATTTCATTAATTACATTCCATAGAAGTTTTGTATAGCTGTCCCATTTTTTTTTCATTCTAATTTAAACACAACTATTAAAAGTAACTAATCCTCACATATTTGAGATTAAAGTATATGAAATGCTGGTAATTTAGGTGAACAAGTACTGAATTCTGTCTAAACGTGAACCCCAAGCTGTTCTGTTCTCTCATTTCTCTGCGTGTGTGTTATTCGTGGAGTTGTAACCCTGCTAACTATCCAGCAGGTTTTTGTACTGCATCTGCTTTCTCCAGATGGGCGTAGCTCTGCATTTCTTGCAGTATTGGGATTTCCACGTACAGGCTTTGGGGCTTGTTAGCGAAGACGCTATTTGCTGATATGACCTTGACTCACACTCCTTAAAGATCGGTTTCCAGCAGTTAACAGCCTGATTCAAAGGATCAACCTTCGGAAACGACGAGATTCCCTCATCTTGGGTGGCATTATCGGCGTCTGTACCATCTTACTGCTCCTATATGCTTTTCATTGATGGATGTTCCCCCATGGACTGTGCTAAACTCATCACCACCATCCCTCCCCACCAGTCAAAGAAAAGTGAGGGGGGGAAGCGACAGACTTCAAACAGCCTGCTCGTCAGGGCTGGGAGTGTCAGCATGATGTCTAGAGCTTACGATGGTAGACTGCGACACTGGTTTTGGGCTGAAGCTGCAGTGTTTCTCCTTCCCTGTCGTACATCTTCCTTTGGTTAAATTTTGTGGGATTTGTTTGTCTTTAATTCCCTTTCTCACTGCAAGGTAAGTAAATATGGGACGCTTACCAGAACTGGTAGAACAGTTTCTGTGCTCAGCGTCGCTGGGGACGTCTGTTGTTGGCTGGTAAGTGGAAAAAGATTGCTGCGCTTGCCTTGGGTGGAAACAGCAGGAAGCCTGGTTCCGCTGTAGGCCAAGCCCAGTACTGAACACTTTTGCCCTGTGAGAAGAATATTGCAGCTTTAAGCCGTCAGGTTGCTTTACTACTAAATACATGTTCTGTCGTTCTTTTTAACTCATGGTTGAGATACTAGTTATTTCTGCATAATTTGTGCTGTGAAAACTGTGCTTCACATGAATTCCTCAAAGAGAAAAAGAAAGAAGATTGTTCAGTTTACTTTTTGCACAGAATATGAATAAACTGCCCTCTGAGGAAGATTTGTAAGGTTTCTTGTGGCTTTAAAGGGACTAACAAGTCCCCGTTTGCAAAAAGGGAGCGCAGTGGCCTAGCAGCTGTTTACTGTAGTGTTCAGTCATCTGAAAAGTGACCAAACAGGAGTTCACCTAAAAGTAGTCTTTTGGGTGTAAATACTTTGATTTTGGCTGGCATCGTAAAGGTCTTTATAAAGACATGATAAGCAGTTTAAAAAGTCTATATTGTAAGTTAGATAAAGTTATTCTAATAGCATTAATATTTTTACACTGTAAGTAGGAGATAATCTAAACTGTCAGTTGGAAATGAAAATGATGGTGGTTATACCCGAGGCAGATATATCAGTGTGGAGAATTTTTGGACATAACTCCTTATAGTAAAAAGTTGAATGTATGAATAGTGGAACAAGTATTATTTACCATTATCGGGGGGG
>Ga0065711_1030884_pt1 | contig 31151 bp, 21 predicted proteins | sample Hoacrofraction12_FD_59098 | JGI IMG/M metagenome (GOLD analysis project Ga0065711, IMG submission 59098) | Hoatzin crop microbial communities from Cojedes, Venezuela - Epithelial fraction 12 v2 (version 2) | ecosystem: Host-associated > Birds > Digestive system > Esophagus > Crop | place... | reverse complement strand
TTTTTTTTTTTTTTTTTTTTTTTTTGTAAAAAGCAAGTAACTAGTCATTTGAGAAGCAGCTCTGCAAACCACTGATGGTACGAATGAGCCCTTCTGGTATGGATGCCATTAAGGCCACACTAACAAAGTTTTGATGGGCTGTGTCATGAGAAATTTTGGAGCATGTTTCTTCAGGCCCAGAGCACCTGTTGTTCACCCGCTGGTGTGCTGGTATTGCATCACCATGTCTAGAACTGAGTAAAAATATTTCGTGTAGCACAAGTGCTTCACACTTTGTGGTGAATTTCTTTCAATGCAGCACGGCTTCTCTACCAGGATTCATGGCGATGTGACCATCGACCTCAAACACTGTTTTACAGAGTGTTTTTTACTTTGAATGTGTGTGGGGAGGGGGGTGAGTGGGAGGGGCAGGACTCACCTCTTTTTATTGTTTCTGAGCCATCATGAGAAATGCCCATTGCAGAGTTACCTGGAGTTTACACAGCTGCTTGCATATTCATCCTAAGATGGCTGTGGAGAAAAAAACCTTTATCCACCTTACTTTCCTCCCACTGTTTTCAGGCTCATCCAGTTGTCTAATATAGATGAAGCGCTGGAGCTCCCTATGCTTTTTTGACAACTCAAGCAGCTCACTGCCATCAGAAAGAGCTTCTTAAATAGGATGTAAAGGTTCTTACCCAGCCTTATCTTAAACTTCTCACGTGTACACTAACCCGTTCGTGCTGGTGTGGCCTGTGCTGGGAAAGCACATGGCTCATTCCTGGACCTTTCCAACTCGTCCTGACCCGTGCTGAGGTCTGCGCACCAGAACTGGATGCAGTGTTACAGTAATGCTCTCACAGAAAGATAATGTCATTGTCAGCAAGGAAGATACCATTTCTCTATTTCTACTTGCTCAGATGCTCTTGAAACCTGCTCGTTCCTCTGGCTAAATCATTACACTGGAAGCAATATATCCAGTAACTCATCTCAAATGACTTTCAGGCCCATTTTAGGAACACTGATTTCCAGAATACACCCCCCCCCTCCATCTTACACTCCTGAACTGCTCCATTTATTTGTAAATTCATAATCACACCTACACCCTTCTGAAAATGCATGTGGTTTATAGAAGTCATCATGCAGGTCTTCCTTTCCAGATTATAAAAACTTTGTCAAATAACTTTAGACCAAGAATAGACTCCCATCAGACTCCACTACAACCACTCTGTTATGGGATTGCCCTTCCCTATTTCCAATTTTTTTAAGTCTCTCAGTTGACGAGGTTATCATTCTTTTAATGGGAGTTGCGTTGGTTTTGTTTAGCGCTCTTTATTCCCAAAACACAAAAATATAGGTACTTGCTGGCAATACCATTTTTTGTATCCTACATAGTTGTGATTTAATGAAAAATATGCTATCAAGTATATTTGACAAAATCGGTTTTCCATAAAGTGATGCTGATTGGCATTACTTACGCTTTCATCTTTCCATTTTTTACAGATTGCATCCCGTATCAGCCTTCCCTGCGACTATGCCTGGGATCAATGCCAATATAACTGGTTCAGTGTCTCCTGTGTCATTCCCTTGGCTTTCTAAAACATTGGCCTAGCACTTGCTTTTAGGACCCTCCTGGTCTTCTACTCATTTGGCGTTTATTCCCCTCTCCCACTCCCATCTTCTGGGGATTTTCCCAGGGCTTAAAGATTTAGTTCAGAGGAATTCTCCGCTTGTTCTTATGTTACTCTTGGGTACAAGCTACTTAGGCCTATAGATTTTAAATAGTTACAGATTATGAATAACCACAGGCTTGGATTTCAGAGCCATATATGTTATGTAGAGGGCAGGCATCCCCGCTGGAGTTCAGACATGATCCAGGTTTCATTCTGGGCTCTTCCAACAATTCTTTGGTGTGAATGAGCACAAAAAGTTTACATCCCGTAGGCCGGCTTAACCTTTGCTTTATACTTCTTCTGGTGATTTGCACCAGTTCAAAGTGGGCATACACAGGTCACCGAATCAGCCTGACATTCATCACTGTACTTCCAGCGCTTCCACCTCGAACTTGACTGCGCTGTGATTGAAGTAATTTGGTTTTGAAATGGTCATCATTAGCATTACAAATGGGCTCTGGATTTTAGGATACAAGTTCTGAAGTTTCCTGCTATCACTAAATGCCGAATTTCCTAGGCTCCTCTGTGTTATGGAGAAGTTCAACTGTTTCATTAATGAGAAATGGCTATGTGTATTTTCATTTTCAACTCCACACCAGGGTCAAAGGCGAATGTCACTGCAAGGAGGAAGACAGCAGAGTCTCATGCAACATATGTTTGACCTTGGCACTCAAGGGGTTCAATCCTGCACGGAGTCTGATTGGTTTCCACTGCAGGAGATACCCATCACTTCATAGCCTCGAGGTCCCAGATTCACTTTCCCCAAAATCTGAAAACTTAAATACCATAATGACTTAACTGTTTTCTTTCATTAAAGCCACATGGAAGCAAGGCTGATAGATAGGCATGTGGCCACCATGTCATGGTAGGATTTCTCCCAGACATGACAGAAAGGAGTCTTCCTCTGTCCCTCACCTTGCACCTCTACCCCTCTCACCTCCTTTAATCGCGCTCCCTCAGCGTAATTAAAGGAATTTCGTCCTTTGCCTTGTCAGCTGTGGATACCAATTTGCAATCTCGGTTTGACTGACGATTAACAGGTCTTCAGAGCGAAACTCAGGGCAAACCTCCAGCCCCCTGTGAGAGCTTCCACCCCCATCCTTCCCAGGTCACGCAGAAAGCCTGCCCAGCCCGTTCCCATCTCCTCACTCACTTACATACACCCATTGCTTCGGAGCAGAGCATCCCTCAGCAAGGGCAGGTGCCAATATGTGTCCCATGGATGCAACAGACCGGAGTTGTGTGGGTCAGAGAGGGGTTAAAGACGAGCTTAAAGCTTCCCTGGATGCACCGCCTGGTAGCCTGTTTCACCGTGCACAGGGCTGTCTAGTGTTTATGTGTTTGAACAGAAAGCCAAGTTTGCTCTTCAAGTCTCTGTATGAAATAGTGTTATAACATACCAAGCGGCTAATGTCAAGAGACTTTGGGGTATATTCGTAAATGCTTCAGTGAATCGGTAAAGACAAAATAAATTACTGCTTCAGAAGTTTCTTCATTCACCTGCTTCAGGCAAATGGGAAAAGGACAATCAATATTTCTTTTTGAAATGCCAGAAATCCTAAACATATGAAATTTCCTGACAGTCCCTACATTTGTACTGGGATTTTATGAGGTTGCATCATTTGACCTTGCCCCTTTCAGAGTTCAAGCAAGCTGAAAAAAGGGAATTGTGATAAATATAGCCAGAGACAGATTCAAGCACAATGCCACAAACCAAAGGACATTCAGTAATCCAGAAAACGGGTCATATTCTAAAGGCAGTTCATTCTGAATTTTCAGTGAAGGAATTGATAACATTTCCCATTGAAATGGAAATGAAGTGGAGTTCAGTGGGACAAAGTTTAGCTCAGTAAAAGCCTCTGATTCTGAGCCAGCATCTTAACAAAGCTTTACAGATGAGAGAAGGGGAAGCTTTTGTTTGTTTGCTTGTTTTCTGTCAAGAGCACAGATTTAAGGAAGAGGGAGGGAAGAAGGTGGTGGTAACTGCTCCAACGACCACCTGCGAGCCGGCCATCGCTGGTTCTTGATGCTGCAGCCAGGTGCTCAGCGCAGACTGAGTGGCCATTCCTTATAACATAGCACGGACTTTGGTCTTCAAAGAGTTTTAGCTTTTGAAGCTTCTTCTGTATTCAGTCTGCTTTTTTCTCCTGGCATGCCTGCCACTTCCACACATCCCCCATGCATAGGAAAATCCTTCAGATTTCACGAAGCACCCATCTTTCCCTTTTCTTTAAATTTCTCTTGAAAACATTCCTCAGCCACAATACCTACAAATGTCTCCCATCTGGGGCTGGTTAGGCAAATAAGAGCTGTGACTTCTGGTTTTCTGCAAACCCTCTTCCTTTTGTCGCTCCCCCACTTTGCCAACCCAGCTCCAAGCTGATTTTGCCCACCCCTTGCACCCTGCTGATGTGCAGATCTCAAGGCGAGGGGGCTCTCCTTTTTGCATCCCACTTGCAAGCAGCCCAGCACAGAGCCTGAGCTATCAGGTCCTCTGGCTGGAGTTATCGAGAGGGAGCTGGCTGGAAATCCGCACAGCACAGTCCTCTGTCGCTCCAGTTATGGAACCGGAGCAAGTGGCCTTGCTGTCCTCACGCTGCCAGTGCCACCTTCACCTTCTTCAGGAAAGCTCTCAGCGATCAAACAGTTAAATAGCCAGCTTTTTGCAAGCACCACTTCGTGCTTTGATCGTCATTTGCAGAACACCAGGTGCTTCATGGAAAAGCTAAAATTTGAGGGCTGAAGCAAGCCCAAGCGGGCTGCCACGAGGCAGCCCATTTCCGATGTCAGAGGTACACACAGCTCCTGCCACCTGCCTCTATCTCTGTGAAAAATCTACGGGTTGAAACACATCTAGGTGTCTCTGGCAGAAATACTGTGTGCCAGTAAATAAATGCTAGTTTATAAAACTGGCTCGTTGGCAGGAGGAACAGGGAAGCCATTTTCCCACTATGTCTCATCTGTGTCCCTAAATAGGCAGCACACACCACATGTGTGAAGGTGAGACCTCTGTGATAAATAGCAGAGAAACGTGCTAAATGAATTTGTATTGCACGCCCAACAGCTTCCCCTGCCCTCTGACTTTTATCCCATCTCTCAGAATTTACCCTAACATTCCTCTGAACAGCCACCATTTAAAAACAGAAAACTAACCTGGAAACCCCACCATCACCAAAAAAAAAATTAAAAAACCCAAAAACCCAGCCACCTTCCAGAAGATCTTTTCCCTTCTTCCAGACACAAGAATTTCCACACAGTGCAACCACGCCAGCAGATGAGACAAGCAGGACGTAGTCCTGGACCCTTTAGCAGTTTCTTTGTGCATAACACCAGCTTGACCCTGAGGCTTTTATCCTGCAGCCATACGGAGCAATGCGAACAGGGAGCAGCGTCCTGCTGTTTGGACGTGGCAGCCTTTCACCGCAAGCGTGGCACAAGATGGGAATGCAGAGAATCAGACCACGCAATGTTCAAATTTAATCTTTCAGGGAGAGAAATGAAAGGGCCGCGGCACTGGGAAAGAGCTTTCCTGTTTCCTAGTGACACTCTATTTAGATTTGGAAGAGCTCCCAGAAAGGACTTTAAGTATGAGAGACCTTTGTTTTTGAAAACACAATTTTGGCTCATTTCAGAGGGTTTGTATGGCTTTCTGTGGGCATGGATAACTGGATTCACGACAAGTCCTTTTGTATCCTTTACTAGCAAATGGATACAGAAGCTGTTGCAGTATTTTTAAAACTTTCCAAACCCACGTTTGCTCGTTTTTTACCTAATCTGTTGGATCTATGCAGCATCACCATCATTTGGTGTATACACATTTTATTTACATTAATGTAGCACAGCACGTGTAGTTTACTTGAATGAAGTCAAATTGATTCAATTTTGTACTTTCGATTCTCTTGCTAAGAGCTGATTCTCTTTTACCTCCCGCATTAGAGCCCACTGCTCTCAGGATCAGAAAGTCTCAGAGGCCATGTTGTACCATTTAGATATGACCATGAAGAAATAGGCAGCAGTGAATTTGTAGCAATATCTATAAATACCGTAGCATTTAAGTATGTACCGCTATAAATCCCAAGCACCAGCAGTGAGCTATAACATATGAACCTGTTGCAGCTTTTCGTTACCCCTTATTAGTGACCTTGCAGATAAGCTGTTGTCAGTTATTTCTATCCACATTGCACATAAACATAGCCCAAAAGGCCTTTAGATGTTCATAGCCAAGGGATCGAGCATAATTCAGCAGAGAGGCTGATGAGCTGCTCAGAGTCTGCTGAGCCAGAGCGCGGAGCCCTGGGAGGCTTGTGGCAGTGTGACGATGGCCGTGACCTGAAGTGTTGGAGGTTGGGCTGGCACCAGGACGGGTTTTTGGAGTTGTCCTCACTGGTATGGACCAAAGAGGACTGGAGCCATGCGATTTCCTTAGCGCTGGGGACTTCTGTGTCCTTGGAGAAGAGATGAGATTTACTTCAAACATCTTTAATAAAAGAAAATTATGATAAGCCATTCTCCAGGCAAGAGTTGTAAATACCACTGTGTATATTGGCTTTTAAAAGAGAGACATTAGCCAGAATATCTCAGACTGTGTAATTTAGGGTCTTTATCATTTCATCTTCCAGTTACAGTATCAAAAGAAGTGATGTCTGGAAGATAAATTTCACATGCGGAAGAAAATCCCTCACTTACTTAAAATATGTTTAATACTTCAATGATGTAATAGAAAGGCCAGTTTTATTATTTTTCCAAAGATGGACTTAAAAACTCAGTAACTCCTGCAAAACGGCTGAGTTTTTGAAAAACACCTAAGCTTTTACGCATTCCAGATCTTTCTCTTCTTTGACATCATAGGGAGCAAAGTTATTGTAGTCTGAGAATCACAGTATAATTTTCATGACACATGGGTGTGCAGCAATGGGTTAAGCAGCGGGTTATTAAACATAGTCTACAGTAATGCCTATTTCCCAGTAGAATGGAGGATGCAGACTTTACAAGTTTCTGAGGTTAATCATAACAATGACTTTGACTGGTCTTCAAGCTCTTGTACCAAAGCAGATGTTCATACTTTACCTCCATGTGGGATATAGCTATTGAACAAAATTAAATGGCAGAGCAGATGCAGTCGATATGTGATGTATGCCATTCGGTGACCTTATGGAAGCAGGGAGGAAATCAGACTTCACAACTGTTCGCAGTCTGTTCGTTGTTTGTGGAAGGTCAAGCCCGACAGGTGAAAAATATTGGGAGGTTATACTGAAAACAGGGTAGTCTGAATGAAAGAAACATGTCGTCCCTGCCATGCAAACTATAGGTACCCTGTAATTATTGAAATGGAAACCTGCTTTTCACATGGCGTGTAGGCAACAGACCGCCACAGAAAACAAGCAGTTCAGCATCTCTGCACTTGAATTTCGCCTAAAGAAAAAACAGAGTTAAACCAGCCTTAGCAGAAAAGTGCATGGCAAACTAACCTTCTCTTAGAGACAAGAAAAAACATCCCAGGGACTGACCATCTCAGCCATGTCTGTGTGTCCTGGAGGACGACCAGAGGTGCAGAGGTACAGTGGGTGAAGATAAGGCCAACCAGCAGCACCCAGGAGGTACCCTGGGCATCCTGCGTTTGGCAAGACTCACAAGGGAGATTGCTAAGACACCGAAAAATCCTTGACCTTATCAAGTACCCTTCATGATGTGTGAGTGCATAACTCATCCAGGGAGAAATTTGCCCCTCCAATCTGTCATGCAAATCATGGTGAAGTGGCAGGAGTGCAGTGTTTGCTTGGCTGCAGAGCATGAAGGGGACTCAGTCCTCCATGCCTCCCGGCACGGCAGACCAGCCCCATTTCCTTCCCACCATCCTGCCTGGGCAGATGCCAGTGCCGCAGGCAGCGCTTGCCTTTGCTACCAGGAGCCAGTCTCCCTGCTTGCAGTAAGGCTACATGTGTCCTGACTTGTCCTGTGCTGGCATCTGCCCTCACTTTTGACCTGTCCTGGATGGCCTTGCACGCCCCAGCAGACTGACCGGTACATCAGCTTACTGGTGTTCGGTACCTGAACCACAGGAGAGATGTGAAAATCATGGAATCACAGAATCATGGAATCATAGAATCATAGAATCATTAATGTTGGAAAAGACCTCTAAGATCATCAAGTCCAACTGTCAACCCAACGCCATCATGCCTGCTAAACCGTGTCCTGAAGTGTCACATCCGGGTGAAGGCGTCCCTTGTGCACACAGTGCAAGTGTCCTGGGATGTTTCAGTCCCTAGTCCCTGTATCCCACCCAGAGATGCCTTGAAGAGAGTCTGTGTTTGTGTGTGTGTGTGTGTGCGCGCGCGTGCGTGGGGGAGCTCCACACTGAGTGAAGACAACAGATTTTGGTGTTGCATGCTCCTGAGATATATGGATTTCCTAGGAGAAATCATGCAGAAGTTTGCCCAGAGGTAAAAAAACTTCCCTTGCAGATCGGCGAAACCAGAGCTACACAGCATCACCTGGATGGTGTCTCACCTACAGACGGGACAGCAGTGTTTCTATTTCCTCAGCTCAGCTGGAAATGCCTTTCCTCCCTCCTCTCAGAACAGTGTTAGCCCTTTGTACCAGCGCACGTAGCCATCCTGTGCCTGATCAGTCCTCCCAGGCTTTTCTGCCCTGTGTGTGATTTCTGACACGGGAACCTCCAGCTTAGGTCAGCAGCACTTGTTCCGTCCCCGAAAGCAAGACCTGGAATTCAGTACTATTGAATTTCTTTTGCTTTCTTTTACTCTGGCTTTCAAGGTCACCCAGTTCTCCCACATGGTCGAGCACTGCACCCCGATCAGGGTGCTCATTCCTACGAACAGGAATATATTTTTTGGAGACTACTGCGAATATTTGATTAACAGCGTGCATCCAGAAATGACACCAGCTCCCAGTGTATCTCTCCAACCCCACAGCATCACTGCTAGCCCAGAGGAACTGACTCAAGATTGCACTTCTGGACCATGGGTTTACCCAAAAGGCAGTTTTCTTCCCAAAAAAGGCTCTCCTGCAGCAGCACCAGCGTGGAGCTGGTGAGGAGGCAGCAGAGACAGCTGATGAAAACCCCTTCTTACGTCCAGTTGAGGTGAAACGGACATGGTAGGCTTCAGGAGGCTTTGTTTTCCACCAAATCTTTTCCAAAACAATGTTGATGTACAACTGACGGATCATCCCCCCCCTCCATCTGTACGCCGATGTGTGCTGTGCATGGAGGTTGGGGTCCTTGCCTACGGCACCATTTCGGGAACCACGTGTGGGAATGCCAGTGTTTTGGTCAGCCACCCTCAGCACAGGTGTAAAAATCCTGATTTAAGGCTAATTATGGCAAAGTAATTATTTCTGAGCCGTGATGACAGGCAGCCTCAATTAGCTCTAAATAGGATATAAATAGTGTGGGGGAGAAAACCTTCTGTTGGGAGAATCTAAGCTAGAAGGGGCCGAGGAGAGCCCAGACTCATGCAAAATAAACAGGAATCTTTTCAAGTGGAGGATTAGGTTGTGTTATTGCTTCTCAGTTTCCAATAACTCCGAGTCCTGGAAAGAACGCAGGCAGAAGGTTGGGCTTTCTCTGCTCCGCCGCAGACGGGGAATGGCCTCGCAGTAGCCGGGGCCAAATAAAAAATGAATAGATTACCGTTATCAGGGTAATTTTCTGAAAGGCGCCTCTGCCGTTGTTGCCAGTAGCCATATCCTGGTAGCCACATCCACCATTTTTCACGTTCGGCACATTTCATGTGCTCAGCAGCAACCCGCCAGACAGCGTTTCCTTCAGCCAGCCAAAGGAAATCCTGCGCCATTCCTCCCCGGCTTATCCCAGGCGCAGCCTCATGGCGAATGTCTCATGCCTGCGGGTTTCCTCCCGATCAACACACCCAGGCTGCTGGGCAACTGCCTTTTTAATAGCTAAATGTAAAGATGTTCGAGAGGATTTCAGACTCGTCAATAATATTTCACGGTGTTCTCTTAAAAAAATATTTACAGCTTTCCTTAAATATTACATCTAACTTTCTGATTTTAATATACGTTTGTCCCGTGGGTTTTTCACCCATTAAGATAGATTAAGTGACTGTTCTAACGTACAATAGCAGATTTTGCCCTGTGGTTTAGTGGCTGGCTGTGGTTGACTGATACCCAGCCCTCTGAATCCCTGCTGAGTATCTAAGCTCGATGAGCTGCAGTGAATGCATTTAATCTACATAAAAAGAACACAAATTGCATGTTAGCCTTTTCGAGCCCAGTAATCAGTTTTACAGTTTACTTGGTATGCTTCCCCGCAGTCCTAGTGGCTCCAAGGAGGTTCCAAGGATTCTTCCTCCGTTTTTTCCCCTGCCCGTCTCATGTAGAAGAAAAGTGTTTGCATTTTGATTGTGCTCATTCCCTGACCCCTGTAATTTAACCATTGTTCATATTTAGTGCCGACTGGAGTCCTGCGGGGCAGCTGATAACAATAATTTGTAATAAAGCATACGCAGGCACCATTTTTTTTATCCTTGTTTTCCCTAATAATGCGAAATTAAATTTGTTAATTAAAGCAGATGAAATCAAATAGGATTCTGGGGCTGCAAAAATACGTGGATTATCCCGGCCTCACATTTAGGATGATTATAATATTTGGCATGTATGTAGTGCTCCAGAGCAGCATCACAGTTAATCCCTACCCTACCGCCCCTCTGAAGTGTGTCGTTATTCCCCCATTTGCAGACGAGGATGCCCAAGCAAAGAGATTAACTCCAGAATTAGCCAAAGCCTGCGCAGGCACAAGTGGCTTGCTGCAAGCTCCCCCTGAAGTGTGCTTTTGGGAGACTGGGAGATTATCAGGGAAGTCTGTAGCACAACCCCCCCACCCTCGGCTTTTGCAGGGCAGGGGATTTGGAGGTGACATCTCGAAACGGGGCTCGGAGGCTGCGGGTTCAGTCAGGGTGCTCCAAGCCAGAGGTCCATGGAGCATCCTGCCGGTCCTGCCATTGCAGCATCGCGTGTAGGCCACGAGGTGCAAACTGAGTTGCTCATCCACCAGCTGTTGCCCTGCGTGGCACGTGGATGAGAAGCTCATCTCAAAATTATTATAATCCCGAACACGTACATGCTCTTTGGGACTTGGAAAAAAGCAAAACTAAACTAATAGCTAGGGGGAAAAACATACAAAATACCCTTTAGACCAAACAGTTCCCTGGCAAAACGCAGTTTCAGCTAAGTACTTTTTGGGGTAATGTTGATACCAGTGTTGGCAGATGAGAAAATATTTTAACCTTCCATCTCAACTCAATTCCAGCTCAGGTCATTTTGATGTTTTTAGTGTTACCGTTTTCATACACAAATACACTTTGGTGTTCAAGTGCAAACAAAAAGGAAATTAAACACACCAAAACATTATGTCTTGGCAGCTCTGCAATTGATTTTGGAGGACAACTGGATTTTCTGGGGCACCACAGGACGCAGCGCTTCCTGCTAGGGCTCAGTGCTGCTCCCTCCCCCTGCGCTGCGAATTCCTGAACGGCAAAATCCTGCTTCCTAAGCAGCTCTGGTGGAGATAACATGTGAGATGACGGGAGCGTGCACAAGCTGGGGCTGAGGCTGGCCACGGCTAGCTGTCTCGTTGTGATTCATGGGCTATGAAAGTCCTCTGCTGCGCTGTGGGAGCAGAGCTGCAGCCTTTGGCTTCTTCTATGGCATGCAGGTTGGGGTGGGCACATCAGACCCCGTGCTGGGGTGAGCAACTGGTTCCATCTAAACAGCTTGGGTTTACCTTGTTATGGGGGATAAATGGTAACCCTGAAACTGTGGCCCTCTGGTGAGCCTGCCCCACCACTCAAAGAGCTGGGGAGGAGGCACAACGCCATCTCAAACGGAGACCGAGTTGGTGGCAGGTGACAGGACTCTCCTGGAGGGATCAGCCTGGGCATTCCTCCTGCACCGCAGGCTCCCCAGCGGGGCGGAGAGACGCGGGGTATCCTTGGTGAAGGATACGGTCATGAATGAGCCCATGGCACAAGCTAATGAGGAACATGATGAGGGGTGAGATGCTGAGGGTGACTGAGAGCAGACAAAGATGATGCTGCTGGGAAAGTCTCATACGGCCAGGAAAGTAGCTTGTAGCGCCTGTAACAGACAAAGTTAAAAGGATCATCTCCTCATTACCCCCAAAATATCTACCTTCAGCAGACAGTATAGTCTGGCAGCTCAAAAGGGTGAACACTGCGGAAAGCCGTGAGAACGTCAAAAAGAGATTACATCTTTTTGCCTTAGAGGAAATCTTCAGGACATCTGGACAGCTATAAAATGTTCCTATTTTATGTTGTAATTACATTTTGAGATTGTTAGGCTAAGCATCCTGTGCTTTCAAAAGACCAAACTTCATGCTCCAAGTGTACAGAAAATTAAAAGATCTACCAAGAACTGTAGCTATGTTTTGGTTCGTTGTCACTTGTAACTCAGTATATTATAAATAATGGAAGAAGCAACATTAAAACATGAGCTCCAACAATTTTCACCAGGAGTCCAACAAAGAAACAGACCATAGGTGTTGACAAGAATTGTTTGGTGGAGAATGATATTGCATATTGCGGAGCCTGTGAACATCAGCTTTACATAAACGTCTTCCATATGAGACGTTAATCAGGACGGAGAGCTGAAGGATCTGAAAACAATCAACATTTCTCCTTTCAGACCCCTGATGATCGCGGCATCCCCATGTGGTGGGAGCAGAGGAGGATCCAGGGTAGCCACGGGCTGACCGGAGGTGGGCACATCTTCTGAGGTGTGTTGGGCAGGCCCTGAGCCGAGACCCCCGCGCCGCCCGGGCTGAGCCAGCCAAAGCAAGGGGCTTGCGTGGGGTAGGGCTGTGGGGGCCAGCGAAAAGAGCTTCTGAACCAGGGCAAACCAGACCTGAATGAGCCCCGGACAAGAGTTTCAGTGGTAAAAATGAATAAAAGGAGGAGTAGAAAGTGCCTGCGAGGTTTCAAAGAATAAATGCGAGGGGCAAGCCAGCAGCAAAGGAGGCAGAGCTGCGGATGTACAAACGCAGCTTACATAAATAGATGGGTTACTATAGTTCCTGCAAAATAACTTGGGTCATAAATTAATGTATTCACGAAGTTAATTTAATAGCTATATGCAAAATATGAGTATTTCTACAAATATACTAATATGAACATATTTCATGTGTATATGACTATATATGAAAACACGTAAGCATGGTTTGCATATCTTTTGGACCAGAATTTGGAAGGAAGGAATAACTTTCAGAAAATTAAACAATTGTATTTGACAGTTTCTAAGTAAGATTTCAGTTTTGCATTTTGAAATGCCACTTTGATTTTCATAAACGCAAAATGAGTTTGGGAAAAAAAAAAAGGAGGGGGGGCAGTTACCCCTATTTACCTTCGTATAAAGATCTAGTGGTGGAATACGGTTTGATTGCGAAATATATGCTGTTCCCAAGGGAACTGCTGCTTGAAAGGACTCACTAGCCATGATTAGACTGATCAGACGATCATTTGCTCTCAGCTTAAGCTACTATAAAGCCAAAGAAAGGCAATTGACTTGAAGGGCCTGCATTACAGCCACCTGGCAAGCTTCTCTTCCTTGGGTGAAAAGGACCAAAACAAAATTGTTATGGCCAGAAGTTGGACATGTTATGGCCAAACTACGACCAGTGTATTGCTCTTTGCTCAGAGCAGCACCCCGGCTGAATTCAAGGGCCGGATTCGCAAACGTGGTTGATATTGCCTCATGGTGTGCTCATGCCATGCCCATTTAAACCAGCACTGATTTCATCAGTTTGTGTTAGGGGCAAAACTCGCCTTAAACCGTGTGGCACAGCAAGTTCCTAATGACAACAACTGTATTTTTTGGTGCTAAACTGACGAAGGCGGCACTGGCCAAGGAAGGCTCAGGGGGCCATGCCCAGATCCCACCAGCCTGAGGTGTCCACCGTTGCTAGCTCCTGCCGGGGAAGGCCACCAGGTCACCCGTGCCTGCACTGCTCCCAGCACCTGGCACAGGGATGCTCCGGAGGCTGGCAGGACCTCTCTCCCTCGCTCGCCCCCAGCCCTCCCCACCAGGGCTGGGTCTGCTCTCTCCTCACAGCCGTGTTACAGCAGGTCAGGTCTTCAGCAGGCACAACCTGGGAATGCACCGTTGAGAGAAATACTCCAAATTATCTACACTTTTTTCATGTTCTCTTTTTTTTTTTTCTCCCTCTAAGTGCTCTTGGGGGATATTTGTGGAGGTTTTGGGTTTTTTTTTCCCGCAAAGTGAACCTGAAAGATTAATGCAAAGTCAAGCAATCTACTTTTACTTAAACAAAGTAGCTCACACATAAACGTTCACTCCCCACCTCTTGGGGAGTGAATATTTATATATCGAATTCTGCAGTAATAATTTAACTCCAGAATGCCTACCGCCCTCCAGAAATGCCAATGCTATGCTTCCTCTTTCAAGTAACGCAGTGTATTTGGGACTTTAAGAGAGTGAGTTTAGAACAACCCCAAAACTGGAGTGTTTAATCCCACAAGTAACTACACAGAGCCAGGCAGGAGTGTCTTCGGAGATCTGCGAGTGCCTGTGCTCTGCAGGATGAGGCTCAGGATCAGAAAGAGAAGAGCAAATCTCTGCATCACAGGCCCAGCTTCCCTCTCCCACTCTCAGGGCTGTCACCACGTAACCCCAACCCATGGACGTTCTCATCTTGCATGGCCACAGAGCTGTGTGCTGGCCTCTGGCTGTGGTAACTGTGCTACATACCAGGTACTTTCTCTCTCCAAAAGTCCAAAGTAAGTTTTCCTTTCCTTGACCTTTGGCCAACACTCGCTGTCCTACTATAAATAATTCCCCACCTTTGTTTAAACTGTTAAACTGAAGGTATTTATTGCTTGTCATCATATTCCCCAGGATTTTCTTCTCTCTGCTAAACATACTGGTGATCTGTAGCCACTCTTCGTAAGTCTTACCCTCCCATCTGTCCGTCCTTCCATCCGTCCCTCCTGACCTGACCCCACAGACAAGTAAGGCATTTTCAGCCAACCTACAGGAAAGATGAACTTGTCTCTGGAGAGGTGGAGAAGGCAGGGCATGGCGGCGGTGCAGAGGGCAGGCTTGTCATGCACAGCTTACAAAGCCCACCAGATCATCACCATTTTCACTTGATGAGTTGCGACTGATCCCATCTAACCCTGCTCCCAAACAAGGCTATTATACCCAAGCTGCAGGACAGTCAAATTGCATTATCCCTTCTGCAAAACACATGGAGGAAACAAAATATTGGAGGATACTCCAGTGACAGCTAATGACATTACTGAAATTACTATAAATATCATCTTTAATCTAATCAAAAACAGTATATCAAAGGCATTAAAGCTGCAGATGCTTACTGTGCCAGGGGGGAACCAAATGAAGCCTTACAGATGTGTCATACTGTGAAGTTATATTTGCATAATAGAAAATGAATGCTGGTTGTATCTCGGATTTCTGCTGGTTTTTTAAACCGGGGTGATGTGGACGCTACATTTAGTGAAGATCTCTTTAGGTAGCCCAAGGTTCAGGCAGACAAACAAAAATACAAATCAGCTGCAGGCCTGACAAAGAAATTCCCAATGAACGGTCACTTTATCCCTTGCTAATTATTACCTGGTCTACTCTGTCGTGTATTTAATTAGCATCATTTCTCTTGAAAGTACATTTTGCTGAACTGATGATGACTGTGGGGTAAGAACCAACAAAGTAACATCAATCAGTTAATTAACTGGTTAACACATTTCCTTCCTTCTTAATTTCTGCTTTTGATTTTCATTTAGTTGTTTTTAGGGTCTGAATTTTCAGGATGTTTGTTTCTGGGCAACCAGAGGTAGGGATGGGTGAGAGGGGCTCTACCATAATGATTTTATTTTGCTGTTGCAGGAAGAGGATGCTTTTGTGCCCTTGCGGGGTCTCTAGCACCACAGTGAACACTTCTGGGAAATAAACTAACAGGTGTACGTTTATTAAACACAGGCACAATCCTGCTTACTGCTGGAGAAATGAACAGAGACAGCACACCTCCCACCGCTGGGCTCAGGTTTCCTCCCTGGTGCACACAAGAGCAGGAGATGCTCCCAGACTTTGGCACAGTGCTGCTTCCTGAGCTGGAATATTTCCAAAATGGCAGAGCTACAACAGCTTCGGGCTTCTGCAAGCATGAACCAAGCCACACCGACCAACCTGGTGATGCCTTTCTTCCCTCACAGTGTGTTCTCCCACATCAGCCAAGAGCACTGGGTTGCTGGGACTATGGGAATCTCATTAAAACAGGGACAGTCTAATAATGTTTTCATTTGACCTCATTCCAGCAGAAGGTACACAGCTAAGAGAGCCGGTGGGTTTTTCTGTTTTGCTTTAGGTTGTTGTCTGTTCCTCTATTTGGTCACCCCGCTCAGCAATGACTCCCTCTGTAGACCACTTCAACCTCAACCGTGTCCTTGCCCGAGCTGTTCTCGTCTCCCAGGAGCCCTACCTCCAGCTGCCCTGGCTTTGGTCACACTCCACCTTCCCTCTTTGGTGGCATGAGAGTAGCACTAGTTTCTGGTAAAGCAGTCCAGTTCTGTGTTACATATGGGTGATGTTGGTGTAGAGGATCAGCCAAGTGCAGCCCAGCCACCTCATGCAGTTGGGCTACATGGAAGGAGGTGTGGGTTCAGCAGCAACATGTCTCGTCTCCCTCCACTCTGCTCTTTGGTAGGAGATTTTGGGGTCATCCTAAATGGTGGCAATATCTGTTATCAGAGCAGAAAAGGGTGATACAGTCCTGGTAGCTCAGCATGAGCGTTGTGGAGATCCGTGGTCACCCCAGTAGGAACATTGCAGTGAGCAGGACAGCAGAGCCCTGTCTTCATCGGGTCGCTGAGGATGGATTTCCATGGACTGCACACTGGATTTTACATGGCACAAGGCCCACATGTGGTCTCTACTGGAAAAAATGGATTTTTCCCTAAAAGATTATGTGCCTGAATTTATTTATGCAGCAATTTGCATGAGGATATTAATTTTAAAATTAGTCCCCCAAAAGCACCAGGAAAAGAAAGCGGCTGACTGGAAAAAGGATTTCTGTTCAGCCTTAATTTAAAGTGGAAAATAATGTTTGTACTACCGCATGCCAAATTTATTAGAAAGACTTGAGATTATAATATAGAGCAGGTTAATGGCAGTTTTGTAACCTAATCCGCTGTTGAATTCTGATTTTAGCAACCATCTTTTCTGCTTTGGCTTAGAAGGTCTTTGTGTTTCCGTAAACTCCGTCAGATCCAGAGTTCAGAGTTGAAAGCTCGGTGATTTAAACTTGCCATGCTGATTTAAACTTGCCATGCTGCTCAGTGCTAAGGCCTAAGAGCGGTGAGTAACCGCAGTGCGGAGTCTGTCATGCACCAGGGTTTCCCCAGCTCCCCGCGCTGGTGACCAAACCCATCCCAGGGGTTCGCACCCTGGACCTGCAGGCTGCTGCCCAGGGGCTGCCACAGGCTTCTGGCTCTTTTGCAAAGGCACTAGACAGGGGCACCTGCACGCCCGCCCTTGGGTAACTCCCTGGAGCCAGGACACACCAGCAATTTTACTTGTAAACATAGCTCATTTTCTCCACCTTCAGTAGACAAGCATGTCAAAAGGCAAGCCCTAGAATCGCAGGCCACATCGCGTGGTGCTGCTGGGCATCCCCTTCTCCTGCAGGGCACGGGCTGCGGGCAGCCAGATTCCTCTCACTGCCCGTTTTCTCAGAGAGGACGGCAAGCAGAGAAGGAGATCTCCTGGTGTGGGCCCTGGAGGGACCCCCAGTACTTGAACTCAACCCAGCAGCATGGCCCGCGGGCTGGTTCTCCAGCATGCTTTAAAGGGGTGCTGAGCGCATCGTGCTCCGTTAGGAGCGGATCTGAGGTGCAGAAGCACCACACCGTGCTGGGTTTTTCCAGCTGCTTGAAAGGACATGAGTTGGCTGTGCCTCTTAAAAGGTGTCTTTAACTCAGCTCAGCTGAAAATGTTGACAGACACAGCATGGATTTAGTACTTTGACACTTGTGGGGAAAGACTAGGGAAGGAGGAAGGGGATGTCCGACAGTTTAGAAGGGGAATATTTAAGAAAGATCTGTGCAGAAGGAAGAAGCAGTCGGCAACTCGTGCGCCTAACCTACAAATGTCAGCTTTACAGAGTGAGTCAGTCTAAAAATAACCTCCAATTGTCTCCCAGCTACTCCAGCAGCACAGCAAAAGCGTAAGTGGTTGAGAAAATCACCAGAGGGGGGAAGAAGGATTCTCTGTCTGGCTTCTTTTTTCAAAAAAAGCCTATGCTTTTAGAAATTTCTGATTAAAAAATGAAGCAAATACCAGGCTCTCAGAAGGCTATATACAAGTTAATCTTGTTTAATTGTATTCACTCTATTTATTTTACTTCTGAAAGGCAACATAGTCGGAATTCCAGATATTCCCTGGAACGCTCTGAATGTAAAACATGGGTTTCCTTGCAGAATTGCATGAGAATATACCCCATCATCCAGACTAGACTCCCTTTCTAGACTCAATATTTTAAATGACAGTATTGAATATCTCTCACTGTAATTTGCATGCTTTCTTTTTTAGCAGTCTCCCTGCTCGTTTATGCCCTATGAACTATTCCTTTCTCTTTTCGGTGATCATTAAAACACAGTCTGTCTGTGGCAGCATGAAATTAATCCATGATAATATTTCAGAATCATTTTTAATGCATGATCCAGAAATCTGTGTATGATTTCTTCCCCTCCCCGCCTCTGTTTGAAGCCATTGCTCTACAACAGGTGCATGCTGGCTTCAGATGCAGTAAGAGCCAGAACAATGCCATCGCTGTTCCGTCCCTGTGCGCTACCGTTTGGTTGGCAAACCAACCAACCCAAAAGGAAAGACCTGACATGTGTGACATTGTAAACAAACAAGCAAAAATGCTTTTGAAAGACAGGAAAACTAAATACCTCTTCAATGATATATAGGACTGTTGCTTACCTGCAAATATTCCTGAGGTGGAATGTGCTGCTGGAGATTGGAGGGACTATTTCTCCTCTTAATGCCATATAATGCTCTGGTTTAGGATCTCCCTCCCAGCTGGGAATGGTTGTGCCATGGGGTCCCTCCACTGTGGAATGCGGATTTTCCAGAAGCTGAGGTTTTAAACAGTTAAGCCTGTAAAGTACCATTTTTGGAGTTAAAACATTCCTCATCCACTTTGTTATATTCGCCTTTTCTACTCTGTGAGTAGAAAAAACCCCAGTGGCATTCCTGACATATGCAGACTCCCAGTGTCTTATGGATCCAATGGTACATGTGTTGCCATAGCAAGAATAGCGCAAAAAGGGTCAAGCTTGCTACCAGTGATACTGCTGCTCTGGAAAGATCAGCCCCAAGGCTACGCGGCGGCATGTGAAGAGAGAGGCAAGGTAGCAAGAGGGGAGATGCTGCGCTGAAAGTACCCTGTGCCCAGGGTGGGATGATGGCAGGGGCTGGTGCCCCTCTAGGGCCAGTTCCTCAGCTGGTGTGGAGTCACAGGCACTGCTTCATGATGGGTTTGCACCAGTGGTGAGATTGGTCCCTCTCCTCCTAACAGCACCTGGGCAGGTCAGGTGAGCAGGACGTATATGACAGTGTCACACAAGTGACTCTTCCTCATGGGGAGACAGCATTAGGTACCTTCACACACGTACCCTTAGCTGGGCTGTACCGGACTGTAACGCCCCACGGTAGGGTGATGAATGCACCAGAGCCTGGGAATGCGAGGACAGCGCAGAGCTGGTGGCAGTAAATCACACATATGGGCACACTGGAAAGAAGCGGCACAGAGCACTGTTAAGCTGTTAATCGATTATGTGAATTTCCCCAGACTCACTGGAATCAGCCCCAGAGATGGAACCACACCGTGGAAATACAGCTAGACTTGGGCAGACCACCAGGTCTGGGCTTCAATCGTTCAGCGTTTCACTGTTGCAGGAGCTCCATATGTGGCTCAAACATGCCAGATGGCCTAAAACACACACTGTCCTGAACACTCCAACACTTCTCCCACCCTGCAAAGCCACCAGCCACCAGGCACGTAGTAAACACAGAACTGAATCCCCTTGGATGTGAGCTAGCAATGGCAAAATTGAGTGCTCGGTTCAAGAGATCAGTTCTCCAGTTTGTGTGGCAAATTGCTTTGTTTTACTCACTGATGCCCACTTCCCCAGTTCATTTAAATAACACCTCTCTGGGAGGGCTGATGGTAGGAGGCTTTGGTGACCGAGAGCCAGAGCTGTTTATATTTACATCATTGGTCTGAATCCAACAGAGACTGATAGTGAAAGAAAATATTAGCCATCTGCCCAATGCCTGATAGCCTTGCTAGCAATAAAACCAAGAGTGAATTAGGTATGGAGGTTGTCTGAATCTCCCTTGCTAGGGCTGGCCTTCCAGCTTGGAGAGGGGCTTTCTGGATGAAGCGGAGCCATCGGTCCTTTTGCCACCCTTACCACCTGCTGTCAGGCCGGCAGGCAGCTCCGGCAGCCTCCACTCCACTTTTATAAACACTGACTTGTTAAAAATACTGAAGGAAAAGTATTGAAGAAGGAAAAAAATGGCTGCGTATAAGCCATGGCCCTTTCTGGTGATGTATCGCACTGTTTATGAACTAGCAGATGCCACACAATGTCCAGTATTTATGGCAGCGCTCCCAAAGGCGCAGTTGGAAGGTAGACCTTGCCCGTTACTACATTACTGCAATGTTCTTCCTTGCCAAAACTGAATTCTCTATTTTAATATTTCCCACTTGCAATTGCATTTTACCACATACTAAAATGCCTCAGCTGTAAAGATAATAGTCCATAGCCTTAGACCTGGGGTGTAGGTCGTTCCCATACTCGACTGTCATCACGGCCAGCGGATGCACAGGAGGTGGAAGGCGGCTGCCTACGGTTTTGCTTCCCCTTGGCAGCTGCAGCTACAGCGCAGGGACTGCCTTATCATGCCTTATCTCTTCTCTGCCTAGCAGACTGCCTTCGAAACTGCCACTGGTAATGAGAGACTAGTGGGGCCACGTCTCACTAGTTAAAGCCTCTCTTCTTGGTTTGACTAAGTAGATAAAATACCTTAAACCTGATTCAGAGGGTGGGCACGCCTGAGACTAGATGGTGCTCTGCACCCTCTGGAAGCTGTTGGGCTTGTAGCAGAACCCAGCAGCAGGAATGGGTAAGGAGAAGATGATGTTCTCACGCCCGGCTGGACAGCATGGCCCGTCTCCCCTGGCTGGGCCAGAGACCGCGCTGCTCCCCAGGGAAGCAAGGGGAAAGGCAGTATGCCACGCTGTGGCCTGGGGGCTTGGTCCCCTTTCTCCTCTGCTGTCCAGGCAGAGACCCCCAGCCCGCGTCTGCGTGCTAGGGGGGGACCAGTGGGCGACCCAGCCCTTCGCAACCTGCCGAGTAACGTGGGCTGCAAAACCGATTGCTCCTGGTGAGAACTGGGTTCCCCCCCTGGCGCCGAGCGCAGTGAGCAGCACCGCGCTTTGTGAGCAAGGCGTTTCAGCTGCGCGCAGTTGTTGGTGGCAACGTGTTTGTCTCTGCTCGGCTGGGCTGGTGCGTTTCGGTAATAATATCCCCTGCTTCTCACACAGGGATCCTGTGGCAAAACGTTTGCACCGCCTTGCTTTGATTGTGTGCCTCAGCCAGAACGGCCCCCACCACACGTAGTGGACTCGCATCGTACCGGCTACACTTTATCATGTAAGGCAGTAATAAATGTGTGGAGAAGTACCGTGCCTCAGGACAATTCGAGCACCGTGCAAAGGTCACTCTCCTCAGACCCTAATTGCTCAGCAAAAGTGACATTTAAATTGCATATCATTAAAATCATAACAAATTTATTTACCTCCTCCCTTATTTGGATCGTTTTTGCATACATTAAACATTTGATATATTGCATGCTATTGACGTCGGAATGCGTTTGCATCGTAAAATCATGTCTTGTGGAATCACGATGATAGCGGGTGCCAGGCTCCAAATGTTACTCATGCACTGGCTGCCCTAGTAAGAGCTGTCACAAAATCCCAACAGCCAGAGACAGCCAAAAATCTCCGAGCTTTGTAGCAAGACGGCGTGTTTTAAGACTAGCACACAATACTGCAAACATAGTGGAGTAAATCTATAGTGAACCCGTCTGGCCAGTGAAAAGAAAGCTGCAGCAAGAAACTTCTATACAAGCATGTGTATGTGCATCTCTGACTCAGTTCTTAAGCATTTCTTCAGTGCTAGCATTTGACATACATATGTATGCAAGTGTATAGCTATCACAGAATGGTAGGGGTTGGAAGGGACCTCTGTGGGTCATTTCTTTCTGTCTTAGAAGACAGCATTCAAGCCAATATATTTTAGGAACTGGATACACTGCTCATCTAACATGTCTGATAGGTGTTTTCTCTCTCGCTTGCCATTAGACTTCAAACACTGCCTTTAAGCTTCACCAGCCTGAAAACCACATTTGTCATGAGAGCTGTTATCATAGCACCTCTATGTTCCTGCTTGCTAGAATATGATTAGCTGAGGGCAAACAAGCTAAAAGCAAATAAGACAGAATGCTCAAATGAGATAGAACTATTTCAGGTAGCCTCAGTATTCTCTGCTTCACTTCTGTGTATTAATTTCCATTGTTCATAGATTTGTTTACTTACCTTTTTAACGTACGCTGGGACACTTGGAGTTGTGTACCATGTCAGAGAAAAAAGGTTTTGTGACTATAACCATGACAGCCTGACCTCAGTGCCGGCGGCTGAAGGAGATCTAGCTTGCCTTCTCAGCTGAAGATGAAATACGTCTAACTAGGTATTTCTCCATGTGTTTAGCTTCCTTCTTCTACATAGAGATTGTGGAGGACCGAGGAGTCATATGCTCTCCTAAAGCATGCAGAAAATGTTTATTTGCTGCTTTACAAGGCCTGAACCAAAGCCTACTGGACTCTTTCCAGTCCATTGAATTTTGGGTTTGCTTTGTTTGTTTTTTGTTGTTTTTTTTTTTTTTTAAAGCTGGGAGAATGTTTTTGGCAAATAACAAATCTGTCCAAAAATGCAGTTTTGAAGAAGCAACTTGCAGAATCAAGTCCAACTTGGTAAACAGATTTAGCTGGGAAAGAAATAGAAAACATTCATAAGAACATAACTGAGACTTTCCGTGTTTTTCTTTGGAAATGGTGTATTTGTTCCACGTGTGACATTACTTAAAGGCTGCAAAAAGGGGTCTAGGCTGGTTAGACCCTGTACTCAGATCTCTTCTTTCCTTTGTTTTTTCAGACAGGCCACTGAACCGATGTGTTCTATAGGAGTTTCTTACTGTTTTCCATCCCATCTTCTCTGTTCGTATCACCTTTGCTTGTTTCTTGCTGCCTGTCTTCATAATTTCCAGTGCTCCTCCCCTGCACGGATTCAGCTGAACAGATTCTAAACTACGAATCTCCAAATTCATTGCAAGCAAAAGATGACACCGTTAGCCAGCAGCAACCTCTTACATTATAGCTTATGCAAAATATGGCAAACACTGTCAACTCGCTGTGCTTTCCCATATTGACGTCAAAACACCGGGTAAAGAAGACTAGAGGTAAAATCTGCGACCTGTGCGAGCTTTGCCGATGGGTCAAGGTATTATTTCCTCTTTCCCACATAGAGGGCCAAAATGGACTAGAGACTCTCATCCAGAACAGACCCTTCAAAGTGTAACCCTTCAACCATTCAATGCTGCTGACAGCTAAACCTACAGGATGGCGTCCCGCGCCTCCGACAGGCAGGATTCCTTCTGATCAAAGCAAGGCAAGCCAGCGAGGGTTGTGTTTTCCTTTGCTGTGCTGGCCTGTTGCTGATCCTGGCAGATGTGTGAAGAACATTCCAGCCCAAGAGCAGGATCGGACCCCAAGTTCTTGGTTTTCCTGGAGACCCCGTTCTGAGGGCCCCAGTCCAGCACCCAGATGAGCCTTGCAGGGGGCCGGATGGAGGGGCGGGGGAGGCAGCTTCTGCAGGCGGGAAGGCTGTGATGCAGACAGGCATCCTTCTCCCAATCCAGCTGTCACACTCCTGGAACGACCTCTTGGTGCTCCAGCTTGCTGCTCCAGCGCTGCACGGGAGATGGGAGCGCAGGAGCGGCTCCCCGTGGGGCAGCTTGGCTTGCGCTTCAAACCAGGAGCAAGCTCTGGAGCTGGCTGCCCTGCTGGCTTTGATTGACTGCAGCTGGCTTCGCTTCTGCTTGTTTGCTCTCTGCTAGGTCGCTTCTGGGAAGGCTGTCGGTCTGACCTGTCTGCCTCCTTCCCCATGCTGAGCTCCTCCTCAGCGGCCTTGTTTCCTCCCTGCGAGCGTAACGGAGGCAGCCTGAAATCGCGCTGCCCTTTGGGTTTCCAAGTGGCTTTCCACCTATTTAATCTATCATTGAAACTTAACGTGGGGACTTCCTTTCAGAAAAAAAAAAAATAATCAAGGAATGGAGTGTTCCTCTCCTTTTATGTTGTCTGATTTTTAGCAACTATGCCCAGATACTTGTTTGACAGCTACAAGTCAGGAACTCAATCAAATGCTCGTACCAACCACGTATAGGAGTTTCCCTGGGACACCACACTCTCTTTCTTTCCTTTTTTTTCTTCTGCACAGCAGGAGGGAGTGGCATAATAGTGGATATTGGAAATGAACTCTTGAGCAGTGGAAGGGCCATCATTAGTGCTGACAAAAGCAGCTTTTGAGGCTGAGCCAAGATCAAACAAATAAGAACTGGTAGGAGAAGCTGTGGTGTTTATGAACAGCTTTATGAATGTGAGGTTCAAGTTTTCCCTGGTTTTAAATGAATTAACTTTTGTGATACTCTGCATAGACTGGTCTAAGCTGAGGGTTTCCCTTTTATTTAAGCAGAGATACCTTTGCCCAAAATCGTTAATTATTTCTCCTTGGCCAGAGCAAGAGTCTTCCACTAATTTACTTCCAAGCTGTTTAATTGCTGTCCTTTCCCTCCTCTCTTTCACAGCTCTCCCACACCCAGACTTCCCCACTGAAAGCACCTGACAGGCCAACCTCACCCCAGAAGGACCAGGACACACTTATCGTTTGAAAACACAAGCAGAAGGAGCTGGACTGCTCTTTTCAAAGGGAGGTTTGTCATGATATTCCTGCCTCCACAGCCGAATTGTGCACTGACCACAAGGACCCTACTTTCACCTTCATCCGTGGAAGAATTTAATTAATACTTCCATATTGGCAGGCGAACAACATTTCCTGAAGAGAAAAATAAATGTTAATTTCCAGAGGTAATTAACAGTCACTGAATGAGACTAAAGGGCTTTCATCAAAATCACCAATCAGCTCAAATTTGAAGAGATTCTCTTCTCCTCATTGCTTCTTCATCTCATTCAGCCAGTCCTGCTGAATTAGTGCCTAATAGAGTCTCATACACATTCATATCCTGTCAAATTCCCATCCTCCCAAGGAACTGTCCCTTTCAAATGGTAATACAGAGGGCGTATGATGTGCACTCGCTGCTATTTCGGATTTAACAGCTGGCTGTGTTGCACCGAGGGTAGCTGTGGAAACTTAAATCGGGGATGTGCGCACAAGTGTGTGTGTGTGTGTGTGTGTGTGTACGTGTGTGTGTAAACACCTACTCTTTTGCAAATGATCCCCTTTATCTTAGATAATGCTTTCTTAACAACTCCTTGCAAGCTAATTATCTTTTTAGACCACCGTGGTGGCCGAAGGAGCGAGCGGTACAGTTTTACAGTAACCAAGAGCATGGGCTCACCCCAGGACTCAGCTGTGTGACTCTTGTCTCAGACAAGTTCCTGCTGGGAAGACGACTAGGGCCATCATCAGTACTGGGGTACTGGTGGCCCTCGTCAAGACCTAAGGGTTTAAGAAAGGCTCTCTTCAGGCTGTCCTCACCTTGGCCAGCTGCAGGACAGCTCCAGGTTGTTACTCGTAACTACACAGCTTCAGATGTTCTCAACGCACAGGCATTAGGGTGCCTGCGTGAAGGGGTGGTCTCCACAGAACAGTATGAGGACAGATAGGAGGAGTCCTCCAAGGTCAGTGTGATAGAAAAGGTTCCCTACTCTCGCTTTGTTAAATATTTTGAGCCTGAGCCAAAGGCCCTTGGTTTTCGCAGGGACATTTCCACCGACTCCAGCTGGATCTGGCCCTGTAATATGGAAATCTTGGAGGACCCCATGGTGACAATCTACAAGGAGAATTTCTAGAGAAACCTTTCTGTGTGCTGTACCAGGGCACTTCTGGATACAGCACTAGGTGGGCACAGAGCATGACCTCTGTTAACAATATACACTAAATGAAAGCTAATGATTCTGGCTAAAGTATATTCAAAACAGGATGCTTGAAGCAAAACTAATGCATTATTCACTGCTTGTTGGGAATACAAGAACATAGAGATGGATATCTGAGCCTTAGGCCTTTTCTGAGATGTACTGTACACGGCCTCCGTGGGCTTATGGCAGTACAGTGACTCTCACTGCCATAGATTTTTTATTACTAATTGTGTTTAAAATCTTGCCCTGTGATCAAACAAAAACAAAAAAGTACATGTATTCAACTTTGCTTTCTAGTCATATCCAATGACGAGAGATGTTTCCAACACTGTATTAATTTCCTTGATGTAAAATATGCCCTTCCTCCACCTTTAAATTAAATCAGACAAGTATTTGGTGAAAGTCACAGAGTGCAAAAGTGCAGAAATTGCCAATTTCTCAGTTGATAGCTGAAAACAGTTTTGAACAGAGCACCAACAGCATCAACTCCAACACAACATGCAGGGCTTGCTAACATAATGTTTCTCAGAAGTAAAGACTATCAAAGAAGCAGAAAAATACATTATTATATATACTCACTATATATATATATATATGTAAAATCTTTGTAATGAACTTCAACAGCCATTATGAGAGCAGCGTTGTAGAACAGATTAGGATTCGCCTAATTGCATGTAGACAGCCTGCAATATAGAAACCTGCCTCTGAACTAATCACTCTCTGGTCCTTTTGTGGTCAACAGAGAAACATAGACACTTGGGGGAGTGATTTATCTCTTCCTAAAGTAGATGTCTAAGAAAGGTCAAATGAATTGCATCCTGAAAGTGCCTATTTCTCTCCGCTGACCATAAAGGTTGAAGAGTGACTAGCTGAGATGTAAATTAATACACCGTACATGCAAGCCTCTGGGGTGGTGGGGAGATGGGGGATGCTGAGGTGCACCCCTATACCCCCATCTGCCACAGGTCTGCAGAATGAAGACAGGTAACTCCTCCTCCTCTTCCCCAAAGACACGCTTCCAGGTTTTCATCAGATGAGATGTTTTTGGTTCAAGGTGTTTTGCTGTACATCAGTTGAAATGGTATGCCCAGACCTGCCCCATAATATCATGTCAGGTAGATAAACTTCTTTTGCAGGTGCTGCTACAAAGAAGAATCTCAAGCAGTTTTGGATCCTGGCAGTTCCAGCAAGCACGCCTGATTTACGGCACTGGTGAAGCCTTCCTGGAGCCAGAAGCAGCTTGACTGGATCCCAGTTACCATTTTACAAGGTACGGCTTGTCAAAATGGTTTTGAGGCCAACTTCTGATCCTAGCTGATCTTTAAGTGCGACTGCAAACTGGCTTCAGTAGCACATCTTTTATGTGGCAAATTCTTTTTGAGATCCCTTGGGGAACTGCCACGGGACACACTTTTCCCCTGCCGGAAACCAGATTGAAATGTAAAAAGCAACAGAATTTTACATACTGCTTTTATCCAAAATTCTTACTTCTCATTAGCCTCCCTACGGCTTATCCTTTTAAAAACCCACACAGTAATGTACCTTCATGTACCTGGCTTACCTGTGATATCTTTGCTCTTCTAAGTGCTTTCAGGATAATCAAATTATGATACGATTTCTAATGAACACTCATATATTTAATTGAAAAGAGAAACAATTGTGAGAACGGCATTACCTGAAGTCACGGTGCTTGATTTCAATATCCTTGAGTTTGTATTTTTCATGTTTGATCCCAGAAACATTGCCTAAAAATCTAGCACTTCAAGTTCAGATGACCTCAGAAAAAGGCGGTTTTTAAACATAAAAGCCAAAACACATTCACATCCATTAGCATGTGCTCTTATTATAAAGTAATTTTAAAAATACAGCTAGGTCTGGCTGACAATCACTGCATCAAACATCAGTAGGTACTATGGTCACATTACAAGCAACAAAGCTGAGCTTGGTGATTTATGATAATGTCACTAAAACCTTTTGATATATTTAGTGAGTGGTAATGGTAAAGGTTATAATTCCTTTGAGGGACAACAGTGATGAAATAAACCACGAGGGTCAAGTGGATTATGACCTCGTGAAAACTCAAATAATGGAGATGGATCTTTATAAACTTCCTTATAATAGATAATGCCTTAAACAGTTTTAAAGCTGCTTAGTACTCAATTCAGACTTGCCACGGGCTTCCTACTGCCTATATATTATTAGAGGCAAAACTGAAAATTACTTCTGTCATTATGAATCTTGCATATGCTCAGAACCCCCATTTTAGGTGCGACGAGCACTTGCCATGCTCCGAAAGTTCACAATGGGTAGTGCGTGTGCACCCGTCTGTCAGTCCTCCCTACCCAACATTCGTAGTGTGTGTGCCTATAAAGAATTTGTGATTCCAGTTTAAAGCTTGCAATGCATCCTGGATTGTTATACTAATAATCACACCTGGCAGCATTAATTTTGCTACTGTATAGTGTTGTCACAGGATCAAAGTGTTTCTATGAGATCAAATAATAGGGCAAGATGAATGATGCTGCCAACTTTTTTACATGCTTCACAAAAGGAAAGAGTAACAGCCCACTGGCATGCTTATCGGCACAGGCAATACATAAAGTTCATGCAAATCCTCTCTGTGTAGTTACCTTAGCCACCCGCCTTTAGAACAAAGCTTACACGGGAGTTCAGGAGTGCCACATTGCCTGAATTCGTGTTGAGATTCAGGTGGAGGTGGAGGAACCTGACAGGCAAACGCTGACTATCCTGATCTGCCTGACCACGTCTCCCTGCACGAACACCGTGAAAACAGCAAGTGGGACCAGTCCCATAAAGAATTGTGTCCGTGAGTCACTAAGGTCACTTACGTTCATAGCCAGGACTCCTTCGGCTGCATTCTTGCTGTAGTTTGCGTGTTAGCCCACCTCACCAGAGCAAGTGTTTCTCTTGGCATTGTGTCAAGACACAAACTATTGAGCAGGCAAGTTCAGGAGAAACCGCACGGAAAAGCAGCCATGCTGCGGCACACCTGTACAGCTTTATAAACGAATGCGTAGAAACAATTCCTCTGTCAGAAACAGAGAGAAGTGTTTGAGGCCGTGCTTTCCCAGCTTCAAAGACGTGGAGCAAGAGGGGGAGACACGAAGGCGGCAGAATGCTTACCCACTGGTGCAATGGCACTGACGATGGCAGGCCGGGGAGAGCATCAGGCTGAGATGTGAACGGGGCAATCAGCCGCCATTGACGGAGGGAATTTTGATTGATTTTAAATTAAGGTCACCGTCCCCAGGCCACAGCTAGATTTGATTATTTCTATCACATTTTAGAAGGGTGAGAGAAACTTGTTTGCAACCAGTGACTCTCTCTCTTCAGTGACATTCAATGCAGAATGGTGGTTTTCCCAGTGGGCTTTGATGCTTCCGACTTCCACGACGTGCCGTGTGTTGGTACAGCATTGCCACTCTCCCACTGAAACGAGCAGACACCTTCTTCACGGACTGAATTTTGAATAACAGGTTCACACTCTTAAGGGCTTATGACATCAGCACCAACGTCATCTCTCCACTCCTTCCCCAGAGCGTAAAACGACAGCCCCATGATTTCATACCTGTGTATATTCCATTCCTCGTGTGATGTCACACAGTCCACACGTGCCTTCACGAACACTTTTGACAACAACTTTTCCAGTTCTTGACGGAGAGGTGGTAACGTAATCCCAGCACTCGTGTGACAGCTGACAGTCCTGAAACATTAGCCACTCCATTCTACCAAACTGGAACCCTTCTCCACTCTGAAATACAGCTGTTTAAACACAGTTTTGCTGTTGCACATTTCAGTGACCACCTCCTCCACACGTTCCCAGCCACTGGCCCCAGCTGCCCACATGGTTGCCAGCGTTCCCAGCTGCCTCTCTGCTCGCTTGCAAGACTCCTCCACCTTACTGTCCTGGTACCTTCCAGAAAGCCGCTCATCCCTCCTAGCGCTCAGTTCTACACAATGTGGGTGTTAGGAAAGCTGTGGGCAGCACAAAATTAACCCAGATGGGACATTAAATCTGAGAGGTGTGTTTACTGCTGGCAGGTAAATGGTGGCTATCAATGCACACCGAAGGGAGAGCGTAAGCACAGAGCAAGCCCAGGCGTGAACCGTCTGTGGTGGAGGGACCTTTCTGCGCCAGCTGTGATTCGGCTGCCCTCCACGGATTTCTCTTCTGTAAGTCCGTCCATTCTCCCCTCAAAACAACATTGACTGCCCGCTGTCAGATACTGCAGTGGCAAGGGGCTCCGAGGATGTGTTTGTGTGAAGAACCACCACCACAGAGACAGGTACAGAGGCTGCCTGCCTCCACATAATGGCCTCCGCTTCTTGTGCTGGAAGTCGTGGCCAGCAGTCGCTTCTCACTCTACCCATGCTGCTTGTGAGTTGAGGAACCTCTGCCACATCTCCCCTCAGGTGCCTCTCACTGGGCTGCATGTACCTGGCTGGGAAGCCATTGCCAACCATGGATCACCACTGCCAGCCTCCTCCGGACCTTTCCCAGCACCAGCATTGCCCTGTTTGAGATGGTGAGACCAGAGGTACAGCAGTATTCAGGATGCAGGTGCACCACGGATTTGTGGATCGCTGTAAAACCTGTTTTCTTCTCCACTGCTCTCCTAACAAGTGCTGACATTTGACTCATGCTTTTGGCCACACCGAGCACAGAGCTGACATTTTCCTTGGGCTCTCAACCTGGAGAAAGCGATAGCCAAAATCTGTCCATGCTGATGAGCAAGGAAGAGATGACCAACTACAACTGCACAGTTGCACTCTTTGGCGAAAAAGGGGACCTTATAAATCCCCTGAGAGGGGACCTTACAAATGCTTATAAATATCTCAAGGGTGGGTGTCAGGAGGACGGGGCCAGACTCTTTTCAGTGGTGCCCAGCGACAGGACGAGGGGCAATGGGCACAAACTGAAGCATAGGGAGTTACAGCTGAACATGGGGAGGAACTTCTTCACTCTGAGGGTGATGGAGCACTGGAACAGGTTGCTCAGGGAGGCTGTGGATTCTCCTTCTCTGGAGATATTCAAGCCCCGCCTGGACGAGGTCCTGTGCAGCCTGCTGTAGGTGACCCTGCTTCGGCAGGAGGGTTGGACTAGATGACCCACAGAGGTCCCTTCCAACCCTGAACATTCTGTGATTCTGTGAAAAAAACCCCACCTTT
>Ga0065711_1030883_pt1 | contig 31152 bp, 17 predicted proteins | sample Hoacrofraction12_FD_59098 | JGI IMG/M metagenome (GOLD analysis project Ga0065711, IMG submission 59098) | Hoatzin crop microbial communities from Cojedes, Venezuela - Epithelial fraction 12 v2 (version 2) | ecosystem: Host-associated > Birds > Digestive system > Esophagus > Crop | place... | reverse complement strand
GGAAAAAAAAAAAAAAAAAAAAAAAAAAAGAAGAAGAAAAAATCATCCTAAATCTCATGTATGTTACCAAACATGGAAAAGTGTCTTTACTGTTATATTCGTCTCCCATTACTAGCCACCTCATTTTTTAACTTAGGGACTCAAGAAACCCTCAAGAAGTACACATGCTCTGCATAAATAGTGGGCTTCACAGCCTTGAGTCCAGCTTGACTGAATGATACCAGAAAACTGCTGTGCCTGGAGATGTCCTTGTTGGCAGCTCATTTCAAAAACATGCAAGAGAGGAGGGATTCCTGTCTGGTCAGTTGTACCTTGCAGTGCCTCTGCCCCTTCTCAATTCCACCTACATGGACAACAGCCATTGCACATGGGGAGTGCAGGTGGGTCAGCAAACTGGAGAAGATGGTAAAGTAATCAGATAGTGGAAAGCTTATGGTTTCTCAATATGCACCTGAGACATATCAAATATTCACACATTTTAGGAACACAGCTGTGGATCTGAGATTGAATCTAGCCCTGAAATATTTTATTTGAACCAAAACCACTGCCTAATAGGCTGAATAACAGACATAGGAACGGAGTGATTGATTTAACTGGAATGAATTATACCACTGTCTTTCCAAATTCTCCACTGAAGTAAACCAGAAGCCTGCTTTTCTTTTTTGTACTCATGGCCATAATTAATAACAACAACAACAATAACAATAGTGTTATTCCTCAAGGTTCTTTCACATCTGGTGAACAATTTGCCATGCTGTAAGTCAAAATGGAATTTGAAAATATTACAAATATTAAAGACAAGAAAGCAAAATTGTAAAGGCATCAATGATTGCTGACAAAAGCCATTTGCTATGAAAAGTTTTTGGTTTTTTTTTTAAACAAGTCAATAGCATAATCGTTGGGAGATCAGAAAAGAAGATTCTATTTGGCACCAAAAAGACCAAATACACAAGTGAGATTTTTGTCATCCACAGCCCACTCTTTCCAGGCAGAGAAGGAGCAATGCTATATCATGGATCTTGGATCTTTTAATAGCAAAAAAGCCTTTAGAGTCTGCTACAAATGTGAACAGCTTGGCTGCTCTGGATTTGGGTAGAAATCCCAAGGTCATTCCGTCATCACAGCTCTTCTGTCAGATATGTGTGTGAACTACACAGTAGTAACTTTATCATTGTTCTTTAGTATTATTATTCTATTTACAGTACAGTGTTTGCAAAGAGCCCTGTGTGCCAGCTGCTGCACAAAAGGCAAATAGACAAAATGGGTAAACAGGGGATAGAGCGTCTAGCCAGCTGCATGCAAGGCGGCAGTGGCAGAGCCAAGCCACCTCTGCGCTGGGGGTCCCGCAGTAACACCGCCAACAGAAAAGTTGCTTGTATATTTTCAGTCTGTTTGTTTGCAATAACAACTGAAAATCAAGCAGTACTTGTTCCTTTAACACAAAATTTCCAGAATAAAATGTTCCAGCTGTTTCAGGTCTTCAGCTCTGCTGCTATTCATTTTGAAACACTTGGTGATTTCTGCTCTTGCTTTTATATACCCTTTCAGCCATCCCGTACATTCAGCCTCCATACTCTTCCCAGTCTCTGAGAAAACACAAATGATTACCTCTCAGCCTTTGGAGTCACCTTCTCTTGTTGTGAAATTCAGTACCAAACGAAGGCTCCTTGACTTTGTTTCTGCAAGCTATATTCTCAGTTCCCCACCACTGCTTTATTTTAAGCATGTGAACAGTCCAGATCCATTAGGGAAAAATAATCATAGAATCATAGAATCATTAAGCTTGGAAAAGACCTCTAAGATCATCAAGTCCAACCGTCAACCCAAAACCACCATGCCTTCTAAACCATGTCCTGAAGTGCCACAGCTACACATTTTTCGAACACCTCCAGGTTTGGCGACTCCACCACTTCGCTGGGCAGCCTCCCAACGTTTCACAACTCTTTCAGTAAAGAAATTTTTCGTAATATCCAATCTAAACCTCCCCTGATGCAACTTGAGGCCATTTCCTCTCGTCCTATTGCTAGTTACTTGCAAGAAGAGACCAAAATCCACCAAAAAAACCCAAACTAGCCAACATACATTTAACTTTGAACTTACAAATAATCCTGCAGATTTCAACTGAGACTAACTAAAGGTTTAAAGTTTTTGAGGAAGTAGGTCTTTAAAACAGATGGACAAGATTTTTTAAAAAATAAGCTGGTGTCAGTGAGTATATGTTTGGATGTGCAGAGACCCCAACAACTCCCACCTGAAGAAGCGAGATGTTGAAGGTGTCACATTTAGTCAGTGACAAACAGTGGTCAAGCTCCAGGATTAGGCCATAAACCAACAGAAAAGGCCATTTTTAAGGTATTAAACACAAATACTCTGGAGATGGGAAATGCTAACAACGGTGTTCTGTATTAATTTGGTCTCTTATGTCTATACATTTTGATAAAGTCTTTAATTAAATGACCAGATTTTTTTTTTTACCCGTGGAGCTACTGGTTTGTACAGTGCATGAAACAGAACACCCTTGTTGCTCTTCTCTGCTGCTTTCAGGGAGCTTAGTGAGAAGACAGTTGGGGTGGGCCCCTTGCTCTGGGGTCCTTCCCATATGATTGTAGCCTAAGCAGCAGCATGCCATCTCTTGCCTGGACTTCAAGACCAGCAGTGAACCACTGCCTAAACAAAAAGCCTGAATAAACTGTTTGCCTGGGGGCAAGTCTCAAAGCCTTCTTTGCTGCATTGCTTCTCATCTTTTTAAATATGGGAGGAAAACTCCCAAACTGTTTTTCAACTACTTTTTCTTTTTTTCTGGAGCCACCCTGCTCAATCCTTGCTGCTGCGTCCTGGTTTCTGCCTTTTGACTTTTCGTCTGCTCCATTGATCTGGGGGAGATCACAGATGTCTTGGTTCCTGTGCCTTGGCCATGCCTCTTAGATGGGTGCATCTCTCAATTTAACAGGTACCTAACCTTGCCTTGTCGAGTCATTTTTTCTAACAAAGGTGCCCTGTGGTTGCTCCATGACAGTTCCCCCTTGCCTAGCGTGGTCAGATGTAACAGCCCCAGGAAGACAAACCATCTCCAGGTAGCCTTGGCTGTGAGGGAAGGCTGAGGACTTTCTTCCTGGGAACTGGGCATGCATTTCCTGGGCATTCATAGCAACCAGAGGAAATTTAAGTGCACTCATATTCTAAAGACTCTGCAGAGGGTCTTACTGCTAAGCTCTATGTCTCTGCTGGGCAGATGCAAAGATTCCAGTGGCTTATGGTCCAGGAAAATGAGTGTGGGTTACACTACAGTTCTGACATCACCTTGCCAAAAGTCAAGTATTTTCTTCTAAGCATGGGATTGGAAAAAAAACCAACAAAACAACGATAACAACAAGAAAATACCCCAGAATCACTTAGTGCTGAAAGTGTATCTCTTTCTTTAGCCTTATTTTCAGAAAGGGCTTAACAGAATTCAAACTGCCCCAATTTTCAAACTGATACAGGTACCCAGCACAAACAGATACCAATGGCAACTTTTTAGGTAACTGAAGTTTGTATTGCGAAATGACATAGTAGAGTCAGAAAAGCCTGTTATGTTGCATCTGTTATTTGGTTCAATGTGTCTAACATCTGGAACATTAAACTGCCATTCAGATTCTTTGTTAAACTTTTGTGAAATTAGATTTCTTGTGTGTTTTTTTGTTTAACATCTGAGGGAACATTTGCAGTCCTGGCAGCTTCTGCTATCTCAGCTCTAATAATGCCCGTATTTTGAGAGACAAAATGTATGTTGATCATGCCATGGATTCCTGTTTCACCAGATGCATTGTTTCAGGCCTTTATGATTTCATACTGGATTTCATCCCTTCTGAAAAGAAAAGACAGACATGCAAGCGAGTTTCAGGAACATTTTTCCCATGAACAAGTTTGTCTACAATATGATTAAAAGGCCTGTTAGGGAGAAAATACAGTATTTTGCTTTCAAAAATTAACATGTGTTACAGCTAGGTCAAAATTGATTTTTTGCATGCTGAGTATTACATGTTTCTAAGGATTTTATTTTTATGCTCATTATAGTAGCAGAGCAAAGTGATTCTGGCTTAATTGCTCTCTTTCTTGGAAAGAGATTTGGAAAAAGAGCTTTAAAAAGTTTCCTAATGATCCTGAACTGCTTTTTTTCTCTCTAGACTAAAGGTTGTGGAGATCAAAGATGAATGAAGATATTGGGGTGAGCAGAAAGCAACTGTACTGTTTCCTTTTTGTATTCAGAAAAGTCAGATATTTGGAGTGCTATTTCAGAAATGAGGGAGGAAAATTATAATGTCTCTCTATTCACCCAGAACCAAAGGAAATCTGTCTTGCAACTCTTCTCATATAGAAAATAACCGATCTGTCAACAAAACCCTACTAAACAAAATCCTCATTTTGTGTTCCACATTGACTTTTATATGAAAGTGTTGACTGACAAGCTTATTCAGTGCTAGTTTGCGGGTTTCCTGGAAGGAAATAACTTGCCTGAATCACTTTGAAAAATTAAGAAAATACAAACCAACAACATCCAGCAACAAGACTGGGTTAGAAGTGTTGCTCTGGATCACACAACTACAGCAATCATGCTGAACCTCCCCAGACTCTTGGCCTCAGGACACTGAGCAAAGGAAGGGAGACAGTAGGAGCAGAAAAATATAAATACGATGTGTTAAAAAATGCTCGCTGTCCCCTTCCTTTCCTTTCCTCACATGTACTTTGGCATTTATCTACTCTAACAAGCCTCATTTCTCCTTTTAAAAGAATGCATAAATGAGCTATGAATATTTGATCCTTTTTTAAACAAATATTTTGGCTTGACAAGTCACAGCAGATAAGACTACCCAAGATGGTAGCCAGCTGCTCCGGAGGAGGGAGCGTAGGTAGAGTGGGGGCTGGTTTAGAGGCATCACCTTTCCCAGACACTGCATGCAAAGGATATCGGCCTCAGAAACGCTCTTTTGCTGCTGCAGTCTTTCTGGTTTTGCACAGACTGCTTCAAAGCTGTTGGTGATTCTGCGGATTGGTGCCAGAGGACAAACTCTGCCATGCCTGTGCTCCGCTTCGGCACGTGCATGAGTGGCCTCGCTGACTTTTTGGTGGAAACTGTCACAGTTTATAGCCAAACGCCTCTGTGTGTCCTTCCAGGATCATGGCTTAAACAGCACATAAGTCTCTCTGTTAGGTTTTTTAGGGGGTTTTCCTCTGTGTTACTGGGCTAATTAGCTGACTGCCGTCAATTCAGGTTAGCTGCTTTATAGAGAAGTTGCCAGCCTCACTCCACGGTGAAATTTAGTAAAAGAAACGAGTAAAGGGCTTTTTGAATACCCATTTATGGGTTTATTCACACTGTATTTCAGGCTTGACTTGCAAGGATATTGTAATCTGCATAAATGCTTCCCAGGTGTTTTACTGTGCAGATATATGGAACCAGTGACAAATAAACAGATTTAAAAAAAATACCCACTTATATCTGTTTTGCACCGAAGTTGGGAGCATGTGAAAGTCGTATCTGAAATCAAACAACTCTAGATGCTTGTATGTTAACTTAGCTAAAGGGTTCTTTTTCTTTTTATATCTTATTTTAAGTACATTTTAAATGGAATAATGTAAGGGGCTTTTGGGGGATTTTTTTGTTAGTCATTGGATTTCAGTTGAAAATTGTCTGTTTTGGGGAAAATCTCTAGACGAAAAAGATTTAGAAAATAAAACTCTTTTCACGCACCTTTTTACCTTTTATACAGTAGTTACTAAAGAAAATTTATAAGGAACAATACCCAAATTCTCTGAGTTTCTCCATCATTCACCTTTTGTCCAACTATAAAAGGTCAGCGTTAGATTTCTTGGTGAGAAAAAACCTTAAACTGTTACATCTGATGAAATCACATTTTCATAAGCTCAGGGCAGATTACTCTGCTTCGTTTAAATTTACATCATGGATAGATAATGCCAGATTCATTGGAGTCAGTGCAGGATATCTGTGACTTCAGAAGACTTTCCATCTGGCCCAGGAGGAAAAAAAGTTGTTGACTGTGGAATTTTTTTTATTTATTAATAAATAAATAGCTTTAAATCAAGCAACATTTTGAACACTAGGCAAAGCTGGAAGTTACTGATAAGCACAGGAACAGGGAGAAATTTAATCACTGCATTGAAAATCTTGTCTGGGACAGTTCTTGATTTCCACCTAAGCCACCAGCAAAAGATTCATATAGATCCAGTTTCCAAATATTGTGACCTCCTTTTACTTTTCAACCATTAAGATGCGCATTAGCAGGATGGCCCTGAGCTGCAGGTGATGAGCAGTGCCCTTCCCGAATGTCGCCTCACTGCTGCAGTGACATACAGACGTGTTTCTGCATCAGCTGAGGGATGGCGCAGGCAGTGAGATCAAATGCCTAGTGTTGATAATTCATCATAGCAATATTATAGATATCTTACACAGTGTTTTTACTTTAGATATGTATCCTCAACAATTAGACCCTAGACAAGGCATACTGAAGGGGCAAGGTCCTCTGAAATATTGCAGCATTCATTGCACTTAATATACAGATTCGAGAACATCAGGACTAGGACTCAGTTATTCTGCAGTGCAAAAAAATTGCAGCCTATAAACAGTACCAATGTCACAGAAATATGCTTTCTCTCTCTGCATTGTTTGAGGGGGTGTTTGTGGAAGGTCGGTGAGATCGGTGGGAGAATGTGCTTTTTTTGAATATATAGTATACATTCTTTTGTATTAAGCTTCCACAGATGAAAGTGCTCATGGTAATGTGCCCTTGTGACATTCTGTTTGAAAATATTACGCTTTCTTCAAAGAAGAGAAAGGGAGAAGTTGTAGCTTTAAATTGTATGAGCATGGGAAAATCAGACATGGTAATAAAAGTGGATGTTTGAGTGTGTCAGATAAAATTTATTAGATAGGGGTCTCCAGCTCGGTGCATTCCTATGCAAAATTCTTGGTAAGCTGCCAGAAAGTGAACTCTCAGCATTAGCACAGTAGAAAATATTTATACTGGTGTAAGGCTGCTGGCTGTGATATGCTTCTGCTCTTTTAAAATAGCTTGCCACAAATTCAGAGACGTCAATAGAGGTCAAACTGTAGAGAACTACACAATTTAATGAATCAATTATATGCTTACCAGACAATAAGTAATACTATTGTGGAAAAAATGAATTATTAACATGTGAAAATAATTTGTGAGCTGCAGCAACACATACAGTAGCAGTCAGGGTTAGTTTCCTAAAAATGTTCAGTCAATCTAATCGCTTTCCCAGTAAAGTTGGCACAATAGATTTCTTTTGTTTTGTGCTCGTTTTTTTTGAGCATTATCTCCAATACAGCCGACTGTATAAAGACATTCTTCAGCACACCTCAGCACTGGTTTTACTTACTACTGCTGGCTCACATTTCATTAAAATTGAGCTCATGAGAAGGAGTGTTAAATAATTTTCAAATATATTTCACTACTTTTATTTTATTAAGGCACAGACTCTTTATCAGTGATAAGTTCTATCTGCAACGGTTAGGGCTATCTTGAGATCTGAATTTTGCCCCAAATTCTGATAGTTAACACCTTTTCAAGAAATTTTTTTAATTGTCCCATTTGAGGGAGGTACTTTTTCCTCCCCACACAACTCTGATGCAAAGACCTGCCTTGAGCAACGTATCACTATGATAACTCCTCTCCTTCCTATGATTTGCTTCTGCAAGTAGCATTAATGGAGATTTCCTTTGAAATCTAAGGGAAAAAAGACCTACCCTAACTCAGCCTCCTGCCCAAAGCTGCTTTGCTTGCCAGTGGGGACTGTATGCCTTTGGTCTCAGCGTAGTCCCATTGGGTCAGTATGGACTGTAGGTACAGCAGCACAAATAGTCAACAACAGAATTACAGTTTCTCCAGGGTCACAGGAATTCTGACACAAAGTAGAAGACTGACTCTAAATCTACTGAATATTAGACAATTTTCCTCTCAAAAAAGAAATTAAAATTGCATATCAACCACCTCATAAATATCCAAGGCTCTAACTACTATGCCCTAATATGTGGGGTTTTGAACTGTGATCCTGAATGCAAAATAGCAAAATAATTCATTGTTTATTAGGCTTTTCACTGTATTTGACCCTTGACAGTTTGTCTTTTAATGACAGAAAAAATGAAAGAGCAATATAAGGCTTTGATTACCTTGCCATTTTTAGAGCAGAATGCTATTTTTTTTTCAGTGCTGGTTTCCTGTGAATTCATGCTTCTTTTGGGTTACAGAGATGCTCACCTTGAATCTTCTCCCTTTGTTTTATATTAAGCAGGACACAAAAAACTTCCCAGCATCAATCCCATCTTCCATGGAGTATTTCTATCAGTCAGACTAACACGTTTGGTGAATTTAGACTAATCACAATTTCCCTTTTACTCAGATCCTGGAGTGTAAGAAAATATCCGACAAACTCTCAATTAAAGCTAACCTACTTATTTCATAGCAACTTTAGAAATATGCACGCCAAACACAAACTAAAGGCCATATTCCACATCTGGTACTCAAATTTTAGAAGAAAGATGTAGGTTTTTACTGAGGTTGAAAGGACCATCCAAAAATAGAACTTGGAGGTAAGCAGAAATAGAGAAACTGGGTTGAATGATAAATTAGCTGCCATCCTCATGTACTTTTCTAAGTCAATATTAATACTTCAAATGAAAAATGAAGCTATAATACATAAAGTTCTTGGAAAACAACGTCACTGGTGGGAAGTGTTGCAAAGGTATTTTCTTCTTCATTTTAGCAGTAGCACGTCTTAGTTAATCAAATATACATGGTTCCTTAAGCTGATTCAGGAGAGTCTATCAGGAACAAACATATATGGAAGTTATCATGTATATGTTGGCTGCTGCGCTGTAGCTGGTGTGCAGAATTCCTGGGAAACAGAAAGTAAAACATGTTAACTTAAGCCTCTGTCACTGAAGTTTAAGCTAACATGTCTTATAGTTTTATTGAGAAAACAGCATTCATTTGGGCTGTTAACACAAGTTCTCTCCTCTGTGGTAACTCATTAAATGTATTCAAGCCGTGACATAAACACCAGCAAAACATCAAGAAGAAACCACACTCCTATCCTGAGGACTGCTGTACTTGTCTGTCCTCTTCCTTTGCTGATTTGCAAAGTCACAGGTAGCCTTTGTTGTTTTCTTCTTAGAGGGAACATTGTTCTCATCAGACAGCCGCTTTCAAGACAGAAAACTCAAAGCAATGTGCTCAGGATAGTCACAGATGTGCACAGTGATTTGGAAAACTTATCTGCCTCTTTGCAGAATGGGTAAATCTATGAAGTGGTAAAATTCACTGTTTTTTAGAGAAATTTTCCTCTCAAAGTCTAGGCAAAAAATACTGTATTAGTATTCTGTAGAATTCAATGATCTTACGAGACTAGATGTTATTTGTAAAGGCACAGTGAGTATATAAAGGCACAGTGAGTATATAAGCGAGGAAGGATATATTTTTATTTCTACTTACAATAAATAGGATTTCTGTATATTGCTTCAAAATTTACTCATTTTACCTCTATGGCAAAATCTCTAAATGGGGCCAGCAGCCTAATTCAGTCCAGTTTTGGGTGTCCCAATATAATTTTTCCTAGGTCTCCCGAGACGGGTGATGTATGGAGACCTAACAGAAGTTGCAATCACACAGGACTTTGTGTCACAAAGGCATCAGCTTCGATTAGAGTAAATATCCACTATACAGGCAGAGGTACATTTCTGCTAGGCTGAATTAGGGAATTTACTGGCACATCTCCATAAACACGACTCTCTGTACTAGGAAATAGTTAATCTTTTATTACATCGGATAGCCTTGTGGGATTGCTTTAGTGATTCATTATAGAAATCAAAGTAAATTCTACAGTATTGTGCAGTTTGGCTCATCTAATCGGAAAAAACCTAATGATCAAAAAAGCATGTGTTCCTACTCAGATATGTTTTATGACAGTGCTATAAAATGTACCTACCACAGTTTTTCATTGTTTCTCAGACAATAAGCACAGTCGTTTTCAGGTTTCTATTGTTATACAGCTGAAGCCGTGAATGTCCCCTTGGTCATTGACATAAGAGACAACTACATTTACATCTAATGAAGAGGCATGATTAATTATTATTTTTCATCAATAAAGTTATTCCTTAAACCCATAGAAATTATACAGTTGCATTTGCGACATGACTCCAAAGACTATATCACCTTTTCAAACATAAACAACAATATCTGAGAATTTATAACTTGGCAGAAAGGCCTTTTTGAGTCAAATCTTGACATGTATGCTAGTAGTTCAGAAATAATTTCTTTTCTGAGATCTGCTGGCCTTACTCAGACAAGGTAGAGCTTGAACTCTACAGGGAGTTCCGCTTGTTTCAATGGGCATAAACGTGTAGTAAAGACATTCTGGATTATTTTAAAAGTTGATTTCTACAGTTTAAATATATTTTTCTCAGAAAACAAAACTGGGACAAAAGAGGCATGTTTTTCTTTCAGTAAACATTTTTAAAGGAAGCTTACTGCAGAAATAACAAACTGTGAAATTTCAGTCCTACTGAAATCCAAAGGAGTTTACACATTGAATCCCATTTGTTTAGACCTGTATTTGAAAGTATGTCATTACCTTTTGGTAGTCACTTTTTATTACTGAGCTGTATTTTTGTATGATTTTATTATAACTCCATTTGAGCAGGTCTCCAGTAATAATGAAAAAGGTTCATTCCTATTGTGCCTGAGAGAATAGAGGCTTTATAGGACCCAGTGGAACTGCAGGCATGCTGTTTCTCACAGGAATGAGAATCTAATGTTTGGATTGCTTGTCTTAAATTTGGTCTTTGAGTGCCAGTAATTCAATTACAAAAATCCTAAATTTTCGCAGCCAATGGCTAGGATGTGATCAAGAGAACTGTCCATCTTTTATTATAGTAGAAAAATCCAGCCCTCTTTGGACACCACCTTTTTCTTGTTTTTGAGAACTTACTTATATTCCTTCTGTCTGTGGACACTTCCAAACTGTATTTTCCCAGTCAATCCCCAGAATATGCACTGAACTAATCTTAAATTTCGAGCTGCCAGTTGGCATCCTAATTGAACAGCAAGCCTTAACATATGCTTTGAATGTTGCTACAGCTCATCAGCTGTCAAATAACTTGTCAGATAATTGCCATGATGCCCAAATCTCTTTAGAGGAGATAATTCACTGTATTAAATGTTTTTAATGAGAGGAGCTGTTCAAAAACACTTGCTGCAGTTATAACATTAAGTGATAAATATCTGAAAAGATGTGACTTGCCGGTTTCTGGATGCCAGTGATGCTCCATTATCTAGACTGTGCCTGAACTACATGCCAGAGAAGGGAAGAGGGAATGTTATAAATTAGAGATTACAGAAAATAGGGATGTGGATTGTTGGCAGGTAGTCTTCCATTTACAAGCATGGAATTTTGTACCAGAATGAAAAGAAAACTAGAGTATAACATGCTATGGAGAAATAATGAAAGGGAACAGTCTTGTCTGGAGAAGCAGAGGTTTTGTGATCTGTTAAGAGCAAAGGTCAGCTAAAATGTTACTTGAGCAACAGCCCAAGCTGTAGAAACTCAGGTTTCATACACCAACTGTCCTCTCACCCTGCAACAGAGACCAGATCATGGCCATCTGAGCCATTTGTATGGATCTGCTCGCATCTACTCTGCCCAGGGCCAGCGTCCCCAGGAGCAGCTACCCAATCGGGACTGCACAGCCACAGATTCGTGCACTCCACATGTGGCTGCACTGCCATCTGCACACATGCTTCCATATCTGCATGGCTGCATGGTGTCTCCTATTTCTTTCCCTGTCACCGGTTGCCCAAGTAAAGTGCATTATTCAAGAGTTCTTGCTGTTGTAAAGCAACAGAGGGTTGCCATATACATTTAAGGACTGTTCTGTGGCACCATGAGAAAAATAATTGTCTAGTAGACTTGGCCAAAACTGAAGTGCCCCATTCTTTTCTTTCACTTCACGTTTCCCAGTGGTCTGGAATGTGATTGGATCCTCTCAGTGCTTTTTTTAAAACTTGTTCTATGTATCATTGTCTTAGTTTTTATGATTCAAACCTTGCTCCTCTGATGTACAACTACTAGCACAAAAGGTAACAGCTACAGTGCTGCCAGAATAATTATCTTTGCTAGCTCAGGTATTGATCTTGTAGTTTGGTCCATATGAGTGGTAAAACTTGTCTATGCTGAGCCATTTACAGAAAGAGAAGCTTAGAAGCATGGCATGTCTTTGGTTAACAGTTCACTGTAAAATTAGAGCCCTGCATTGTTTTCTTTTTAGTTTGCTTGTTTTTAAGTAGGAGGTGAACAGTTAGTAAATGCAAAAACCGAAATATACACGCTGATGTATGATCATATGACTTTCCATGCTGAGAGACTGAAAAATCTAGGGCTTTCCATGGCAGAAACAATGTAGAATTCTGCAGTGCCCGTGTCTCATGCTTCATGATGAATTAACTCCAGAACCTCGAGGTGGTTTGGAACACATTTTATTTTCCACTATAATGTTTCATAAAGTGTGAGTAGTTGCAATTTTTTTTCTCTGCAGATGTTGCTGGCAGTTCTACACTATATTTTCTTGTTGATATGGTAAAGGTGATGGAAAAGGAATGTGGAACTGAAGTGGGTCGCTGTTCTCCCTGACGCTGTTGCAAAAAGTTTACGAGACAAATAGTGCAGACCTACTTCGAACAGTTGCAGAACCAGTACTTTAACATACTTCTTGGGACCTCTGCTCCAGTAATTCTTTTAAAGTCCATGGCTCTGAAAAGGAGACACATGAATAACAAGTCATGAAATCTTGTGTACATTATTACTACTACAGCCAGCATTGCCATTTTTTTTTTGTCGTATCTTTATCACATATATATGGCATATAGTGCTTCCTGTGATTTGGTATGGGTTAACAGCTCAGTAGCCACTCTTGCTTGCTCTGCTGCACACCAGAGAGAGGGGCAGCAAGCATCACCGCCAGCTTCCTAATGCTGTTATTGCAGCTATGAGACTGGCCATGGAAAGGAAAAGAGAAAACCTCAGGAAAGCAAGGCAACAGAAACCAGCTGACTGCTAGCAGCTAATCCTGAATTCTGAGAAGGTATCGATGTGGCAATTCATCTCACCTAATTTTAGAGATGGGATTCAGCTCCTGTTTAAAACACATTTTGGTGTCTACACACGAGCTAAATGCCTGAGCTCCCGTTACAGGCAGTGGACACTCAGGCAGAGCAGCCTGGAGCTCCACCAGCAGCTGGGAGCAGGATTCAGTTGCCCTATCAACAGCATCTATTGCCACCCCAGGTGCCCTCAGGGGTCTTGTCTGCTGCTCTGGAAGGAGCGAGTCTCCCACAAGTCCTGGGTCTGTATGTGCCAGCTCTGAGGAGGCCTAACAAGTCTGCAGTGGGGACAAAGAAACATGCACTTGGGTGCTGAAAATGGCTTTAGAAGCTTACACTAAGCTGGACACTGTTGACATAAGGTGAGGGTGATGGAGCACTGGAACAGGTTGCCCAGAGAGGTCGTGGAGTCTCCTTCTCTGGAGATATTCAAAGCCCACCTGGACGAGATCCTGTGCAGCCTGGTCTCGATGAGCCTGCTTTGGCAGAGGGATTGGACTAGATGACCCACAGAGGTGCCTTCCAACCCCTACCATTCTGTGATTCTGTGACATTCATGTGCCTGAGCTACATGTTGACACTCCTGTGAAAGAAAATGGGAAAAAAAAATCAACATTTCTCAGGGATACTTCTCCTAAGCTATTCTAGGTTCTATCTTGAAATGATGCTATAAAAGAGTCAGAAGGGATTTATGTGCCTAGTTCCACACTAAATGCCCAAAGGTATCCAGGGCATCTGGATGAGATTGGTCGATACGACACAGGGCCTACAGGAGACATGGAGTCTCCACGCAGCTGTCAGAGGCCAGGGAGGTTGTCCTTGAGCATCTCAGTTACATCTAGATGCCTCTGTCTTCTCATTGAGTCTCCATTTCTCGTCTGACCAGCTGAGGTGTAGCTCCTCCACTATATAAAGAGCTACAAATGAATGGAATGAATCCTGCCCCAATGGCTATTTCCAACACCCAGAGGCTGGGGCTACAAGCAGTAAGTGAATCATCCCTCTGTGTTCCTGGTGCCCCATTTGTTCATGGAGGCTCCCAAGGTTGTTCAGCTGGCATGGCACGCACAGATTGCGGAAACAAGCACTCAGTTGTGCTGAGAGCCACCATGCCTGTGGTGAAACTCTGCCTTCTTTCACACCGCTCGTTTCAATCTACGCTACTGCTCAAGAAGCAATCTTCTGGAGAGCCAACTCCAGCTGGCAGCTTCCACTGGCTTTCCAGACAGCAAGGCAAAAACCAGAACTAAGAGCAGAAACCCAGACCTATGCCATCAGTTTCTCTGGCAAATCATATTTTAAGGCGCTAAGTTGGATATTAAGGGAAGGACTGAAAAGTAGGCTTAAATGGGAATGTAATTTTGTCCTTTGTTAAAATGTGGCTAACCTCAGGAATAATGGGAAGGAAATTAATTTAGATACCTTATACCACACAGAAATCTGTAGTAAACTCTAGCTGTTGTAGGAGAATAAAAACAATAAGGAAGCAATGAAAAAAATTAATGGGAACGAAACTGCAAGTCTAGTGATAATAGAAAAGTAAAATATGTTTATTTAAAAGAAAAATGGAAATAAAAGAATTCAAGACACAACAAAAGAAAGTAAGGAGAATAAAAACACATAGGAAAAGGTAACAGAAAAGTACATGTGAATTTGGCAATGACTGGGTAGAAGTGTGTTAATACATTAAAAAAAAGGAATTGATTCAGTCTCACTGAGTGCTATTGACTATATTCCTATTGTAATGCAAGTTTAAAAAGTGCTGCTGCCTTAAACATTTCTGTTCACTGGCTTTATGTTAATATGTGGATTTTTTATAAAGAGGTTTGTTCATTAGAAACTGGAAAGATACTATAAAGGCCCCAGTCCCAAGTATTACTATAGCAACTGTAAGTGCAGAGCTCAGTTTATGGAGATGCATTTTAAGGGTCAGGACTTTGTTGATCCCCCGAAAGCAATCAACACGGCACCTGATAATAACGTTCTTCAGCTACTGCTGAACTCATCTAAATTTTAGGGAGTGATCCAGATATGAAAGAACTCAGACATTGGCAGACCAAACTGGTAGACCAATATTATCTCTTTGCCTCCTGATTCTCCTCTGTGGGCTGGTATCTGTTATCTATTGCTTTACACTTTGGATGGAACACAGCCTGTCAGGTCTAAATTTCTAGTTAGACACTTCAGCAATGGCTCACAGAATGTAAGTGCCTGACACTGGGTGGATGGAAAGAAGAGGGGAACGATTTCATTGAAAGAAGTGAAGTAGTTCCCCTAAATTGGAGAAACACTTCCAATACCTTTGAAAGCCCACAGAATTTTCAGCCAGCCAGACTTCAGGACTTCTCTTCAACGACTGCATGAGAAAATCAGACCCATTCAGAAGGTGAGCAGTCCATGAAGCTAAGTTTCTATCTCTTAGTTTGAAAGCCTAAGGACCTAATGGGAATGGGATCTACTGGAGTAAATCCAGTGAAGGACTACAAAGATGATTAAGGGACAGGAGCAACTTTCCTATGGGGAAAGGATGTCAGAGTTGGGACTTTTCGGCCTAGAGAAGAGAAGCCTGAGGGGTGTTTTATCAATGTATATAAATACCTGAAGTGAGGGAATGAAGGTAAGGGAGCCAGGCCCTTGTCAGTAGTGTCAAATGACTAGACAAGAGACAATGGGCACAAACTGAAACAAGGGAGATTTTGTCTGAACATCAGAAAACGTTTTCTTTCCTGTGAGCGTGATCAAACACCTTGGGACAGGTTGCCCAAGGAGGTTGTGCAGTCTCCATCCTCAGAGATATTCCAAAGCCATCTGGACATACTCTTGAGCAACTGGCTCTAGCTGACGCTGCTTGAGCAATGGTGTTGGACTAGAAGATCTTACAAGCTCCTTTCCAACATCTCCCATTGTGTAACTCTGAGATCTCACACATCTCACTGATTTCACTAGCCCCATCAGGTGTGGAACATGTGGATGGCAATCCCAACACCCACTACTGATGTGATAGCCCAGTAGTTAGAGCATTGCCCCAGGCCTGGACCCACCTCCCCAGTGTCCCTAAGCAGATCTCCCTAGCGTGAATTTCCATTCTTGAATTTTGAAACCAGAGGAACTTGCAAGCAAGACTAACAAGCCATTGAGATGGATAAGGCAGAACACAGCTTTGCCTTCTACTCTTTAGTTTCTTTGCTTTTATCCATAACGATTTTGGGTAAATACATGTACATTTAAAACAGCAGGTCCTGGAACCCTTGGTTGTGTCTTTTCTCAAGTTCATACCCTACCACCAGTATCAGGCTTTCTTTTCCTGATTCTTGTATGGCTGGCTATGTACTGGCTCCTAGTGAGATCAGGACTGAGTACCTTCTTCGGTTATGAGGTCTGTGGTCTTGTTGGTGGTTTGGGCTCTTGGCAGAAATGCAAGTCCCAGCACTCCTGGGAAGAGCAGGTCCTGCTAGCTCATACTGTCCAGCCAGGGGAGACAGAGGCCAGTCTTGCCAGAGCAGGTCACTGCTACCGGGTGAGAAATTCATTTCCAGATGAAACACTGTAAGCTCCCTGTGGCAAAGACAACAGCTTTATTCTGTATTTGAACCTTGCCTTCCTACCACGTGTCCTACCTGGTCCAGGGCAAACACTCCCTCTTGCTGTTGTCAGTACAAATGCAAACAAGCTGTGTCCAAAAGCAAAGCAGTAACAGGAAAACAAAGAAAGAGAAGGAAGAAAAACAGGCCTATACAACCCTTAATTTGCTATGAATTTTTTAAGCCACAAACTGACTGTGGTGTCAGTCAGGAATGAGAAAGGTACAAACACTGCATTAGGGATGATATAGGTGCATTTTTAATGATTGAAAGGCTCTGACTCAATGGGGAAGCATTTTTTGTGACACTATACACCACTGTAAATCAAGGTAAATTTGGGGGACATCCCATAAACAACCCAGTTCTTTTCTGACTCAGTCTTTCCTAGCTTTTCTAAAAGCTGCAGATTGAGCCAGACAGTCTAAATCCTATTAAAGTTGGTAAGTTCATGTAAAAAGGAATGTTCCTTGGATTACAATAAGGTTTCCTACCAATTTTCCTTTGATTATATTACAGATGACAGTTTATAATAGAACTGCAGACTATGGCAACACGGAAAAACCCATAAAATTTAACATTTATGTATTTCCAACTTCTTGTCAGACATCAGAGGGATTTAAAAAATTTAGCGAGGAATTTACAGCTTGACACAATCACATGTGCAGCAAGAATAATAATATAAATATCAAATGTAATCTTCTCCATCCCATTCTTCCCTCACCTTTGAAAAGAAGCAATATTACAAAAGTATTAAAAAATAACTTGAACTCCCAAGGTGAAGGTGATAATAAGTACAAAAGCCACAGGGAAACATTTTTCTTTCACTGTGTGAGGAGGCTCAGCCAGTAAATTCTCTATACGTCAATGGAATAACTCTTTCTGAAAAATCTGTGCATAATGTATGCACCACCTTCTTTTTTTTCCTATGGGTAATTCCATACATAGGCCAAAAAGCTTTTAGAAGAACTTCAGTGCCCTCAAAGAGCAGCAAAATATTTAAAACCCATATTTCAGCTGAGAATTTTTCTATGAATCACTCTTTAGAAACTGTGGGCCTACTCACCCAAGTCTTTCTGCATAGAAACAATTTTACGCGCATAAATTCTACGATGAGCTTCCCTGTGAAGACTCACGCAAGTAGAGTTACTGTTTTGCAAAGCACTGTGAAGGACTGGGACCAGCAACTGAACCACCGTATTTTCCATGGCACTGTCAGTGGCACAGACAGTATCGTGACATGGAGAATATGAGTATTTCTTTGGTGTTGGTTCCTTCCCAGCTCTGCTTTACACATTCAACACACAGCCCCTTTGTACTTTCACTTATTGGTAAAGGGTGTAGCACTGTCTCACTACATATTTTTTTCCACAGTTCAAAACCCAAGCAAAGGCATTAAAAATTCACTCTGAGGATAAGAAGTTTTTTTAAAAAATTTTTCATATATATTCAGAATAATTTTATGTATATGTATATATATTATATAGCTGAAGGGAAAAAATAGGTTGGCTCCAGTGCTACTATAATAGATGCTTTATTTGTGTGAAAGACATACAAGACAATAAAATATTATATAAGCAATAGTTAAAAGCATGAGCAAATTCTCAAGATTAGGACTACAAAGTATGGGTAAACATTAAGCTCAGGTAAATATGGAGTTGAAATGTTTTATCAGATTCCCTGTGAAAACAATTTCTGAGAGTAATAGACTTACCACAGAAATGCAGATTAAGCATGTTAAGAAAGGCCTTTTCTCCTGAGGAATCCATCTTGATGTTCTAACTGTAATGCAAAGTGAACGGGACTGCAATTTTTTTTTAGCTTATAAGGACGCATTTTTTCAGCATCTCTGTAGCTAATTCGGAACTGTGTCTTTAAACATCAGGTTAGGAAAAGTTTTCCCCATCCAAGACTAGTCTCCTCATTAAAGTCTTGTAGACACTTTCTGCCCCTGGAGATTTTTTGGGCATAAGTAAGAAGCTTGGATATGAAAAAAAAAAGAGAAAAGAAAACCAGCCTCATCCAACTTGCAATCCAGACAACGAGGAGCCTGATGATGATATAGTGAATGTTGCAGACAGGGAACTCAGTTTGAACTCTGTTTGCTTCATGCAAAAAAATGTCCACAGGTATGAGGGCAGCTTTAGACTCCAAGATACGAGCTATCTGAAAACCATTGGAAATATTAAGCAATAGAGTTATGTGAACTCAGCTGAAGTCCTGTCGCCTGCCGGGGAAGAAAATTTCTGTTTCTTGCACCTAGACGGGATGACTGAGGTTCCCCAAATTCCTCAGTAGTAAAAGCAAATCAAGAAAAACTCAGGGGAGAAGTTTAATTTGCCACCAAACCCCTGACCTGTCTGACATTCTCCAGGGGTTGAGCTGATGGAAGAAGTATGGAAAAGACTCCTGGCACTGGATTTGAAAGATTAGGGAGCAAGTGTCTGTGCAAGAAAGGGTGCAGTGAGAGGAAATAAAAGTGTTACAGAGAAAGCGGAATGAGAACTGGATTCTTTAAGGCAATTTCTTAAGATTTGGCCCAATGATAGCTCCCACATTCATAGATGTAATAACGCCAAAGACAAGGAGTGAATTTAGTAGTTCGTCAGTGGTGCCAGGGTGCCCTGCCTTTCACTGCCACAATACTTAACACCTGCTAAACCCAGCTGGTGTCACCTTAACGGGGCAAGCAAAAGGCCCCTCTGTCCTGCATGACCACGAGGGTGCCAGAGCCATTGTGGCACAACCTGGTGACAGGAGTCCTGCAGGCTCCTGCTTCCTTGCGTTTGTGTGAGGACACCAATGGGAATACATAAGGTTGGGAAGACCCATGAAGGCGTGTGAGCCGCATCTTCTTAGCCTGATGCTACCACCGAGCCTATGGATAAGGCAGAGGTTCAACAGGAACAGAAGACAGAGAGCCCATGTTCTCCCCAGTCAAAGGTGGGCAAGGATGGGAGGGTTCAGGCGAGGCTGGTTGTCTTGTCTGGGAAAGTGAATGCAAAGAGAACATCATGAATAGATCATATTCAGACTATTGCTTGGTCAGAAGAGCTCTCTCTCTGTCCACTGCCAATGCAAATGTTGTCAGAACAGCCTGTTCAGTGCTAAAAGGATTACACAACCCAAGCAAGCAAAAGAAAATTCCTCTTTTTCTAAATGCCCTTAGTTTTTTGCCAAAGGACAGTGGAAAGAAGAGCGGGAAAAATGGTGAGTTAATTTCTTGCTGTTATGAGAATCAAGCACCTAACAGGCCATAACATCTTATTCTGCTCTGCAAAGCACTGTGAAAAAGGTATCCACGTATCCATTTATAAACCTGTGCACTGAAGCTTAGGAAAAGCTTATCTGAACTGTCTTCCAAAAACTCAAATTGTGTTTGAACATTTGTATTTATTGATGGTTTATCGGGAATGTTTTGATGAATTTTCTTGCTTGCTTTTAGGAGGAATAATATTTGTGTTTGCAAAAATACGTACATAACAAATCCAACCCTCTACCTCATTTAAAACTAAACACATAAAAAACTTGATATTTCATTAGGCTGGCAAAGAAATGTCTGCCAGATTCAGAAATGAGCTCAGTTTTTGAAACCGTAGCTCTGAAAGTCTTGTATAATTATTTCTCTCTTGGTTTGTTTCCAGAAAGACTGCCAGATCGCCACAGTGTGCAATTATAATTTCCAAATCTCCTTAGAAACCAACTTTTTGATTGCTATTTAGAAATATTATTCTAGAAGAGCAATTACAATGCTGCTGAAAATGTCTTCAGAACACCTTTTCTCTTACTTAATTTTCAATGATTATGAACAACTAACTTTATTGGTATAGCTAATGTAATATTTTATCATGGTCAGTGAACTACATTACACAGTAGAATTACACTAGCTGGATACCAACCTTACGTCTGCAAAGTATCATAAAGGATATTATTGAATTAAAATTACAAGACTTTTCAAAGCAAAATCTCTGTATGTATTATATTAATAATAAATTCCTCAATAAATGACAGATAATTGACTTTACTATTCAGTGTAAACACTATAAATTCATGCACCTAGAGTTTTTCTCATGGCATTTACTTAAAAAATTGATATTGTTAATATGTTTTATTTAATTGACTTTGCTAGAAACAAAAAATTTGTGAATTTCACTCTGTGCTGACTTCATATTGAGTCATATGCCTCAGAGTTACTACAATCTTTTTTGCTTAGGGCTTGTCATTGTAATCCATAAAAAGCTAATATTGAAATAAAGTTACCAGTCAATCATTGTCCTTTTTTCAAACCTTCAAACACTTTCAAATTTAATTTTGTAAGGAAAAATCTGCTGCAAGATAAAGAAATAGAGAAACCACAAGTAGATGTCAAAAAGATCCACAAGGATGGTGAACTAGTCCCCTGCTCAATTATTCTGCCATTATGAACTGAGTGTGAACTGATGGTAATTGAAGCGAGAAAGGCACTAAAACCCTTTCCATAGCAACATCTGCAATGAATCAGAGCAGTGAAGATAAAATGACAAGGACATTTAATGACAGGATTGTTCCCCTGCCCGCCTTTCTGCTTAAAAAGGTCTGGCCAAATTCCAGTTAGAAATGATCCCAGCACAATGAGTATACCATTTCTGTGTAATGTGTCACTGGGTTTCACAGAGATATTTGAAGAATGCAGTTAAGTATCTGTTTGAAATCTGGACTTCTCCCAAACTTTCCGGTGCTCACAATGCTCTGAGTTGAGCTCGTCTTTCTTCTCATATTTTTTCCACCCACAAAAATTTTCTGTGTTGTTTAGGAGGGAGCATCACTGGTAATAAATGTACTTTGGTATTAGACCTTATGAGGAAATCAAGTGCATGCAGGACCATCCCAGGCCTTATGACATTCTTCCCCTTCCTCGCAGCCCTCCCTACTCCGTCCTTACCTAGTCGTACCCACACATGACACATCACAGACCACCACCTGCATTAGGCTCACACTTCTGTTACAAATAAAGACTTCCAAGAAAGACAGAACCTCTTCTGAGTGTGAGCTCTTCCAGTTTTCAGTTACTGTCACTGCTCAAAATTCACTTCTTGTTCATAATCCTTTGATTTGTGTGTTCTTGAAAGTTTATTTCTCATGAAATCCCAGGTCATGATCAATTCATGTCTAAGTAGACAAACTCTCACATAAATACTGAATCTCATTTTCCATGTTTTCCAGACTGTTGGGCTTTCCTGTAACTTCTCTCTGGTATGGGTTAAGAACTGGACAAGGTATCATACATTACTAGAATGATAAAACACTGTGAAAAGCCAAACTAATAGTAAGAAGCAATGGTATATATTGCTAAAACTTTGATCCAAAAAAGGCTGTTGAAAAAGTCTTTTTATCCTGAATAGATTTTGGATTATGTTTAAAAGAACCTTCACATTTAACTAACAAAATGAATAATCCTGTGATCTTAAGTGTAATACAGTTTCACAGGCAAAATATTGATTCTGTGTCTGTTAACTGATTACCTACAATTAGGACTGGAAGACATTCATAAACCTTTGCTGACAGGGAACAAGCAAACTAAATTATTTCAAATCATAGGAGGATAAAGCCTAGCTGGTGAAACCAGACTGTACAAGACGTTAAAGAGATGAGGTATTTGATTTGCAGTTCCCACATTGCATGGACTCTTTTCCATAAAAAAGTTTTGGCTGCCTATCAAAGCTGAAAATATTTATGGATTTGCAACTCAGTTTTCCAAACAACAGTCTAAATTCCTTCTGCCCCCATAGGTATAGTTTATGAGAATTTGTTTTGTCTGAAGTACTCTCTCCCCTCCCCAGTTGTCCATTCACAACAGTTACAACATATATTTTTATTCTCCTGTTTTCTGTGTTAGTTCTGAATCAACATCTCTGATTGTTACTGTGTGAAATGTAAGGCATAGAATTAAATTTTTACAATTGTATATGTTTACTGTTAATTGAAAGAAGCAAGTAATATCTCTCAACTGGCTTTTCTGTAGATCAAAAATCAAGAAAATTCACTTGTCTAAGGAATATTTCCATTAAAGATACTGAAAATTTTTGGTACATGAGACACATAATCTGTATCTTATTGGAATCAATTTGACCTTCTTTACTCTTTTCAGTGGAAAGAAGACGCACAGCAAGAGGAAAGAAATATGCAAGGCTTTAGTTCAGAGCCCTCTGAAGACACTGAGAGATTTACCAGGCTAAAGTGAGAAGAGATTAGATTTTTAAACTATTCCATTTCTACCAGTACTTTAGGAAAGTGAAGTGTATTTCCGTTTTAAAAAGCCACCTGTCATGTCATGCATAATCAGTGTGAAGGGTGAGATTAGCAGGGTTTTTTCCACAGTAAATGCAGCAATTACTGGCTTTTGGGGAAGGCCAAAAGTATTTGCAAATTTTGAGCAAAATTAACAACTAGCTCTGGAAAAAAAAAAAAAAGAGTGAGTTTTGGATTAGGTTAAAACATTTTGTTTCAGGATTTTTAAATCATCTGTTTTTTTTTTTAAAAAAAAACAGTGAGATGAAATTAAACTTTTTTTTCTGCATTACAGAAAAAGAGCTGTGAGTGACAAGGGGATTTGTTAGAACAGAAGGTGAATGTAATGAAGGTAAAGGGGAATGTGAAATGCAACTGCAAAAGACAAGAGAAAAGAAAAGACTTTGAACAAGTGAGAAAATTCTCCAGCTCAGAAAAAGGGCACAAAGTCTCAGCCTATGTAGATGAGCAGAGCCCAGGGAGTCTCCTGCCCACTTCTCTCCATTCCCCTGCGCATGGTGTTTGGCAGGACCTCTTTCAATCTGATGCCTCTCCTATATTAGGGGTAGGGAGTGATGATGCAGAAAAGAGACAGCTCTGCTCCATGCCACTAACAGCAGATATCCGAGACATCGCCACTCGCCAGCAGTCCTTGCTATAGGATGTGCATAGAGAGATAGCTGAGCCATAAGAAAATATAGGAGAGTAAGGTAGTAATTGTTTGGAACACAGGTTGCCTTAATGGTCCTGTGAGCTCCTCGAGGGGAAAAAGAGATGTTAGAGCAGCCAAAAGTTATGTATGAAATAAGCACATTTTTCCATATTCACATTCTGTATTTCTGCACCTGAAATTAGCCAGTGTATATGATGAATGAATTTGTGTGGTTGATTTCACAAAGGCAGTCTGTATATTGCTACCATCTGTGCACCAAAACTTTTAAAAAGTACAATATCAGAAAATAATTGGCATTGTATACATTCTAAAAATGTGAATGGGTATTCCAGGCTCTTAAATTTTTTTTTAGTGTATTAGGTTTTCACTAGAATTTTGTGTACGTAGAGCAGGGTTAATTTCTAAACCTTAACGGATCAGGCAAAAGAAAAAATGATATCAAGTAAATCCCTGTAAAAGCAGCATCACATTCAGAAGAAACATGTCATTTTGGGCCTTCCAAATACTTTGAATAAAATAAAATGCGGTTTGGAAAGAAACAGAGTATGCTTTGAAATTCCAGCTGAAAAACCACGGAAGACCTATTTGTTTTCTTTTGTCTTTTCATACAGCCCTTTTGCATTTTTTTTTAGTATCTATAAAGCGTTTTCAGACCATTTGGTATGACAGGATGAATATGCATCATTTTTTTTTGTTGCTAGGACAAATGAGATAATTGTAAATGTTTTGTCTACAAAAAGAAAACTGCTATCAGTTTTATGTGGGTATGCAACAAAGCCATGGCGAAACAAAGACTGTGCATGTGGTGATTGCTGGATGGGGATTAGCTGCTTTTGGTGGCGATTGACAGAAGAAACAAACCTGAGATTTTTATGGAGGAAAGCAGTTGTTTACAGATTTCACTTGTGTCTGTGGCAGACTTGTTGCAACAGATATATGAGCGTCTCTGGCTCTTCTCTAAGCATGACAGGCAGGAGGTAAATCACTAAGTCACACTTAGCTGTCAATAGTTTTGTGCTTTTAAGTCACCAATGGCTCTGAAATTTCAGAGATAATACTGACTTAAGGGTGATCTGCAGTACTAGCAGTGAGGGAGGAGACACCTTCATCCCCCTGACATCTGGATCGTGATAAGACCAAAGGAATCCCTGAGGTCAAACTTGGCCCAAAGAATCTCTTCAAAGACCTGTGTCTTGAAAGGTCCCATCTTTTGAGCTCCCACTTTTCTGCCAGGGAAGTACAATAAGTGTAGGAACATGATTCATCGCAATCTTTTCTTAAAGCCACGTGCATCTTTCTGTCTCTCTAGTCTTTCCCAGAGTTCGAAAAGTGAAAGACTAAAAGACACAGGATGAGTACACAGCAATTCTTCCCCTGGGATCCATTCCCAGCTTCTGGACGTCGATGGTTGGGGGCCTTGCTGTGCTAAAGTTGCATTCGTTCTGTTGTAGTTACTAATCATCAATTGATTTATTTCTGGTTAATCTGCAGAATTCCTTTGAAATTGGTGCGTACATTTTGCCTTGACACCATCCAACAGCAGCAAACCCTGCATCATATTCTGATCTGTGTAAAAATATATTTTTTATTTAAAACTCTTACCTTCAAATTTCACTGAGGCCCCTAAGGCTCATGTGAGAAAATGTGGATATTTTCCTATTTGTCAGTGTCCTTCATATCACTTGTGATTTTATATTTCTCTCTTCTACCCCTTTTGCTCTTTCCTTTCCCCAGCAGACAAGCGCTTTTACTCAGTTTTTCATTGACTGGAAGTAACTCCACAGATGTTATCACGCTTATGACATTTTCCTTTATCTTTTCCAGTTGTCCTGTATCTTTTTGGGCAGTGATCAGAGCGAGAGAGCATCACAGATCAACAAGATGGCATAACGACTTTTTCTATTTATCAATTCCTTTCTTAATCATTCCTAACCTCTGCTTTACTTTTTTTCCCCACCACCACTGATCACCAAGGTAGTGTTTTTCAGGAAACAACCACACGGATTTCAAGCGCTTTCTCCTTAGTGGCAATAATTTCTACCCCATCACTGTGTATTTAACGCTAAAGATGTTCTGGCCTACTTGCCTTAGTTTGCATGCATGGACCTTTAGTTTCACCTTCCGTTTTATTGTCGTATTTGTTTGCATTGTGAAATCCTGATGCAACTTTTGAAATGAGCTTTAGATTTGACTATCTTGAATAATTTTATCAGAAGATTTTGCTACGTCATGAGTCACATACTTTGCCCTTTAATTATGAATATGCTGAAGATATTTTATGGGTCTGTAACAGCTCCACCACAGAAATCAATTTCTTATTCCTACACCTTATTTCCTACATCTTAGCCAGTTATTGCTTAAAAAAGATGTTCTCCTCCTCTCTCAAGACTACTTGATTTCTTTAACATTCCTTGGTGGGGGACCATATCACAAGCTTTGGGGAAATCTCAGTTCAGTGTCTCAACAAGTAAACCATTTTGTCATGTTGAGTAACTCCTTTGACAAATTTGAAAGCGGTTTCTAAAGCATGACTCCCCTTTACAACTGAAGTGTTCAATATATTCCAGTATTATTTTTTAAAATGAGCTATGTGTCTTCTTCAGTATTTCTACCAACTTGTCCAGTACAGAATTCAGAAATACTGACCTGTGCTTCCATTGATTTATCAACCTCATATTGCATTTCTGCCCAATCATCCTTTCTGCCTTGAGAGACCCTCATATTCCTCTGTCCCGAGAAACCCAGATGCCCTCCTTAGGACAATCTCCTTTGCTAATGCCTTTGCTCACGGGAAGGTAAAACAGAAAAACAGCAGCAACAACAAATGCAGAAAGAAGTTCAAAATCCACCTAGGTTCTTTAAGGTGATAGACCCACCGATTCATTAGCTTTCAACCAATTGCTGTCTAATTCGATTGTAGACACAAAGAGGCAGGGAAATTGCTTTTTCTTACACTTTAGAAGTTATGTTAAAAGGGGCAAAGTATGTGACCTGCTACCTGTACACATTCTACTTCCTGTTGAATTAAAACTAAAGATTTGAGAATCAAAAGGAAATGATTTTAGCAGATTCTGGTCTGCTTGAAAGAATATGTTCTAAATAGAGCAGGTAATCAGATTAGTATGTGGTGGAAATGGGTGAGGAAAATGAAATCTAAATGATATATAACAAATGATCTATATCTAACTCTGCAAGTCCAAAAAATCTGCATGGCACAGTTTTTTGTTAATGTGGCATCTGGCTATATTTTCCCATTAGTCACTTATTTATTTGTGCAACAAAATCCTTGTGGGGTGGAGGGAAAGCCTGAGCTCTGCTAGCAGTGACGGAGCATGGACAGCAGTAAACCAGCTGTGTTAGTCTGTATCTGCACTGTCTTAAATTGCCAGGCATTGGCTTACCTGGATAACAAGAACTGCAGCTGCAGTGCAATGGCAGTAGCTGTAATAGGATTTCTAATGCAGTAACTGATTCAAAAAAACGAACCTCATGGAAAGTGTGTATCCATTTTGATTAATTTCCTAAATGGTAATGTTTACTAAGGTAGTGAAAAGGGATATAAACCATGCTTTGCTCTACTTCTGTGATGAGTTCTTGGATACTACATTGGTAGTATCTTATCTAAATGATAACTCTAATTAGAAAACAGACCCCAAGGTAGTTTCTGAACAAAATCACACAGAGTGTGCACCTGCCACAGGAAAAAAACTGCTCAGCTCATGTGATTTAACCAAATCAGAACCAAGGTACTTTATTGATTTATAAATGATGCGTAATTAGCTGGCAATGAGTAAACTATACCTTCAGGATCAATATCAGCAGTAGAACAGATAAACTGCAATACTAAACACTTGCAGAACATCAGCAAACACGTGCAAATTCCTAACCACCCTTGTGCAGATAGTCCAGGAAAGTTTTGGTTAGGCACACACACTTTTACACACACACTTTTACATGCACACCCCACCCACTGTTTGGATTACAAGGTCATTTCATACAGCCTGCCAGTGCACACACCAATGAGAAAGGTCCCTGGGCTCACACGCACAGACCCAGGGTGTGGGTCCCCCTTTGCAGCACCCCTTTCTGTCTATCTGCTGCCTACATGGTTTTCAAAAGTAAAGGCTGTGTGTGAAACCTTACACACACATTTTCATGGCTTGTCATAGCACTTCCCTGAGTCATGCTGTGCCAGTGAGATCCAGAACCACACTCATTGACATAGAGAAATATGTATTTATATAAAAGAAAGACAAGCGTTTCAGTCGTGACACTTCTGCACAAAGTGGTTTATTCCTCACAGAAGCTTCAAAAGCGAATTATTTGCTAGGGATTTCCTATCAGAAATGTTGGAAAACTTGTAAAAATTCCTAATACTTCAGCTGTCTGCTTTAGTCATTGGCATAGTTTTTCACCAGTAATAGTCCTGTTAAATACTAAAGATAGCAGAAAGCTGCTGCCCATCCAAGTTTTGTGGGCTTGAAAACAATTCACTCAGTTTGCCATAGATGTGGCTAATGTAAAAAAACAGAAAGAATGCATTAAAAAAGAAATAAATTAACTAAAAATAAACTAAAAACATTAAAAAATGAACTAAAAATGAACCAAAAATAAAGCATTTGAAAACCTTTGTTGTGGCCTTTCAGTACTTAAAAAGGGCTTAAAAGAAAGCTAGGGACAAACTTTGTAGCAGGGCTTGTTGTGGTAGGACAAGGGGTCATGATTTTAAACTAAAAGAGGCTAGATTTACACTAGATATAAGGAAGAAATTTTTTATAATGAGGGTGGTGAAACGCTAGAACAGGTTGCCCAGAGAGGTGGTAGATGCCCCATCCCTGGAAACATTCCAGGCCAGGTTGGACGGGCTTTGAGCAACCTGATGTAATTGAAGATGTCCCTGCTCGCTGCAGGGCAGTTGGACTAGATGACCTTTAAAAGTCCCTTTCAACTCAAATTATTCCATAATTCTCTCATTCTGTGAAAGGATGGGTTGCACATGATGTGACTTGGAACTAGACTTGTCACTCCTTGTGAACCAGGGCTTCACCAAAGTAGGCTGAGGAGCATAGCTGTGTTTGCAGAGTGCATGGCCAGTCCCACACATTATGCTTTCAGTGGAAGCCGGGAGAGTCAGTCAGAGCATTTAAAATGTTTTTAGGCATGGAAATACGAAACAATAATGGTAAACATGAAATTATTGACTTCTGTGGCATAGTGGTCACTGGAAGTACCAGCGCACAGAATATCCTTTACCTGTGGCAATGCAGGTGATCTGGCACATCCTGACCCCCACCCTGCTCTGCAGGCAGCTGCCTCTCTACCTCTATCCACAGATTTTTTTGTGTGGACTATTTTAAAGTAATTTGAGGAGGGTTGGTTTCTCAAAGGGATATGCCAAGAAGTAATCATACCATTCACTACACTATCCTATAGCAGGGTTTATACTGGGAGGCCACAGGACAGGGAGTGTACAGCTTTTCCAGCGGGCAGCGTACCTGCCTCTGCTTATCCACTGAAGGGGACTGATGTGAAACCATGGATGTGGCTGGGGGTTTCCCAGGGACTGAGGGATGCTGGTGGCCAAAAGGCCATGTGATGGTCTAGGTCAGGCAAGAAGTTGGGGAGAGGAATTTCCAAATCTCTTTATTCAGCATTTCTGCTTAAAAGGGGATAAACAAATGAAGATAAAACTTTAATTTTGACTGAAGCTGCACTGGTACAAAAAAGTGGGGAGCAGTGGAGTAACCCCATCATAATGTCAGGGCAAGTAAAACTAGGCTCAGGCAATAAAAAGGAGGGGAGGACTCAGATTCCTTCTGCAACCTTATTTCAACCGTGTTTCATATTAACAACTGCATTTGCTTCCACCATATCATAAATATTTTATATTCTTTCAGCCACTGAATTCATCATTTAAACAGGAAGGCATTTAGCAGTGCTGTTCTCATTCAGCTTGAGGATGTACTTTAAGCAAGAGATTAAATCCTCAGCTGAAGTAAAATAGTGCAGCCCCACCGGGTCTGGGGAAGACACTTCCCCCTGTGCCAGTGGCGTTTCTGCTTCCATTACCTCCAGAAGAAGTCCCAGGTCCTCCCGGGAGCTTCCCTTACCACATCATTTCCTTCCAGACAAGCTCAGGGCAGAGTGGAGCCATCATGCAATGGGCTTGTGTTGATCACAGCCCGACACTTCACTCCCACAGCCCTGGGCAGTCCCTGCTACTGATATTACAATGTGCAACCGCCAAACAGAGCTGCAGACAAAGTTGAAAAGAGGCACCATGAGGGCAGTCATGGCAGCAGATTCCGTCTGAAACTAAAGGTATCTCACCCTGCCACTGACAGCCAGCACATCCCCACCACAGACAACGGGAACGACATTGGAGTCAGATTTACCTGTGACATCCCTCCCAATCTAGCAAGTGAGCACAGGCTGTAAATCAACAGGAGCTTCAACTTGTGAGTGTTACGACAATGTAAAGCAGTTATGAGTCCACAGTGCCTATGACTCAAGAAAAGCTACAGTGCATTTCTCTTGTGCTTTCAGGTTTAGTTGGTCCAGTATTTTCCTTATGAAAGCTTGTGTTACCATACATATTTTAGCTGGATTGCACTGCTCGTGTAGACTGTTTCAGAGAATCATAGAACGGTTTGTGTTGGACGGGACCTTATATAGATCATCTCGTTCCATCCCCCCTGCCATGGGCAGGGACAGCTTCCACTAGACCAGGTTGTTCAAAGCCCCATCCAGCCTGGCCTTGAACACTTCCAGGGAGGGGGCATCCACAGCTTCTCTGGGCAACCTGTGCCAGTGCCTCATCACCCTCAGAGTAAAGAATTTCTTCCTTATAACTAATTTAAATCCACTGTCTTTCAGCTTGAAGCCATTACCCCTTGTCCTATCACTACATGCCCTTGTAAAAAGTCCCTCTTTAGCTTTCTTGTAGGACCCCTTCAGGTACTGAAAGGCTGCATAAGTTCTCCCCACAGCCTTCTCTTCTCCAGGCTGAACAGCCCCAACTCTCTTAACCTTTCCTCATAGGGGAGGTGTTCCATCACACTGATCATTTTTGTCGCCCTCCCTATTCAACTGAAGTTTCCCTTTAGCTTCACTTGAATGGGAGACCATCCACATACTAAGCAAAAAAGAGAGTTGCATGTGGCATTGACCTTGAATGCAACAAATCTTTACCATAAGAAGAAAGGTTGTGCCATTTAGGGATGTTTCTCTTTATCATTTTTTAGGAAAGCAAGGCTACTAAATCATATCCACATAAAAATTTCAAATATTCACGCACTTTACACATGTAAAATTAGATATAAATAGCAAAATGTGCCACATATCCCATCCCTCACATTAAAATACCTGCGGTCTTCCAAATATTTTGATCCACAGAATCATAGAATCATACAAAGGTTTGGGTTGGAAGGCATCTTAAAGATCATCTAGTTCCACACAC
>Ga0065711_1002868_pt1 | contig 31152 bp, 26 predicted proteins | sample Hoacrofraction12_FD_59098 | JGI IMG/M metagenome (GOLD analysis project Ga0065711, IMG submission 59098) | Hoatzin crop microbial communities from Cojedes, Venezuela - Epithelial fraction 12 v2 (version 2) | ecosystem: Host-associated > Birds > Digestive system > Esophagus > Crop | place... | reverse complement strand
AGGTCCGCCCCAAGCCTGTACTGGTGCCTGGGGTTGTTCCTCCCCAGGTGCAGGACCCTGCACTTGCCCTTGTTGAACCTCATCAGGGTCCCGGTGTCTCCGGGGCAGGCAGGTGAAGGCGCTGGCGGCCGACCCTGCTGTCGCCGGACACCAGCACACAGCTCAGCAGTTTTCATTTACAGCCAGGTTAAAGACTGCAGACTGAACTCATGAGGAATGGCTCTTCCCCCGCCATGTATTACGTTAACCCACTCACATGTGGCCTTGTTAACGTGAGTTTAAGCTGAATTAGTCAGAAGCTTTGTTGCACGCTGCATTTGAAGAGCACTGAGAATTTACAATTATCAAGTAATTAATAATAAACTAATGCAAACGAGCTGCCTCAATCTGATGTCCTTTTTTAACCGTAGGTGCACTTGTCTAACAGAGTTCAACTCTATTTCCATCCGGCCATACAAATACATCACTGTATTGGCAAGCACCGAAACCGAAGCAACCCCTCAGCCCCAGACATCCAGGGTCAGGCCTTGAAGTCTATGGCAACAAGAAAACGGACCGGAGGCTCCTTTCCTAACCCACCCCGCCGCCCCGACTCCTCCCGCTGCGACCTGCCCGGCCAGCAAGCTGGGGGACGCTGCGAATCAAAGCCTGTTTTTTCCCCCTCTCCAAACCAGGATTTAGTAACATCTCCTGAGGACCAGATGTGAGCCCAAAACAATCCATCCTAAGAATATTCCTCTTTCCGATTTTAACTGGAAGCCCTACGAAGGGCAAGCAGCGACTCTGCTTTTAGGGCGCCAAACTAGGAACTCCCTAGTGTGCCCATTTCAAACTTGGCAGGGTTTTAAAATTTATTTCAGCAAAAGATCAAACCAATCAGCTTTGCAGCGAACGTACCACGTCTTGCTAACTCCCTGGACAAGCTAAAAATCCATTTACAAGGGAAACAAAATTTCACCCTTTAACTAGGAAGTGATGACAGCTGCTCAGTAATTTTCAATGTTTATTAAAAATACTCCGGAGTGGTTTGTTCAATATTTAGTATTGCTTTATCTGCCTCCAGATCAGAACAGCACATGCTTTGATAACTGCACAAAAACCTCAGTTTATTTTCCCACTAGCTTTCCGCTTCCAAAATTGCTGTTATTACGGGGCTGCTCAGTGACTCATGACAGATACACATACATCTTGCTACTTCAAACACGCGAGCTGGGCTATTTTTCCTGTTACTAGCTGTGCAGAAAACAAGCTTGAGAGACAACTGGCCTCAAAACGCTCGTGGGGCTGCTGCTGCCCGAATTTCGACAGGCCCCGTCAAAACCGTTTCTGTTACCTCACTGTGAGACACTGTTCCTGAAGAGAAAAACACAGCAGAGAGGTCTGTGGGACTTGAGTAAGCGAGGTTTTCATTTGGCTTACCTTAAAATCATTAATATGTAAGAACTCATCAATGATAGATTTGCATTTTCTCTCTATTTCCTCTTCTGATAGTGAAGGCTTTTCTTGTGCTGGAGCTGGGGGAGCTTCTGGCTTGGCTGGTAGAAATGTAAGGAGAAAAAACACATTTGGAATAGGAAAATCAGCGTCATTTTCAGAGACGACATCCTGAAACCAGAAGTCACCAGAGCAGGGCGCGTTCCCTGTCCCGCCATCAGGCAAGGGTCACTTCTTTCTTGGTGACCCTTCCCCCTGCATGAACTCCCGATATTTCTGTGACTTGACCTTCTTGTAGAACAACACTTGGCAGTGACACAGGACGCAGCACCTTCAAAGCTCTCCATCAACATTAAACAATTAAACTTTGAACTGTTACTGCACGCTGCAAATTTAAAACATGCTGTGACGGGCGGCAACCCAGAGCGAGCTCCTGATCACATCCCCGAAACCGCGGTCCTCGCGATGTCCTTTGCAGCGGAGTCCCAAGGCTTCGAGACGAGCGCGTGCTCTGTCGCGGCAGTCAAGATGTGTTCTTCACTGCAGCAGTTTCGAGATGTTTCCTGGGCAAGGAGCAAAACACAAAGGTTCTGCCCCCAGGGAACATCACCCTCAGTGTCCTCAATATTTTCTCACCAACAAATCAGCTCAGGCTGGCAGGAGGGAAAAGCGGGAGCTGCAGCACTGACAAGGTGCGAAGCCATCCCGGCGGGTGCTAACACCATGCTGCACCGAGACCTGCTTGGAGGGAGGGCTGGCAACAACGCAGTGCTAAAAAGATGCCATGCACGGTCTGTCCCAGACCTAAATCACTGCTCTGGCCCTGGGAAGCATTTGGCAAGGGTAGATGTGGCTTTACTGGGCACTGAGGAAACAGTTCTGCAGAACTGACGTTGCTTTGGGGGACTTTAAGCCCAGAAACCAGTGGCAACGGTGACGGGATACAGATTCACAGATTGGTAAGGGTTGGAAGGGACCTCTGGAGATCACCTAGACCAACGTTCTTGCTAAAGCAGGTTCACTTAGAGCAAGCTGCACAGGAATGCATCCAGGCAGGTCTTGAATATCTCCAGAAAAGGAGAGTCCCCAACCCCTCTGGGCAACCTGTTCCAGTGCTCTATCACCCTCAAATTAAAGAAGTTTTTCCTCATGTTCAGATGGAACTTCCTCTGCTTCAGTTTGCGCCCGTTGCCCCTTGTCCTGTTGCTGGGCACCACTGAAAAGAGTCTGGTCCTATCCTCTTGACACTCACCCTGCAGATATTTATAAGCAAGGTCCCCTCTCAGCCTCCTCTTCTCCAGGCTAAATAAACCCCGTTCACTCCGCCTTTCCTCGTAGGAGAGATGCTCCAGTCCCCTCATCATCTTTATAGCCCTCCACTGGACTCTCTCCAGTAGCTCCTCATCTTTCTGCAACTGGTGAGCCCAGCACTGGATGCAGTACTCCAGAAATGGCCTCACTAGGGCAGAATAGAGGGTGAGGAGAACCTCCCTTGATCTGCTGGCCACACTCTTCTTAATGCATCCCAGCATAATGTTGGCCTTCTTGGCAACAAAGGCACACTGCTGCCTCATGGTCACCCTGTCATCCACAAGGACACCCAGGTCCCTCTCCGCAGAGCTGCTCTCCAGCAGGTCCGCACCAGCCTGTACTGCTGCCTGGGGTTGTTCCTCCCCAGACGCAGGACCCTGCACTTGCCCTTGTTGAACTTCGTTAGGTTCTTCTCCACTCAACTCTCTAAGCCTATCCAGGTCTCGCTGGATGGCAGCACAGCCTTCCGGTGTAACAGACAGTTCTCTCAGTTCTTTATCATCATCAAACTTGCTGAGGGTACACTCTGTCCCTTCATCCAGGTCATTGGTGAGTAAGTTGAACAAGACTGGGCCCAGTACTGATCTGTGGGGAACCCCACTAGCTACAGCCCTCCAACTAGACTCTGTGCCGCCGATCACAAGTACCACAGAACCGATACAAGCAGGCAAGACACCGCCGCGGAGCAGGGCTTTGCTGGCTTCTCCAGCCTTCCAGCTCTGACGGATCCTAGCGAGGAGCTGGTGAGAGGAGGTGACGCCGAGGCTGGGTGAATCAGCTGCGCTGCAGACCTTCAGGAGGCAGATCACCGCCATCGCAGCTCGATGACGCGTCACTGCGGGCCAAACACCCATACCGCTGCACAGAACTCTGGGACGTTTTCTGATAAATTCCCCTTAGCGCTTTTTCACACACTCAGCAACATTCCCCGGGCGCAGACGAGCCGCTTACCTGATTCCTTGGCTTTGTTCCTCTCTGCCTCGGTGCTGTTTCTGTCCACCTCCATGCCGCCTGTTAACTGCTTCACTGTCTCCAGCATCTCCCTCCGCTGCTCCTCCTGCGCCTGATTGTCGAGCAGCAGCTCCTTGCTGCTGCTGCCCCGCAGGAAGGTGTTGGGACGGGAGAGGGACGGTGGGAGAGGTTTGTCGTTCTTCTCCCTGCCCGTGCTCCCGCGACTGCAGAACAAAACCACAGGCGCTCAGAGGCTGCGGGACAAGCGACCCCTGCTCACCACGCTGCCAGCGTTACAAAAGGTACCGGACAGCTTCACGGTGACGGCAGGAAAACCAGCCACAACCCAAACCCGGCGGGACTGCTGTCTCGACTTCTTACAGTTGCAGCTAGACAGAACATAACCAGCCTTCACTCAGAGGTGCACAAACACGAACACCCACAGAGGGGACAGGCGGAGCCAACGCTTCCCAGAGAACCCAGGGAAAAGCAGCGAGGTCCTTGCAGCAGCCATTTAATGCGCAGAACGGGGAATTTGGTAATGTAAAGGCACTGTGTTACTGTGCAATGGTGTGAGCGGCGTATGTTTTACTCATCTATTGAAAAATCATTTCAGAAGAGTGAGGGTTACAAGCAACAGATGGCAAGAATCTGTCCTATTAATTACTGTGTTAATGAGCAAGATGGGCAAAACGATACCAAAATGGAATAATCTCCAGGTAAGCCAAAGCTTTAGGTGAAAGAGGAGGGAAAACAGAGGGACAAACCCAACTAAACCATCCAGCAGCTGGTGTGTGCTGGAAGGAAGAACCAGCGAGATTTTAACCAAACCGTACGCTTGCAAACCCAGCCTAGAGTTAATAAATTATTCAGGGTTGACACATGCTCCATGCTGCAAGCTGGCGTGGCTGCAGTGCCAGCGAGCTCGGGGTGTGGGAGAGCCCTGCGCAGCCCTGTGCATGCATCGCACGATGCGAAGCACGGGCAGGCTTGGTCGCACCGAACGCGAAGGCTCAGACACAGCCAGCGCTGAAGAGCCCCGCTACATTCCTCCAAGGTTTTAGGCACGTTTTTCTGGATAAATAAACCTACTGACCTGGCTGAATCCATGACCATTAAAGCCAAACTGCACACCTATTTATTGCAACATTTTATGTGAGGAGTTTTTAACCTGTAATGAACTACGAGCAGACACATCCTCTAGATAAAGGTTGACTGAAAAATGGAAACTGAACCATTCACTGTAACAGCTATAAAAATTAATACCACTTGTCTCTCCTATGACATTGTAAAAGATGCATGTGTTGTACGTTAGCTCAAAGTACGCAGCGAGGGAAGAAGATCCAGTTATTCCGGGAACCTCCGTGACATTCTCTCCCTTTTGTGTGCCATAACTCGAGCAGCAAGCACAAAGCACAGGCGTACGGCGAGCGGAAGTGGAGATCGTGGCCGACTGAAGCTTACCTAGTTAAGGCCCTGCGAGAATCTAATTCTGAGGATGCGGATGAGGCAGATACAGATGAGACTGGAGGCTGCAGTGCAGAAAATCTGTTCAAACTAGTGGCACTTGGTCGTAAGGAGTCTGGGAGATTGTAAAGACAGCGGAAAGAAGAGCGACAACAAGGTCAGTAGGCGCTGACACCTCGGCATCACAAAATCATTTAAGCAATAGCTGGTTTCGGAGCGACGGGGCAAGGACTGAAGGCAAAGGGCTGGTCCTGCCCCACTGAACCCCGCTGCCAGGCAGTCACACACCGAACCCGCTCCTGGCCAGGAGGGCTGGTAGCAAAGCAGAGGGCGAGGACGCGTCCTGACTTACCCATCTCGCTTGCCTTGGCTCCACCACTGCTGCCCTTTCCCCAGCTGCCCAACTGGGCTTTAGGCACAAGCTGAATCTTCTCGTCTATTGTGGGCTGCAAAAAACACCGAGACATACCATTACACGGGCAAATCACAGACCTTCATTACAAACAGGGTATTTTTGGGCAACAATCCCTGTCTTGTGAACACCAAAATGGGCTTTAAGACATTTTTGGAATCACAGAACGGTTTGGGTTGGAAGGGACCTCAAAGATCATCTGGTTCCAACCCCCCTGCCATCAGCAGGGACATCTTCCACCAAGCCCAGGGTGCTCAGAGCTCCATCCAACCTGGCCTTGAACCCTACCAGGGAGGGGGCAGCCACAGCTGCTCTGGACAACCTGGGCCAGTGCCTCACCACCCTCATGGTGAAGAATTTCTTCGCAATCCCTATTCTAAATCTGCCCTCTTTTAGTTTAGAGCCGTTCCCCCTTGTCCTATCACTACACCCCCTTGTGCAAAGCCCCTCTCCATCCTTCCTGTCGGCCCCTTCAGGCACTGGCAGCTGCTCTAAGGTCACCCCGGAGCCTGAAGGCACCCCTGGAAGACTGAACCCTAGCCATAGACCGAGGATGCAAACAACACAGGGCATCGCCAACAGCCTCTTCCAAAGTGTCAATGAAACACCTTCCCAATGACCAGGAGCTTCACTTTACTGGGAACTCTGAAGCTCAGTAAGGAGCAAAAAGCACAGTTTATCAGCACTTGAAAGATGTTCAGTTTGTTTGTGATGAGCAAAGCGGTTCTGCTGTCCCCTCCACGTACCACTCATGGCTTTGGGGGCAATCTGCACGGTAGCAAACAGAACTCAGAGGGTGAAGAACGACAATAGGCTGCAGAACTTGGAGGGAAAAAGTAGTGTCTGACAAGAGGAGGACATTGATTTTACAATGCTCATTAGGTGAATTTGTTGACAAGGAGGCCGTGACCCTTCCGACAACGCAGCTGCTGTGGAGCTAGCTCGATTTGTACTGTATTTGTACTAAACGGAGTAGGAGGACTTGTCCCAGATAAGCTGCACCCCCAGACAAAAGCAGGCTGAATGCTCCCTGCTAATTAAGTCTTGGAGTCTTGTTTTACGACTTTCACAAGGAACAAACTGAGCTTGATCTGCAGAAGGGCTACAGTCTGTCCAGGTTCTGCTTCCCAGCTCTCCGAGCATCCAGGCACTGGGAGTGAAATTCAGGGAGAGCAATGTTAATTGGGCCAAGGGAAAGTCTAGGCAATACCCTAATTTCTGTGCAAGATGGAGTTCTCCTTGGTGAGAAATCCCAAAGCTCTTCTGAAGATCATTATAAAAGGAGAAACCTCCAAGCTTGCCTAACCTGCAGCCTGAAATAAATGTCCCAAAATCACCACTTCAGTGGCAAAATAACGGGAAGATGCTCGTCTGGAGGATGGGCGCGAACGTTCATCACGTACTGAGGGACGCAACTGCACCGCTGAAGCCCAGAAACACCGTAAAAGCGGACACGGGTCGTCTTCTACTATCTCAACCTTTCAAGCCTAGACTGCTGCCACCCGCGACACATCAGGAACATTTTGTTTTCAAACTGTGGCATTCTCATTCTGTTAAGCAGCAGCGTCGCAATAGGGCCCTGAGAACGTGAGGCAGCGAAGGATTTCCACCCGACTGGTGTTTGGGATGCCTTCTGCAGTTTCCATGCGATGGGCTGCATCGCCGTGACACGCCATACTCCGACTCACATTCTCTTTTCATCATGAAGGATGCAGATTTTCCAGCTAAGAGAAATTCTGGTTCACTAAAGGGACATCATGAACCTGAGAAAAAGTGTACACATACTCCTTTCCCTCAGAACAAACACACCGGGAACATCCAGCAGACAATGCCACCTTCCTTTGTGCTTTTCTTCTGCACAGTGTTAACTCGGAGGATTTAAACTGTCCCCAAACCCAAGTTTCGACCTGTAAACACCATAACAGTTGTTCCTAGACAGACAGACACAGCGAGGTAAGACCTCGGTATTTTTGTTGCTCTGAACAAGTCCTGTGCTGGCACCTACCTTGGTGATTTTAAGGAACTTGGTGGGGTCCAGCACTCTGCTGTTCTTTGGCCCCTGCACAATGTTCCAACCTCCTTCATCGACCCGCTGGACACCTGCCAGACGACAAACACAACCGCCCTGAGCTCATCCCTGCAGCCCCAGCAGCACCCCGGGAGCAGACAGGCGATCACCTCCAAGTTCAGCAGGAGGAGCAAAAGAAGATGGCACATTTCTGCTAAGCCTCGGCACAATTCTGGGCCAAAATCATGTCTTTTGGAGTGTTTTCTTCAGCCTAAGATGACATAACTAGCTTGCCCAACTTCCTTTTTACAAAATAACCTTGACATAAAAGATCTCACTGTTTTCAAGGGCTGGTTTTGGTATCAATTTTTCCTGGTTAGATTGCCCAGTGTGGTTCTTGCGGCCTGGGAACGGCTGTGCACACTGCGCGTTCACAAGCCCACAGGAGCAGACCATGCTCCTTCGCTGACCCACAGCCGGTGCTCAGCCTGCAGCCGTACCAGGCTCCTCTAGACGCAGAACCGTTCGGGCCATCCCAGGTTCCTCACCTTCTCCTGAGGTCAGTTTTAGGATAACTAAAACCAAGCCTAGGTGTCTTTTCTTTATGCCCTGCTTTCACGGCACTTTCGTTTGACAAACCTTAACGTTAAAGAATCCCAAAGATGCCCTTCTGCTTGCCCTGCTCTGGCCCAGTCACTCCAAATTCACCTTCAGGTTGTGCCAGCCTCAAGGGCTGGCAGTAATTTAAGGTAACGCCAAGACACTTTCTCCTGCTGAGCTAACACCTCACAACTTTTAACAGCTGAAGACAACACGGTTACTCTTGAAATGAGATGCTATTCTCTTGAAATAGGATGCTGCTGTACGCAAAAATGGATGGCAAACCTCACTCCTACCTAGTGAATTGTTCTAGCAGATCTCTGGCAGCCTGTCACAAAACCCAATATGGTTTGCACAAATGCAAAAATTAAGCACTACTGGCCTGCGATGGTTTATTTTTACCCAAGGGATTTGCCCCCGAAAAATCCACACAGCCAATCCATGGCAAGTCTGGTCCTTCTCCAGCCTCAGCCATAATCAGACCCCACTCCCTTCGCTCTTGACACTCAGGGAAAAAAAACAGACTTTTTGCTTTTACGCAGGATTCTGACTCTGGCCACTGGATGCGAAATGAGTGAAACAAGCAGCCAACTTGGCTTTTACTTTACCTGGTCTCCTCTTCTCTTTGGTCATGAGTTGTTGGACCTTCCTCTGTTCTTCCTGCTCTTCAATCTTGGCTTCTTTGTGAATCTGCTCGATGGTCTTCGGGCCCTGGTCTGCTCTCCGTGACACCCAGTTGCACTAGGAAAGAAGCAAACACATGCTCAGAGATGGCTCTGGGGAGCATTGTAAATTGGGTGTTCTGAACACAGCCTAATCCTCCCGCTCTCGTAATGTGTTAGAGGGGCTGCTCCCCGCGGGGTTGGGGAGGGCTTCGTGGCGCTGGGTCCTGCTGTGGACACGGTTATCCCAGCCCCTCAGATCAGAGCTACACACTCTGGTACATCGAGCGTGGTGTACGTTTTGGTGGAGAATGGAGGCTGAAGTGAAGACCTGACTTGGGAGCAGCATGACGGAATTCAAGACATTTTCACCCCTCACATCCTACACATTCCCAGCTCTCCAGTCTCTCCAGGTTCGGAGGACAGAGATGGACTAGGGGGAGGCCGCTGTCACTCTCTATCTGTTTATTGCTGACACTGTTCCTTGGAGCCCTTCCTCCAAGCTTGAGGAAAAAACCTGAAAGCCTTGAAATCGAGAAGCAAGAAGTGACTGCGTTTTGTCTGGAGACGGTGCTTTGCCTCTCCAGGGACTGTGATGGCCGAGACAGGAATCCTGCAGAGAGAGGTGGAGCCGTCTCTCCACAAAACACTTCGGTTGCTCGACGTGTCTATCCAACCATACACCGCCCAGACCCACCTGTCCCAGAATAACCAGGCTATCTCTCCATCTTGCTACAAACCTCTTACAGCTTTTGGGGTACTACCTGTGCGTACCCTGCAGTCAAATCCCAGGTCTAACACCTCGGCTGCGCTCAAAACTATCGCTTGATGACACCAGCGACGGGTTCTGCCTCTCCCTCTGGAGCGTAGCAGGGACCTGCCATCGTCACCTCCTGATCGAGCGCAGACTCCGTTTGCTTTTGTCTGCACAACACAGAATCACAGAATGGTAGGGGTTGGAAGGGACCTCTGTGGGTCATCTAGTCCAAAAACACGGCCAGTAAACCACCAGCAGATGCTCGGTGGCGCGAGCGATGCAGGCTGGTATCAGCCCACCTTTCGATGAGCTCCATGCTGTCACGAAGAAGAGCCCGCATCGTTTTTACAGCCACGCTAACGGGTCCTCCCACTCATGGGGCTGGCACCTCAGCGTGCTTTCGTCCCATCAGCACATGCAACTGCTGGCAGGGGCACAGACACGAAGGCAGGCGAGCAGTGCGACCGACAGACGAGCACGGGGGATGCCACGGGGGTAAAACTCCCCAAAACCTTCCCTGTGAAGAGAGCTCGGGCGCGTCCACTGCCATGCGGCTGGCCCAGCACCACCAGAACCCGGTACGGGCACACATCTAACGTCAAGCAGAACCAAAACACCCGACACAAGCTGACACCTGTCTACCAACCTTGCCCTCATTAAGGTAAGATTTCTTCTCTTTATACAGCCAGACTTTGGGGGTAATCAGGGATTCCACTGCTGCTGTGAACACTGTAAATCCCTGCTCTCGCAGGAGGACTCTTCCAGCCCGGACGTGACAGGGAACGTGCTCTTGCACTTACTGGAGTCAGTACCTACCAGCCTTAGGTCTATTACATCCTGAAGCATGAACCGAATCCTTGAAGACGTTTTCCTCTCTTTCACAATCTTCTCCATCTGATTAAAATACTGGTCCATGCGAGGCTACACAAGAGAGACATCACCGTCAGTGCGTCTTGGAAGCAAACGAAGCTGCTGCCTGAGGTGGGGTGTCGGAGGGCTCCGCGTTACAGCGTTGCCGTGCCAGGAACGCCTCTGGGGACCCAGAGCTGCTCTCTGGAGGAGGGAGTGCTGGGTTTCGTATGCTCCCCAAAGCTGGATGTGAGTGTGCGCAGGAGAGGATGTGCAGGAAATGAGGCACAAGTCGGTGCCCTCTGCACGTACACAATAAACTTACCATCCATATGGAGAAAAAAAAAAAGTGTTTTTTTGATGGTAGAGCTAAGCTGACCTAGTGGCTACCTGCCACCAGAAAGGGGAGTCTTGCTCTGCCTCTGAGCTCCTCCTTTTCACATCAGCACGTGGGCTCAACTCAGCCTAGGGAAAACTAGCTCGGGAAACTTCACTGTCATAAACCCAACCCTGCGCACGTCATCTCGCTGCTGCACCTCCCCTGAGCTGCCTCAGCCAGGGCCTGGCCGGAGAAGCAGGGGCAGCAGCGCCGCTCCTCTCAGCAAGGAGCTGTTTCGCAGGGCTGGCTGTAGTATGAAACCCCACAAGCCCCTTGTCATCCCCAAGGCCCTGATGTGATGGAATCCCACTCAGTTTGCGCTCAGACACGACACGGTATCATTAGCGAAGCCTCCGTTAGGTCTCATTTTGACTCGCCGGGCTCCCAAACGCCCTCTTCCCAAAACGGGGGCTCCGGCTGTTTGAAACAAAAAGTTTCAGGGCTGTTTTATGCAATGTTTCCACTAAAAACTAGCTGAACTCTTTTCCTTACACTCAAACAAACAAGGAAAACCCTATTCAAATTTGGTTCTGGCCTTGCCTTGCAAAGTCTCAGCTCTGAGAGCGAAAGTTTCCGAAGTTAGGAAGGATGGGGAAAATATTTTAAATGGACTGTGTCCAGCAGCTTTAATTATCACTAACACCTCAGCTTCAATAAAAATGCATAATAAAACAGAGAATTAACAGAGAATAAATAAAGGATTCTCACTCAGTCTTGACAGCAATAACGAATCGCAAAGACAGGAGGCGGGCGGCTTCTCCCAGCGGGTAACGGACATCTGCCAGCGCTCCCCCGCCGCGCGCTCCGTGCTACGCGGTGCCACGGCCTGAAGTTGCAGAACCGGCCAGCGCACCAAAATGTTGCTTTTTGCAATAATTTCCGTGCTTGCCAAGGCCAAAACAGCGGCCGGGACTCATCCAGCACAACCTCAGCTACTGCTTTGAAGTCAGATTGTCTTCCCAAAGCACGTGAAGAAATGTAACCCCCGCTTCGGGCCCTTTCCAGCCCGCATCGGTACCGCACACGCCGCTGCGTTAACAGCGTAGGGTACTGAGACTGGGGGGATCAGTGGTCAATTCAGCTGGTTTGGTCAATTCTCTGCAAAACGATTTGGAAAAGTGTTTCCCCGTAAGGATCGGGATCGATCCCTGCAGTCCAGCGCGCCGTGAGGGAACTCCCCTCCCCGAGCAGCTGACAGCCATGAGCTCAGTTTATTTCCAGAGCCGAGTCCGACCCATTTCTGGCAAAACCCTCGAATGCTTTCTCACCCCGAGCCTGGCTTTCGCGCAGGAGAAGCAGACCGTGCCAAGCGCGGCTCATCGAGCGCGTCGTGCTCCGTGCTGCATCTACGTTTGCTGGGAAACCGGGAGGAGGGTGCTGGAGCACTGCAGCTGCCAAACAGCCGCTTCATTCCAGCGTGGCTGGAGATGATGACACCAAATAATTGCATCCACCAAGGTTCAGGTGGGAGTTTAGGCCAGTTAATGAGGTTTCTTTTTTAGATTTAACCAGAGCTATACATTAAATGGTAGATCTTGTACGTAATACAAACTTTCACTGGTAAAGAAACAACTCTAAGCATCAATGTTTTGGAAACTACAAGATAAGGGGCACATTCTGTTTGGAGAAAGTAAATGTTGAGCATTTCTAGACTGTGTGTTTGGATGAAATATTTGGAAACAACCAACAGCTGGAGAACACCACTGAAAACAATACAGAATCAATTACAGACGTGGGAGCAAGGCCGGATCACAACGGAACACCCACAGAAGAGCGGACGATGTTCTCCTGCCGTACGGAAATTCCCGAAGAAATAATAAACCCTCAAATAAACCCACCCCACACCCATTTCCCCGCTCCTGCCCAGAAAGCCCCATCTCCCGCTCCTGCCCTACCTTTGCTTTCTCGAAGTCCAGGTCCTTGCCAATGGTAGTTAGCAGGCGGCAAAGGCACTCGAGGGACTCCTCATCGTGGTTTTTCAGCAGCTTTACCACACAGTCATGCATGATAGCCTCCGTCAGCATTTTCAGTTTGAAAAGCTCGCCAATGAATTTTATATTCCCAATGGATCTCCGTCGGGCTTTGTCCTTGGCCTCTTCCAGCTCATCATGGAGCCGTGTCTTCTCCTCTGGCTATAAAACAGAAGAACAGCTCTAAAAAAACACATTCACAGAGTGCAGAACTCTTCAAAAGATCCAGTTTTATGATCACAGTTGCTGTTGTCCCTGTTTACTCTTTTTCTCCTCAGATACAAGAAGAGGCTGGTATTAACCTGCTAATCAAGGCAAGTCTTCTTTATTATACTCAGCCACACTAACAAAAGTAAAGTCTCAGCTACAAAATTCCCCCCAAAATCGACTGCCATCTTCAAAAGATCATTTTCAGAGGGAGCTCTGAAGATTTACGGGGAAAAATACCACTTACAGTGGTAGCAGCTTCAAGTTCTTTCTGCTTCTTTTCAAAGACGTCGTCGTCAGCCTTGTCCTTTTCAAATTCCTTCTGGCAGCGATTTAACAGCAGCTTGCGGAAATTTACCGTGCTCCCAGGTTTGTCTGCCATGGGCACTTTCAGCTGCAGGCGAAGGAAGAAAAACATCAGCAGAAATAGAGCTAAACTTCACATACGAGTGAGGTTTCCCATAAGCCATCCATTACATTTTATTACACACTTCATATCCAGCAACGCGAGTTTGCAAGGCTGTGGCAGCACTTCATGAGTTCCAGATGAGGTTTAGGTTTCGCATGTAAAGTCGCACTCAAAACTTGGCTGACGCCACCTCCGCCGGAGACAGATTACATTTCCATTCACGGAAAATTCTTTCAAAAGACACACTGCTTAAACCCACTCTTGTTGTGTGCTGGAGACTCTGGAGCCGTGCTCCTTCGTTGCATGTTGTGAAGGATCGGGAGGAGAAAGGGCTTGTTTTGCCCCAAATTCGCCACCTGAACACTAGCTGCCCCAAGCTTGGCGCAGCACCTCGGGCTCCCCTTTGAAACGAGAGAGGAACTGAACTTTCCAAATGCGATCAACTGCCTCTTGTGACCAGGCAGAGCAAAGCGTCCTCAACTCCAACCAACACCGCACTCCAAGCAAAGCCCGCGGCCTGCAGGCACGGCCAACGAACGCAGAAGAAGAAATCGCCATGTAAATTATTTTTAATTACGTTCAGAAACTAACATTTAACTCCGCTCTTGCCATGTTTCCATTACAGCCAACCCGTTCACGGGGGTAACGTGCAGAACATTNCCCCGTGCAGAGGAATCTCCCATTGCCCGTTGGCGGCTCTTACCGTTACAAGGCATCTGCACATGTTGGCGTACGCCACCGAGAAGCTCGGTTCATCGATAGCCTTCTCGAAGACCAGGTCGATGACTCCTTTCAGTCTCTCTTCTGTGTCTACCGTCAGGTCTGTCACTTGCTTCATGAGCTGGTTGAACATCTGGGGCGTCAGCTTGTTCAAGATGCTCCGTACCTTGCGGAACAGCTCCTAAACGACAGCAAAACTGTTAAGTTTCAGCACACACTGAACAGGTGGCTTTCAGGAACGAGCTAGGATGCATCCGAGAGGTGAACGGAGAAGAGGTCCTACAGCAACTCCTAGGAAGTGGAGCTACACGCAGACGCACACTTGTGCGCAGCCCAGCTCCAGCCCTAACTCGGCTACTGAAGGCCAAGGCAGCGGGGCAAGGCTTTTGAAAATGCACAAGTGCTTTTTTCAAGCGCAACAGAGGCACAAAGCCCTTCCTGTCACCCATCTGAAATACCATTCTTCGTATCAATTTAGCCATGAGATATAAATTAACAGGGAGTGGCCATCTTCTCCCTCAACTAGAGGTCATCAACTTCTTCTGTATTTACTTTCAGGCACTTTTTTTTTTCCTGTCCAGAATGATAATTAGGTCAACAACGCTGCCATTAGCCCTGAGAACAGAATTCCAGTGTCCTTCACGACCATCCCAACTTATCCTACAAATCACAAGTCTGACCACCAGGCAAACACCTCCGCCAAGAGCAGCCGCCCCACGGAGAGGAGGAGCGGGAGCAGGACACAGAGAAAGCTTCAGAGACGGCGCTGCTGGGCTGGGCACGACCAACTGACAGAGGCACCTCAGTCCCGCTGAGGTTCAGGGCAGAAATGTAGTCTAAAAGGGGATGAAAAGCAAGTTCTGTGCTGGAAGTTTGAGGCTGTTTGCTTTAGAATGGAGACAGAAATATTCTAGTAAAATAGCAACAGCAAAACCATCCTGGAAGAGAGGTAGTAGGTTGTCTGGTGTTCCCTATTTAGACCCGCTTAATATACAGGATTGCTATTTAAACTCCAGGTCAAGAATAAACACACGAGAAAAAATAATCAAGGTAGGGGAAAGCGGCGATTCAAACTGGAATTCATTGCCCTTTTCCACTGCCTCTCAACAGTGAAGGCAAAGCACCACCCTCCTCCTGTTACAGGCTGCTGTACTCCGCAGCGCCTGCTGACGCTCTCACCTGGGTTTTGACATTTTCCGGGTCCTCGGTTTGGCTTTCTCTCTTCAGGCTTGGCTTCCAGGCGTTCTCTGCCTTCTTCAGGTGGACGTCCTCCTTCACACAGACAGTGATGATCTTCCTGGGCTCCCTCCTCTGGCCCGGCTGAGATCTCCTCGGTCCAACATTCAACAACTAGGACAAAAACATTCCTTGTTATATCCCCTTTTCAACTCGCACCTTGATAAAATGCTCCAGGGCGCACGCCAACACCTGCTGATGGCAACGCCGACAACCAGCAACTCCTCCTAGGACCTGAGGACTCCCTCCGACCCAACGCAGCGGGCTGGCGGGGTCAGAGGGAGCATGAAGAGACCAAACGTGTTTCTCTTGGGCAGCTCTTCCCGAAACAGAGAGGGGATGCCCACTGCCTGCACGCATCGGCGATGCTCCAGACACCGCTCGAGCACCGCAGAACTGGACCCGAGTGGCCGAAACAGCCTCTTGAAAGCCAGAAACTGCGTCACTGAGACATCATAGCAAAGGCGTATTTAGGGATTAAACTGGTCCTTACGGGTGTACTTCAAACGTGCCACCCCATGCAATTAGGTGATAAACTAGCAGCTCTACCCAAACCATTAAGTTTTACTGGAGATTGCTTCAAACAGAGCCATTTTGCGACAGCAGTTATATCAAACAGACCGAATGGAGCATCGGTGCTGCTCCTGCATTGTGGAAACAGGGATCCTGACAGCTCTGGGTCAAACTCTTTGCAGCTTCACAGAAGCAAGGGAAACACGGCGCTTTGTCTGAAACAGCGTCCAGCGCTTCTCTGCACTCCTGCATAACAGGGTGCTCTTCCAGGTCAAACCAGCTACGAACACCGCTGAAACTGGGGAGTTTGTCATCAGTTGTACAAATGACAGGTCACAAGAGACCCCCCAAACCCCCTCTTCATCATCTGGGAGCTTCCGATTAAGGACTCCAGGTATCAAATGTTGTCGGGAGGTTATTCTTCCCCTGGGCTCTTTCTTATTTCTGAACCTATTTATTAGAAATGTCCGATCTCAGTGTAAAAATTAGCACAGCAACTAAAGTCCCTTGTCCAACCCCGTTACTTTGCACAGCAGTAATTAATCTCTTCAGTGGGCAGTAGGCGACCCCCACACGGAAGATGGGCCATTTAAAACATTTCTTTGTTCAACGAAGGGATTCAGCAAGCGTCAGAAAGGCAAAACCATCTCAGTTATTCAAAGAGCCTCACTGAATACAGGAGGAGAGCTCTTAGCTGGTGCCTCTCACGTCACGTATCAGCCCCAAACCCGTTTTTGCACAATTAAAAAAAAAAAAACAAACCAAAACAACCCTCCTTAAAGGCAAGAGCTTGTCTCTGCGATTTGAACTGCTTGGCTCTGACGGCATCAATGCGTGCTGCTGGTGGACACAGACAAACATCATCACCACCACTGCTGGAGTGCTTGTTTGGGCTTCGTTACGTGATAAAAGCAACAGAAGAAGACGCTGTCAGAAGACAACGACCTCATGCCGCGACACGCTCCGTACGTCCAGGCGATGCGAGGACCAGGGCTGCGTGGTGCAGCGCATCAGTGTGCTGCCCCGCTGCCCACGAGGACCTGCACTCAGATCCCGCTGCCACGCACAGAAACAACCCACCAGGCTCACGCAAACTCCTTCGGGCGCACGCCGTAACCGTAAAGCAACCGCGCGAGTCGATCGCTCCCAAGCAGTCATCGGTGCGACGAGCCGCGAGAACGGGGAGCCTTGACAATGCCCTTGTGTTAGACGCCTTCCTAAAGAACTGCCAGTCCTTCCCCACCACCCCTCTCCGCTCCCACCCAGAGCCCGCGATCGACACTGCTACGCCGCGGCAAAGTCTGCTTCGCAGCCCGGCGACGAGACATCCACCCCCGCTTTTGTGCAATTTCACGCAATTTTGCTGCCTGGGTTCTAACCACGCCGCAAACGTACAACCGTGGAAAGCAGAAACTTCCCTCCAGCTGAAAAACCAGACAACAACGCAACAGCGAACCGAGCGGTCTCAGCCACAGGCACCAGACCTCATCCCACACCTCCCTGCCCACGGCAAGCTTGGTAACCAGAGCCAGGCTGGCAGCGCGCCCTGGAAATCAAAACATTTGGGCTCTCGTCCCCCAGGCGCACGGGCAAAGCTGACGAGAGGCAACCCGCGGCCGCCCTGTCTCTCTCGCGCGGAGGCAGCCACGCTCTGAAGGACCTTCCCACCGCAGCCGGGCTGTGACGCACGAGGACGGAGCTGCAGCGGCGCGGCCCTTCCTCGGGTACGGGTCCAGGCAGGGCCGACGCGCTGGCGTTTCGAGCGAAGGCAGCGCCTGGAGGGAGCTGACAATTTGCCTTGCAAGACTGACGGATGCCCGGACCCCTCTGGCGTTTCCTGGATGTCAGCACGTTACATGTCACAGCCTCCTCCAGCCTGGCTGCCTTCGAGACCAGACTTTTAAGTGTGTTAATAGAACACAGATTTCCTTTAAGATCCTATTTTTTTAATATCTCGTGAATAAACTTGGTTCAGACTGTTTGATTGGGTTTTAAAAGCAGTGAACAGAAGCCTCCTTTGAATGAGTAACCAAACAATATACAGGTCAAATTTTTAACAGAAAAAAAATCTGGGTTTTAGTTCCAAATCCACAAAACAGCAAGTGAAAGAGGCGCCTGGGCCCATGCCTGGCCTCCTGTTTGTAACCCGGTCCAAGTAAATAACAACGCTCCTGTAGCACCTGCGATCACAGCGCTACAGCTTGCACTGAAACGATGTTTCCACCGAAGGCACAGAAAAGTGCTCACCAGATGTTACCGCATTAATCTGAAGTCCCCGTCTTTCTTCTGGATGAAGAGGGGGAAAAGGGAAAGCAGAAAGAAAGGAGGGAGAAGCCTCCCGCAGAGGAGCCAAAAACTCAGCAACACAGCACGACCTGGTGCTCTCCCTCCCGGTCCGCTCCCGCTCTTGGGACAGAGTCATGGTAACGTCCTCGAAAACATCCAAGAAATTAAAGAGCTGCTCAAACCTCTACAACAAGCTTCAAACGTGGAAGGTGACCTTGAGCTCAGTGCTAGGAGCGACTCTGCCTTCCAGGGAAGCGCAAGGACCGAGGGGACTCGGGCTTCCCCCACCTCTCAGAAGCACAAACGCAGACGCGTCCTGCCTTGGTGGTCCCCAACCCTCTTTCCCTGTGTTCGCACCTCGCTACCCGCTGCGCTTCTCTAACTTCTCATCTACGTCAAAAAGCGTCTATCAGCTGCATTTTGTTCCTGCGGAATTCCACCCCTTGGGGTTTCTGATGCGCCGTTTGTTAGTTCTAAAAACAGTCAGACAACACGTTCAAGCAAAAAGAAGGAAATCAAAGACAGAAGCCAAGGAAGCAAACCAAAAGATGCTCAGCGTGCCGAAAGCTCGTTAGCGCTGAGCTGCTCAACGTTATTTCGAGGGCAAGGAAGAGGCAGTGGGGGTTGATGGTTTATGGGCATGGCCTGTGCGGAGGTGGAATGACCGAGCGGACAGACAGCGCACACGCAGCTTTTTGCCATGCTTCATGAGAAGCTCACGTCTGATTTTGCTCGGGGCTGAAAACCCTCTCGTCCTACAACCGCCGCCGGCACGGGACAGCAGGGCTTGTTAAATAACGTCACCGTCCAACCCTCCGCCAGAAAAACGCAAAGGAAGGCTCTGCTCCGTCAAGGCGCAAATGTAAGATGTATGTTATGTGCTGAATGCTCCAAATGAACGGGGTAAGCGGGACTTACCTTTTCTCCCCCTTTCCACAGGTCTGCAAAGTGCAGACCCCTCGCGGATCCCGCTCAGGCCAACGTCCCAGCATGCCCTCAGCTGGTGATGTCCCACCCACCACTGAAGACTGCCTAGAGGGGTACAATGCAAGTCTTGTTTCGTTTTTTTTTTTTTAAACACGGTTGCACCTTTTTGTACAGTTTTCTGCCAGTCGTTCTTTATCAACAGTGGGCGTTTGGGGAAAAAGACAACTCTACAAAAAGGTGCAAAGGCTGGAGGGGAGAGGGGGGGATTCGGCTTACCCCTATCGGCAGGTTCCTCAATGGTGGGTGAGGCGAGACCAAGAGAGGGCATGCTGGGGAACCACACCGAGCCAGGGAAGGCAATCCAGGGTTGCTCTGCACTTTGCAGGACTGCAGAAAGAGAAAGAGCGACAGGGACGTTACCACCATGCCGAGAGGCTCGGGGCATTCAGCGCATGAAAGGAGAGCGGGCGCCGGAGTACGACCTGCAAGGCCTAAACATAGGGAGCGGTGTCGACCTCAAACAGCATCGAGGTTTCGGGACTGGGTGGTGCTCCGAGGGAAACCGCGGCACTGAAGTTACTCCAAGACACGGCCGCGCGCCCCAGAACCGAGGCACTGGCCACAAGACCGCTCTCAAATCAGAAATGTTACATCAACCCAAAATCGCCGGGTTTGACTCCGAGCCTCCTGGAAACGGGCACACTTGGAAGTCAAGGTTATTCCGTGAACCCTTCTGAAAGCAGCCATTTCGAAAGACAAATGATGGCTATGTCATTAGATGTATCTAGATGGACACATTGGCTGTATCTTAATAGATAGGTGGAAAATACAGAAATACAATAAAGAAATAGAAAAATCAATGGTTGCACCTAATGGAGGCAGCCTCCATCCTCCAGCGCCGGCTGACTGGGCGGCACCATGCTGGGGGGCACCTGCACCCCAAGAAAGAGATGGCAAAGGCAAGAAGGAAGAATCCAGAGGGGAATTTCAGCGTTTGTGCAAAACCAGACACAGGGCAGGGGAAGGAAAAAAAAAAAGAGAAAGTGAAAGAAAAGCAGAGGAAAAGGCAGGAAAACAAGGAATGAAGTGACCAAAGCCAATCAACATGCGGAAGCACGCAGGAAGCCAGAACACACACAGCGCTGCGCATGTTGTTTTTGTCTTGGTTAGTAAATTCTGTTTGCTCTGTGGCATGCTGTATAGAACAGACTCCTACAAGGACACACGCTGACGCCGGGCTCTTGTACGAGAAACACGCACACCTGTGACTGCCAGGTCCTCGGCGTGGAAACACGTTTCCACCCCTCTCGCGCGTGAAGAGGGGAAGGAGATCAAATCCACTGAAGACCAATACGTACCAGTTCAAAACATCCACAACGTTTTTCTAATTTGCCTAAATTTTGACAGCCAAGGAAACATCACCCTTGCATTCATCCTGACAAAACCAGAACCACCGCAGCATCGGAAGAGGCCCAGGAGTGTGAGGATGACTTCACCGGTGTTCAGGCCAGTTTTTAAATTAGCAAGCTGGGGTAAACTCACACTTCCAGGTATGATTCTTCCACCGGAGGTTTGCCTCCCAAAATCAGCAAAGGCTGGCGTGAAGTCCGGTCCTCGAGGCAGTATCCGAGGGTCCAGAGTTCTCAGGGGCAATTTCGGCTGACTGACCTGCATCGCGGGGCAGAACAAGCACACAGATCTGTTCAGCGGGCGCTGAAGCCTACAGACAATCCCTGCTCAAAGGCAACAGTCCTCTTTCACGTCCAAATTAATGCTTGTGACAAACTGTCCAAGTTCTACACACCCGCACTGACAGTAAAAATACAGATTTAATTTAAAATACGTCTTCCACAGGTGACTACTGAGGAAATAGGTGGAGTTCAGAAACATTTCAAGGCTGAGCTTGACTTCTAGAGGATAAAATTATGGCAACATGGGCCTGTCTTCTGCAAAACGAATGCAATCATCTTGGTTCAGGATCACAGAACGGCCACCTTCCCTCAGACCAACGTCTCGGTGTTAAACAAGGCAGACGGCTGACCGAGCGAAGGCAGCTGAGAAGCAGACAGAGCAGTGAGAAGCAATCATGGAAAACAAGTAGGTGGATGAAATAATTTTGGGAATAAAGCTTCATTTTACAATTTGGGTATGAAATTCAGAGTGGAAATGTTTCTGCACGTGAGAATCACCTATATCCTGACCTGTGCTTCAGTCCTAAGAGAGACTCTGCAGTGGTTGCGTCCAAATCAACGAACTGCACAGTTCTAACTGAGAGGAGATATAAGGTCTTGGTGTCAGCTCTTCAGAAATAACAAGCACTTCAATAAGCGCAGACACCCAGCAGAGAAAATCACATCTGTAATAAGGCTGGACAGAAATCACAAAACTTCTTGCGAGGCAAGGTTTTAAAGATCGTCTATTAGATCAGCTCAAACCGTGACACAACTGTTTCAGACCAAAAAAAGAGTTCGCCCAAAAGCACGCCTACACTTTTGAACCCTGGAACTGAGCTAATAAAAGACACTGCCTCTCCGCTCAGCCCTGCACTGCTTATTTCCTTAGGTCTCCCTGGCTGTATCATTTTAAATGTTAGTAACAACCCAGTATAACTTCATCCAGACAAAGACCATCAAAAACGCTTCAGTTTTCCTATCATCGGCGCACACTCCTTAGGCACCGACACCTCTATTGGGAGAACTCCGTGACGTGACATCAGCCACCGATTTCCCCTTCCCGACAAAAAGCCTGCATCGAAACGGCCAAGGAATAAAGCACGCAGTAGGGATCGATATTAAGATTAAAAAAAGTGGCACGCACCTGTTTTATCGGCTCTCCTCTCACCTTGTCGAGAACCACATCGCTTATGGGCGGCAGCCCCTCCGGCTTTTGGATAGAGGCAGGCACGAACTGGAAATCCAGCAAGAACTCCCGGTCGTACTGCTTCTTGCCCTCGGGGTTCAGGGGCTTCCACTGCTCTATAAGGAGAGAAGGTGCCTGAGATTCATAGGTCACAACGCCCTCCGCTCTGCGAGACGAGGTTCTGGTAAATCCAGGAGGGAAGAGATCGCTACGGCTGCTTGGGCAATTTTAAGGAACCCAGCGCATTGAAGGAACATGAACAACGGGGAGCGTGCAGCCAGCTCCGGCAGCAACCACACACGGATCACTACTTCCAGTTTCAATCCACATCACAGAATCACAGAATCGTAGATTGGTTTGGGTTGGAAGGGACCTTGAGGATCATCTGGTTCCAACCCCCCTGCCACGAGCAGGGACACCTTCCACCAGCCCAGGGTACTCAGAGCCCCATCCAACCTGGCCTTGAGCACTGCCAGGGAGGGGGCAGCCCATTTTAACTCTGACCTTCACTCTCTTGTGCGATACGACAAAACGGGGACGATTCCCAGTTTCCAGGGGAAAATGCAAAAGTTAAAGCGGCTGGTTTTGTGTAAAAGGGAGCGATAAGCGCAGGGCTGAGAGGAGATCACCGCGCAGAACAAAAATATCCTATGAAAAGGTGAAAACACCGAGCCTTTAACAACCCACGCTGGAGATAACAGTGGGGACCAAACAAAAACACACAACCACTAGCCATCCTCTAAAAATCACAACTTTTCACCCCTTTTTTCAGATGGCAGGAGAACAGCAGTGCAGAGGACCTTGCCTGATGCAAATCCGAGTGTAAACCTACAGCCACTTCAGCGCAAGGAACGTGAGCATCTGGTAGCCCAGAGACGGGCTTTGCTGGCCGCACAGGTCGCTTGAAGTTCGGAAAGAACCCACGGACTCGCCCAGGAGCCAGCGTGGCTGGTCAGGCCCCTGAGTGGGGCAGCACATTTTTATCTGAAGGAAAACATCTGTACAAGATGCCACGTTCGTATTTCACTGATGCCAAGCGGCGTCGCTCTGCGCTTCTCCAGCCGTTCACGTTTGCTGTTAAGGTTTTCTGTTCTTTCTTCATCTCAGTCCCTGATCACCAGCTTTAGGTCTCCGGGTTCTCACCACCCTCACCCCTGCAGAGGCCACAACCACAAACTTCTTTCAAGGATGGGTTGTAACGACTGGGAATGATAATACACAAGAGTAATTACATTTTTAGCTCTTTGTGCAGTTTTGTTTCTACAGAGCTTCAGGATCAAGAGGTGCAGAAAATGGTTTGGCTGGCTAACTGCATCCCAGCCAGAATTCCCGGCCAGCTGCCTATCCGCTGTGCCACAGCACCCTCCATTTATCATGGAAAAGCCCCGACAGCAACAAGAAACAGTTTATATGTACAGCTTCCTTCTCCTGGAAAGCTCTCAACAAGCTGCTTTAACGTGAAAAGCAGCTGGGCAGTGTCACAGGCAGGCTCGCTGTGTCCCCAGCGCGGGGGGAGACCGGGATCGAACACACAACTCCTCCTGCGCTGGACCAAAAGGCAAAACCCCCAGTTTTCCAAAAAGCAGAGCTGAAAGCGAGGATGACTGCGCAAGGGGCCAGGCCTGCTCTGCAGCAGACGAGTCCGACGCGCGCTGCTTTCCAAGGGACCCACCCAAGCCCTCCGGCTGAGCCAAGGACGGCCAGACCCATCGGGGATCGTGCCGACGGCACCGAGCATTTCGGAGAGACAGCTGAGGCATTACGGAATAACCTCACGATGCGCTTTGCTAACGAACAGGTAAGCGATCATCACTGTGTGGCAAACTATCAAAAGGCCTCTGTATTTTCTCCTAACGATACAACAGTATCAAATTAATAAAAAGAAAAGCAACTCAGGTCTTTGTCAGAACAAAGCGGTGCAGAAATTACAAGTGCAGTGTAATGAACTATGGTGCTCCTTGCCCAATACCTCGCCTTACCAGGCTCTCAAGGACCTTCCTCACTTTGTTTCATACTCTTTAAATTTCTGGGCTCTTAAGACAATGACTAATTTATTTTGAGGGAGCTTCAGTTCAATAAGGATTGGCTTAAAAATTGGTAGCAACTGAAAAGTAAGTCGGTCTCAAGGTCTTTCTTCATGAGGTGAATTAACAGAGGTTCAGGCCTCCAAATTAAATATCTTAAAAATAACAAAACCCCCCCTTAGGCAGACATATCCAGTGCTAACCACCAACAAAAGGATTGCATCCTGTGAGCCCACACTTCAACGATTTCATCCAAAGAACTGCACACTCACAGTTCAGTAGCAGGACTGTTGCTTTTCTTTTTCTTACTCTTTGACAAATCTGAAGATCTATGCAACAGTTTAGCCAGGAAATTAAATCTATCGAAATACATATACGCATATTTAGTACCCAATCAGACCTTTCAAATCTCTTGTTTAAGAAGCACGTTTGCTTATATGGAATTTCTTGGAAGGTTCTCCGCTGTCAGCCGCACGGGAACCAATTCGCCGCCATTTCCACTGTCCTGCAGCCAACATCCACACGTGCAATCAATTCCAGGAGCCAGGGGTTTTCCCTTCTCTTCATTACCACCAGCAAGAGAAAACCAATTTTCCTCTCGTCCTCTTCCAGAATCCTCCCTGAGCCTGCTGGTCAGTGGATCCTGGCAGAGCCGGACACGGGGAAATGCTGCACCCCGTGCAGCCCCACTGGACACCCCCTTCCTCCCGCGGGGAGGAGGAGTGTGCACAGGGCGCCAGCAACCCTCGGAGGCACAAAACCAAGAGAGCACTCAAAAGACTGAAACAGGATTTACCTGGTTTATACTGGTACACTGGCCCTTCGCTGGAGCTCTCTGTGAATCCGGAGTTTGCATCGGTTCCTTCTCCCTCTGAAACGCTCTCGGCACCATTCCGGACAGGTTCTGCTTCCTGCTCTCCGTTTTCTTCCACAGGTTTCGGTTTTTGAAGCTCAGAGGGGTCTCTCTCCAGTTGAAACCCATGGCTCATTTTCTCCTGTTCAGATTCAAGTACTTTGTCACCTGAAAGTTCCTCTTCTGCTTTAGGCTGGAGCACAGATGGAAACACAGAGGTTACGTTAAAAACACCCTGCCAAAATTCAAAGCACGTGAAATAGCCCTTCCGTTATTCATACAGCATTTTGGGGCGTCACAGGAATACATATGCATCTTACACAGCGATACGGAGACCTGGAACGACGCGCGGAACAATGGGATGATGTACCCTGGAGATAACCCCCCGATAATTAACAGCGCAAGTGGAAGGCCCTCGCGCTGCCCGTGAAGTCCCCAGGAGCTCCCGGGATGGGGTGGAAGGAACTGTTCAGCCCTACAGCACGACAGCCGCGAGCAATCCCAGCCTAGACAGACAACCTCACTTCTCCCCTCTCCTGCAGCTCACCGGCTACGTGAACGCGCACGCTGTGCTCGTCTTGGGAGGATCCTTCCTTTACGTCTACGCTTCCTGCTGCTAATGAGAGCAGGTTCCAGCAAAGAAGGTAAGGTGACACAAAGCCACAACTTCAGCATCTCGGTTGCAAGAAACAGCATTATCAGTATCCCTGGCTGTTCAGTTCAGAGCTCTCCACGGACACAGCCGCACGCTGAATTCAGGCAGCGGAGGCGTTCAGAATGTGCTGCTCCTGGGAGAAACCCCAACACGTCTGGAAGCACTAAACGAAAGGAAGGCTCCATCGCGGATGTGCTGGAAGAGGCTCTCCATCCTTTCGCCTCCCTGCCTGAGGGTATCGCGTCCTAAAATGCCTTTTGCAATTTTTTCAAGGGAATACTTTGAAAAATTAGCATTGGTGAAAAGGCGAAGTGGTCCAGGAGGGAAGACTCCTCCAGTAAATGACAAAGAAAGTGTGCAGAGCACAGACTTCCTCACACAGCCCAGCGACGTCCTTCGCTCTCTGGCTTGAAGACGAGCCCAGGGATGCTTTCATTTCCTTGGGTCACCCAATCGCCAGCTGTTCTGCTGCGCACAGACCAGCTCCCGCAGCGTGACACCTTGCACATGAGCGTTTTAAGCACCTGTTCCCTCAGACACAGAGGGGAAAGCACTCACACACCATTCCTAAGGCATAAATGAGCCTTTCTGCTGCACGCGTTTGCGTATACAAAGGGTGAAGGACTCTCCACCAGACTCCAGAGTCACTCGGCTACGTGTCTGTAGAGCGGGAAGGTTCAGTGATGTTTGTGGTAAGGGAAAGTTGTGGAGGAAACGGCAGACAAGTAATAACTGAAGAACAATCTGGAGTGAAGAAGCAATGCTTCCCTGCGTCCCATCTGGCCCACATCAGGTTTCATCTACGCATGGGGCAGCCTGAGTTTCTACATTTTTACTCTCTTACCCCGCTGTGATCTAACCAACCCCATTTTTACCCAGGATATTAAACAAGGAGGTTCCTCCTGCAATATCCTTACTGGAATGGCAGCAAGGGAGATGTTCTTTACTCATTTAATTACTGTCGAGGTGGTATTTCCTGAGAACTTCACCGTTTTCCTTTCCCAGCTTCTCTATCAGGCAGTCATCAGGAAAACTGGCCTTCAGCCACGACATCGCAATGACGTCACTGTACAACAGAACCCGCCACTGCCACCGCAGTGGCCTCGGGGACCCAAAACAGGGCAGCGCTAAGGGATTCAAACCCACTCCTGTCTCACCCTTCCCTGGAAGGACAGCAGTTACATCTTCTTGAATGCTGGGAGTCATTAAATTAGGCAAGAAGGAAGAAAACTGCAGAGCTTCAGCAGAGAACAGACGAAAATGCTGGAGAATATCACAGTTCCCCCCACGCCCAAACGTCTGCCCAGGATCCTTGCGAGACAACAAGGAAGCAACGTGTCTAAAACACGGTTTATAGAGAGCAACAGCATCATTAAATTTGAAGAACGCAAGGCTCTGGCTCCCTCTTACCTCTGCTTCTGCCTCTGTCACCTCCTCAGTGTCCTGGGTCCAGTCTTTTGGTTTCTTCCACGTCTTTGGTGCAGTTACAGCTGTTTGGGCTGCAATATAAGCGCACAGCTGTTATAACACTGAATTATACGGAGAAAAATTGGCCGTGGGTGATGCGCTGCCCTCCTGCTCGCTGGTTTTACATACGGGAAATGAAGCGGTCGCAGCCTCGTGGAGGATTCAGCTTGATATAATCACCTTTTGTTTCAACGCGGTAGTAACACAATCGTTAGTGCGACGTTAAAACACCGTAATTGTTTTACAAGTTGCTCATTCAAGCTCGAAATGGTACTTGTGATACGGAGGAGTTTATTCCCAACAGTTTAAGGATCACGCAGGGCAAAAGAAAACCTTCAGAAACTGAATGTTTTTGAAAGATCAGGTACTGGCTAGGAGTGAAGGTTGTTCTCAACGTATTTTTTTCAAGAAACATTATAAGAATTAACCATCCTCTGGACCATAACCATAAACAGGTTCCGGTACCTCATCCGAAAGGACGAGAACTTCCAACCTGCGGCACTACCGGCTCTCCCGAGCTGGATTTCTATTTCAGTCCTAAAGCAAGTGAACACCTCCACCATTCGTTTAGTTTCCGTGGCCGACTGATTGAAAGAGAACACCACAGAGTATTTCTGAGATCAAAAGTGATGTAGTCCAATCACTTTTTTCCCCTCAAAGGGTAAAAGAAACCACACAACACACTAAGAGGAGACAAACCCACTAATCCAATATGCTCGTAATTGGTTGCAAGTGCTACCAGCTTAAATTCTGACAGGAGGCACATATGCATATTTAACACAGGGCGTAAAAAGAATCGACTTCGTGACTGAAGTTTACTGCAAACAGATTTCCAGCTCAAGCCTTTGGTTTCTAGCAAATACTGTGGAAAAAACACAGCGCACTTGTTTTATCCCAATAAAATACCATTTTGAAAGGCTCTTCAACTACGGATAAATGAAAAGAGTGTTAATAACGGTCGACTTTGTTCCTATGGGCAAAGAGGAAACTGGATTTGCCACGTTCCTGCCGCCCCAAAAGCTACGTACGAGCCTCAGCACCTTCTTAACAGCGTTTCCCTGTCTGGAGGGCGACTGGGGACTCGCAGAGACACGGGGGGCTGTGGAAATCACCACGCAGCACCCCGGCCCCAACCCAAAGCGCAACAGGAGCTACTGTCGTTGATAGCAGATTTTTATCTTCATGCTAAACACCACAAAGCAAAGGTTAATAAAAAACAAGAAGGCCAATTCAAATATTCAAACGTCACCCAGTCGTTCACTGAACAGAGAGATCATGGAGGAGCTGGAAGCATCACCCAGGTCTCCCAAACTCCGAGTCGCGCACGCCCCAGCCGTCGCAGCACCCTCCGGAGAAACCTGGAGCTCCGAGGGCAGGGCAGAGCCCCGACAGTAACCCCGGTTTCCTGGGGCTCGAAGGCGAGCAGAGAGACGGCCAAGCAGGCACCGATTGCAGAATGGCTTTGCCTTACGCAACCGAGGATCGGTTTTTATTGCTGCTGGCAGAAGCTCACCGCACCCTCGCAAGAGCAGCTGAGTTCTTCTCACCGTCTTGGGGTGAGATCGGGGTTGGGTAAGGACCAGGTGTCCATGGCGGTGGCAACTGCACTGATTTGGCAAAGCGCGGACCTCAGCGAGGCTCCATTGTTCCCTCCACCACGAAATCTCCTAAAATTTAGTGGAAATTTAGGGCTTTTCTAGAGTCAACCCATGGTTTTAAGGCTGGACATCAAGCCCCACTGCCACGATACGACACCTTCTATCGGTGATGCCACTTCCGCACTTCTGGGAGGATTTCCTCAAGGAGGGGGTCACGTCTGCACACTCAGGGCCTAAACGCTCCCACAGACAAGCGATTTAATTAACCCCAAAGTTTTTCATTTTGTAGAATTTCCCTCAAGCTCACGGTGTAAACNAATGTTTCCTTTTTTAACACACAGATANCAACTCCGGNTCACGTATTTGGGGTTGAAGGTTTGGGGTGTTCCCTTCCTCAACAGTCCACACCTTAACGTTACGGCTTCTCAGTGACACATTTTTTCTTCACCTTTTTCTGGCAGAAGCAAGCTACACAAAGGANGCGATCCCGCTGAGCCTCCTGAATGAGTCGCGCAGCTTGTGCTTTGCTCTGATCACGCTGATCCTGTCCCTGCTTCGGGGCTTCCCTGCGTGAGGACGCTTGGCCGGACGCTTGCGCTGAACCCCAAGGCCCGGCAGCGGCCGTCGCTCAGCCCTGCAGTTTTGCAGTAACTCCGTACCAACACCTGAGCGTATTTCAGAGCTGACCGGGGCACGCCGGCGAGCTCTCCAGAGACGTTGCTCAATTTTTCCGCTCTTGAAATAGCAGACATCAGATTTTCTTTTTTTTTTCTTCTTCTTGTTGAGTTCTCATTTCTGCTACAGGAACTGACTCAATAGGTGCCAACCCTCCCAACTCCAAAACCCGACCGGGACAACGGCGCTAGCTGAAAATCGAGTTTTGGCCGCGAGGCGTTCCACGAGGCGTCGGGAAGCAGAAATGGCGTGTGTCCAGCAAGGGAGGGCTCCGGAGGCTTCTGGTCTTGCTCTCAATCTTCCTGTCCCCCAGGTTAAGCATCTTTGCGTGCACACCAATAACTGAACTCCTGCTCAGACGCAGGTTCCTTCTTTGCCAGCATTCACGCATTTCCAGAGGTATTTTTTCAGCCCACTTTGACGTGTTGGGTGATAATCTCTTTCCGCTGGAGACAGGACACGAGCAGAGCCAGCGCTCTGCTGCCTAACCAACGCTGGGAGCTCTCTGCTTATCGCTGCTTACAAAAGTAACAGCTACCAGAGGGACGGTACCCATCTACAGTAGGGCTGGAAAGGGGAACAAAACCCTTCCAGACTACCCCAGACATCACTACTGGCGATGACATCACCACTGGAGCAATCTGCTCCGCAGACCCTGTGCTACCTCCACCCACTTCCCCAGCGACATCACGTTCCTCAGCGGAACATCTTTCTGCACAGACACCCACCCCAGCAAGTCCACAACCACCAAGTGAGACAGAGAAGGCCGTCTCCTCTCTGATGTGGGCGCCAACTGCTAAGCATAAATTAATACCAGCTCTTATGTTTTTATTTGTTAGCCAATGTGCCATTAAAAACCAAAGCAAAGACTCACCATCGCCTTACAGCTCATGGGAAAGAAAATATCTTTCAGTGGGTTATGGCAGCAAATCAAGGAAATACCTGATTTATGTTTCCGGCTCTCCGGCTTTGGGTGCTGGAGATATTTCTCCAAGATATTTCCAGTTACTGCCCCAAGTTGCTTGTTACAGCCTCCACAGCTAAGAAACGCAGGGACTCAGTCCACTGGGCTACTTTATATTGAAATACGTCTCATAAATCAGCTCTGCCAGAAACAGCCCTTTGAATTCAATGCGTATTAAGCTCTTCTGGCTTCCTGCGCTCCTAGGAGTTCTGCCTGGGACAGACATCAATCTCTTATTTTCTTTGCTTCTCGTAACAGCCATGATAGAAAGAGTACATCAAAGGCGGGCATTCAGAGCACGGCCTGAAGGCCTCACGTCTCCGGTAGCGCCTCCTCCTTTAGAAATTCCACTCCACCAACAAAGTTTTTCCTGTTTCGTTCCCCGAGAAGTGCTGGTCCCTCACCGCAGCCGGCAAAGCTGCTAGAGAAAAAGCAGAATTGAAGAACAAAAGCAACTGCGTGTCGTTGATGACTTTATCTGGAGCGACGTTTCCAGTAAGGATCGCAGGCTGAGCGCCGCGTTCCTCTCTTGATAATATCTGTAGTTCTTGTCCTTGTAATGAAGATGAGTAGGAATCAATTCTTTTAAAAGCTGCTCTTGCTCTTTGCAGATAACAGCTCTGCCCACCCCGAAAACCTGAAGACAATCGCTCCTGAGCAGCCAGGAATGAGATCTGGTCCCCGCACACTTGCAACAGGGTGAACGTGTCTCCTTTAACCCCACGCCTCGGCGAAGGCCCAGAACAGAAACGCTGTCAGCAGCAAGGAACCAGAGGCCCAGCTACAACATCCTGCGGTTCTCAGGGGTTCAGCGCTCTGAAACCCACCAATCTTCCCCATTTTGTGGAGGATTATAAGCAAGACCAACAACACTGATGAGCCGGCTACAGATGAACCAGTTACTATCAGACATTACAGAATCCCAGCATGGTGGGGGTTGGCAGGGCCCTCTGTGGGTC
>Ga0065711_1030882_pt1 | contig 31153 bp, 8 predicted proteins | sample Hoacrofraction12_FD_59098 | JGI IMG/M metagenome (GOLD analysis project Ga0065711, IMG submission 59098) | Hoatzin crop microbial communities from Cojedes, Venezuela - Epithelial fraction 12 v2 (version 2) | ecosystem: Host-associated > Birds > Digestive system > Esophagus > Crop | place... | reverse complement strand
AAGAAAGAAAGAAAGAAAGAAAGAAAGAAAGAAAGAAAGAAAGAAAGAAAGAAAGAAAGAAAGAAAGAAAGAAAGAAAGAAAGAAAGAAAGAAAGAAAGAAAGAAAGAAAGAAAGAAAGAAAGAAAGAACGTGGTCAAGTCTACTTTGACAGGAAGTGTGATGAAAGTGTTTAGCAAAGTTCCTAGCAACTGATATACCCTATACAGTAAGGTTGACTTGTGAATTTGAGCATTTCCACATGTGCTGGGCAGCTGGCACATGTGTCACTCTGTGCCTGCTCAGAATTACTGGACTGGGGAAATTTATCCTGTGAGAAGGGAGCAGAACACAGGCAGAGCTCTCTCAACAAATGTAACCATCACTGATTAAACTTAACGTTACTAGGGAACCATAATAAGATGACATTAAATAGCCATTGACTCATTTCCCAATGAGGAATGAAAACTGAAAGGGTTACCATATGCCATTAATTTAAACAATATCAGAGGGGCCTCATAAGAATGAGAAATGACTACCATGGGCAAATTGTACATATATTAAGTCAGGTTATTTTTGAATCTTGAGATTTTTGCAAACAACAGGACAAAATCTTTTGAAATTCTCTTTTGTTACTAAAATGTTATGCTCTTGAACTGAACCCAGAAACAGAGGAGACATCATTTGTTGTCACCCCAGGTAGGTAGTGACCTGGTTGAGACCATAAATATCAATACATCAACAATTAAGGGAACTAGTATTGACTTAGATTTACTTATATGCGGACCAGATTCTTGACTGGAAGAATAATCAGCATATCTCTGGCTAAGTCAGTGCTATTGAGCTACATTGATTTACAGCCATTGGAGACTCAGACCATGTAGACAACAGCTATTTTTAGAAGGCATTCTTTGGAAGAAATCATTATGATGAGGCCAAATTCTACATTTCTTACTCAGATGCACAGTCCCAATGGGATTAAGAGCAAGAAGAAAAAAATGTGGTCCATCTTCTGAAGGTTACGTCTGAGAGCTGAGCATAAATTCTGATGCAGCTTAATAATGATCATATTTGAGCTACATACATGCACTTTAAAAATTACATAGATTAAATTTTAAAAACAGTGATGCTTGAAACACAAGCAGGCCTGAGCTGAAAAGATAAGAAACCAATCCAAGACATAGATGCTGACATTGTTCTCCCTCTCTTACTCGGCAGCTGCTTGTCTGAGGATCTGTCATATGGAAAATATGTGAATGCGATGAAACATCTGTTAACGTATCTCTGCTCCCACCCAACCCCTCAAAAGCAAAAACTGTGGGCTTGTTACTATTTTCAGTAGTGCCCAGACACTTTCTTGTTCTGTGCATCGTAGCACAGGGATGGTGATGTCTCGGTGTTGCCTGCCTGCTTGGGGCCGGAATGGCAGCACGCTGCAGTCATCTCAGGCATGCGGGGTAATACAAAGACAAGCTCTTGAAGCAGCGTGTAATCCTAAAAAGTGCCATTCCAGTGGATTACCATTTAGGAATACTTAGCACAAGGAGACCTACATGCACAAGCAGCTAGTTTAGCTTGCAGTACGCTTTAGCTAGGGAGATAATTAGTAACTCAGCTGTTTCTGTTACCTCTTTTCATCTTATGACACAGCCACTTCTCTGATCTCTTGCATGTTGACGACACATGGCATTCATATCTGCTGGAGACACTGACAAATTATTCCTGGCATGTGTTACTATTACTTTGTTTCTTTACTGGAGAAACTGGGAGAGTGTCAGAAAACTGGGTGCAATTAGGAAAAAAACAAGAAGGTTCCTTTTTCAGATAGAAAAGGGGAATAAAAGTGGAGTCCAAATGCTTGTTTGTGTTGGCTTTAGCAACAGCCAGGCAGCTTCACAAACTTAATAAAATGTGCTGCCTTCTCCTTAATGCCTATAAAATATATATCCCTGTACAGAAACAGCAATCTCACACCAGACTGAGATTGCAATGAAAAAAGTACATTGGTTCAACTAAGCATAATTTTTCTACTGGCAGACAAGGTGTTTTGTGTCATTTCAAAGTCTAATACTCAGTATATTCTCATTTGTCTGTTTTTTTTTTCCCTGTCAGTAAATGCAGCAGTAGGCAAGTTTAGCCACATTAGGAAATATTAATTTTCAACCTGAAGATGAGATGACAATCTGTCTCAGTTGCTGTCGTGATCCTCTGTCTTGAGCTGCTATGTTTATTCTTTGGCATTTACGCTGTGGTAGATAATGCCATGAAGGAGCTGAGTTAGAAGTGTTAGTTTTGATTGAATATGACACTGCAAATAAACAGGACAATATACTCTATAACTTTGTCATCCTCTTTCATCCTTTCAATGCTGCAGCTGATATCACTGGGCACCTTCTGCAAATAAGTCCAAAGAATGGTATGGGCATCAGACATGCATATATGAAAATGACTCATGAATACCAGCTAATAAGAATGGAATTTAGATGTGAAACCATAGCACCATGAAAAACAATGTAAAAGCTCTGGAAAAAACCAGTTGATGTTCACTACATAATTCCCTGTTATCCAGCAGTCATACCCTTGTTTAAAGAAGAAACCACATAACAACAGGAAGAGAGAATCACACAAAATGTCTATGACCATCCTCAGATCGGCCATTGAAAGATTTCTTTCAAAGGGCAGCCCTCATTGTGCTGCTCCCACTGTAAAATGAGTGCAGAGGCAAATATCATACAATGACGAAGGTGGAAAAATCATAGCAAACCTCCATGTCAGTGCCTTTTGTTTTACTGCTTTGAATGCGCATTTTGCAGAGCCATAAAAGCATGGAAAAACCTACCAAACAAGAAAATGCTCTTCTTTAACCCTTTGGCACTGGGCAAGGAGTGTCTGGAAATCTTGACTTTTAGTGTCAAGGGTATCAAAACAAAACAAAAAAAAGAACAGCTCACAACTCTCAGAGTCTGGCAGGAGAAGAGGAGAATGCAAAAGCTGTGAAAATTATGTTAGCTAGACGAAAATAAAGAAAAGGACTGGCACTAGAAAATACTAGGTCTCTGACTGATTTTTGAACAAATATAAAGTTATTTTTTTAAAAAAATATACACCACTTCTGCTTTGTAAAAGTAGTATTTAAAGCAGAAAATGAAGAATTAATCTGATTGCTAATAAAACAGCAGTTAACTAGTCTTCATAAGATGTTGTCTTATTGTCATGCTCTAGTCAAAGTTCCAAATAAAGTGATGTGACACTATGGTTCCTGAGTATTATAGGTCGCTTTCTTTCCCAAACTTGAAAATCCAGGATTCAAATATCTTAGCCACTATGTTTTCTCCATAGGAAAAGATAGAAGTAATTTGTACTTTGACACTAAGTTACTAATAAATAGAAAATTAGCTGGTGAACTCCTCTTAGGTATGACACACAATTATAATAGTGGTCCAGTTGCTCAAGTGAAATCAATGTAATCATGTCACATAAAACTGGTAGACAATTTGGTGGAATACTGAATATTTGCCATATTAATGATGTGTCTCAATATAGGCACATATTTTTAAATGTCCATGTGTGTACATGCACGCATGTGTGTAGATCTACTCCTTGATTTTACCAAGATATTTTACATGTCCTATGTTGTCCTTCCCCCTGTGTTGTCCTGGTCCCTGTCATTCCCACTGTAGGAGCTTTTCTCCTCATCTCCCTTAGGTTGACAGAGTTTAATTCGAGATTATCAGGGATGCTGGACATGCAGCATTCAAAACAGGAGTTCTCTGAGCTCCAATGGTTTAACTTACACCTCTGAGCTTGGTGGTGTCCCTAAGCTGATGGCTCTGACTACGCACGTGGTACTTGTGGGAGCCCTAGTGCTCCAGCAAGTACCACTGCTCTCTTTCCTTCATTTGGAGCACTCAGGTACAAAACACAGCAAAAGGGGATGACTTGTCTAAGCAGGCCAACCATCCAGAAGGAAGCTGTTTCCTAGAAGAAGGGAAGAGAAGAATGAAATTTACTTCAGGCACCCTGCTGCTCCACCACTGCCCTCATTTCTGAGCTAGCACACACCTAGTGCCTTAGTCCTCATTCCACATCTCCAGCTGTGGCCTTGGGTGACGGGGGATTTAGCTACTGCCCTTTGAACCAACCCCATGCCCTTCTGAGTGCCTCCAGTGCGCTCAGAAAACCACCACAGGATGAGATCCCTCGGGAGCCGGCTGTGCCAGTCTGCCCCTGCACTGCTGAGGGACACAGTGGGCAGCGAAGGGATCCCATGGGGGATCTTTGTGGAACAGAGGACATCGGGTAGCTCCCAAAGGCGGGCAGGCTCGTGAACTTTCCCCAGTCAAAGTGTCTGATTCCATCTTCAGCATTAAATCAAGCAGTTCAAAATAATGACTGTAGTTCACTCCTTGTGAAACAAGGGTAACAAACACATAATTACTTGAAAGGGCTGTTACGAGGACTAAAGTGTGAAAGGTTGACAGCATCTCAGATATGGGTACAGAAATCCCCAAACAGGGACCATTTGTCTAAGAATGCTTAAATACAACTTCTGATGCTCATGGCAAGAATAATCTTTCAGCTCATTCTTCTTTCAATGCTTTTCCTGTCCAGTGAAAAAAAAGAAAAGGTTTGGTTGTACTTCTGGATGTAGCCCTTCTTCCTTTTTCCCAGGCAGAAGAGTAGGAGTGTTTCGTTCTATGTTTTGTGTGTGTGTCACTAAAAAAAGAAGAAAATAGGTTACAGGAACTGTGACTACAGGATCTGCAGGTGTGTCCCATGATCACAGGCAGAGCAGCTGGAAGCTCAGGAAATTGCTGGTTTCAACTTTGAAGAGTCTGTATAATAAATTCAAACTAAAATTAAACTATCTCTCCCCCCTGGGAAAAAATCAAAAGGATTTGTCAAAACCTGCAAATCAACAGATTGCATACTTTACCTGGACTCCTTCTGAGCTGTGGGACTCTTCCTTCGAACCGCATTTACATTAAAGGACATAGAGCTACTGTGTACATTTTTGTTCTTTCACCTCTCCATCTTATTGACTACTGCAGTTGCTGTAGATACCAAAAGACTAAATAAGAGGCACAATGTTCTCTAAAGAAGCCATGCAAAGTTCAGATACAACCCTTACAAAAGTATTTCCAATTCAGCAAACAGACTAAGAACGTGATAGTGTCAGGAAAGCCAAAGCTCAAACTCAATTGAGACTTGCAAGGAATACCAAGTGCAACACAAGTTGCTTCTGCTACTATATTAGTAGGAAAAGGCTGAACAAGGAAAATGTGAGCCTGTTGCTGAATGAGGCAGATGATTTAGCGAGAGCAGACACGGATGAGGCTGACTTACTCCTTGCTTTCTTTGCCTCAGTCTTCACCAACAAGGTCTCCCAGGCCTCCTTGCTTATTGAAAGGGTTTAAGAAGAAAAGAGCAACCAGCAGCAGATAAGAGTCCAGTCATGGAGCACTTGGGAGCTCTCAACTCATGCAAGTCCTTGGGACCAGATGGGCTGCATCCAAGGGTCTGGAGATAACTGGCTGATGCCTTTACAAGGCTGCTCTCTATCGTCTTTGAAAGGCCAAAAGGACAATCTAGAGAATTACAGGCTGGTCAACCTCACTTAGATTCCTTGGAAAATTGTGGTTTCACAATGTCTCCCCTCAGTATTGACATATCCAAGTTGGGACAAATGGTGGAAGTGGGTGGACAACCAAACGGATTAATAAACATGGTTGGATGATTAGGTTCAGCAGGTAGTGATTAGTCAGTTGTACTCAACTTGGAGGCCAGTCAAAGTGGAATGATACAGGGGTCCTGTCCTGTTTAACAAGGTGGTGGGTGGACCCTGGCTGGACACAAGGTGCCCACCAAAGCCCCTGTGTCACTCCCTTTCCTCAGCTGGACAGGGGACAGAAAATATAATGAAGGGCTCGTGGGTCTAGATAAGGACAGGGAGAGATCATTCAACAATTACTGTCACAAGCAAAACAGACTCAACTTGGGGAAAACTTCTTTCATTTTATTACCAATCAAATCAGAGTAGGTTAACAAGAAACAAAACCAAATCTTAAACATACCTTCCATTCACCACTCTCTTCGTCCCGTGCTCAACTGCACTCCCAATTTTCCCTACCTTCTGCCCCTGAGCAGCACAGGGGGACAGGGAATGGGGATTGCAGTCAGTTCACCACACATTGTCTCTGCCACTCCTTCCTCCTCAGGGGGAGGACTCCTCACACTCTGCCCTGGCTCCTGCATGGGGTCCCTCCCATGGGAGGCAGTTCTCCACAAACTGCTCCAACTCGAGTCCTGCCCACAGGCTACAGCTCTTCATGAACTGCTGCAGCATGGGTCCCCCACGGGGTCACAAGTCCTGCCAGCAAACCTGCTCCAGTGTGGGCTCCTCTCTCCACGGGGCCACAGGTCCTGCCAGGAGCCTGCTTCAGCACAGGCTTCCCACGGGGTCACAGCCTCCTTCAGGCACGCACCTGCTCTGGCGTCGGGTCCTCCCAGGGCTGCAGGTGGAGATCTGCTCCACCGTGGACTTCCATGGGCTGCAGGGGGACAGCATGTCTCATCACAGTCTTCTCCACAGGCTGCAGGGGAATATCTGCTCCGGTGCCTGAAGCATCTCCTCCCCCTCCTTCTTCACTGGCCTTGGTGTCTGCAGAGTTGTTTCTCTCACTTATTCTCACTCCTCTCTCCAGCTGTAATTGCCATTGTGCAGGGTTTATTTCCTATTCTTAACTATATTATCACAGAGGTGCTACCACCATCGCAGATTGGCCCAGCCCTCATCTATCTTGGAGCTGGCTGGCATTGGCTCTGTCAGACATTGGGGAATCTTCTAGGAGCTTCTGACAGAAGCGACCCCTGCATCCCGCTGCTACCCAAACCTTGCCACACAAATCCAGCACAAACAATAACCTGGAGGAGGCATCAGAATGGTTGTACATCATGTTTACAGCCCAGCCGTGGGCATGGACAGTGAGCCTTCTCTTTCAACAAGAAGGAATATATTTCCAATGCACCTGATCTGGAGGCAGCAGTCCTTCCTTGTTTCAAGCTCTTTATCCTGTGCCTCATATCACCGTTTTCTCAGCCTGCCCATGCCCTTATTTTCTCCTCAACCTGTCCCAGTTTTCCATGTTGCCCATTCCATCTTTTCTGCTTTTACCTTCTTATATCCTGCTCCCAACCCACCTCTTCTCTTTGTTCCCTAATCAGTGCCTCTCCTCTCCCAGCCAGGCTGTCCCTGAAACACCGTGTTTTCTCCTTCTTTCTTAGTTTCTCAGCTGCAACCAGGAGAGTGCTGAGGGAACAACATAGGTCAGGCCCAGGAGGGACAATGATTTGTCACAGGGACAGCCCTACACTGATGCTGCAGCTTCAGTCTCGACTATGTTTGATGCATATGGAGTCTTCAGAGATGTTGGTGCTGACCTCTGACAAGCACTTGGAAATGCTGTTTCTGGGAGATTCTAAGAAATTAAGATCAGCTTGATTTTCACAAGGATAGCAATAGTCACTCATTTTGGATCTCACTTTCAATGCCTGTCAGAGGAAAAAATTGAGCCAAAGCTTAGAAATAGTAGAGATACTTGGTGAAAAGTCTGTAAAATATTTTATTATCACTAGGAAAGCATTAAGACTTCTTTTTGAGCAACTTTTTCTTGAAACAGGAAAAGAAACTTAAAGTAACATCCAAGTTGGAAGTTGACCAGTCTGAGCAATTACAGCCCATGGCAGATGAAGAGGATGGTAACAATGGAAAATGGAAAGCAAACTTAACTCCTGTTATCATTTCTACTTCTTCCTAAACCAAGGATACAACCAGTTCAACCACCTCTGTATGTAACATTTCTCTTACAGAAAACAAATATGGACAAAAACCTTCTCTTCTTCCCCAGCACAAGGTAATACAGTGGTGCAGTAGTGCAACACAAAGATAAATAACAGTTCTTAAAAATCAATGGAGTGGATGATCTTAAGCATCAGACAGTGGTGCAGCCAAGTGATCTCTGGAGCAGGAGAGAGTACTAAGTTATTTCTCTGCTTCTTAAAGTAATGAAAATGCGAATGTTCTCTCAAATCTAGGCCCTGTTTCTACTTCCATCCACCTTAATCCAAGAAGTAGTTATGCTCATTAAGGATATCCACTGATTTGACCATATTCTACCAGCCTGTAAAGAATTTTTATCCAGACTTGAGATCTGTTCATTTAGTATTAATGAAACATGAAATATGTCAGCTGCCAAACTTTCCAGTCTAGGCAGGTTTCCAGATTAGACTGCTTTAACTCTTTATTTTCTTTCTTCTTTAGTGGTGATATGAAATAAAAATAACATTGGGAATTTTGTTTTGTTTTGCTTATTTTTTGTGTGCATCTGTGGAGGCTTTGTTTTTAATGTCCTTACTTAATATCATATTTACCAGAAGATCCAGAAGTAACATAGCCAAAGATAGCTTCAATTATCCAACACAGAGTATGCAGGAAAACACAGTATTATGAATCTTTATTCTTCTTTCTATATTTTGCATGTGTAATCAAGCTCATGTGCAAATAATGACACTTAGACATCCTATTACTTGATTGTGCCTTTAGTTCAGGAAGCGAGATAAATAAGTGGTATCAGCTGGGCCAGCAATTAACTATGCATTGAATTGCAGTTTCAAAAATAGAGCCTAAGTCAACTCTCTTAAAAAGACTCATCCCACAATATCACTATACCATGTGCATTTGTACATGTATTGTTAAAATATACGCAGCCATTGAACATTTCCTAAAATGCATATGAGGTGCACATGGACTGCTCAGTATGAGAGAACATTCAAAAAGACAGGAATGCACTCGGGGTCTTGCAACATGAGTGGGTTGGGGCAGATAAGCCAAGGAGTGCGTTGCATTAACAGCATTTGCAAAGTGAAGGCAGCCAAAGTACAATGCATTCCTCTCTAGTCTGACCGGTGTGGAAAGACCACAACCTACTCCCTTTCCAGGTAGTAAAATACGTAAACCTATATGCTCTAGCTGACCCTGCTTTAGCAGAGGTTTTGGACTAGACGACCTCCAGAGATGTCTTCCTACCTCAGCTATTCTGTGATACCTGACATGGGGCAAATGTCAATGCTATCCATCCCCTCATTAAAATGTCAAGATGTCACTGCTTTGAAAAACCACAAAATGAGTAAATGGAGGAGGAGCTGGGTAGAGGGTAGATGTAAGTGGAATGTCTGAATAGAGAGATCTACAAACAATAAGAAATTTGAAATAGAAGAGTTGGATAGTGGCACAGGCAGCTGGTCTAGAAGAAAGTTAAACCCATTTTTAGCAGACAGGTTTTCTGGGAAAGGACTGGACAAAATAGTCATTGTGAATAAAATATCTGAAGGCTTCAGCTGTATTTTTCTGTCAGTGAATCATTGGCAAGTATCTCCTTAATTTAGAGAAGCTGCCATAACTAATTATCTTGTAATTTATGCAAATCTATTTCCATCATGTACACAGAATACTGGCTATTAGTTATTTATGAGTAGTTGTCAGCTAGCTCAGGGTCATGACTGGAACTGTTCAAGCAGGAGAAAACAAACAATTTAGGAATAATGAGCAATAAATATTCTTTATTTCTTTCTGCATAGCACTATCCCTTTTTCTAGGTGAATACATACTGAAAGTCACCATTCACCGAAAAGGTATTAACAACAAAATGTATGTAAACAGCAAACATGAAAGGTTTCTATTCAGCACAGTTATCAAACTGCAAAGAAGAATTGTAACATATTCTGAGTCAGATATGCTAGACTGGAGTAAAATCAGCATCATTCTAGTGCCAGCAGTGGGATTACTGAAGTTTCATTGGTTTATACCAGACGCAAGTCTGGATTTTATTTCTTTTTTTTTTTTTTTTTAATCCCAGTGTTCAACCTGCTTCTACTGCAGAAGATGATTAGAAAGAAAGGACTTCGGAAGACCACAGTAGCAGGCAATTGGATAGATGAGATGCAAACTGTTTAAGGCATGAACAGGTTATTGCAGAGAGGCAGAGAAAAGAGAAGCCAGATTCTGGCAATGTTACTGTGACTGTGACATGTGAACTCAGAGATGATGGAGATGAAGAGGAGAAAAGAAAGTCTGGGTTTAGGGATGTCTCCAGTTCTGCATTAGTTTGATAATTGCCTTCAAGAGCTGAAAAAACTTAACAAAACTCTTAACAAATTTAACTGAAAAAAAGGTTAGAGAAACAGAAAGAATCATCAACAGGTTTCACCCAGAGCAGATTTAGAACAAATTTTCTTCACCAGATTTTTTTTTTAATCATGTATTAGGACTGTGACTGCGTTTTTCCCACTGTCTGGCTCTATCGGCATGATAACCAACAAGGTATTTTTCTAGACAGACAGCCTGTACATATGCAGCCCTTTCTCAAATTTTCCCAACTCAGGGAAACTATACAATGAGAAGAAACGTGCTTGCCTGGATTTAAAAACAAAAAGATACTGTCTACAAATATGTACCAATGACAGACCCAAAGGACCACAACACTTGTTTCACCCACCATCTCTGCCGTAATCCTGCCTACATACTGCTGTGCACCAGCAGGTACATGCTCACGTGTTATTTCTTCACCATCAGAGAAACATGAAACAAAGAAACAGGCTAGGTTTGATTTGTAAAATGCTTGAAACCACCACACAACAGAAAACACATTGGAATCAAAAAAGAAATTTTCGAAGAATAACCACTTCAAACTCAGTTGCCCATGTGCAAAAAACACATGCTCAGGAACCCACTGTTTAATAAATTTACACTAGTCATATACAAAAGTCAAATGTCTGAACTAAATACAACCTACAACAATGTTAGTGAGAAGTAATTTATGTTGACAGCTTTTCAAAACAGCTAGTTTTCCTCGATCCAAAATAAAATTTTCAAGAATACACCACAGCTGTTTTTAAACCTACACTGCAAGTTCCTGGAGGGGAAAAAAGAAATAGGAAGAACAGATTGAAATCACTGTAGAAAGGGAAAGGCAGGGTCTAAACCAGCCCTTTTTCTCCTGTTTCTCCCTGTGACTGGATACTCCATGGCAAAGGAAAAAAATACACAGAATGGGGCAGGACACAGGCCTGCAGTTTGGTACCACAGATCAGGAGAACTGCTGGAGGTTGTGCATGGTCAGGTCTTGGCAGGATGGTAAAAATAAAGGCAGAGCAAGAGAAAATGAGTATAGAGCAAGAAAAGAAACACCCAGAAATAAAACCAGTAGCCAGTGCATCTTGGAACAGAGAAGAAATGGGAAAAATTCCCCCTTTACATGGCCTGAAGGGGCAAATCTAGGATATACTTCAAGTAAACCAGACACAAATGCTTCCCTGATAGAGCCTGTAGCCTGATAGGAATGGCTTTGCTCACAGGAGTTCTAAGATCTTGATCTCCTCCCACTGCACCCTCCCAGTTCCTCGTGACTTAACGCTAGTTCAATCACATGATAAACCTCCTTGCAAAGATGCAGGGCTAAAGGCCAGCCAAGGCCCATGGAGGAGTGTGTCACTCCTCCCCAAGTTAATTCAGACAGAAGGAACCTGATCAAAGAAGTGCTGACATTCAATCAAAAGCCAGACAATATGCTGATGAGTAATAAGCACCATCACACTGTCAGAATGTGCCAAGAGTTCCACTGAAGTGCATACTGGAAAACAGGGAGGAAGGCCAGAAAGGCAATTGCACAACATATGTGACAGAGGCTCAACAAAAATAAATAGTTCCTCAGCTGGAAAAAAAAAAACCTCCTTGATTCCCCTGTGCACTGCAGAGGGGACAGACAAAACACTATTCACGCTAAAGCTGTTTCACCTCATATAGATGCTGAATGCAGGAGACTCATCTGGGTGTAAAACCTATAGGTGCCATACAGTTATGCATAAGATGCACAGCAAGACCTTTTACCAGCACAGGTGAAAGCAACTCAGTATGTGAATTAGGCACACCAAAACTCTAAAGGACAAGGAAAAGCTTGGCAAAGAATCAACCCATTTGGAAAACAAGTCCACAAAAGCACAAGTCATCTTTCTGGTCTGCCAGTCCAAGCCTTTGGAAAACTGCCTTACCTCACTGAGACAGAGCAGGGACAGGTCTCCAGGTCCTCACCATCCTGATCGTCTCCTGCTATTTAGGTAACAAGATCAAAATGCTTCAGTGACAAAAGGATTGCAAAACTTTCTCCCTGATGCTTTCCCCAGAAAGCTGAGCCACGAAAACAAAGCATATCGGACATTATGGGAAAACTGGCAAACACTGTCTTTCCCTGAGGAAAAAAGTTAAGCCCTGGGCATGTCCAGCCCTGCTCAAATTTGTTCATTGCCACTGCTAAATGATGTTTGTGGCATGTATCATCAATAAAACTATTGAATATTTACTTCTTTCTTCTAATAACGTAGATTCCTCAAGGAGAAGCGTTATGATCTCCTATAAACATCAGTCCTCACTAATCAAAGGACTCTTACTATAACCATTCCTTCCCATAGTCTAATTTTGCTCATCAGCCAGACACCTCTCATGGCATGACAACGCATGGTATTTCATAAAAAAGAATTTAAAACATCTTCCAGGGTGCATCACACTTTTTGCAGACCAGATCACGAAGACCTTTAAAGAGGTGAAGTTATCTCCGTACAAAAATATTCTCCTGTGAAAAGATTTCTGATCATGAGCATATCAATCAAGCAGAAAATATCATAATGAAACAGGATGTATAAAAACTGACAAATTTTTACTAGAAATCAGGTACACAATAGTCAACATCAGTATAAGATGCCTAGGGTTGTGACAGTCTCCTGCTTTATGTCTTTTAAACGAAGGCTCTGGCTTATACAGTAGCTGCATGGACTTGACACAGAAATGTCTGGTTTCTGTGGCCTGAGAGCAGGAGGAGCTCAGGTGAGATGACCTGGATAGGGGTGTAGCTCCCTGCCCAGAACCTGTTTGAACAACAGGGACTGCTGAGAGTGGTAATGTCACACTATAAGCCAAATATATTACGAGCTTGCTCAATTCCAAGATACCTGTAATACCACCTCCATGCCTGGGCACACCATTATAAGCATCCTCTTATAAAAAAGCTGTTGTTGCCTGGCTTTGCCTAAAGAATTGGAAGCACAGCTGAGGCAGAATTTGGTGTCACCAGCTCTCCACTTCAGTGCCAAGAATAAAGAGAGAAGCAGCTATGAGAAAAGGAGCCTGTTAGGGAACGCCTGTGAGTTTCTGCCTCCTCTCAAGACGGCTTCTTTTTATAAAGTGCATTCAAATAAGGTTGGGGGGTTTTTTATCAGTGCAAATCCTTCTTGTAAACTCTCCCATCTCTCTATCTGGCAAAATAATCAAGAAAACGTTGTGCCTTCAGTACCTGCAGTTCTAAGTAGAAGTCAAAGTACAAGTCATTTCTTGTAATATTTTACAATCCTGTATCATTTTACCACTTTCAGACACCAGCTACATTATGTGGCACACGCAGCATATTACTTTCCATAGGTTCAGTGAAACATGTCTCTATTCAAATACTTAAGCTGATGTGAACAGTTAAGGTCATCCCCACAACATCAAAGTAATTTGGATATGCCATGAACATAAAAGCTTAATATTTTCAAATATTCAAATATTTTTAAGTTTAAGAAATGATGTTCTATTGAAGTGAGTATTCATCTTTTCAACACAGTCTAACAGGAGCTGTGGACACTCAGCAAGTCTGATGATTAAGAACCTAAAGTTAATGGCGTCTTTTCACAAATGTGCCTGCGGGTATGTGCAACTGTATTTTATATTCTGGCATTGCAGCAGAGAGATAAGTAAGAAGAAAATGCATTTTGTGCCAATTCATCGAACATGAAGTGCGTAAGTTTTATTTTGAGAACTGTTTAATGTTTTAAAAACTTTATCCAATGGAAGAAAAGAACGTTTGGAGAGACATCCATTCATTAAATTGAAAAATCAAAATATTTGGGCAGTAATCATCTCACTTAGCTCTAGAAATTTCCAGTTACATATCTAAATTTGAGTAAGTCACTCTAGGCTCCTGTGAAGCCAGTATTGAGAAATTAATTATTTCTGAGGAGATATTATTTTTATCCTTTGTTGTTGTTACTCTTAGTTTCCCTCTAAAACAAGAGAAGTGTATTTTGAAAGTACTTGGTGCTCTGGGAGAACACAGCATAACAGCCTTACACTGTATCTACGTTGTAAGAAGGGAGGGGAGATTGACTCCTCTGCTGAGGCTCAGACAGTCGGAGTAGCTGAGGTGGGAAGGCACATTTAGAGATCCCCTAGTCCATCCCCTGCTCAAAGCAGGGTCACCTGGAGGAGGTTGCTCTGAAAAATCTATGAAACATTTGGGACACTGGTGCCTGGCGGTATCAGGCAGGATGATCACTGCCTTACCAGCGCTGTTGTGCTTCCCAAAAAACAAGAGAGCAACAGCCGCGGTGATGTTACCAGGACAATTTCAGTGGCAGAACAGTTCCCTTAACCAGAAACACAAATACTCGACAACAACGAAATAGATGTAAAAAATAAAAAGGGGTGAGGTGGGGAGGAGACAGGAAAGGATGCAAAAAAGTCGTAAGTCATCGCATGTAATGGCTTGGTAGGGAAATGTTTTCACACTTCACCCCACCGAAACCAGGCTGAAGCTCCACCCTGGATAAAGTATTTTAACTGTTGATAATTGAAATGGAACACTCCAGCCTTTACTTATCCTGCCTAATGAATGTTATCGTGTGGAAAAGGTAAATCAATAACAGCTGAGATCAAACATACCAATCTCCTTTTAAGTGTACAATGCACTCATTTATATAAATCTTTACAACCTGACTGCCCTTCTCGTTTAAGCACAGAGAGTGAAACATTGCTCAGTACAAAAGACCTTCTCTCTTAAGAATTCTCCATGCTGTTTGAAAGGGTAGCCCAAATGAATTGCTGGAATGACCATTTGAAAGGGCTACTCGTTAGCTATGACTGTCCTTGAGATTTAGCCAGACATGAGGTAACGAGACCACAAAGCGCTGTTGGTATTGGCAGTAAAGCCAAAGTTCATCATAGTACCTCTTGTCTAGACTAGGGATGTAAAAGGAAATAGAAAACAATTCCTCGACTATATGCACTTGATGTTCCATCCCCTTTTTCTATAGAAAAATGTAAGACATTTGGAATTTTTCATTTTTATTTGGGAAAGACAAATTTGGAAACCAGAGTGACTCATTCTGGAAACTGTCTGACTGGCATGTGATAGCCAGCTAGCTCCAGAAAGTTAAGGCTGTAGGAAGAGTTTGAGGAAGGCATGCGGACTCAGATTTTAATGTGATTTAACCCTTTGTACACTCATAATTAATTTTATTCACAGCATAAATGACAGGGAGGTCCCCTACGTGGACAATCTATCTACTTACAAGCAAGCTGCTATATACCAAGAGGTCCACATAACCTGGGAATAAGAGTTTCACTTTTCAGACTGTATGACATGTCCATTCCCAAATGGATTGCACGAATCTCCTATCAGGTAACGCTTCAGCTCTGTTACTCTGGAGGGAAGTTCAGATCAAACTCCTACTTCTGACTCATGTGGGCAGCTGCAAAACAATTGCTTTTCTTTGCAGAGCATCGCACACTCTGTTATCCCTGTCTGAGTCAAGATCCACCCACCCTTTGCACAAAATCTCTTCTCATTTCCAGCTGCTGCACTTTGTTGGCTAGCCCACTGAAGTTCGGTTACAGAGGGGCTGGCTGAACCAAAGCTATAGAACACAGGAAAATTTATAGTCTTTTCTGAGGATTTTCACAGAAACTGAATCACACCTGTTTGGGGATTTTTTCTGTCCAGTGGCAGCTACTGTAAGCTTAGCAGCACTTCTCACTCTCCTTTGCCTCCTTGCCTTCAGCAGGGTGCTGACATCCTCCGCTTTCACCCATTCCTCATTTCTTTTGGGAATGGTAGCCACTGATCTTTTTCAGCCACCACATCTATCTTATCTCTCAGCCCTCAGAATTTACACATTGTCTCATTTCCTAGCAATAAAACAAGGAAAAATTCACCGTCTATACACTAGGATCTTTTTAGTGTCCCTACTGATGCAGGCTATTGGGAGGGTAAGGGGGCATCACAGTGTCCCCTGCTTTACCACTACCTGCTTACTGAAATAAAATTTATCTTCCGTTTCTGTTTCAAAAATTATGTCTTCTTCCCCACTTTCTGTTCCAGTGCACGGTGTCCATGTGTCCATTGCACTGAGAAGTGCAGAAGTTGATCTTTCATTATCTATTTATCATTCCAAATAAAAACCGATGTTCTTGCAGACAGACATGGTTTTAGCAGCAGGACTGACAGGACTCACAGCACTTTCCTCTAAACCCACCTACCGTCGTGTGCATGCTCTAGATCATACGACACTGTAATGCAATTTTGACTGTTTGCCACTGCACATACATACAACCCCCTTAAAAGGTGTTTTGTTTTCTATCATTCTCACATTCCCAGACTTCAGTCCCAAAGTGCTACTCTTCAGGCACGGAGGCTAGGAAGAGCTTTGTACACTGGACACTTGCAACTTTGGGAGTCCTACAAAAGCAGGCCTGCATCCTGTCTTCCACCTCTTTCTTGCACCTCCCTGCTTTTCTGAGCTTTGATCGTCACCTCCTTGCAGAAGTGGCACCCTCATGTCCCATCCATGCTAGACCCCCAATGTTGGGGCAATGCTTATATTTACAGACATATGGAGCAGACATAGCGACTTCAAGGAATACCAGATAAAAACCACTCCTTATGCAGAGAAACAACCACACAGATACGGGAAAAATGAATGTCTGCACTCACTTCCTGCCTCCTTCTCACTCTTCTATTACTATCTGAGCTGATGTGCCGTTTCTTAAGTATTCAAGGACCCTTTCTCTCACAGCTCACACTCCTCTGCCAGCTTGTCTTCTAAATAACTGTCCAACCACAAAGCTTCTTCTCAACTCCATGCCCTTCCATGTCCTTGTTCAAACTTCTCTTTATGTGATCTGTGAAAGACCATCTCTTTGACAGCTTCCAGACCTCCTTGTCATGTAAGTGATGATCTCACAAGATGCTCTACAAGGCTGTCCGTCACTAAATTGCTCCCCTTCAGATTCAAGCAATAAGCTCTTTGCATATGTGCAAGGAAAATCACCCAGACTTAATGATGTATTAAACACTGCGAGATTTTAAACTGACATAAAGATTACAAATAAAAGAGAAGGTGCACATGAAGACTGATGTTCAACAAGGATATGCAGCATGTCCTATGTGAAGCAGAACTGACACGTCATTCAAATCATCACAAAAACCTTGAAAAGTAGGAGTTCTCCCTCACATGACTGTTTTATGAAAAGGGATGGCAGAATAGACAGGGAATACCTTCGGCAACGACAAGACAAGAGCTGGAATAAAGTCAAGAACAGAGAAGTAGAAGAATAATCTGTGTAGCTGCAACGAAATCCTAGTCTGGCTCCCAACTTGCATGTTAACAACTGTGATGCCAGATACTTCTATGCTTCACAATTTCTTGGTTTTCACTCAGGGCTTTGCAGAGGACTAAATCTATTGAGAGACTGTGCCTTGGCCTTGTATTTCTAAGACGTATTTCACTTCTTTTACATACACGTTACCCATCCTACTCAGGGCCTGGTGGTGTATTCGGTATGCAATCTGTATTTAGGAAGCATTCCTTTTGGTTCACCCAAGTAAGAAACGCAATTCATATCTGGTGTCTTGATCATCCATACGTGGAAAATTCATCCATCTTTTAATCTGCTCTGAAACTAGTCTTCATCTGATACTTTGGAGTCTTCAGGACATTTTTTTCTCTTGAGTGTCTCATTTCTCATTCTTTGCGGACCAGAGCCAGAAGTCTTACAGGGAAAGCATCTCTACATGAGAATAAAAGCCCATTTCAAAAGGGTGGAATAGTCTGGGTCAGGTACATGATCTAAAGCCAAAAGCCCCTCTCCAGTAGCCTTATCATTATTTACACTTGATCACATGTCAAGACCATAAGTCAGATCTGCATAACTAACTTTCATTCTCTCTATTAGCTACAGAAATGACAGTAAAACAGCTCACTCATCCAGGATTATTCACTGGCTGTTGTCAGGTCAGCTGAAGAAAAAAAGAGTTGGAAAGCTCTTGCAGAGCTGAAACAAAGTCAAAGCAATAATTTTGATGTAATTTATTTCTTTACAGACAACTACAGTTTAGGATTGACCAACAGATTTTCCAAATTTATGTTGAATTTCGAAAATAGTAAGCCCTAAGAAAAGATGGGAAAATCCTAAATACATCATTATAAAATGAGACAATTCTTCTGTTTCACTTGTATTAAGTTTGAGTTAAATAAAGTACTTTTTCGAAGAATAAGACAATAGCATTTCACACCAAGTGCTGTAGCCCACTAAGAAAAGGGTTTATTTTTTTATTGTGAGTATAAAAGAAGATAATTTTTTTAATTAAATTGATTTCCTGTTTATTTTTCTGTTTTGCTGTTGACTGAAAAAAAATATTTGTTGTGTTCGAGGGACTTTGAGGTCGAGATGTGCTTATCATCCTCTTGAAGGCTACACCTGCAGAACTGTTGGTTCTTCTGCCTTCTGAAAAATGGAAGAAAGCTTCTTGCTCCCATCTCTGTCTGCTCTCCTTACCAGTGCATTTGAAGAAAGTGATAAAAACTATATTTAATTGTTAGTATTTGTAATGTTGTCTGATATATCTTCCCCTTAATGTTTTAAAAAGAAAGTGAAATTCTACGTCTAAACATAGCTTGCTGGTATTTTGTAATGCTTTCCATTCACTTCTGTTTTCTCCCTTTAATCAGGTTATCACTTAGATTGCAGCAGAGGTACTGCTTATATCCTGAACCCTGTTGTGTCAAACTCTTCGTGCAAATATAAAGGGGAAGTCCTTTCTTAAAGATTCTGTACTTGCATGGATTTTTCAGCTTGCTATCACAAATAGTGAGCTAGATTTCAGTGAAAACAAAGTTTACTAAACACATACATACCTGCAAAATTGAGAAGGGAAACAAATAATTTTGGACAAAAAATTTTAAGAGCTAAGACAACCTTATTTTGCAGTGATCAGCTACCTCCTGTAAGAGAGCTGGGCTGTGCTTCTCTACATTATTTTAGTTACCAAAGATAGAGTAATTAATCACGAGAGTTCTTTCAGAAGTGAAACAGTGTCTTCTTATATCACGAAAGTGGCCATATATTATATCTTGTATAAATGACATTGTTATCACTTTAACTATTATTAAAGGTGGGTTTTGCAAGCTGATATGCATAGAAATGAGCTTCGCATAGCTTTTTGTTCAGTATAAGCCATTTGCCACAAACGTTTATTTCTTACTGAGTTCCACAAGTGACTTCTGCACCCTAATTCCACACTAACCAACATGTGTAACACTGCACAATCACAGGACCACAAAATAATTTAGGTTGGAAGAGACCACCAGAGATCATCCAATCCAACTCCTTTCTCGAAGTATGGTCAAACAGATCAGATTGCTTAGGGCTATCTCCTTCTGAGCCTGGAACAGTTTCAAAGATAAAGATTTCACAGCCTCTCTGGGCAACCTGTGTGACCACCCTTGTGGTGATATTACTTTCCTAATATCCAACAGGAACTTCCCTGTGTTGCAACTAATGTCTGTTGTGTCTCGTCCTCTCACTGTGCACCCCCAAGAAGAGGTGAACTACAAGTCTACATGAAGCAGTTGAAGACAGCAATGAGGTCTCCCGTTTGCCTTCTGTTCTGAAGGTTGAACAAACACTTTTTCCTCAACCACAAACTGTACTTCCTTTCTCCAGCCCCCTCCCATCTTGGTGCCATCTGATGGACTCACTCCATTTAGCTGGAGTCTTTCTTGTCCTGGAGAACACAGCCACAGCACTCCAGATGGGGTCTCAAAAGTGTCAAACAGAGCAGAACAATTACTTCTGTCAGTCTGCTGGCTAGAGTCTTACTTAAGCTGCCCAGGATGTTGTTGGCTTTTTGTGCTGCAAGGGCATTTTGCTGGTTCATGTTCAATTTATTTTCCACCAGGATCTTCAAGTCTTTTTCTGCAAAGCTAGCCAGTTGGTCCCCAGCCTGAACTGTTGCATGGGCTTATTCACTCCCAGCTGCAAGGCTTAGCATTTTATGTTGTTTAACTCGTGAGGTTCTTGTCAGTCCATTTCTCTAACATATCAATATCCCTCTGAACAGCAGCCTTACTCTCCAGCATATCTACCACTCTCCCCAGTTTCGTACAATGTGTGAAAATGAGAGCACGCTCCATTCCATCATCCACATTACAGATGTCAAAAATGACCTTGAACAGTATGCATTTTACCTATATATACACATATATTGTTATGATATAGGTATACACATTGTTTAACATACTTGCCCTGCTCAGTTATCAGCAGAACTAGGGTTAAACTACGACTCTCTTAGCAGAAGGGTTCGCACGTGTGTCTGCCATCATTATCAGCATTTCTGGAGAACTCGGATGAAGTGAAACCTTGTTGAATTCAGTTAAAGAAAATTATTCTGCCACGATTTGAGGGGCTCGAAGACTAGTCAATGTAAACCATGCTTTGACTTATTGTTGTTTCCTCAGAGTTTGGCCTAGCCATGCACATAAATCTGTTCTAGGATATATTATATACAAGAAATACTGTTTTTATCTTCACCACCGTGGATGGGGAAAAGGCCTTTTACATATTACTTGCTTTGGGAAACCATTAGGCTTCATACATTTAAAACTCAAATGTGTGCACTCTTCCTCCTTCACTTACCTTCTTTTCAAAAGAGGTCAGGCTTTAAGTGATTGGGGGAAACTCCAAACACTCTGATTCTTCACGCTGTTCTCCTACAGCCACAGATGGTCCATAAACTAATAAATGCACCTTGCAAATCTACTCTTCCTTTCAGGAAAGGATGCACCATATATTTTGTCTTGCAAAAAAAGACATTTTTTTCCTCAAAATAGGAAGGATTTGATGACTCATCTTTGGCACTACAAGTTTGGGATTGCCAGTGGACACCCAAAAAAAGCCTTTCTTTCTATGAGGCGTACAGGCAGGCTGAATGTTTCCTCTTAGTGCATGCCCACAGTGTACGTTCCTTGCACCACATTATGTAGTGATAAAATGTATTTCTATTACCTTGTGAACCCTCTTTGAAAGGCCTGCCCACCTTTCCTCATCACTGTGGCTTGTGCTGCATGGTCACTTAGCTATCAGGCTGAGCTCTACCCTGCTCTCTCTCCAATAATCTTAACACCACTGATGCCCTGAGTCCAGATCATGGCTGGCTGTCAGCATGGGGCACTAAGGTGAGAGCCACCTTGGTGAGAAGTCTTGTTCACTTACCTTCACATCCAAATAAAGCGTCTTCCTGGACATGTGTGCTAACAAAAACTGCTCACCACAGTTTCTCTGGGAATGCAAACAAAAGGGTTACAAGTGTAACAGGACTGAATTGTGACTTGGTTTTCACAGAATTGGCAGGAAGTTGGCTGTGTTTTAATGTTTAGTTACACAACTGCTCTGCTTGCTGTAGTCTCTCAAGATCTAGGAGTGAATTGGCTTTCATGTTTGTTGTCCAACTCTCTGAATTATAGTTGGGTCAGTAATGCTGTGTTGACTGTGACGGGTTATGCTGAGACCAAAATGTCATTTGCAACCACATAGCCAGAAAATCTTTCCTAGGACTTAGAGTTTAGTTCAAGAAGCCACTGAATTTCTCCACTCTTTGCTTTTATTCCTGTGCAGAAGATTGATTTTAAAAATTATAGTGATGCTTTGATGAGAATAATTGTTTGCTATTATTAATTCATTTATGAATTGTACTTTAAATCGAGAGAATGTAAACAAACAAGTGATGTCAGCATGTGTAGCAGAGAAAAAATAGTTTGTGAGAACATACCCTTTCTTGCATATAATGACATGTTTTTGTTGCAGAAAGTCCCTAAGGCTGATTTCTTACTCGCAGTTTCAAAACATCATCATTAGTAAGACACTGGGGAATAAAACTGTTCTGTGAATCCATTTATGTCTTTACTGAAAGCCCTATTTTTCTATGTGAAGAACAACAACAGTCACTTGCAGTTTTTCCCTCACAGCCTTTGATGTGGGCCGGAAGACCATTTCAGGTAATACGCATAACATACCCTGCTAATCTGTGTTGGCGTACTAGCTACCACAAAGGAGGGAGCCAAACATAAAATTCATTGTTATCCTCATGACTGCTCATATGTTATTTTTACTACTGTAGAGCTTTTGGTTTAAATTTCACTTTTATTGTTGCCTTCATAGATATTTTGAGCTTACACTGAATTGGAAGACACATATTTACGAAATAATTCATCGGTGAGGCAAGAAGACAATTTAGCAAGGTTCTCTTCTCCCCCTCAGGCCTATAAATTCCGGAATTTTTTGCCCCACCTATTTGGCACCTATTTTTTTTCTTTTCTTTTTGTTTTTTTCTTTTCTGAAGAGCAGGAATAACAGGATTAACCCCGAAAAATTCAAAAAGAACCCCAAGGGAAATGCTGTGCCTTTCCCCCTCTCCTGCCCCCCCTGTCCTTTAATGGGGCCCAATTCTAACCCCCTGAATCTTTTTACTCAGTTCAGTTAGTTCTGGATCAGGCCCATACACAGGATTGCCGCTGTTCCTCGGCATGTTTCAGCTGACAGCCAGGACTGCAAAAGAATGCATGAGAGAACCCTCTGTCCTTGGCATAAACTGGCCAGGGTGTTAATCATTTCTCACTGACTGACATTTTTTTATGCCTTCTGACTTTCCAGGTCGTCTGTTTCTCTCTTCCTGGTGCTCCCAGACACACCACGTTCTGGTTGCTGCAGGGTCTCCAGCTGCTCTCCGCAGTGTTTAGTGTCTATCAGCCTCCCAGTACCAGAACCTCCCTGGTAAACAGGGCTCTGACAGTCTCTGGCTCCAGTTTGTGCAGCTGCACTGCACTGGGAGAAGCAAAGAATATATTTCATTTAAAAGTGAAAGAAAGGTTAGTTCAGTAACATGACCTGTTGCAAAATCACTCTCTTCTCCGAGGGCAGTCAGGTAAAATCCATTACACAAAGAATATCAAAGATTCTTTTTTCTAAAGTTGTCAGTAACAATGCAGCCCATTGTTTACATTTTAATTAACTTCTGTTTCACTGATTTTTAAATAAGATTAATTAACCTAATGTTTTCAGTTGAATTATTGCGAGTTGAAGCTACTCAAGACCTACCTGAGATCTTCAAAGAGTAGCACAGCTTGTTTATGTAGAGGAAGTCAAATTAGCAATAGTTTTGTAGTAATTTAGTAGCTCGTGGACACTGCAGTGATGAGAAATATTGCTTGGATAGTCTTTCCTCAGCAGCCTCTGGTCCTAAAGAAGTTTTCTTCTTTAGCTTTGTAGTGTGTACAACTGTCCCAGCTACCTAGAAAATACGAAAAGGGAGGTTACTTGTGCAGCACAGTAAAAGGTCAACATCGAAAAAACAGAAGTATCCCTTTGCTTGTGCAAAAAACAAAGAGCATGCTTAGCCTTGAAGTTTTTTTCAACGAAAATAAAAGCAAAGAAGATAGCTGAGTGCCACTGTCCTGTACTTACTGCCCTCGCATCTGTGGTTTCACTGCCAAAATCTTAACTCTGATCAAGAATCTTCTTGCTTTTAGACTAGGCTTTTCAAATACAGTTTTCAATACAGTTGCTAGCAAACGCGCCACAAATGTATGTAGAACTGAGGGCACGCTGTGTAACCGCCTCTCTGAGAACAATGTTGCAAACATAAAAAGAAGCGTATGATTGACTCATTTACAGGAAAGATATGTATATATAAAATACGTCTGCATTCATGAATCCCTGATATGAATCAGTATGGTTTCTTGATGGTATACATGTAGAGCCCTAGATCTTTGGCTAAGACTACAAAGCATATTACACAACATAAGAAACATGTGAAAAGGGAGTTTCGGGCCAAATTTGCAATGTGCCACTCCCAAAGTAGTGACGTGCTGATCTGATCTTCCAACATAAGTTGTTTGCTTTAAATTATTCCTTCTGTCAGTAGCACAAAAGTGCTGTGACAGCAACTAGGAATTGGCAGGAAGAAAGGAAGTTCCCAGCTGTGCCATCTTTTTTCTAGCCACAGCCCCTACGTGTACTCTACTTTTTTGCCTGGCTTCTTCATTGTCTTCTCCTGATCCTCAGGCCCTTTCTGTCTCTTTCAATTTTTATTCTTATTTTTGGCACGTATTCTTCTTAACTGAATCATCTGACCATCCATATAACCCGTCTGTAGAAGAGCTAAAGCAATCAAAGGTTGATCAACCTTTGCCCCATTGCCCAGAGAGCTCCCAGAGAAAAACCCATCTCTTTCCAACAGGATTTCTTGCCCAGCCTGGCAGGCTCTTGACAATTTTCACACACTCATAGACAAATCTGAAGAATATTTTGGCATCCATTCCCACATAGCAGTGATGAGTTCACACAGGTCGTTACTAGACTGAACACTGAGGACCTAAGAAATCCTTTCCAACTCTGATGAAAGTTGCAGTCTTATGTTCATTCTACCCAGAAAATGACCCGCTGAAATGTATTGATGGTGTAAAAAATTTAATTTTTCATCACAACCTTAGAAGATAAGACAGACAACCACCAGGCTTAACAAGCCACAATTATCTGGTGACCTCAGACAGTAATCTCTTGTCCTCTGGCACTCTTTCATAAACCAAAATAATCCCCACAGTTCACTGATGCATTTTGACAAATAAGTAAAAAGCTAGATAGGATTGTCTGTGGTACCAAAACCATCCTGAATCTGTCTGTTCATAGCAAGAGGAATAAAGAAAACTTTTTACTTAACTGTTGTCACATCACAAACCCATGTCAGTGAACCAACTAGTCCCATGGCCACATCATAAACTTCAGTCCTTGTCACTCTTTGATCTCAATTGCTAAGAGTAGGTGAATTCGAGAGGACTTCCCTAATCATAATAATAATTTTAAAAAGGCTAAGCAATTCCAGACCACTTTATCCAACAAACTCCTCTGGAGCTTAACATCTAATAGCTTGCTTACTGAAGGCCAAAAAGCTTTAGAAAATACTGAAGTCACTATACCAAGCAAAATAAAGTGATTTTGTTCATAAATAAACAGGAAAACCTATGTTTGCTTACTGCTTGGAGATATTACGGCCACAAAATACCTCTGTGGTCATCTAGCCTGATTTTCTCCTTAACAGATGCCATACGTCTTCCTATATTTATGACTAACTTCCTTTCTAATAGTTGTAGTGGAGTTAGACTCTATTGCTTAAAAGAGGTCGTTCCACAAGTACCAGAATGGTTGAAAGCAGTTTCCTGTGACTCTGAGCCTCCTGGCTGATTGACTGATTAATTAGGTATTTCACACATTTGAACTCCAATGAGAGTTTCTCTTTCAAGAATGCATTCTATTTAGAGTGATAATCACAGCAGGAATCAAGTGTTGGAAACCGAAACTAAATACATTCTCTTCAGACTTACCATTCACAATTTTAGCATGTGAGAAATTAACAGCCATGTAGATTCTTCGGGGGTAAGAATACATGGACACACACTGCCATGTCATGGCACATCTCTTTCAGGCTACCTTCTTCTCATATCATTCATAGAAATGACTGCTGTCTGTGAGAACACAGTCTTCCTGTCAAATGGACTGCAGTTAGCCAATGGGTTCAAAACTGGGCAGGAAACACCCCAGCAAACAGAAAAACACAATTAGCATGATCACATAGACATAATTTCTACATCAAATCAAGCGTAGATATCTCCAGTCTTTATTTAAAACAATGTTTACTGTACTGGAGAATTCATCACAGTGGTATCTGCTACTGCACTGGATACTTTGCTATTAAGATTCAGAATGCTGTGCAGTTCCTTCTTTCCTGAAAAAAAAATGTAGCTTTAGCATGTCCTTAATATAACTTATTTGATTCTGAAAATATCAAAGCGGATACAGACAACCTAAGACCTTTTAAACTTTCTTGCTTAGTTACAGTAGCAAGGCAATGATGTCATAGTACTGCATGCTAAATTTTTGAGGTTCAGAAAACCACACTCCCATTTTGATCTCGGTACAGGTTTTTGAATCCAAATAAGACCATGAATAGTTTCAGTTCCAGACAAGAGAGTATCATGAAGTTCCAAAATCTTAGGCTTGAATGGGATGAATTGGGAAATTTGAGGAACTTGTATGCAAAGAGCAGAAGTAGAATAAGAAAAATATTAAATATTTGCCTAGAAGAATTAGTGTTCAAGTCTAGGAAATACAGAGTTGTATAATGTAAATTATGAGAAAAGGCAGAGAAATAGAATATTCCTTTTAAACATTTTAAGCCGCAACTCTTTTTTTAACAGAAACAAATCACTTTTTGTTTTTCTATGAAATTCCCTTGCACACAGCTCTGAAACTAGCACCAGAAAAAACAGCAAAGTGGACAGGTTTCCCAGAAGAAAAGACTGAAATGAAGCAGAATTGGAAGATTTACTGTGTTCAAAGTAGTTTCTACACTGAAAATTTTCCAGATCCAGTATTCTGGAGTAGTAAAGTTATCTGAAATTATATCCAGTAGAATAGAATTAAAGGTTAGATAAAATATATATTTGCCATGCAACAACACCAACATCTCTCTAAGCTTGTCTATAAAGTTAAAGGTTGCACTATATTCTAAAGCTGTGCTCTCTTGGATGTCTTATCTGAACTATGAAATGCGTGTATAGCTGTGGGCTGTAAATCAGCTTTGTAATACCCTACCCCAGGCCACTTACTGTTGTCCACCTGAGCACAGCAGCACTGCCCCAGCTGTACAAGCTATGGGCCTCAAAACACTTTATGTACAGCAGCAAAGCAAATCAACATGTCTCTTTGTGAAGTAGGTACATTACTGTTAGTATACTTCAACTTACCGGTAGTTACGAAAACCTTAAAGTACCAAAACCTCAGAAATCATTATGATCTGACCTGAAACTGTTCTGAAAAGGAAAGTTTTGGGCAGAAAAGATATTTCAAAAATATTTGTTTGAGCTGACCGATTTTTATTTATTTATTATGGCTTGGTCACTAAACTGAAAATATAAAAAATACCTATTCACCTAGCTCAATGTCGAAGCCTGAGAGAGATCCAGAAGAGACAGGAAGAGCCCCCAGCCTGCCCCAGCCCTTCTTTCCTAGCTCCTTTGTGTTTTTGCCTCTTGATGAAGCAGAAAGGAAAGCAGAGGAGCTGCTGGGCAGAAAACAAAGTAATGAAGGTCTGGGCCAGAGGAATTCACTTACAAGGAAACATTACAGACAGATAGCTTGACTGAGTGGTGTATTGGAGGTGAAATAAAATCTACAAATATTTGAAGTGAATGATCTCAAAGAACAAAAGACATAATTTAAAGTAGCATAGTCTACTGTGGGTAAGAAAAAAAACAGAACAGACATAATACGATAGACAGCAGATCAAAACATCCATTGCATGAAACGAGTAAAGAAAAGCAACACTTGTTTTTACGCTGCTTCTGGTGAATTATTGTGAGGTTAGTTATTTCCTGATGAATTACTGGCATGGAAAAGTCATGGTAATCAGCCATCAACATACAGAGATCCATGAGGGGTAGCAGACTTAACTTCCTACTAGTCCTAGGAAAACACTTGGTAAGTTTATGACGAGAATATATGACATGGTTGTGAATCATGCCTATTAATGTACATAACCCAAAATACTTTGAATGCCTTTAGGAGTTCCACGAGTTCATTGACGAAAATTCATTGTCTCCTCTACCTGAGCAGATATTTCTAAAATACTTTTTTATTTGCACCTAAGAGCTGAGAAATAATAGGAAAATAAAAATAAAAAGGGAAAAATTTTCTCTCTCATCATCCCTGTTGTTACAGGTAGGTGATGATTAGCACACCCACATTTTTTTTCTCTTTTTTTTTTCTCTGTTTTTGTATAGATACTCATATTGTATCTTTACTGACGTAAGAATTTCCCCAGTGAGGATATCAATAGAACTTTGTTGTTTAAGTGGAGTCAGAATTTTCCCCACTTTATGTTCAGTCTGTTTCCACTCCATCTGACTACAGCAAAGAGCTTGATAACTGGGGTCAAACCACTGAGAAATATGTCCTTCACTAGCTGAGAATCTACCTGCAGGTCGGTCCGTCTGCAGGATGCTCCGAGTGCACTGGTGAGCCATCAGGAGGTCTCTGACGCGCACAGATGTGTGACAGGGCTGCAGGGGAGACCACAGCTTTGAACCCTGTTTCATGAAATAGAATTAGTGGCATGTACAATGCACAAAGGTGTTTATTGATTAATTCCTTCAGGAAGAAGGATCACCATGACAGGAAGAACAATGATTTCTGTATTGGAACTGACTTACAGTCCTGCTGCTTCAGTATCGTGTCTCCAACCCTGAACAACACTCTGACAGGAGACGAGGAGAAGTACTCTTGTAAGCAAAGGGGATAGCATGTCCCCCACAAATGTCCTGCTCTAATTTTAAAGATCTGCCAGTACTGTAACACACATAGTCAATATTCCTTCCAATGTGTTGTTATATTAACTAGTTTTCTAATATAAAATTTTTATGAACCAGGATACCTTCTCTTCCTGCCAGTGCATTAGGTTCCACAGACTAAACTTCTTGCAAAAATGCATTCACTTATAGAGCTTTGATTTTGCCCCAGCAAGCTTCATTGCACGTTCCCTTGGGCTGGTGCTGCAAGCTGGAGAAAACCAGAAGCTCCAAGCCAGCCTTTTCTGCATCACTCATATACACTGAATTTTATTCTCTTGGTTATATTGTTACTGGGATACTCAGAGGACTATGTAGAAAAAGTCCTAGGAACAACTCATCCAAAACAGTTCCGCTGGAAGTAGCTTTCCTGGAGGAAGGGACACTTAGGAGAGGACATGGAAGTTAACCTTTAAATTGTCCACAGATTGATACAGGGGATGCCCATGATGCCCATGTAGTCTTAATTTCTGTATAGCACAGTCCTTTCAATTTCCGCCAGTAACTACTACTGCAGCCTCATAGTTTCTAGCTAGGAAAGAAAGATCTATAGGAAGCATATTCTGTCTTGACTTTTGGTGCTGCTTTGCCACATCTCAGGACATCTCATTACTTCAGTCATGAGAAAGAAAGTAACATAATGGCAGAAATGTAAACAAGGAAAACATGTTAGTATTTCTAATTCTTTTATACCAGCTCTCTTGAAATGTTGCTGATTAAAGCAATAAACTCAGCAGAACTAAAATAATAACAGATGTACTGTAAGTGTTCCCAGACCTAAACACCTTGGAAGGTTTGAGGTCACATTCATTAAAACTGATCCCTATCTTAAGCAGTTTTGACACATACTCTTAGCCTTGGTGGTAAGCAAAGAAGTAAGTCCTTTGAAGCATTCTGAAGCAGGCAAACAAGGATCTGCCATATAGGGCTTTTTTGACCTTATATTTTTGCACAAATTTCTCCAACTTAGTTAAAGTCATCAGGTTTTTTCAAGTGATATTTCATGGAAATGACATTTTAAAGCAACAACCTGTCTGCCTGGGCATGTGTGTGTACAAAATGGAAGACAGCAGTTGCATATTCAAAACTCAAGTAAAGTGATACAACTGGAAGTAAACTGAAGGTGACACTACCCTCAAATAGCTATAAAAGTGTTCTCTAGTGACTAGATTGGAATATATTTTCAACAGAGATATAGTTCCTCACAACTTCATCATTTTCCTCATTATTACTAAACCACTAAACAATCTTTTCTAATTCAGAATATCATTGAATTCAGCATAGAAAGGCATACCCACTATTGCAATATGAAATAGTACATATGATGAAAGTCATCTGCTTCCAAAGGTTACAGTTCAGAATTTCACTCACAATGTTATGCCATGGTTCCAATTACAATTGCTGACATTCATGTGCCAGTGGCATAAAGAGCATGAAAAGTCAGTCTCACCAGATCTGTTCAGAAACAGGTTCATCGTAACTTCCCAGATATTTGCAGACAACCCCAAAATCACAACTGGCCATATCTTAGGCCACCCAAGACATTTCCACACCACCAGCTGGCATTTGTATGTCCTAAGGCATTGGTTTTTAATGGTGGCTTTACAATTCCATTAACCTATATGAAGTTTCAGAAGAAAAAGCTTTCTTGAGTGTAAATCCTAAGGATCAAAATAAAAGAATACAGATGGAATAAGTAAGTATATGTAAGCTAATGGTAATAGTAAATCAGTATTTTGTTTAATAAATGCATATACAATAAAAAGTTTTAATTCTAAAAATATCTATCAGAAAGTACAACAGACAGGTACATGGTTAGAAATGACTTACAATGATTTGGCATTCAGCTCAGTAGGATGGTGTTATGTCTTTGTAAGTAATAAGACTGAAAAAATTTAAGGACAATCCACCTAATATAGGCACTTTCTGCAACTATGTAAACATATCTCTTTCACCCCTTCTTATGTTCCTTCTTCCTTAATATTCCTGTTTTCTTGCTCCATTTCTTCTTTATTCTTGGCTTCATTAGACTCACAGAATCATAGAATCATAGAAAGTTTTGGGTCAGAAGGGACCCCTAGAGGTCATCTAGTCCAACCCCCCCGCAGCGAGCAGGGACAACACTAACTAGATCAGGTTGCTCAGAGCCCTGTCCGACCTGGCCTTGAATGTTTCCAGGGATGGGGCCTCCACCACCTCTCTGGGCAACCCGTTCCAGTGTTTCACAACCCTCATTGTAAAGAATTTCTTCCTTATATCCAGTCTAAATCTACCCTCCCTTAGTTTAAAGCCATTACTCCTTGTCCTATCCCAACAAGCCCTGCTGAAAAGATTTTCCCCATCTTTCCTATAGGCCCCCTTCAGGTACTGGAAGGCTGCTATAAGGCCTCCCTGCAGCCTTCTCTTCTCCAGGCTGAACAATCTCAACTCTCTCAGCCTTTCCTCATAGCAGAAGTGTTCCAGCCCTTGGCTCATCTTTGTGGCCCCCCTCTGGACCCGCTCCAACACGTCCATGTCCTTCTTGTGCTGAGGGCTCCAGAGCTGGACACAGGACTTCAGGTGGGGCCTCACCAGAGC
>Ga0065711_1003995_pt1 | contig 31156 bp, 24 predicted proteins | sample Hoacrofraction12_FD_59098 | JGI IMG/M metagenome (GOLD analysis project Ga0065711, IMG submission 59098) | Hoatzin crop microbial communities from Cojedes, Venezuela - Epithelial fraction 12 v2 (version 2) | ecosystem: Host-associated > Birds > Digestive system > Esophagus > Crop | place... | reverse complement strand
CTCTGTTGAAAGGGCTTCACTCAAAGGCTGTCAATCACAGTGAGAGGGCAGAACAGTCTCTCTCTTTATGTAACTGAGTTTTTCTAAAAGCTTTGAAACTGTTTTCTATCAGCAATTTGAATTATTTAAAGAAGTCCTTACATAGGCTGATTATAGCGCTCTTCCGCTGATAAGATTAATTATCCCCAGTGTACTACACTTTTTCAAGTATGATGAGCTCCGTTGATGCTTACAGCAACAGTGCTGCTGCGGCTGCTGATTCGGGGTGCTCTGTATGTGGAATTTGGTGGGGTTTGGTCTTCTCATTTCTCAGATCCCCTTGATGCATGAAAGAAGCCTCTTAAGGGACTGCTCGGAAGAGAATCCTGGAATACAAAGAAAATAAAAAATGGAATTTTAATCCTATTAATTAACTTTGTATGAAAGGAGCAGTTGTCCCAGGAGAAGACTTCTGCCATGAACATAAAAAAAGTTGTTTTCCATTTAATTAATTTTTTTTTTTTTTATTTGTATCCTGTTTGGGTTTGGGAGGGTAGGGGAGAGTGGGAAAGCACGGGAATCATAGTTTCTTGAATGAGATCAGCATTGGTGAAAGGGGTGTGTTAGTGGGAACAGTAGAATTTTCGCGAGGTATTTAGCACTCTGTTCTTCCTCCTCTCCCCTTTTCTTCTCCTGTGTCTCACTCTTCAATCTTCACTGTACACAGATCTTTGTTTGGGAGCAAAATCTTGAACAGTTCCAGATGGACCTATTTCGGTACCGCTGTTACTTGGCTAGTCTCCAAGGAGGGGAGCTCCCAAACCCTAAAAGACTGCTTGCTTTTGCCAGCCGTCCAACGAAAGTTGCGATGGGCCGTCTTGGAATCTTTTCAGTCTCGTCGTTTCACGCACTGGTAAGTTTGAACAGAGGCCAGGGGTCATCTTTGCCAACATGCAGATCGTTTCACGTGTCCAGTGCAGAGACCACATCGACAAACAGCAGTCTCTGTGCCTGGGGGGTGAGCCTTTACCTTCGCGTGCAGAATATTCTGCTTCCTGAAAGGGCTGTGTGTCCCAGATACAGATTAAAAAGCAGACGCTTGCAAGCCATGGCCTTACGGAAGTGAAAGAACCATGTTTCTCTTGAACAAGTGATTTTGAATTTCCAGATCTGCACTATAAATGTGCTTTTTATAAACAGATCTTCCTGTTACAAGAGCAGGCTCATCTCTAATGTCCGTGTACATGGGCGTGATCCAAAAGTCCAGTGAAGTCAGTGGGGGTCTTTCCGAGGCCCTCAGCACGTGTTGGCTTAGACCTTCTTGGGCATGGCTTGCTTTCTGCCATATGGATGAATCTACTGACCAATTAGTCTAATATCCGGTCTCAACACCTGATGCTCCACAAGGGAAGGGAAATGTTCTGCTCTGCTGCTTATGGTGTGGCAAACAATGTTTAAAATGGTTGTTTAAATTTAAATAATGTAACAACCCAGCTCTTAAAAATACAGGGAAATGCATTGCAAAGTGGTGGTTTTTTAATGAATTTAAATCAAGTTCGTGTAGTTTCGGCTTGGACTCCTGGAGCTTCACAGAAATAGCTGAGTTCCACTGTTGTCTTGTAGATGTCAGCTGTACCCTTCAATTGAATCCAGAGCTGTAATTCAGTCAGGGGCGTTTTTATTCTTTTATATATGAAAAGATTAGCGTCATCATCCTGATAATTGCTGGGGATTTATGATTTTTTTTTTAAGTGGCGTACTGTAATTTGCGTTTATGCTTGTTTTTTTGCATCTAGCAAAGCACTGAGCGTTAGCCTGAAAAACAGTCTGCCTCTTCATGCTGGTGTCTCTTGAGAGCCAAGCAAAAAAAAAAGATGTTTTGAATATGTTGTGTTGGAAGAGACACGTGCTTTCTTCTCCTTTAAGCAAACTCTCGTGTCCTCCTTTGCCCTCACTAGCGTGGAGAGGGTGCAGTGAGTGTCAGACTGGAGCTGGGTGCTGCATGGTGATAGCATGGCATCTCTAGCTCTCCTGAAGATGTTCCTCTGTACATTAGCCAGAGGACATGTGAAGTCTCCCAGGTGCCTCTGCACAAACGTCCCGGTACAGCTAAGAAACGTCTCACAAGTCCAGGCTGTGGGAATGGAGACGCTTGCAGTAGTGTTTAAGTTCTCCTTTTTTTTGATTTATCTGCATTTCCCAAGGAGAATCACCATTACTCAGACAGTGATGGTTCCCTGGGTACACAAGCCAGCCTTGTATTTGTCCTATCTTTAGATGGGTTTTTGTATCTGCTGCAGCCAAACAACCAGTTTCTCAGCTCCGTAGCTTGGGGCACCACTCAGAGATCTGGGTGTTCCCGCTGGGGTTGCCAAACGACAGTCACATTTTGCTGGTTTCGGCTGTGGGAATCCAGTACAAAGGTGTTCCAGGAAGCGTACGGCCAAGTCGGCAGGGTGGGTCTGTCTGCCTGTCTGTCTAGCTTCGCCTGGCGCTCCCGTTCGTACCTGCCATCTCCTACCACTCCCTTTCTCGCAGGAGAGGAGCTCGCTCTCCTGAGGCCACCTCCACATGGGAAATCTGCTTAAACTTTGGCCTAAACACTTCACCTCTGACTAATGTCGCACGTATTTCTACCAGAGCTTCCTCATTTGGGAAATGCTCCCCAAATATTTGGTCTCAGTAAAGGCAAATATCTTTTTGCTCCCAAGGGGTTGCCACGGGCCTTTTTTCAAGTACCCAAGCAGTTAACACTGCTTTAATCCAAACGGTCATTTCAGCTCACTTTTTTCTTCCTGTGTTTTACTCACTCCTTGCTATCTTTAAGGAAGTGCAGGTTTTAAATACCTTGACCTATTTGCAAGCCTTTATCTGGCCTTGTAACAGTTATGAGTCAGTTCCAGGATGCCCAGAGTGCTTCCACAGGAAAGAGCAAAGAGAAAGACCGGGCTTTTTGGAAGCAGCTGATAAGTTTGGAAATCTCAGGTTTCGTGTGTCCGGCTTTGACACCTTGTTAGGAAAAAGAAAGAAAGAAGAAAAAAAAATACCCGACCCTTCACTGATGCTGAGGCTTTGCTCTGGGATGATTAGGCTGCTTCAAAATATCTCAGATTAAATGCCAAAAAATGGGAGGGGGGCAGGGGGTACTGTCCTGTTTAATATTTGAGGTTTGGTGTTGGAAGAGGTGAGTTAAATTGCAGTGAGAAGGAAGTAGCCTGGCAGCATCACCGTTGTCCCTGTTGTGAGTACACATTGTTGCCATAGTATTTGCTTTTTTTTTTTTTTGAACCAGATTCCACTGTTTGTTAGATTATGTAAGCCACAGTGCAGTGGGAAGCTGCAACCTTTGATTTTAAAACAATGTGGCATTGACAGGTGGCGGCTCGCACAGGGGAGTCCGGAGTGAGGAGAAGGACGCAGGCCATGTCCAGATCTGCCAGTAAACGGAGAAGCAGGTTTTCTTCTCTTTGGGGACTGGATACTACCTCGAAGAAAAAGCAAGGGAGGCCAAGCATTAATCAGGTAAGTGTGGGGGAGTTTGTGATACTGTTGTTTTTCAAGGCTTATTTGTTAGCGCGCAGAATGCAGCTCATGCAGAGTCACTTGCATCAAGCACTTACACATCCAACCTTAAACTTGCCTGTTTTATCTTTCACGGCGTACAGTCATCGCATTCCACATCCTGTTCAAAAATCAGTGACTGTAACTACAGGTAATACACAGCAGCTCCTGTTCAAACGAGGTTTGGAGTTCACACCTTCTTCAGCTAAATCAGTTGCATGTCTACTGTTGTTGCATTTCTGCTGCTTCTGGTTTTGTTGGAGGTACTTTCCCTGAACTCAGGAGTAGCAAAGCAGCAGTGTAAAACAGATACTACTTTGGAAGGAAAAGAAAAAGTGCAGACTTTTTGTTTCTTTAAATTAAAATTATGGGTTTGTAGAATACTTTAAATGTAGCTGAGTTTGGGGTAAATGTCGTAAAGTAACAAAAACCTTTGTATTTAGTAGGGACAGTCCCTGTTTTGTGTCAGATTTTTAAAAAAGCAAAAGCTAAAAACATTTCCACCCAGTCACTGCCCAGATCTTTCTCTACAAAACGTGTTTCAGTGTGGTAGGAAGGTGCTTCCCTGTTATTCTTTCCAAACATCCCTAATTATAGCTTTCAGTTTTTGAGAGCCATACCTCATCTAATTGCAGGAAACGTAGGCTTTGCTTTTCTTTCTCTTCTTTCACTTTTTGAGGGGAGAAAGGCTTGGGACATGTGTTGTTCTGTGCCCCGTGATTTCTTCTTCCTTCTGTTAAAGCAGCAGTGGGTGTTTGTTTTGTTCAGCAGAGGATAAATGCTGCAAAATTGTTTAGGGTGTTTTTAGTGAGACATTAAAAGTTCACCTAATATTTAGTAGCTGAGCAATAGCTTAGGGTCTTGCTGGGAAGCAGCAGATGCCTTTGTGAGCGCATTCCCAATTCTTTGCGCTGGTGCTGTGACATCCCTGTTGCTTTGTACTTATTTTCCCCAAATCAAGCGCAGTCTCTTGTCCTGGGCTAGGGTCCTGCCCATGCTGTGCTTTCAGACCTGTTTTTTTTTTGTGAACTCACCCTTTTTTTTTTTCTTTCAGTGGAAATAAATGCATTCCTCATGCTTCCTCCCCCTGCCCCCACTCCTATCCCCCTCACTCCTCAGTAAACGCAGGCGTGAAAAGGGATTTTGTTCCAGGTTAAAGAAAAATCATACTTGAGAGAGTCAAAGAAAAAACAAAGTTTTGAGAAATTAGCAGAATGTCTAAATGTAGTGCGTGAACACATTTCCCCTGCTTGTGTGTAGTAGCATGCAAAGTATTGTGAAGCTGAAGCAGTAAACTGTAAATCCTGAAAGGGCAGTGACCTTCTCCCATCCTACACGGTCCGTGCTTCGTTCCAGGTACGGAATAGTTAACAGCCAAACCCACTGTCTTGATCATAAAGCTGTGCTGATATGAAGCTATAAAACGTAACTGCTCAGTTTTAATTACAAGCTTCTGGTGCAGTAACAACCCCGTTTGCCCGTCTGATGCAGTCCTGTGCTGATTTGGGGTAGATCCCATTCTGTCATTCCTCCTGCACGGATTCCTGTTGGTTTTGGCTCTCTGGCTCATGCTGGGTTGCCAGCTCTCGTTTCATTAGAGAAGGGTTGTGCTGATTTGTGGTGCTTGAATATTTGCTAAGTACTTTTTGGAAGCTGGTTTATTACAAAAACAGCCAGAAGTAGAGCCCTTCTGATTTCTGTGGCCTAGCAGAGGTGGAGAAGTGTTCATTTCCCCTGCTTTACAGGTGGGGAAACTGAGCACAAAAGGAGATAAAATTTGTCCAGCTCCGCCAAGTGAGTCAGTGACAGACCACTAAGCAGAACTGGCCTCTGATCTTTCAGCATGGTGACCCATGAGCAGCTTGTCTTTCTCCCTCCCTTCCCTTTTAACAAGCTGGTATTTTCCTTTTCTGTATTTGCAGATGGATGTTTTTATTTTTCAGTTTGATTTCCATGCTAGATATTAGATACACTGTTCTCCCCTTAGCCTGTGCAGCAGACAGCGTGGAGGTGTGTTTGTGTTTTAAAGCAGAGTCGGTCTGTTGTTCCTCAGGTGTTCGGTGAAGGAGTTGATTCAGTGAAGAAATCTCTCGAAGGGATCTTTGACGATACGGTCCCAGATGGCAAGGTAAAACACCAACTCTCCAGCTGCCTCCTTCCTCACCATTTGCAGACAGCCTAAATGCAGCATTGACTCTGGGACACGAGAGGGGATGCAGAGCCCCTGGCAGAGGAGAAGAACATCTGTGCGCTGTGGGGCTTGTCGCTGCTCTGGGAGGGTTTGAGCTGGTTGCCCACAGTCGAAAGGGTTCACTGCGTGTGGCACCCCGAGCATGGCTGGAGGTGCCAGACCCAGAGGGCTGTTTGCACTGTGCGCCAGGGAAGTGCCTGCCTACAGCAGCACCTGGACACCCTTCGTTCTGGAAAATGCCTCCTTGTGACGGCCATATGGGGTTTTCATAGTTCAGAGTTGGTGCACCTACAAAGCTCAGGGCTTTCTCTGTTTTGTTCTCAAGCGCTTCTCTGAGCTGCTGCATTTGCAGCCACAGTTACAACGGCTTTCTCTTTCCCCAGAGAAAGTCAGCTATAAAACAGCATTGAGACAGTGCGAAGAGGCACATTCTTCACGTAGCAAATAGGCGTTTAGCTGCGTGAGCCCACTTACAGCAAACAGGAATTCTGCAGCTCCGTCACTTCCTGGGGATTTATAGCTTGGAGTGTAACTCGGATGTATAAAAGATAGTGAATTCAAAATAAGTGCTAAGATTTGCTATTTTGCCATTTCTAGGTGTGGGAACTGTGACATCTACAACAGTTTTGTTGGCCTGGGATTAGTTTACCCAGAAACAATAGTGCATTTCAGTTTTAATTTTAAATGTCTTTTTATCACTGTTGTTTTTTGTTGCATTCCTAGCATTCCCAATAGCCATAGGGTGAAATCCCAGGATCAGTGCATTGCACCGGTGTAGCTTTGTGGGTGGCATGGGAAGGCACACTTTGTACTGCTCAGGTAGAACAGCAAAGTTTTCCTGTCCAGACAAGCCTTCAATCCAGCCTTATGAATAAAATACCTTCTCTATAAGAGGGCTTTTTGATACAGTATATAATGTTCCTTACGCTTGTTATTGATGAAAAGGGAGATCGTATTTGTCTGGTAGAGTCATAATGGCTTTGTCTATTTAGAGGGAAAAAGAAGTGGCACTGAGCAGTGTCCATCAGCACAATCCCGACTGTGATATCTGGGTTCACGAGTATTTCACACCGTCTTGGTTCTGCCTGCCGAACAACCAGCCTGCTCTGACAGTCATCCGTCCCGGGGACACCACGCGAGACGTGCTGGAAATGATTTGCAAGGTAAAGGCCGCAAGCGTGCCCCGGAGTGGGGTGAAGTGTCTACAACCCTGAGCCCTTTCAGCTGAACCTCGTCATGAGTTTCTCATATACCAGTGCTCAGGCTGCACTGCGCTGGGGCGTCAGTTGTATGTTAGATGAAAAGCATGAATTATACCGCGTTTTCCATGCTAGTACCACACAAGAAAAGTTCCTGCAGCTGGAGCTAAGCCTGGCGTGGGCGTAGGGTGAGGAAGGCAGACTGGGCTTTGCCGTTTCCACTCTGGCCACTGTACGTGAGCCTCTGCAGCACCTCAGCACCCTGACTCTGCCGGTGCTGCCGCATCTCCCGCACCCACCCGCCCGCTCCCCCTCCACCGGAGGCCAAGCTGTGTGTGCGACCCTTCTCCACCCCCCTCTGCCCCCCAGCACCCTGGCCCCCAGCCTGCTGCCTTTCGCCAGGCGTCCCCGCAGCACGGCAGTGCAGGCACCCCGGCCTCACGCCCCTACCCCGGTCACCCCGCCTGTGCTGGGGGGGAAGGCAGGGGGAAAGGTGCCCGGGTCTGCTGTCTGCGTGGCAGGGTCAGGCTCCCCTGCGTAGGTGGCAAGAGGGGAGGGGAGGAAAGCTGCTGTCTGCGTTTGGGGGGCTGGTGGAAGAAAAACCACCTGGATTTCTTTGCGAATTGAAGTATCAGAGACATTTGGCCCTTAAAAAGAGGTACATCTCAGCAGGGAAATGGAAAGCTTTGACAAATTAAGTACAAGCTTTCAGTTCTGGCAGCTACATAATGTATGTTTTCTGCTAACCGGCTGACTGCAAGCTAGACCCAACTTGTGACGTGTGCCATTCTGAAAAGTGAGTCCTCTTCTATACAACAACAACAGCAAAAGAAAGGAAAACACTTATTACTGCTAACTTTGGGGACTTTTAGAATATGTTGCATGTGCTTCCAAAGAGAGGGAAGATGAGAGAAAGGCATTTGTTTGCAATAATTATACGGGGTGCTCGTCTCTCTGCCAGGTGCACTGGTAAAGAATGCTGCAGCTTGTGAAAGCTCTGCGTTGTATTCAGGAAAAGATGACATTTTTGGAGGGAGTCATAATAGGGAAGCTGGATGACACATTATTAGTAATGATTTATTTTTAGGATTTATATTTTCCTTTGAGTCAGGGTGATTAACTCAGTGGGCCAAATCCTTATCTGGAGTAAATTGGCATAGCTCCGCTGGTTTCAGCAGGTGCCTGCTGAGAATCTGGTCTCTCACCGTGTGTTTGGTTGTTGTGGGTGGTGGTGTATAAAGAGAAGGAGGGGTGGGTGAGTGTTTGTTTTTTGAAGAGCTGTTATCTGTTTCTTTCCTTTCTGTAAGAGTTTTCAGTCTGGAAAACACTGATGGATGCCTTCTTTTCTGTAGCATTTAATAATCAATCTCTTTCTTCTGTCTCTTGCATTCAGCTCATTTTTTCCCCTTTAATATCTGATCCACATCATTTCACATCAGTTTGCCATCTGCCATCTGAGAACCAGTCAAGTTCTGGTATAGTAAACATTTCAAGATCTACATTTCATATAAACCTCTTCGTGTTTGTAGATGTGGTTAAATCTATCTGTGCTATTAAGCTGAGCTTGATTATTCTGTTGGAGAACATTAAGTGCACTCAAATCATTGTAGAAAATGTGTCCTTATACTAGCATTGCTGCTTGTTGTTATACAGCAAATTAGGTTTTGGAGGCTGCTTTGTGACACTTTCATGATTCGAGATTGGTGGGAGGAGAGTTTAAAGCATATTTTAAAGTGGTTTCTTGAAAATTTCTCCAAAGATTTAACTAATAACATCACTTGGAAGGCAGGGAAAGTCAGTGTATATACATTAAATTGTTTCCTGTGGATAATACTGATCAGTGTGAACGTATGTATACATATTACTAACATTTGCATAATGGTATAAATTAAAATTGAGTAGAAACATACACACTGTATACAGATTTAGGCAGAGCCGGTATAGAGAGAAGAACACAAAAAATCAAGCATAGAAGACTACATGGCATTTAGTCTTTTGACTGAACTGGATAAAAAGTGAGAAGCTAAAAAGGTTCTGGTTTCTCATGTTTTGCTTTTTTCAAGTAGACCTGCCTGAGGGGCAAGAAGCGGATTTCCCCTAGGTCTCTGGGTCTGTGCTCAAAGTCTCCAAGAAGTTACTTAAGCCAGATGCTCTGCGGGCTTACTTTGATTTTGAGCTGGTGTTTTTCTGCTGGAAAAGCTTGGGACACAGAAGTGCAAAGCCAGAGTAATACAGTGGGATGATTTCAGTGCCAATGAAGGTCTCCCCCACCAAACTGAAAGAATATGCCTTTTCTTGTAGATCCTAGCCCTCTGCTAAGGCAGGCAGCACTCGGGGGAATGATGAGCTCAGCGGTCTCAGATGGATCTCAAATCAGGCTGAATGGTCCTCTGGAGGTGCCTGTCCCTTGCTTTAAGCCAAAATAGATGAATAGCTTGGGTTGTGTGCCGACCCGCTACACCACAAGGAGCCTGTTGAATCGGATCACACCCCAGACTGTGAATTATTCTTCAAGAGCACGTCACTTAAGCTGTCGGGTTGTGCTTTAAATTGGGTTAGTGGCTTAATTTACTCCAGACACAGCCAGAGTTATTAGGAGAGAAATAAATAAACCGAGAAGGTTATTTGGACTGCTAAAAGGTATTTTGGGTGGTCTCGAAAGGATATTAATATCATTAAAGCTGCACTGTTTCTGCTCCCACCTCCCTGCATATGGATGCAGCTAGACCAGCAACCAAAAAAAAAAGAATTGTGAGTTAATGGTATGGCTTTTAGACCAGACTGGCTATGTCCACTCTAAGAGGACCTTTTCCTTTCACTTCAGTAGAAAATCGTGCCCCTATTTGGCAGTTTAATTAATGTAAAATTTCGAGGTAGACAAAGCCTTGCTGCAGCTATACAAATGTTAATTAACTAAATGGTGTGACTCCTGTGCTGCAGCATCACAGCTTTAATGGTGATGATTCTCGTATCCTTGGCTTGGATGGGACTGCAATGTAGTGGATGAATGGCATCCAATCTCTTGGAGTAAATGAGTGGGTCAAAATATCTGTGAGTTTTATCTGGTGACCTCTTTAGACGATGCTGTGCTCTGGCATAGTTCAGGGCTTCAGTGCAGCATTGGTCGTCTTGCGTTTGGCTCCCTCCTGCTCTCTAAAATGGCCAGCATGCACAATTTCCTCCTAAGCAGAGCTCCCTGCAAGACCGGTGTGAAGACAGACGTGCCAGCGGTCACCTCCACGCCTGACGCAGTGCCCGTATCAAAGCAGGCAGAAGCCCTGTCATTGACTGCCGGGATGGCAGATCAAGCTGTTGCCTGCGGGGAAGGTTGCTCCTCTCAGATGCTATCAGGGCGAGGCTGCAGAACGAAGGGGCGGTGACTCTGAACCAGCCGCTGTGTTGCTGAGGGGTGTCGGGGTGCCCCCATGCCCCGTGGGGAGCCCGGGGTGGCTGAGCATGGGCTCCCTGCCCTGCTGTTGTGGCTAAGGCAACTCCTAGCCTGCGCCCAATGGCTTCAGGTCTCAGACCCCATAAATTCACGTCCCTCTGCGACAGGCTGTGATTTCTGGTGGCCTGGGGCAGGCTGGAGAGCATCCCTTTGGGTGCCCTCTGCAAGGGGAGGACGTTCAGAGTCGCTGTTGGCTGTCTTTTCTGCTAGGATGGTTTTTCCACGCAGAATTTTTTCCCCACTGGCTTTGCTGTAAAAGGCTCAAACGTTTTCCAGACTTTCAGAGAGACTTCTCATGGACTTCTCCCTCCGGAGGTGGGGTGTGCAGTCTGTGGGTTTATGTCTCCTCTGTATGTTGGTGTTTAATTAGTGTGCAAGGTGCTTTTTAGTTTGTGTCTGGGAGTAGTAAACTAATCTGACCAGAAATTAATCTAGGAGTCCTATGTATCATTTCTGAACAATTAAAACCAATTCTGCTTCCCTCTAATTTCTGGGGTGTTTGTATGTGTGTGCAAGTAAGAAAAAAATAGTGAAAACAGTCAGTAAACAATGAGCAGAGCGACCAAAATGCTTATCAAAAAGAGAGAGAGGGCGAGGAGCTACATTCAGCTCTTTTTATTTTGGCCTTTGATAGATTTCACGTTCCTTAATTAATTGTCTAGCTATTTGCCCAGATTATGGAGGTTATCCCATTTCAGATACTCAATTTCGTATATGGATAATTTGGTCTTTGAATTGGATGTATTTGAACGTAGCACCATGTAGAGTGCAGCAATAGATCTATTTTTTTGCTTCTTATTGTTATCTTTTTTATTCATCGGCTAATCTGCGTTTTCAAAAATGTTCACTGTTCTCTGAGTATTTGCTGAAGGGTTTGCTAGGTCAGTGTGTGATCTTTTCCACAGGTCACTTGGTGTACGTTACTCATCGTCTGTGCTGTGTGATCAGTCAGCTGAGTCCGGGTGTATCATCATCTTGGCTTGAACTGGATAAGCGAGGCTTTAAAAAACATAATAAATAGGCAATAAGGACATTCTTGCATGAATTTTCAGATGAGCCGTTGTTTTTAGTACAACCTAGGAAACTTTGGTAATTTGCTTGTATGAATTGAAAAGGCCAATGTATAAAAGCATATAATAATGGGATTTCAGAAGTGACAGTGAGGAGAATTTACGTCCTGTATTTGTGAATCACTTCGGCATTTTTCATTAGCTTTAGTCAACAGTTTATGAACTTTGAAAGTAACTTCTGAATGACATCCTTTGTGTTTATCATAATTCTAATGTGTTTTGATTACACACTGCATTTAACCCCTGCTTAAATGAAGCTTATTAAACGTGCTGAGAAAAGGTCTGTAACATCTCCCAGACCAAATGCCGTATCCTTGGCTAATTATAACTAATTAATTAAAATGGTGTGACCTGTTTCCACTGGGATGTAATCTAGTATGCAACTCTTGGCTTCTTTTAGCCTTATAAAGCCAGTGTATACTGAGCTGTTTTGAATTTAGAGGACATACAGATTTTTTTTTGTATTGACCTTACTTGAAATGTACCGCAGCATACTTACTCACTAAATTATGAAGATGCTAAAAAACCCAAAATAAATAGGAAAAACTTTCCTGTTACATTTTTCTCTATTATGAGAACAGTTATTTTCCTCCTTGCAACTTTAAATGCCCTTTGTGTACAAAGGTATGCTCAGAGTCTTCTGCTGTGATAGTGGTTGCGTATTTCTGCAGCAGCAGGGGATGGAGCAGAACTGCCAGATAAGCAGAACCAAAGAGACTGCTCAGAATGCTAGCACTGCCCTTAACATCCTGGTCAGTGGTTAAATGGACGCTTATTCCTGTGGAAGAGGAGGAGGTTCAGGGTCTTCTTCAGGTTAGGAGGTCATGGGCCTCTTGTGAAAGATGGTGCTGGGGCATTTTTCTTCCTATGAGTGCCAGGCTGTTCTCTAAGTATAGCTGATGTGAGCCATTGCTTTTTTCTTCTAAAGCCTCTTCTCTGTTTCTTGCAGACACACCAGCTGGATCACTCTGCTCACTACCTGCGGCTTAAATTCCTGATTGAAAACCAGATTCAATTTTACGTACCAAAGCCAGAAGAGGATATCTATGAACTGGTAATGCTACCTACTGAGCAAAATTAAATGACACTTGGTAGGACACTATTAATTAGTCTTTATCTGACCTACGTAATATGCAGAGTTATGCTTTTTAACTTGCAATTATAGTGCTTTGCAGACCATTGCAAATTGGCCTACAGTAAAGTAATCTCTGCAAACATTTCATCCTGAGGAGAGAGTTGGTGTTTAGCTTATGTTTGTGCATGCGTGTACCTGTGTGGAAGAGAGAGAGGAGGAACAGCCCCAGGTAATGTGTGAAAGTCAGTGTAATATACATTTAAGCTTAACTTCTCTCAAGGTTGCCTTTTCTTGTTGTTTGTATTGTCCTGGGTAGTTTTAAAGACATTGTTTTGAGGCCTAAGTATTTCTTGTTCGGATCACTTTACCTGATTTTTAAAGAGAGGAGAAATACACAAGTAGTTGTGTTTTTTTGGTTTGTTGGTTAGTTGGTTTTGGGTTTTTTTCCTAAATGAGAAGGTAAACATTGAGGTTAAAAAGCTTGGGAGTTACGTGTGAGAATATACTTTCCTAATTGCTTCAGTTGGATGTTTTCATATCATTCATCTCAAAAGCAGACTTCAAAGGAATTTTGAAATGAGAGCTTAAAAAAAAGACCAAACAGAATTAGTGTTGTGCTTTAAATCTATGATTTTACACATGCATGCTGTAAAGCTTTTTAAAGTCCTTTTCATTAGTGGCTGTTTTATTTATAAAAAGTAAAACTTTACCAGTTATGGATGCTTTTGTTCATTCGGAAAAGAAGTTCTGGGATTTGCTATTAACACTGTCAACAACAAAAAAGAGTGAGAAAGTGCTAGTGGAGTACTAAGACTGGGAAGTGAAATATAGTTGGGAAAAATTAAGACTCAGAGGAGACAGACTTTAGCTTTCATTGCCTGGCAGGACTTTGGTGACTTGTCTTAAGTTGAAAGGATGTAGGATTGATGTCAGTCGATCAGTTATTGTTTATTCTGAAAAATGAAATTACACCAAAACTCTACAGTCAGTGGAACTATGTACATGCTGAAAGATTAGAATATTAGGTAGGTGCTGCAGGGTTATATCTAACGTAGTAACATTAAAACAACACACATTTGTGCGTTTGCTTATGTGTGCTTGTTTCGTGAGACAATGGAGTTACTTTACTGATGTGTTTAATTAAAAGATTCTGGTGCAGTATGATAGAACTAGTGACTCTATTTTTGTAGTCCCCTGAATAGCTGTTGATAATGTTGTCTAATGTTGATGTCAACTTGCTAGAGGTATCTTCCATCTACTAAAATGTATTTGCAGACATGCACGGCTGCAGAAAGGGTAAACATAATTTCCTAGGATGATATTCCTTTTTCTTGCAGGATACATCAGATGTATTTAAATAAGAGATGGAGTTTAAATATCCATATTCCATTCCTCTCCAAAACATTAATGGTGACACTTTGTGCTCTGGCAGTCTTTCAAAAATTCAGCAGCTCAGTTTATTGTGTGTTGAAAGTGTTACTAAGGGCTCAGGGGAGAGTATTCAGTATTAGGTGCTGTACCAAGCAGTTAGACTTTTATGTAAACTAAGTGTTGGAGTGTTTCGGATGAAGCTTGACATGCCAGACTTTTTGCTTTGGGTAAGATGGCACTTGTAGGTGGAAGCAGGAGACCAGGGGCCTCCTGGAAAATCTTGCAGGTTGGACGAGGCTGGGGTGAAGGCACTGGGGCTGCTGGAGAAGGTGCTGGGACAAGACCAAAAGTGGTAGAGGAAAAAAGGGCAAGGAAGGGAAAATCTTGAGAAAATAATAACAACGACAACAACAATATCCCAAAGCTGCTATGAGAAACACTGTGAGGGACTGGAGTGGCTCAAAGGGGCAACGCTACTGCTGTCAGGAAGCAGTCCTGTCCCCGGGCACTCCCTGGTGCCCAGCAAACTCCCCAGGACTCTCCTGGTACTGGTATCAAACCTCTCTGTGCAGAGCCCCAGGCCCTGCGCCGGGTCCGGAGAGGGAGCTTCCCCATGAGCCTGCGGTGCCCGGGATGCCGGCAGCTTCATGACACAAGCTGCTGTCGCCCAGATGTGCTGCCCGCCTTTGGTGTTGGGGCAGCGGGTCCCCGGGGCACAGAAATGTAAGCGGCACCCCAGGGCTGCTGTCGGACGGGCTCTCTGGTTTGGGCAGCTCAGCCGCGGTCTGTGCGTCCCAGTTGTTTGCCTCCCGTTCAACGGAGGTTCTCGCTTGGAAGGGCGCTGTGGGATGCAGGCAGCGCGTTGGCTCCCGGACCCCTGCGGGAGCGTGTCAGCCGCCCTCCTTGGTTCTGCTCCTGCATGCCCAGTTGAGATGATTGCGGGGATCAGACTCAAGTTTTGTTCTGAAAATATGGTGGTTTTCGCTCCTTTTTTTCATTCTCTTTTTAAAACTCTTGATGAGATTTTTGTAAATGTCATTTGACTCTCTTTCAGGTTCTGAGTAATATGTTCCTATATTTGAAAACTGCATTTTAAAAATACTGCTAGCATGTCATCGTTATTTACTTTTACATTTTATTTCACTATATACAGTCATTTAAATGGATATATAACTGTTCTGTAATACCTAATATTTGCAATTAAACAGAGGTGTAGGCGCTGATATAAGCAGGAGATAAAAATAGATTTCTATTAAAGAAACCCTTTACTAAGAGTTATTCTTCTTTTCTAAAGAAATGGTTTAAATACTTCAGTCCAAACACTGATGCCACTTCATTTCAAAATGTTGATTATTGTGAATTGCTTTTTTACACACTCGTACCAGCATATAAACAAAATTAGTATTTACCTGTGGGCTCTTATTCACCTGTGGCTATGATTTTTTCCAAAGACAAAAGGATGGTTTGTTACTTCAGCGCTAGTCTGTGCTGTGGAAAATCCAGCGTCAAACCTGTGCTGAGCCAGAGGTCTGCAGAGTGTCAGGGCTGTCTGACAAGGAGTTAGTCAGGGCTGACTCCCAAAGATGTCAGCTCGGAGCCTCTAGATACCTGGTCTGGGTGACTTTGTCTGGAAAAGCGGGATTTCCCTGCCTCAGGTGGGGTGACAGGCCCTTTGTTCAGAGCTCAGGGCAGAACCTGGCTGCACTAGTGAGCCAGGCAAGGCAAGAGAACGCAAGCAATTTGAAAGCACAAAATGTGTGAGCTGTGGTGGAGGGGTGTAGCCCTGCTGAGGTGTTGCTTGGCTCCTGAAAGGCGGAGTGAATTACACCTGCCCGCGTAGGCTTCTGGGTTGTTACCTCGGTGTGAATTTGTGCTGGTCTCCCAGGAAGGATGTTAATGACCATTTCAAAGACCTGGGGGCTCTTCTCGGTACAAACAAGCATAAATGTGTTAAAGATGAAATTTCATGTTAAGAAAGAGCTGCGTGTCAGATCTGATGGTCTTCTAACAGTTAAGAAACACATTTAAGAAACAAAATCCCTACTTGTGATTTTAATGCTGTTGAATAATTGAATTCCTGCAGTGTCTTAATCAAAATAATATAAAAATGTTAAATGATGACTATCCATAAAATACAAAAACAGGAACAGAAGCTCTGTTTCTTGTGCACTCAAAGTGGTATTGACCGAGTGATATAGATGTATCCTTGCTTTTATGTTGGCAGCAGTAAAACACTGCTGCCTCCTCTTTAACTGTGTTCTAACAGTAAAGAGTAGTGACACTACTAATACATCTCACACATGTGGAGAAAAACTGATAAATAGTGACCACAGTCCTTTTCTTGCACCTGTAATTTAAAAAAAAAATGTTCAAAATGATTACAGTTGATGTGTCCTCCCCTGGTAACGTATTTTTATGTTGTTTTTTTTTTTATTCAGCTGTACAAAGAAATAGAAATCTGTCAGAAAATTACACAACACATTCAAATAGAGAAGTCTGATGCATCCTCTGATATTTATGGTGAGTTTCTCTCCTTGATTTGTTTTTACTTTTCTACCAAGTCAGTTCTAGTATGCGCAGGTTCTTGCTTGCTATTCAGCAACATATCTGACAGGCCTGTTGAGCACGATAAGAAAAGCACATCTGATTCCTGTGCCGTCCCCCAGAAAGCTCGCTCCCCTGCCCTGAAGCAGGACGGTTTTATCTGTAGTGCACCAAACACTGTGTTTCGTGGTGCTCGAGCTATAGGATGTGCAGCTCGTTGATGAGACCTACGGTGGCAGAAAGGACAAATGTTCTCTTGTTCTTGTAGTTTCTCAGAACACCACCTACAGAGGTTGTGCAACTGAGCGCCGGCGGAAAACAGCATCCTGTGCCAGTTGTCACATCTCACGTGAACGCCTGCATCGGGGCGGTCAGGGCAGCCCTGCCAAGGGACTCGGGAGCGGGCTGCCACTGAGGCTTGCTGCTGCTAGCAGGCTCTCCCACTCCTCACCCCTTCGCCTGAGCGGGATGGCCGGGAGCATCGCTGTGGGTGGGAAGCGTCTCTGGGCCTACGGCCAGGCAGCTGTCCAGGAAGGGTTGCTCGGCCCCTTTCCCCGCCTGCCCTGGGCACGCAAGGTGGGTCCCTGTCTCGCCCCAACCTTCCTGAGGCTGGTGGAGCCTGGCCCTCGGGGATGCCCCGTGGACTCCTGGAGCCAGAATCTGACACTTCATACAGATCCGTGTATAAAACACAAGACAGAGGGAGTCCTCCCTGTGTAATTTCAGCAAAATCTCTGATCTTTACCTGGGAATGGTTGTATTTCTTAGCTTTCAAGTGTTTCAAATTACAGGACTCCAGCCTGGTGAGTTTGCCCTTTGGTCTGGCAATTACAAGTTCTATAGAGTATTTTAAAGTTATTTGTGCAACCTACCCTGCGGGAAGCCAATCTGCATCTTTTTACTGTTTATCTAAATATTCTGTTTTAATGACTAGAATAATTCTGAATCCCCAAACTGCTTAATATACAGCTGCAGGCCATCTGAATATTGAGCTCTGCTACAAAGCAGTGCTACTGACGGCAGTTTGAATATTGAAGGCCTGAGAGAGAAATATTAACTAGCACAGCCATGGCCCTACGTTCGATAATAGTGCTGTGCCTGCAAGCACTGCAAGAACTAGGGGTATCGTGGCATTTTCTGTTGATTTCTTTTTCTTCTTTTTTTTAAAATGATGTGTGGGAAAGACCGTGAAATGCACTGTCATGTCCTGTGAAATGAGATCAGCTGTGTGAGACGTAGGGCGTATCTGTTCAGTGGCTCCGACCCTGCCGGGAGTGAACGCTAAATGCACCCCAAAAAAGCTGACTTTGCTCTCGTTGAAAGAAAACAGCAAAACTTACTTGGACTCTAAATGGCAGCAGAACTTCTGTAGTGTGTGTGCCTCATAGAAACAGTACTATGTGTTCATACGGTGGCAAGTGTGTGATGAAATACGTGTGTGCGGGGGAGCAGAAGTGGAGTGTTGATCCTATCTTGGTGCTGGCGGAGGCTAGGGTTCCTCCAGAGATCCTTTCCCATCCTGTATGTTAGGTACATTTGAGTTTTTAGTTCTTTTAGCCTCTTTAGAGGATTAGCTTTGCCAATACATATTTTCACAATCCAGAGAGAAAGCTACAGCACATTCACAAGCTATGGCAACACCAAGATGAGAGCTTTAAAATTTTGGCATAGAATCTTTTTAGCAGGGTTGCTTAAGGGGTTCTTGCTACTGGATTTGTTTTGAAAAAAGCTAAATCAAAAACGTGACCGCACAGTCTCTAAGCATCTAGGCACCTGCCTAAGCCTATGTGTGAGCGGGGCTGCCTTTGAGGTTGGTTCTCTGTCAGGTGGGCAGCTCTGAGGCTCAGCCCCGTACAGGCACTGCAGCAAGTGCTGGGAAACGGGGTCGGGAGCCAGTGCTGAAACTGAATGTCTTGAGAGCTAAGGGACTGGTTATTCTGATCATCACTTGTTTTTTATGTGCAGCTTTGTTCAGGCCTCATGCTTCTTGCCCATTTTAAAAACATCTGTCTGAACTTGCTGTGCCTTGGTTCCTCCAGAAGAACTGGAAAAGTCTTACGAGATTATGAAAATCGTTAGTGACATTACCTGTTGCTGTTGCTGTTATTCCAGCTATAGCAATAATAATACTTGTAAATCATTTGTAAAGAATTTTCAAGATACTTCACAAGCAGCCATTCGTTAATCCCGACAATGTAGGCTTAGTGCAGTTATCTCCATTTAACAGACGTGATATCAAAGGTAGGGAGGTGGAACGCTCTCACTAAGGGTGCAGTTAGACAGGCCAGTTCAGCTCACTGGCCTGGCAGAAAGGTTAGACAGTAAAAGAAGTGAATGGCTGTCTGCTGGCCTTGCAAGCTGTTTTGGGTCAGCGAAGAGATCCTGGTGCTGGGGTTAGCAGGCCTTTGGGCAGCTTCGCCGTTGTGCCTGAGCACACCATGAGTTCAAGTGACAGAAAGGGGACAGAGCGAAGCATTTCAGGGAAATCTCCCCCAGGAACATTTCGTAGTGTTTCTACTCCCACCAACACACCTGTGGTAAGAGGCACTCCCGGGGCATTTGGCCAGCGTGTCGGACCTTGCCAGCGTTAGATCTGTCAACGTGATGCTGTTGCTGATGCCTGGGCACATATGTCCTTGCCTCTTTCACTGGTACCAGGCTGCTTGCAAAGGTTGTGTGGGCAGGAATCAGGGCGCACCAGCAGCAAGAACCCATTGCTTCCAGCTCCCGTGTGTACCGGGAACATACTGGTATTTTTGTTAGCAGCTGTCTCTCTCAGGGGGTCGAGGTAATTTTCTGGAGGCGGATTTGTTCAGGTGTTGTGCTGGGTCGATGAGGCCGTGTGCAGACTTTTGTTCTCCTGTCATCAAAACTTTGCAGTGAAGAAGAGGTGCTGTCTGGGTCACCACCCATCTCTTCACACCTGTGTTTCAGAGTCCATGCACAGTTTGATAATAATCTTTTTGGCAGTGATGCCGGCTTATGCAATCGCTGTCGCTTCCACCCACTCCTGCCCTTCCTCTCCTGCAGTGCTAGTACACGTGTTTGTGAGAGGCACCTGCAGAATTCAGCCAGATGGAAACTGTACGTTCGTACTATACATGCGTATACACAAACTTACATATGCACAGACACTTGGCTGAGGTATTTCTCATCTGGATGAGTTCCCTGCTCTGCTTTGCTGCGCGGCAGTGAAAGCACTGGCACCAGCACTGCAGTGGGACAGCTATGCTGCTTCAAATTGTTTACGAGATCCAGCCACTGTCGCAACTGCAGAAATAAAAGAGTTTGTCCATGCCTGGGGTATGGTCACATACCCTGTCTGCAGAGGGGTTAAGTGTATCTGTGAGAGGACCATTGCAAAGCTGTTGCAGTTGTCCATCTCTCATCTCTTAAAGCTGATGACAATACATGTAATTGCTCCTCACACCGGTTCTGCCAGTAATGACTGCTCAAGATTTATGGTTGGGTGTTTTTTTTTTGGCTGAAAGATGAATTAAAAAGCAACTACACATGCACTTAGCCCTGATAGAATGGAGGAGGCAGAGGTCTTCTCATGGAGGAGAATGGGAGCTTGGGACTGCTTGGGCATGCTAATCTCTTCGCAGTTAGCCACAGCAAGAACTGGAGATGCAACTCAGCCTTGTTTTAACTGTATGGTAGCTGTTTGGTTGCATTTCAGTTGCAAGAGGGTGATGGTATTACCAACTGATAATTTGTGCTGACTCAAACTGCAGTCTTGGGCATGCTCCACTGGGCTTCTGGTTAAGGGTTTTCCAGGTAGGCTTTGTGGTGATGACAACCAATAACTTCTGTATTTTACAGCTGCTCTTTTGTTTAGTCGAGAGTTTTTCTCTCTGCCAAAGTTGGTGTGTTGAGTGAGCTTCACAAATTTCATTTTGTTCAAGCTGAGGAGCTCACATATAGATTCCAAGTAGCTCAGTAAGTCATGAAGGGCCATATGCTCCTCGCTTCTAGGCTGCCACGTTCTTCCCCCTCCTTTCTTTTTTTTTTTTAAATGTTGGGTGAAAAAACAACTTCCCATCCATAAGCATCAACTTGAAGGGAGTCCTAAAGTCAGAATAGGCTCCCAGCACATCTGCTTCCTCTTGGCTGGTGGCTGATTCCATTTCAAGCAAGCGTCTCCCTCCAGAGGTTTACAAGTGTTTTTCTAGTCAGAAGAGGAGAGAGCAAATGGTTGCCCACACCCATTTAGGGAGTAATGAAGTTTCAGAAAGGCAAATGTTCTGCTTTAGATAACTCTCAACAGTAAATAAACAAACCGTATTTAACTAACCACATTGTATTTCCTTTACACATTGTTATCTTACACAGTGTCAAACACAAATGGCAGGAAAATGACCAAAACCAAACATCATGGTACCATTTGCGCTGTTTAAACTAAGGCTGTGTCAGTACTTCCATTATAAGGCTGTTCTGCGGGTCTCTAACGTAGCCATGAAATGTGCACTGAGCTGAGACTTGGCAAGTAACAGGTCATGCCAGGAGCAGCTGAGAAAAGAAAGGGGAAAAGGGAAAGAGGCATTTTTACACACTTGTCCAGTCCAGGAATTTCTAAAAGTAACAGCTGGCATTCTGCTTTAGCAGGAGCTGTAATGCCTTGTCTGCGCTCAGGGTGGCATGTCAGCCGTAGCGCTCCGTTCCCTCGCTGTTGTCGGTTTGGGTCACAAACCATAGCTCTGTGCAGCAAAACTTCGTGAGGTGACCTTTTGTAGCAAGAGAATTGGAAGTCTGTTCCAATGTTTTGCAGCTGTGGTATCCTCAAATAAAGCTGTAGATGTTTTACATATTAACTCAGAAATTTAGTTCAGGTTTTTGTTAAAGCCACTTTCACGTTTTAACTTCCCCTTTGCATTTGTAAAGGTTTATGGGAAAGGAGAAGGGAGGAATTCTGACTGCTTGCCACAAGGACAGCACAGCTTTACCTGTACTGCATGCAGTTGTTAGGACACGCTGGAAGTGGTTGGCTTTTTCTAACCATCTCACTGGGTATCTCCCTAGGTTTCTCCCTGTCCTCTGTGGAAGAAGAAGGGATTCGTCGGCTGTATGTGAACGGCGTAAAAGAGACAGGCCTAGCTTTCAAGAAAGGTAAAAGACTTTTTAAAATGTTTTTGTTGTTGTTTATTTAATCCTGGTATAGACCATGAGCTTGTTGGGATGGGAGTTTTATCAACACACCAAACCAGAGTCCCAGTTCAAAAGAGATCATGGTCTTTTGGGAAGAACCTGAGGTACTGAATGCATGGCTGTTCTGCACTTGGGATCAACTGTGCTGTAGAGTCAACCTCTCTTAATTTTGAGTTGCTGTGTATGCAGCAGGGTCAGAATATCCCTTGCTGCTAGGAAGAGCAGGGGCCCTCTCAAGTCAGTCACTGCAAGATAAACTGGTACAGCAGAAGTCATCGTAGTGCTCTCTGTGGCTGGGATTATTGCCTCTAGTTTTACTTCTAGCCTCTAGCCTTTGCAGGAAGCATGACAGCACTTGGACCAGAAACCGGCAGAGATAACCAGGCTGCCAGGCTCGTCCCAGGGCAGAGCAGGGTACAGTTTAACTGCAGCTTACCCAAGCTGAGGTCAACCCGGACACTGCTGTGCCCTTGCTGCTTTTCCCATTCATCTCCCTTTCCAATGTGCTGTCACTGCTGCTCGTGCATTCATGGGACGGGCTGGTTGGGGAGGAGGGCAGCTGAAACCTAAACAGATTTTAAAGAATAATGAGGAGAGCATGAAGAATGAGAAGACTCTCATCTCTTCATAACCCATCAGTGTATGCAGAGTCTTCAAGAACACCTTCAGAGTTTTCTTGGTGAGTGTTTACACGGTCTTCCAGAGCTTATTCAATAGTTAGCTGTTGTCGGAAGCAATGGGGGCTGGTCTCCCCCAGGCTGCTCCAGCCCTTTGCCTTGTGCTGACTCTGGCACTCTGCTGAGACGATTCAGCTCACCATCGTGACAGAAAACTGCTGTGGCAGAAGTGCGTGGCTGGTTTTCTGACCCGCTAGGAAATGGAGTTGGCTTGTATTGCAGCGAAGCGAGTAGCAGAGGTGGCACAGTGGAGGGACAGGGCTGTGCAGACAGAAACTGGGAAGGAAGAAGCAGTGGGCAGGGGAGGGGGAGCAGTTTTGGCTGCAGGGTGCCTGGAGTTTCACTCAGCTGTAACCTCTAACCCAAACTTAAGAAAACCCTGTAGGTAGTTCTGGGGGCTGCTGCTTATGTCTATTGAGGTTGAAAAGACCATCTTTCTCTCCTCACCCGACCTCAGCCCCGTACGATTCCCTGGCTGACAGGATGGGGATTCTACCAGAAGCCCTGAGTGAGGGCTGGGGGGCGGCTCTCTGCCAGTCTGCCACAGGGAAATAAAACCCTGTGGGTTTCCTGTGGGTACCAAAGAGAATGTGGGGACGGGGACGGGGAGGGAGGAGGGTTCACCAGGGCTTTCTCTTATTTTGCTTTTAGAAAATGTTTGAGCGGCAATTTAAATTGATGCATGAACACAGACTGCCTCCTGTGGGGCTGAAATGCTAAAACACACTTTCAGTGATAAATTGCTCTTCATAATTGATATAAAAAGCCACTTCTGTAGGAACAGTATTTGGAAGGATATTACGACAAGATACCCATAGTTAGCAGAAAGCTGGGGGGAAAACTTGCTCTTCTTCGCATTGTTTACATTCATGTTTTCATTTGGCTGCACTTACTGTAGCAAGTCTAACCAGAAGAGATACAATATTTAATTTTCAATCTTTTCTCCAATTAGAAAGCTTAAATTTTATTTTCTCCTAGTAATTTTATGATTTATCTTTTTTTTTCTGTTGGTCTGCATTAGCTAGACCATTGTTGGAATTTGAGGTGCTTTATCATACTGAGATTGACATGATGCTTTATCCCAAATGATTCAAAACAAGGATTACAAAGAGTAAATGAAGCCCCAGATACGATGTTTGTGGTTGCAGGCATATTAGTGTGCTACTATTATGACATGGCATCACTGAGTAGAATAAATGAAATAATGCAAAATGCTTGACTTGCTTTGTTTTGTCCTTGTTTCAAATATGATTTTATGGTCCATTTACTTTGTAGCTGTTCTATCTAGTTCATTTTATTCTCTCCGAAACTGCATGCCACGCTGCAGATTCTGGGCACAATTACGTACGTTTAAAAAGATCTCAATTTTCCTAAAGAAGACTGAGGCTCTTTAGCCTCCTCCCTTGCACGTTTCTTTCTTGAAAGCGGGTGGGTAATCTGTTTTCTGGAAGATGCAGCTGAGCTCTGCACACAGCTCAGGCTCATCGAGTCAGGCGTTTCATCTGGGCTTAAGGGTGGTGAGACTTTTCCTCTGCATGATTGTCCAGACAGAGGACTGCACAGCATGAGGGCAGGTCACCCCCATGGAGGGAGCAGCTCTTTTGACCCTGTAAATTCCAGCTTTCGTCCCTGTGAATGCCAGGACGGTGGCTCAGATGCCATGGTGGCCCTCCTTGTGGCTTGGTGGCCGCTGCAGAGCGTGCTTTTCCAGCGGCTGTGCCCAGCGGGCTGCCGGAGGGATGCTTGCAGAGGACTGCTGGTGTCACCCTCAAGCAGAGAAAAAGCCCCCGACAACCGGGGCTGCTGGCACCGGTGTGCCCTGGCCCTGAAGGTTATTTGTGACTGAATCCTGGTCCAGCTTGCTGTTGTCAGTCGGTGAGCAGGCCCGGCTGGCTGCGGGCCCCCCTTCAGTCAGGCTTCCTGCGGCTCCTCGGAGGGCTGCACGTTGTCTGTCGGCATCGCTGCGTTGCCCGTGAAGTGAGCAGGAGTCAGCTGTCTCCTCTGTAGATCCCCTTTTCCCTTGTGTGCTGGTGCTATAAATAGCTTCTGAAATCAGATTTAAAAAAAAACATGACTAATTTACCAAGTGCTAAAATTTGCCTTTTGAAGATCTGTCTGCTAGGACGTGATGGAGACAGGGCCAGAGAGGAGGCGATCTGAAGCCCTACACTGTATGCCCTGGCTGGGTGGGAAACATTTTCTCTCCTCCTAGGTGTTTGGGTAGGTGACCACTTCCAATAAAAGCCTTCACTTCTGTGGAAAATTAAAAGCAAGAATCAAGCGAGCCCAGCTACTCCATCCTTCCCCTGTCCTGTGTGCAGTGCCTCAGCAGTCTGACTCTCTCCGTCAGTGTACATTTTATTTCTGAGCAGTATGTTGTGTAGGGTGACTTGCTGTACAGCAGCTGTTCCCTTGCGGAGTGAGGTGAAGGAAAAGGGGATGTCTTGCTGCTGGTACATTGGGAGGGACATCCTGGGCACCGCGCACACTCTTAGGGATGGTACTGGAGTACCAGCCTGACAACAGGTCTCGCAAAAGTCCATCAAATTTCATTATCATTTGCAGTCATAAATGTTTATGTCTAGACATAACACTGTCTGGCACTTCATAAACACCCAGCTGAGCTCCTTGATGCCTGTGGGTAACAGAAACGTTACTGTGCAAGCCTTACCTGTTCCTTTCTGTGTTGCAGGCCTGAAAGCTGGTGATGAAATTGTGGAGATTAACAAGAAAGCTGCTGAGGATCTGGACTCAGCTTTGCTGAAAGATGCCCTTGTTCAGTCTTCACTGTGTCTTACCGTGCGCACCTATCCTGAGATAGAGGAAGGGCAGAAACTGATGCAGCCACCACCACGTCGCTTGGAAAACCCATCGGACTTGAGTGACAGCGCACTGGCATTAGCTGGGAGCAACCAAGGTATTGGGTTCAGCGTAGAAACTACCAGGAGGAGGATTCGCACTTGCAGTGTGCTGGTGTAATCCCATTGATCCCTGCGTGTAACTGCCATGGTTCGAGTGAGAGGAGTTGCAGTCTGAATGCGCTGGGCAGATAACACGTGGGAGCTCTGGAAGCTGTAAGGTACAATCTGCAGTAGCAATGAAGGATGACTGTGTACACGGTTAGGCTGTGCAATGTGTGTCATCGCCAAATGCATGTCACATCGTGTAACTGCGCCTACAGTGAGTCGCACAACTAAATGCTCACTCCTGGGCTGCTCAGGAGGTGGCTTTACCTCTGGGTTTGCCCACAGGATATACGTATTGCAAGGAAGGAGGAGAGGTTAGGCATTCGCCCTCTCTGGGACTAGCCAGGAGCACAGAAGTCCTGTGCGTTTGATGAGACACATAAGTAGCTCACAAGGACAGTTCAAAACGCCTAAAGGTGGGGATTGACATTACAGCCAAATGTCTCTAACTGGTCCCACAGCACACTGCGGTGGGAAGGGGCATTCCTGCCCACCATGCTGCCCTATTCAGAGAACTGAGCTGGCAGAGAATTAATCCCTAGCAAATGTGAATTGTTTGCCACTAGCTTAGCTTCCTGAACTGGCTGAGGACAAGCACCCGTGCTGGGATAAGGGCTGCAGAAGAGCAGGATCACCTCCTTGGCGGTTGCTAGCCGTTACGTCTGCAAGGTGACAGTGCTGGGAATTGCACTGCCAGAGCAGAGGGACAGCAGGAAAGCTCCTGCACTGTGTCTCCTCTTACTTGCCTGCTTAGACAAGTCTCACTTGGAGGCTTCTAAATGTCCCCCATACTCAAAAACAGAAGAGGATACTGGATGTACCTGCTCGCTTTAGTTTTTTTGGAATAACTTAAAATACAGGAAAAATGAGTGGAATGGCCCAAAAGAAGTAGTTTCTAGATAATCAAAATTGTTCTGTGCTGAGGTAAATTTTGACTTCCAGTCAAAAGTAAATGGTGTCTGAACATGTCAAAATACTTTGTTTTCTCCCTAAACTAAAGGTTTCAGAAATGTCAGAATAACTGTTTTGATAACTATGGAATGGTTTTGGTTTGGGCATTTGGAATAAAAAGCTGAGGCAGGAGGGGGGGACTGTTAATACACTTCACTGGGGTTAAAGTCAGCCTTCTCCCAGGACATGTCTGTCTGATTGCTGCAATCACTCAGCCTAAGGGTTTCTGGGATGAGTCTGGGTGCAAACTGGAGCTAAGCCAGGAGCAGTGTGAGCGCATTAGCATGGTGCTGAGCTGGAGCAAATGAGCCTCAGTGGAAGAGAGTTTGCTTGGGCTCAGGACCAAGCTGACTCAACTCATCTCTGCCCGCAAAGGGTCAGGGAGGTACAGCCTGCCTTTCGACATTTCTGGATGCCGCTCGGGTTTTGCTTAAAATATCTACTGAAAGTGATGTAGCAAAAACGTCATTGTTCTGGTGGTGGGAGCAGGTAGTGGGGAAAGGGAAACCTGGACCCCTCGTCTGACTTTGGGGAGTGTGATATTCATAGCAAGTGGAATAAAGCGAACAAGAAAGCTTAAAAACCGCTTATTGCAAGTACCTCTGAGGGGACTGATAAAAGCAACCTCGTGTAAGATGTGGGATAAACCCCCAAAGGCAGTTAAAATTAAACGTTTTCAGAAGGATATTTTCCCCTTTTAATTTTCATTGAACTTTTCCCAGTTAGGCTTTTGTACTGAAAAATTGAGCTCATCTCGTACATTTTTATAGCTGGCCACCAGATGCCCCCATTTCCTACTTAACACCAGCTCTTCACAGGCCCCATCCTTTTCTCCTTTTTTGCTGAAACCCCCAGTGCCGAGTCCTCGTACCCCAGCTTTTCACTGAATTGAGTGTCTGTCCGGGGTGCAAAGAATTGGGAACTGAGACTTTTGTGTTGGTGCAACGTAGTGATTTCTAAGGCAGAGCAGTCACATTTCCTGACACAGAGTCTCAACAGCTGGTCTTCACAAGGAGTTTCTCTGCTGCTGTCAGTTCTCTGCATCATTATTGTGAGGGGCTTCGAGGGATCCTTTCCCTTGCTGAGGGTGAGATAGTGCATGGTTTGCCGAACGTGTCTGATGAGCCCAGCATTTGCCTTTTAACGTTTTCCAGTAATGACACTGCATGCACCATGTGAAATGAAGACACAGGACGTGGCTGATGGAGATGTCACGGCAAAATCAGACCTCCCGCCTCTGCTGCTTTGTAGACGTGGCTTCCTTTGTGCTGCTCTCAACTCGAGCCGTGTCTGTCCTCCTTTGTAAGCCTCTCCCAAGCTGGGTTTTTGTGGTTATCGCAGTGGTGTGGAACGGCTGCTTGTTTTTCCATGTCCTGCAGTGAGCACGTGAACTGTCTGGTGGGCCGGAGCGCCTCCTTCTTAAATAGCTCCCAGGACCAGCGCTAAGCTTCAAGGCTTCCTTTTCCCTTCAGATTTCTCTCGGTACAGCCACCCTTCGCCTCTGTTGTGCTGTAGTCAGCTCCTTTGCTCTCTCTTGCAGGCAACAGGCAACACAAAAGCTTGAGCTCTCTTGACATTTGCTTTCTGTCAAAACACAGCAAACCTTGAGGTGGGAATTGCCTTCGTTCCTCCTCAAAGGGGAAGGAATACTGCTTTAACCAAAGAAGCAACACAATAGCTTATCAGTAGATGTGCAGGTGTCTGTGGCAGCTTCTGAAAGTGCCTGTAGTTGCCGTATGAAATACGCCTCTGAAGAACAATGTGAAGATGGTGTTTAAAGCTAAACAGTACCGATGCTCTAATTTGGGATGATGCAGCCTGAGGTGGGAGTGAAATCAAGGATCTGCACCCAAGCATGCGATTGGGAGGCAGGTGTTTTGATCTTCCCCATCAATTTCTCTCTAGATGTTTGTAGAACACAATGTTTTACTGAAGCTTTTCTTCTTCTGGCCCTGTGCTTTTTCAGGGATTTGTTACCTGAAATGGGATCCACATGAAATTCTAAAAAGGAGTACGTGCTTTTATTTGGGAGATTGTGGCTGTATCTTAGATTTTTGATCTTGGCTCCACAGCTTCTTGTAGAGAGCAGTGAAGTATGAAATCCCCACTGACCCATTTATTTGTGTCCTTGTTGATTACTGGCAGTCTGGCTAGCTAGGCAAAGCAGCTCAGTGATTTCTGTTATATGCTTTATTTATAGCATGCAGATATTTATTTTGGTCCTGAAGTAGTGTAGCCCCCCTTTCAGCGGGGTGTGTGTGAAACATTGCTGGGCCAGAATGCCAGCAGGTATAAATCACCTGTAGGCACATCCATTCTCGAGAACTTCAGGGTCTGGTTGACTGATCATGCTGATGTTCTGTCAGTGTCTTCTTCACTAGCAAGTCTTCATTGGCTATGAAGGCAGCAAAGGGTACATTGTTTTGCACGAGGCAAATCACGTTGTGTGTTTTTGGCAGAAAGATGCTGTGTTACGTTTTTTTTAAGGAAGCTTTGCTAATGCCTCATTACTCAGTGGGAGGTCTTCCAGGAGAAAAGCGGGCCTGTGTTTCTGGGAGTTGACCTCCCTGAAGCAACTGCCAGTGCTCCTGTTAAATACAACGTCTCTCGCAGCTGTTTTATTCTCTGGAACTACCTTCTGCATACTGAGGTTGGGGACAGAGCTGCAAATCTGCTCTGTGTCAGCGGTTACTTCATTGTGTTTGCTTAACAGGTTATTCTTGAAATGACCTTGGATTTTATCTCTCTAATTGATGCAAAAAATACAATCTTGGGTATGAGATATACTTTCCCCTAGGAATTCACACTGCATCAGGCTTGCAGAGCCACAAGTTTTGTTCCTTTCATCTGTTACCATTTTTCCTGGCTTTCAGTCTTCTCTTTTGCTGTTGCAGTCTGCGTAAATCTGGTTGAGGAGGACTAGCTCTCCTTCTGTGTGGAGGCCCACGGCATGTTTTCCTTGTTGCCTAAAAGGATCACTGAGAGCTGTCTCCCCTCCCCATGAGGAGTGTTTTGTTTCCCCACTTGATCTGCTCCACTCGATCCAGGGAATGAGATGCTGAAAGCTGGAAACACAGCACTGCATCTCCCCAAAATCATAAAGAAGATATTTTGTTATTGGAAGGGGATTTGGGAATGGGAGTAGTATCCATATTTGTGGTCTCCCTGCAATTCACTACCTATTTTTACTCTGGAGTAGAGTTTCTGAGGTCTAAGCTTTGCATGCTCCTGTATTTTGGAGACCTCTAGCTTGAGGGATAATTCTGCAGGGATAACTGTGAGCCATGCAAATCACCGTGCAGAATGTATAAATGATAAAAAAGAAAGTATACCTCTGTTTTGAATGGGTATGTTAATCTTCCAGATAGAAAGCAGCTAGGTATTTTTAAGGAGTCGATTATTTTGTCATTCAGAAAGCAGGAGAACCAGAGGCTGAAGTTAACATACACTCTGAAGACTATGGTATAAAACTGAAACAAACATTCATTGCACTATAAGAATGGCCACTATTTTTCATTCCATCCTCGTCATGTCACAGATCCCCTTAGGCTAAGTAATCTGGATTTCAGAACAAGCTGAGACTAACAGTAACCTTAATTTCTTCAGGGTTATTTTCTTGAGGCAGACAACTAATTTGATACATTTTGTAGCATGTTAAAAAACATTATTATCGTTCAATGCTTGATTTAACAATTCCAGGGGCATTTAACTGCAGCAGCAATCTGAGGGTCTTGCATATAATTAATCAGAGACATGCAGAACTGTTGCTCACAAGATCTATTTTCTAAAAGCTTAAAAGCCAAAGCTCAAGGACGATAATTCTCAGCCAGAATTGCATTCAGAGGTCTCATTCCTGGCTTTTCTAAAGACTGCCTGAGCTGCTGTTGAAATAAGCAGCGTGGCTGTTAGCACATTAGTTTTTGCATTGCGACTCTGGGTTTCTGACCCTTCCCTTTTTAGCTGCAGTAAGCATACCAGCTCCCTCATTTGTAATCTGAATATTCTTGCTGTGTTGCCGCTCCCTCTGCTGGCTCTGCGAGCCCGAGGCTGCAGCATGGTGCTTGCAGAAGGAAATGCTGGTTTTTCTGACCGCAGTGTCACTTGTTTCCAAGGTCCCTGAGCACATACTTCATTTTTACATCTGTGGAAGCTCCTGTTTATTCCAAAGGGGCTACTCCAGTGTATTACAAGTGTCTGACTAGGCTCCTGACCTGGAGAGGGTGAAAAGTGGCCGTGGTACAGTTGGTACAGGGAAAGTTTCATCAAACCTGCATTTTTGCCAAGAAGCATGAGTGAATGGAATGACATTCAGCTTAGATTCTTCTATATTTGCACAATTTGTTGCCTAGTTGAAATGGAAAGAGAAGCAATAGAGTCCTTCTGAAGGGAAGAGAGATTTACGGGGCTTGCTCTGTAGCTCTACAGGAAAGACTAAGTTTCCCAGTTTGTCCCTATACTGTTCTTTGGTTGCTCAGTCGACTGAAACTGTGATAGTTGTAGCTCAGTTTTACAGGTCTTTGGAGAAGTTTTCAATTCTGTGGGACTTCCCAGTGGGACAGAATACCCCATTGTAAAAGTGATATTTCCTTCTTTCGTAGAATCATAGGTTGGAAAAGACCTCTAAGATCATCGAGTCCAACCACTACCCCCAACACCGCCATGCCTATTAAACCATATCGCAAAGTGCCACATGTTTTTTGAACACCTCCAGGGATGGTGACTCCACCACTTCCCTGGCAGCTTGTTCCAATGTCTGCCCGCTCTTTCAGTAAAGAAATTTTTCCTAATATCTAATATAAACCTCCCCTGATGCAACTTGAGGCCATTGCCTCTCATCCTATCGCTGGTTACCTGGGAGAAGAGACCAACACCTGCCTCACTACAGCCTCCTTTCAGGTAGTTGTAGAGAGCAATAAGGTCCCCCCTCAGCCTCCTCTTCTCCAGACTAAACAGCCCCAGTTCCCTCATAAGACTTG
>Ga0065711_1030881_pt1 | contig 31157 bp, 21 predicted proteins | sample Hoacrofraction12_FD_59098 | JGI IMG/M metagenome (GOLD analysis project Ga0065711, IMG submission 59098) | Hoatzin crop microbial communities from Cojedes, Venezuela - Epithelial fraction 12 v2 (version 2) | ecosystem: Host-associated > Birds > Digestive system > Esophagus > Crop | place... | reverse complement strand
CCCCCCCCCGACATGTGGCTTTTGCTCGTGGCCTACCTGTTTTTGCCTTTTCTTCTGAAGTAGCCTTTCTTAACATGCAAGTTAACAAATGTGGCTATCCAGAAGGATCAGGTTTTCTGTACACACACAGCATAGCCATTATTTCCCAGGAAGTGGTGGGTTCTTGCATGCTACTTAAATTTGGCTTTGAAAAGGAAATCCTATGCTTCCAAACACAGAAAGAAGACAACTTACCTATCCAACAGGTTGAATATGTCTGGTTTAGAGCATCAAAAAGTGCAAGGCTTTTCCAGGCAATCCCCTCAGCAGCTGCTGCCCCAGTTACTGGCCATCTGGAGGTTTTCTGATGCTACAAGTTTTGAAATTGTTTTCCTGCACCCTTTCCTCCTGTTTTATGTGACTAATAACGGTGGTAAATCTAAGTCCTCTCATCCTGAAGGGTTAAAAATGATTTCTGAAGAATTGCTTTGTATCACATCTCTGTTTGGGGGAGTCTTTCTTTGTGATTTCTTGCAACTAGTAACTCAATTCAAATGAAACCAGACCTGAAATCCAGGGCCCTGCACCTATCGGGTAAGTGCTACAGTCTCCCCTGTGGAGCACTGGCTGAAATTATTCACAGCTTGGCCAGACTCTGCATACAGGGAACAACGCTATCTCTGAATTGGTGTCTAGGCACTGTCTAGCAGTCTGGCTCTCTCTGTGTCACCTCTGCTGATAGATCCAAATGCCCTTGTAGATACTCATCACTTCATTGGCATTGCAGATTTTCTACTGAGGCTTCTACTCCGCTTCAGAAGGGGGTGGAGTAGGTCAGGAGGTGTGGGAGGAGGAGTGCACGGGTACTGCCCATCAGACAGCTCCGTACCTTTACCTCCTTTGCCTTCTGTTACCTTTACCTCCTTTGCCTTCTGTTATCCTGTAGGAGATAAGACAGTGCCTAATTGCTGAAGCAGATGACTGGGTGGAACCAGCCTCAGAGTGCCAGCACTTTAGACTTACATGCATATATTTAATGCCACAACATAGACTGTGGTATAAATAGAAGAGTTGTGATGCTGGAGTATCCTGAGAAGCTAACCCTAAATTAGAGGTGTGGTTCTGAAGCTGTTCCCAGGGGTGGAAAGAATAGAGAAAGGAGAGACTTCCATAACATGTACTTTCCTGTTTAACCCCAACAATACTGGTTAATGTGTTAGACTGGAGGCAATGGAGTGCAGAGTAAAGTAACTTAGCAGTTTGAGAGAGGAGGAAAAAAGGAAGATTTAGATGACATTGATCAGATGACTATAGATCACAGCTATCTATAATCTCCTCTTACAAGAGTGAAAGGAGCAGCACAGTGCTAGCTTCTGGGGCATACAACTGACTGCGTGGCTTGGTCATCTCTGAAGGGAGTCAGACTCAAGCAAGGCTGTATCCTTTTGCAGAAGAAGCTAAACTTTAGAGAGGCCAGATCAATTCCTCTAGCGTGTTACGGAAGAATCCAGAGTAGTTATACTGACTGGGTAGAAATTATCTTCAGGGAAGTTAAGAGCAGAAGTTAGCTCAAAATGTTTTGCCCAGAGAGGTTTGATCTTTTCTCTATTGGGGCAAAATCAGGTTATTGTTCTGTTCTGTAGTTGAGCAGAAGAGAAGCAGACGTGGCTGCCATTTGTTTGTATCAGTGCTAGCAGCTGCACACACAGTGGGTAGGATGGACCATACTTTTCCTGTGTAACTCCCCTGGGAGCCTTGAAGACCCCATGGGTGGAATGGAGTGACACAGAGAAGAATCAGGCCTATTGATTTTCTGAATATTATGTGAGAATTGAAATACTCTCTGTCTTGCTTGTTTCAGAGGAATGATTGTGGCTGCAGTGAAGAAAGTTGAGGCGTGTTGCAGTGAGTGCATAGATGTTACTCATTTTGGGAGGCCTTTAGACTCACTGTTCCCTGCTAATGCATTTAGGGCTGTGATGCATTACAGGCTGAACATCTGGCTTGGTTTTTACAGGCATCACTAGAGTGCCATCTTCTCCTGAAGTGTTAAATTCCACAAAATACTGTCATTCTAGCCAAGCCGAGAAGTTAACCTCTGCAGCATCACAAAGCTTGAGCTTCACGTAGCTGCTTGTGTAAGACTGGAAAGCAAACACAGCATTGATTGTAATGACATTAGGAATTGTAAAGGACTTAATAAGTCAGGTAGATAGTAACTCTCCCTCACTTCCTTCCATAGTAACACTTTTAGATGTGTCTGAAAAATACATCCCCAGTCAGACATTCGTGTTGGTGTCTTATTTCTTTTACTTCCGTGCAATTTTGGTGAGGCTGACAGGCCCCATGCTTTTTGAGACTGAGGCCTTCTGTTGCAGCAGGGCAAACACAGGCAGTAGCACCATGCTTTAGCCTTCAGTGCAGTACACCTAATGAAAGGAAATACATATGAATATATTTATTTCTACTTAGACCATCAACAAGATTGCAGATGAGTGCCTACAGCAGTGGTGGTTTTGGAAGAATTAATTTGTGACCCACAGAACTTTTCTCACACAATTGCCAAATGAGAAAAATATTAGGGCGTTACTAGAGTGAGCTAAATTCAACTTGATGGCCAATTTTTTATATAGTCAGATAAAAAAATATTTAGGTGAATACATTTTAAATACTTTTTACCAGCTCCAAGACCCTGAGGTACCCAGTTTTCTCTTACCTGCATTGTAATTGATTAACAGCTGTACAGTAGCAGGATGTATCAGCTTGTGTCTTCTATTCACATGTGTCTTGCCTCAGGTGAGAATTACAACTGCCTTGCTGCTGAGATGGTAAATAATCAAATTACAAAAGACTCCCTATTCCAAAAGGAGTAGGGAAATCAAAGTAAAATGTTCAACAAATGATGCTACAAAATATGACTGAAGGATTGCGGTACTTGGATAACACCAAGGTGATCAGCTGATTGTTCTGGTATAAAGCTGCTTCGGAACATGGCATACTTTTAAGGTATAAAGGTCATCAGTTTTACAGGAAAATCTTGAAATTATTTTGGGCATGACGTTTGGGCATGGTGTTCATGGAATTCTGATCCTCACTGAGGCAACTCATGGCATCATCCTACCTTTTTCTAGATAACCTTGATTTTTTTTCTCCTGAGTAAAGAAAATGGAAGTCTCATGTATTTAGGAGTATGAAGTCAGGTTGAGCAATTCTGTATGTGCAGCCCTTGCAAATGTTGGATTATGCAAATAATAGGATGAGTATGAATCCATTTTGTGGATCTTTGGGCCTTTCCAATTTCCTCTGGAAGTGATTTCCCATGAGCTGAGATGGATTTTAGTAAAGCAGAGAGAATGCTCACAATGGGGAGCCACTTGAATGGGGGCTTTTGTACAGGCATAAAGTGAACAAAGCAAAATGATAAATTGACATAAGCATATCTGTCTTCCTCAAAGGATGATTTGGTGTCTTATTTACCAACAGATTCTGAGGTCAATTCTTTGCTAGAAATCATGGGTCTGTTATTCAAAAGCCAATTCTATAAAACAAAATTTGATTAACAGCTACAAATGACAGAAAAACAAAAATATTCAATATATGTAAGTTTAAATCAGTGAATTAAGGAACCTAAAGTAGATCAGGAGAAATGCATGGATCCTTGACTTGTAAGCCAGAGGAGCCACCTGAACAGAAAGCAAAAGCAAATTAAGAAAGAATTTTTGCTAATGTAGCATTGGATAAAGCTATATGAATCTGCACTGACTCTGAGAGCCTGGATCTAACCACAGTCCTCACCATTCTCTCCTGTCCTAGACAGCATCTGCTTACATTTTCTTTAAAAATAAGCCACAACTTCTCTTCTGTGTGACTAAAAAGAAAAAGAAAGTCATAGCACATAGGTTAGAGATATCTGTGTGAGAGTCTGCCTACAGTATCATCAACTTCATTGAATAGCAGAAAAAATAGTTCATAAGCTGTTGTGACTAGACTGCTGATGATTGTGCCAGTTAGTTCGGTTTGCATAGGTATGGCTACTCATGTTGCTAAATGCAGCACAGGCATACTTGAGTTTGCAGAGAGCTTGAAAGGGTAGATCTGAGGATGTGTACTATGCCACATAGCTACGTGCAACGCCAGCTGCAAGGACACTTGATAATGCGACTGTGTCAACATTTTTCCTGAGATGTGACAGAAGGGGAGGACTTATATGCAGAGTTTACTGTGAGCAGCATCTGCTTGGTAGCATGAGTGGATCATATGTGGAGACTCCACCTTTTATTTTTAAACAAAGTATGGTCCAGTTATTTGGAGGGTGTATTCCAATGTAGCCCTTTAAGAGACAGAAACATGCTTTCACTCCCAAGGCAACAGGAGGTGGTGAAGGCAGCTGATGTCTTGCACTGGTTTTCTCACTCCGCAGGAGAAGCGTCCCTAGAGCAGCTGTTCAGAAGGTGGTGGAGAGTGGGGATAGATGGTGTAACCCAGCTCAGTGAAAGTAGTTATACAATGTGTTCCATATTAGAAAGGAAAAACATCCAAGATCTAGCCAAGTAGCTACCTGAGTTTCAGAACAATTTGGTGTCCGGCAGGCATCACTGGTGTCACTGAGCAAATGCATATTCAGGATTTTGGGAAATTGGATTTCTGAAGCTGATTGGAGCAAGTGAAAGTTAGTTTTCTGTTTTGGAAACTGCTGGCCTAAATGCTTGTCTCTATGTTGTTATTGATTTCTCGATTAGTACAACTGTGAGAGTGTTAAAGAATAACATTTACAGGTCATCATTAATACTGACTTTTAATATTTTTTTTATCATGGAAACAAGGTTTGCATTTTGATGAAAATAGGCTTCACTTCCTAAGTGGATAGTCTATATAAATGGAGTCTCATCGTTGTCCAATAAAGAATTTTTTAGAGTAAAAAAAAAAAGGTAATGGGAAAAGTTTGTACTAGTTTCATATTTATTTTAAAAATGTATCTTTTGGTGAAATGTGTATACTTTTACATGTTTTAGATATACTTTTATGTACACTTTTATGGTTTTAATTATGAAAGCTTCCTATAAGATTTACTGAGAGATGAGAGACTGTATGTGCTTTCACATGGATCCTTGACAAAACATTGTCCTACACTGCTTGTTTTACAGAATTCAAGTTTTGTTCTACGCTAACCTCATTAACTTCATTATGCAATCCTCATCTCTTCCCCAGAGACTTGTCCATTGTCAAGGGCAGCTGCATTTGCTTATTACAAGAACATTAGTCATTAGCAGCATCAATACAAAGCACAGCCCTTAACAGAACCCAGTATTATGATTATAAATGCAAATTTCTTTTTAAGTGCAGTAGCAGTATATAACTTCAGATGCATTCACCCTAAAGGCTGGTACTTATATATGCTTTTAGTTGGTTTTCGTCCGAAATGACTTCTTCCACCTAGCAGAAAAGACAGAGTTTTATGGCTTGACAGTCAGATCTCACTTATTTTCAGGATTAATGGATAAAACCCAGACTCCTACATCTGTGGAATTTTGTGTCTCTTGCAACAGTTTTCATACATATTGTAGTGCATTGCTATTGAAGCAGACTGAGCATCCTACACTTGGAGCTGGTCGAAATTCAGATTGGACAATTCATATAGATCCTCTTATATGTTAACATCTAGTATTTTTCATCCCAAATCAGGACTAATTGTCTAGCTCTAATTATGAGAGTAGTGGGTTGTGACATGAAGGATGAATCAACATTTATTTTGTGCATTGTGGAGACAGGTTATGAGTCGGGGCTGCGCAGGAGCTACAGCTCTTAAGGACCGACTGGCTTTTGCAACTTGATTCTATATCTGTTTAGGCTGTAGTTTTTTTTAATGATGGTATTTATGTTTTGCAAAATCAGTTATTGCTACGGAAAATTGATGCACAGAACTAATACAATGTAATGCTTACATAGTAAGTAGGACAACAGAATGTAAGGAACAAGCAATGCAATGTAAGCCTTTGGTCTCAGTCCAGAACAGTGAATTGTTTTGTTAAAGGGAAGGCCTAAAGGGTCGCACTATTACACCATGCTTCTGGGTCAAAGGAACTTGCTTCTTGCCCACTGTGGAGGGAGGTCATATAATTTCACTGATCCATTCCTCCTGGTACAATATACTCCCAGTGCACTGGAATTTCTTATAGACAAGCAAATCTAAAATCTCCAGGGAAGGAGACCCCTCACATCAAAACTGGATTCAACTTTCCAGGCATGATTCCAAGATTCTAGTGTCACTGAATGCTTTGGGAAGAACTCAGAGATAACATTTCTCTGGGAGACGTTAATGAAAAGAAGAGGGTGAGAGGCGGCTGATTTCCTTAGGAACACAAAGACCTTAATCGTTCCAGTTCTGCATTCTTGTATTGGTTGCCTGTAACATTTTTATAATGATTTCTTTTGTGGGTACTGAAGTTGTAAGTGCATTTTTGTTGATAAGACTTCAGAAATAGAGAGAAGTGCAAGCCATCAGTGAAAAAGTCTATGTGCACCAGTACTACTAGGAATATCACCTGCAGTGGGGACATACCTCAGGCTTCTGTAGTTACTGAAATGTAAAATTGATGCTTCTGGGTCAGTGACAGCTTATGTTGCCATGTGACACTTTGGTAACTGAGCCTATCTTTCTTTGTAAGGGAGGCTTTCAGCTCCTCATATTTCTTCTTAGTGGGTGAAGACTGAAGAGAGCACTGGGGAAGTAAGTTTTCATCGCACTGTTTAATATGGCAACAACTTTGGAGCCTCTCCGGAATCCTGGAGTATGATCATGTCGTCATTCCTCTAGTTTCCGGAAGGGAAAGCTGCTGAACTGCCAAGCACACTGATGAGACCTTAACTTCAGTACGTTCTACTTCAAGATAAATGTCCTAAGTCAATCAAGCATGCCTGATGCTTTCATTTTGTTAGTTAAATGCCCCAGCTCCAGGGAATGCTGGAGATTCAGGAGTGAGAGCTTCATGAACTTCCATGAATCCTCAGATTTCAGAAATAGAACAACATCCTTTTTCACCATCTGAATATGTGGTCCTTAATGAATAACAAAAGAGCTTTGGAACAAAGAGGAAATAGACGTGGTTTTTATGAGTAGGTTTGTAGGTAGTGTCAATTATAATGGTTGCTATGTGAGCGTGAAGGCTGGAATCCATCTCTGTGTTGCTATGTGACATCAGCGTCATACTTGATACCTGAGCAGTAAAATCACATATCCTATTCAAAATGCCTTTCCAGATTTCACCCCGTAAATAGAACCTTTATGGAGCGATTCAGTATTGAAGCTGCTCAGGAGGCCAGCATCATTGCAATCAGCACAAGGAAATAGGTTACTTAAAGCTATGAAACTGGGCCTTGAGCAGAGTCTTGAATCAAAGGAACCGTTGGCAATGTTATGCAAATGTCAGCCTGACAAAGGCTCATACTTTTTGGTACTCTTATTGTGACTTGAAGCAGACATTGGAAAGATAGATAGAGCTGGAGTGTGACTTATATTATTTTCATGTAGCGCTGTATGAAAAAGTATTCATTTCTCCATGAATTGTTTCCTCCCAACCTGACTGCCCTCTTTCTCCTTACTTGCAGACTGTCACTTTACTCGTGTTTACACAAACAGATGTGCTCATGTAACCTGAGAAGTGATTTTAAACCAAGTTGCTACTCTTGTGCAAACCTCTTTTAGCAGTGGTTATTTGCAGTTTAGCTTAGGTCAACTGGGAGCAGTTTAAAACTAACTGATGTAAGATACTTCAGTAGAAATCAAAGCGTCTACATAGAGGTTTTCACCTGCTTAACTAAATACCTTTAAATCAACAAGGTCAAAAGACTGTCCATTCCCCACATTTGAAAAATAAAATACTTCATTGTCACTTAAAGTCTAGATATGAGTGATTGCTTCAGCTGAGTTATTCTAACTGCCTCATTTCTGGCCTCAGTGATAACTATGGTCTTTCCTGACAATTGTCCAGTATTTGTCAAAGTTGGACCAGTGGATCAGTAAACCTAAACCTTTGCAAAGCATTAGCCTTGGCTTCCTCAGCAACTCAAGCACAGAAACATTAGTTTTGGCTTGCTGAAGGATTTTTACTAATTTAATTAAACCAGTGCAGGCTTGCATACAAATAATTCTTTGTGTTTGTTGGATGAGCTAATGGGGTGTATGATTTTGGTAATCACTCAAGAGTTCAGTGGCTTCTAGCTTAAAGCCTCTTCAGACTTTTCTCAGTTGCAAAATTTGACTAGAAATTGCACAAATTATTTGTTTTTTTTGTGATATCGCCATATTTCTATAGTTACATTTTCAGCACTGAAGCTCAGAGATGTGTGAACTAAAGGAGTAAAGAGGGGAAAAAATAACTGAACATCATACAATCAGAAATGTTGACCACAGGCTCCATCTTGAAAATTAGATCTGGCGGCTTTTTCAGTCACCAGGCCTTAATTTCATTCTCTCACTGCTTTTGGTTTCTGAGAAAGATGTCCTGTACCTGCTTGTGGAAGGTGCAGCTGTTCACAAAACTGGCTTCACTGGTATGCTGGTTCCTCTCTGGCATTGTTAGTGTAAATTTTTCTGGATTTGTATTATTTAAAAACCTTATTCACAAAGATGTTATGAAAATTCACTGCTGGAGGAAAATACTGTATAAGTTGCAAAATTGTGTTTTGTCTTTGATTTTTCATTCTTTTTAAAAAGTAGCATCTATTCAGAAGGTTTGTTGGAAATTTTATTTGTCGATCAGATCTTCCTGCAGGACATGCATTTCTCTGAGCAGAATTATCACTGAATTATGTCAGCTGCTTTTGCTTCATTCTGGAAATGCTGAAGTTCATGTTCACTCCCTTCTCTCCCTTTCTGTTGGAAGGGAAGTGGCTCTGATGTTTGTTCTCCTTGAGGTTTTCTGGTTTTGTCAAACAACTAAATGTTTTGCTATAGATGATTTAAGGGGAAATGTTAGTAAGTTGTGAGGTTGATGGTGATGACCAGAATTCATACAGATATCTACATAACCTTCTTAATAAATGCTAGATTTATTAGCATAATGAATAATGATAACAAATGCTAAATGAGAATTATGCGAATTTGTTGAGGAGTCAAAGACCTCTCTCTTTTAGAAGAATCCGTTCCCCTTAACATGAACATGTGATCCTAGGAATACCAGAGTATTGCACTGCAGAATGTTGTACCAAGGATAGATTTCACCACTGGAGAGCTGGCCCTATGTTTTCCTTTTACACTTGCATCAAAAAACCCAAACTCCTGTAGCAGAGCCATGAAGGTGGAATAACTGAAGTAGCAGCCTGGAAGAGCTGATAACTCAGTGATGTGTCAATGAATTGGAACTGTTCAGAATAGAGGGTCTGTGCTCTGAACAAAAAAAATAATTTAACTGGTTTTCTGCTGAGGGCCAAATAAGGAAAGAATACACTAGGAGGTTATAACTTCTATTCCTCTTTCATATTTTGTGATTTTCAGGCTGATAGGATCCATGCTGATCTCTGTGATTGACTTAACTGTTCATTTTGGCAGACTGTTTTGATTTTTCTGTACCTTATTTGAAAAGCAACATGTATCTGTTGTTGTTATTTTGGTTTCATTATTATGCTTGTGCTTTGGAATCCCTTTGCAGAGAGCTGGGGACTGTGAAAACATGGTCACTGCTTTTGTAAAATGCCTGGAGTACCTCTGGTGACAGACTGAAAAGAAATGGAATTTTTTTTTTTCATTGTCATGGTATTTAAGTGATTCCCGAAGTGTCAGTGTAAAGCACAATCATTCCAGCAACTGGCATTACCTCCGAGTAATAATACCTGCATTTATCTCTTCTGTTCTCCACCTAGATCATAGATAAGATATTTCCGTCTTCATTACAGTCGAACAAGATGTGAATAGAGTTCAATACTACATTATCCTACCACTGGTACACTTCATGGAGAACAGAATATAGATGGCTCGTGGCTTTAGCGTCCAGCATGTTGATGGTATCAATAAGAGCCCAGGGATATTGTAGAACCCGTGATTTTAAGAGCACCTGCTTTATATAAAGAAGCTGTAAATCTCTGCAAGAGGCTTGCCATTTCTGGTATACATTGTGTAGGGGGTTTGGGTGTTTTGCAGAAAAAAATGCCGCATCCCTGTCCATGTAGCCAGTTCAGAACTAATCTGTCAATCCTGAAAGATGATTTATAAGAGCCAATTGTAAATCCGTGTGCTATCAAAACCATAACATGATAGAATACAGGACATGAATAACTTGTGAGAGATTCAGCCAGTCATAGAATTGTCTCTGGAACCTGCTTACGCAGGACAAGAGGTTCTACGAGGATTGATTTTTATCTGGTGAGTCTGCACATTTAAAACATACGTGCATGACTCACTGGTATTACTTGGTATAAACCTTCCCGTAGTTAATGGTCACTATAGTGAGCCTTTGGACAACAGACTATGTCTTTTAACCATTTATTCTGTGGCTTATGTGATAGAGGCTAACCTACACTAGTATATGTGAATGATTCTTTTAAAATCGATTAACATGAAGCTTTTTTGAAGGAAAACGGTTGGACAATATTGTTCATCCATTACTACTATTTTGCTGAATTTGAAGGGTGTCAAGTGACTGGTGTGATGACTCAAAAGGAACTGGCACATAGGAAAGGCTTTTTTTTAACCTGTGCTCTTAGTTCTTGAATGCCAGGTGAGAGTCAGCAAAGAAGGGTTCCCCTTAAGCAAAGCAGTATTTCCCTGCTCACTTTAGGCAGATGTCTTCCATTGCCTTGCAGTTCAGCTGTATCTCCTGCAATCGTGGTGTAGTTGTATCAACCTGAGGATCCTACAATGGAAAAACAATAATGCATAAATAAAATAATAGACTTAATTATTCTTGGTGAGTGGAATGGTAGGGAGAAAGGATTTAAGCATATTTGCCAGTGTCTTTATGTGTTTCTGTGGTGTATCATAAGGTATATGCTGATTAATTTAATCTTTTGCTGAATAGTTTTGAAGAGCTCAACTTCCACATTGTGATCAAGCAGCTTTCTGGTACCTGCTTTCATGAGGAGTATTTAAGCTTCTCTATGAAAAATTGATGGTGGCTGTTGTAGATAGAAGGTACTTCATGTGCAAGACAGCTCCATTTATAGGAGATGTTTATTTTCATGTCTGTTCGTGAAGTTAAGAGTGGATCTGTGTTGTTATTGATTTGGTTCCCGTATGTTATCCTGGAAACACATTTTTTGGTCCCCTAACTACCCCCAACTAAAATCTGATGCTTTATCCAGTGCTAGATGTGAGTTTTCTATTCTTTCTTCTTGGATTCTTCTTTCATGTTCCCTTACTGGTTTTCTTTCATGCCAGAGTGACAGAAGAAATTAAAACTAGAGGGACTTTTATTTATACCTACTCCCAAATCTGCGTCTTAAATCAGTCGCTTAAGAAGACAAGTAATTGGAAACAAAAATGACGGACTGGAGGCTGGAGCAGCTCTGTGACTAGAATGGCTGGCCTCTAATTCTAGTCCTGCTCCTTGTTTGTAGTTTGACTTTGTCATCCTCTGAGGCCTACATTTCATGACAAGCTTGCTTGCGTTTTTAATTGTCCAGCCTCTTTAGCTAGTGCCCAGTTTTCACGGGTGGTCATTGCCATGGCTTGTGTTCAAGTCAGTATGAACTTTTCCACAAGACTGGTGTCCCTTCTGCTCAGTTCATGTTTCTCTGTTGATCATAAGTAAAGGGTAGCTATGCACAAGGACGTTTCTTGTCATGGTGGTTTCTCTGAAAGGTTTATCTTATTCATATCCTGTTTCTCTAACGACTGTCAGCTCACCAGCTAGTCTAGTTCCTACAGCTTTGGCGTAGTTTAAAAGCGTATATTCGGGTATGTGTTCTTTTAATATTTATATATACAAAAATGGGTCAAATGTGGAAAACAAAGGTGGTAATGCAGTAAATGGAAAACTGTTCATGGAAGTCTAGTATTTGTTAGGAAAGAAAACACATGAAAACCCTAATGGGGACAAGGTCATAGATGCAATGGGTAAAGGAAATGGGATAATAGAGACTTAGTCAGATTTTAGGCTTTCTTAGGGGTGAACTTTTCACCTCAATGACATACCTAGTGCCCCATTGACTTCATAGGATTTCACCTGTGTTTCATACAAGAAAGCAACTAATCCACCCCCCAAAGTTGGATGCCAGGTACATGGAGAAGAGGTGCCCTGGTGAGTATTACATGTTACTGTGTAAATGTCATCTCCGGAAATTGTCAGAAACTGGGAGAGTATGCTGGTGGAACAAGCAGTTTGCACTTGTTCTCTTGTACTTCTTCCTTAAGCAGCAACTCCTTGCCACTCTTAAGGAGGTAGGATGCATAAGCTTTGTCTAAATCTAAAATTATGTTGTCACAGTGAGGATGCAGACAAATTATGCTGTTTCCATTTTACAAATGAGGAAATACAAGTGGAGAAGTTGAAGTGGTTTACTGCAGGTTGTAGGTGCATTATTCCAGGTTATAAGTGGCAACATTTTACTCATGGTGTTTAAATTCAGGTATTGCTAGTTTGTCATTCTGTATTTAAATTTAACAACACTGAATAGATTGTGACTAAACAATAAAAGTTAACCCTTGACACTGAAAGACAATGCCTTTTTCATCAAGGCAAAAATATTTTTCTCTAAACAATCCTGTGTATTCTGGCAGCGGGTGAAGTAATTCCCTTCTGTTGGGCTAGTCATGTTGATTTAAGAAGCTGAAGTCTCTAGAAACAACACATAAGAAACACAAAGGCTAAGAATAAGGTGGGCTCTCAGGAGAGAAGCAAATGAGAAAAAAGTCTCTTGATACTTCCTGTGAAATTCTTTACCCAAACAAAAGTCTTGGGCAACTGAAGAGAGGGAAAGTGTAGAGAGAGTTAGAGGAGCTGAAGATGTATATGTGTTTGTGTACTTTTTACTCCAAAAAAACCTCTTACGCTTTGTTATAAGCCACAGATATTTTAGTTTCTGTAAAATCAAAATCCTTTTCAATCAGTTATAAGTTGCATTGGTGGTCTGACATGTAAACTATGTCCCATGGTGTCTTACCGACAGGGAGTTTCCTATGTTAAATGCCTTTGTGAGAAAGAGGTAGGTGGTGAGTATGTAGCGTGAAACTTGGAGATCCAAATGCAGAAAATGGAGAGGCACCGAGACCAAGAGGAACAGATCCTCCCAGATCTTAAACCCAAGTAATGGAGTAATGTGAACCGAAAGGCATAGAGCAGTCAAGTGTGTCAGCTGTCTTTGAAGACACCTCCATGAACTGACAGCATGGAGCCAGTGTAGGTTGTGTTTGCTGTCCGCATGAGGCCTGGGAAGAGACTGTCCCATCAGGAGAGCAACTACCAGATGAGACAGAAGTGGTGCGTTTGCTTTGCTCTAGCCACTAAACTAGAACAAAACATCCTCTCACATATTGTAAACTCAGACCCGAGGATGTTAAACTGGATTTATCAAAGAGCGAAAAAAGAAACAATGGAGCATAGAAATCTTGGCAAGATATGTGAGTATGTTCCTGGGCAGTGCTCGTATTGCCACTATAACTTTTTTTTTGTGTCAAAAACAGTGTTAAATTCTGGCTTAGGTCAAAATTAATTAATAATTTCTTGGACAACATTTAGGCATGTTCTAAATTTCAAGCAAATGTTCTCTAAAGTCTCTCCACTGAGACATAGACTAGTTTGCACTCCAGTGCTGTCTTATGCCAGAGCAATATGTGAAACTTTGTAAGGAAAAGTTGGCCTTCTGTTCACCTCCTGTACTTCTTTACAGGTCTGCCTTTCTCCTTCACCCATATTCTGTATTATTCCTTGTGCTGTTTCTGGAAAAGGCTGAAGGAAAGAAGTTTGAATTCTGGGAAGGAAATTGTCACTTGTGCTGTACCTCCTTTTAACAGGCCCTTCTGGATAACTGTGATTTCCCTGTGAAACATGCATATCGGTATCGTGAAGCTGTTTTGATGAGAACGGTGGGCTTTGGTATCTACAACGTCTTTATCCATGCCTAGCTCTACTATGATTTTTTTTTTTCTTTGTTATCCAGTTCAGATCAACTTATCAAAGTTCCTCATAATTACCTGAAAGGACTTAATTTCTACCTATTTTAATATGATCAATGCTCTATTTATTTTACGGAGGGACTTGAAATACTCTAATATTTTGCATAGAGTTAGCTTGAACCACACCATCCCTCCCTTGCAAATTAATGGTAATTTGTTAAGTTTTTTTAGGAAAGATGACAAAACCAAGAAGCACTTAAAGATTTTCCTGTAATAAACCTGTGGTTATTTTGTGGCTTCAGCATTCAGAACTCAAAAATTAATTCTTTGAGTTAAATGAAAATGATTATTAAATAAAATACTTAGAAAATAAAAAATGTCAGCATCCTCTATGATGGAAGAAAGGCACTTCCTAGAGATTGCTCTGCTTCATTTGGGGAATAAGGCTTAATATTATTTTTTATAGTAGTAAAGTTATAAATTTATTTAATTAAAAGCAATGGATTTTGAAGGGAATGCTAGGATAATGGGTTTTGTAAGTGTGGGACTATAATTGTCTAGATTTTGAACAGTTGTTGCCATTAGCTTCCTACCTCCCGTGTAAAGTGCCAGCAGCACTATAATGCACAGAAGGACCTTGGATCTGGGGCCATGGGTTACATCTCAGAAGATTTCAGGGATTCCTGCCTGCATGGTTCATTCCTTTAAAAACTATGCCCTAAAGATAAAGTTTGGTTTGTGACAGTTCTTCTGTAATTAGAAGCATTTCTAGCAGCTCCAGGGCAAGGGGTAAGACTAAGATGAGGTACCAGCTCGCATCTACATTCAGTAATTGACAAGGCATCAGGAGCAATATGATGAAAGTTATGTAAATTAACACTATGATAATAAGCCAGAAATGCTATCAGTAGGAAAGGACCTGACATCTTTAAGGCTGAGGTCAACATTTCATAATTCAGTAGAATTATTCCAGTTCAATCAACATGTGCATTTGAAACAGATTGATCCTTTATTACATGGTGCCAAGGAGGAAGAGCAACCAATTAAGTGAGTCGGTGCAGACAGTGAGTATAGAGTAATTCATGTTGTCTGCAGTGTCTTAGTCTGTGCATCTGTATTGATGATTACCCTTAATGTGTCCTTCTATCTGACCAATGCAGCTTTTCAAACTAACAAATAATGTCTATTTTGGTGACACCTTTGCAGGCCAAGATGTCATTTCAGTCTTCTGTTTTTGTACTACTGCCATTCAGACACAGCAGAGTTAGGAGACCACCAAGCCCGTTGTCAGAACAGGGAGAGTAAAACCAGAAGCGGAAAGAGAGGGGAGAAAAGCTGGAGGACTCTTCCACCTAAGAGTGTCTTAGGATCCCTCTAATGTGTACATCACAGGCTGAGCCTTGTTTTTATGTTATTGGAGAGAAATCCTCACATAGGAAGTGGTACTGTGCACTCTTAATCTGTTTGTAGTGCTGAAGGGGTCAAGCAGCATGGCTGAGATACAGTGCTGGCACGCTGAGGAATTCATAGACTCTTTCTTTGAAAGAGAGTGTTCACTTTTCATCAATATGATGGATGACCTCTTCTTGTCTTTCTTGCAGGAAATTCTCCCGTTCTGATGGAGCTATCCAGAAGTAATGGCATGTTCTTTTTGTCACCCAGTTTTCTTGTTTGTAGCTCTCACAGACTTGTGGGATGGATACTTGCTGAAGATCCCCCAGTGCAACCAGTCCACCTGCACTGACCTTTGAGACTATGTGGTCATGCATAGCTTTACAATAGTTTTAATAAATAAAGAGGCTTTGTACAGTTTCTATATCTAGCAAATAGTAATAAAATGCCTTGCTTTTACTGTTTTCTGCTCCAGTTGCTAGAAGTCCTAACACAAGAAATAGCGTATAGATTTTTGTGGGTAATCACATCTGGCCTTATGTTGCTTTCCAGAGCAGTAAGTGAAGCGACCAGATGTTTGGATTGCTGGCTGGCGAGAGGCAGGAGTCACTGGGAAAGTATTAGAGCAGGCAGCAGCCATTTCCCATTGAGTTGTCTTGCGTGGCCTTGAGGACTGGGCTGCTGGAGGGGCAGGGACGTCAAAAGAATAAAACCAGCCACCTTGTCAGGTATATGCAAAGAGATTGCAGTGCTGACTTCTTACAGTTTCCACTGAAATCTAGAGGCACTCATAGCATGACAGACCGTATTTTCTATCAAAACTGAAAAGATAGCAAGCATCAGAATCGCATCGTACATGCACCTAGCTATAATGGTGATGTGTTTCCAGTTGTGAGGCTTTTTCAGTAGAGTATGCAGGCATAGGCATTGCCCTGAAGGAGGTTCTGGGTGTTTTGGAGTGGAGTTAAATAATAAGTAAAACAAATGTAAAGACTTCTTGTGACATCCTATGCTTATTACTTCCTGCTGTGGTTTCTCGGTGTTTTGCACGGGTGTTTTGTATCGCGTATTTCTGTCTTTAGTGGGTGGCTGACAGCAAGAGCAAGCCACTGTTCTTTGGCTTGGCTGTTTTTATGTTGTCAGGAATGTTGGTGTCAGAGCTGTGCATTAGTTTTTCAAGGTTCAGTTAAGTGCCCTGAAGATTTTTGTTTTCAGTTATTTCTCATTTTGCTTCCTATCCGGGAGACTAGCAGGGAATAATTTCCCTCTGGCTGAGCTTTCCTCCCAAGACATCCAGCAGAAATTATGCCTTTGGCCACAGCGAGGCCATGACTTTGCCTGGCTCATGGCTGTTGTTGAGCAGACACGAAGCTGCACCGGCTCAAACCTTTTGCACACTGTCAAAAGTTCCTATCTGCACTGGCTTCCCTAGCAAAACCAGAGTAAGCTGCTTCAGTGCCAACTGAGGCTTGCAGCAGTTTGTCCTGTATACATTAGGGTAAAGCAAGAAGAGTGACTTGGGTCTGTCTGCTGCTGGTCATGACCAAAACCAGTCCCTCAGTGTAGGCAAGACCTGAGTTATGTCTCCAAGTCTTTTCTGTGCTTAAATGTGGAAGGCAGGAAGCATGCATCAGGAGTTGTTGACTTTCTGCCCACTGCTTTGTGCTCCAGCTTAACAGGTACAAAGTGAGATGTGTCCCAAAGCCAAGAAGCTTAGTGTACTCTATGGGGGGAAAAAAAAAAACAGGGAAAATTAAATAGGTGGTGGTCTTTAGATGGCTGAGACACAGATACCAGGTTTTGTTTGTAGCTTCATCACTGCTGAACTGCCTGTTACTTGGTTTACTTTAAGGACAAGCAGGCTGCCATTTCAACTGGAAAAAAGCCCCAGTGTTGCAACGAGACCAGTTCTCTCTACTTGAGCAGATGGATGGAGAAGGCTTCACACTGAAGCCACATGTCTTTATTTTTGAAAATTTTCGAGGAAAAACCCTGTGCCTGCCACCTGCCTGAATATCAAGCCTTGCTTCTTACTTAGATGTACTTGCCACTCAATTAACACTTCTCATGCACACACCAGCAGGAGGTTAGCCACAGGATGTTACAGTGAAATCCTTCAGCCTCTGTTATTTACTTCATAGTCAGAAAGTGTACACAATAGTAGATTAGTGTAGCAAGTTCTCCTGTTGCTTTGGGCTTGATGCATGCGGAATGGTCAACTGCCCTGCTCTACTGGGCTATACTGGGCTTCAAAGACAGGGTGTAAATCTGAACTCCAGTTAAGACCAAGCATTGCAGCCCCAGCCTTACTGTCTCCCCAGTTTAATTTGAGTAGCTTGGTATGTTCTAGTGGAAGATGGGAGCTCTCCAGGTTAGGTTTTAGAAAGCACGAAGAGACCTGTGGATGCAGTAGCTTAAACAGCTCTAATTTGTGTCTAACTTGCTAATATGTATTAGCAGTAATGCTCAGGTGAGTGGGTGATGAGGCAGTTCAGGAAGCTAAGGTGGCTGTAAGGGAATTCCTTAATTTTTGCGTGGTTAGTGTTTGGCTGTTTGAGTTACCTCAGCTGGCTGCAATCAGGCTGCAGTTGCCTAATAGCATAAGCAGCCATGTTGGTACAAGACAGAGGATAGGAATGTGCAGTCAGGAACTGGGGGCAGAAGGGGTTTTGGTTGGTGTAATTGGCTGTGGAATCACACCCTTATTTCCATCTTGTATTGCTTCTTTAATACTTAGGCTGGAGAAAACCACAGGACAGCTTTCAGTGATGAAAATAAATTGAAACAGGAAGATGGGCTTATTCCAGGGCAAAGCAGATTCCCCAGAGTATGAAGAGCAAGCAACTCTGCTTGAGCTGTTAGCAGAGAAGGACGAGTTGCAGTCCCACTTCTACTCCTGTCTCTGCTTTATCCACCATCTGTAGTGCATTTAAACACAATTCCTTAACTTGGTACATGGCTCAAATACAACCAAAAAAGGTTTAATAAAGGATCCTGTATTGAGGTGATAGTTGATGGAGCATCCAGAATTCTTTTCTTGGGATCTTCACCCTACAAAAGTCTGAAACAAACTCTCTAGAAAAGATGTCGCCTCTATAAACATTCAGGGTAATTTTCATAAACACTTATGTCTAAAAAGCTTTTATATCTATTGTATTTTCTACGGGAATGACCAGCACTTTAAAACTCAGTTGTCTAAATGCTGCTTTGTGTGTGCATTTTGCCTTTAAGTTGGCTTGTGCAGTTGTGCTTAGGTGTGCAAACTGTATGTGTTTTTTCTCTGAACAGTCAGCTATTTAGGCAAAGTAGCTGTGTGAAAATACATCTACAAATGGACCCTATTTACAATCCAGGACCTCATGCTTTATTTTGTGTAAGTAAAATTGGTTACTGTTTTAATACAAATCTGAGTTTAAACCGGCATTTATTTAATTGGCAGAACTTGAAAGTCCAGCTTTATTTATGTAGGGAATTCTGAGCATCTGAATAGATGCACCACAAGTCATTGGCAGTCTGAGACTGTTGCTTTTATTAAATTCTGGGGTGGTTTTCCATTCTAAATATTTTATGACAAATACAAGCCCTGCTATGTGTGAGCACTCAGTAACTGGCAATCAGCTGCGTTCACAGATGCGGTTAGGACTCTTGCAAAGGCTAAATTCAATCCAGTGTGTAAACGTGGTGGATGAAGTGTTAAATAAGCTATTTGCTTTGGCCCAGCGTGGACCTGGGCTTTGGCAGCATATTTAGAGGTTTGTTCTTTGGACTGGTAGAGATGGGTCATGGGGGGAAGTAGTGCCAGCAGTGTCTGAGGTGACTGACGATGGATTTGGATGGGGAGCTGCCGCATTGACAGATAGGATGAATGGCAGGAGTATGGGCTCCAAAGGGAACTCCTTGTGTGAATTTCTTGGCTAGACATTAGGTGCTACTATACAGCCTCTAATGAAAAGGCAGCTGAGGGGAAAATATTTGAGAAGAGAAAATGGCAGCCTGAATGAATGGACTGCTAAGTTCACCAGTCAGTGTACTGGCACATAGGCAACGTGGTCAATGTCTTTTTGTTAGCAGGGACACTTCCTATGGCTGGATGGGGGTGATGGACAGAGCTGTATCTAATCCTAGCTCTAGGTCTGCAGATACGAAGTATCTGCATTAAAAGTGGTTGCAATTTTTAGAGGACTGTCCTGATGATAGGGCCTTAAGCTGCTTTAGTCATTCTTTTTGTAATGCAAGGGAAAAAATGGTAGTGTTATTGAGAAAAGGGCAGGTTACGGAAACATCGGTTGGACTGGAAAGATGTGCACCGTGTCTCCCAGCATTGTAACTCAGTTACTTCAGATGAAGGGAACTCAAATTTTAGCTGTTTCTCATTTGAAAACATCGCAAGACTTTGAACAAACTGTTTTTATCGCAAAGCCACTTCTAGTAAAATTGAAATTTTAGTAATTCCTTTCAAATTTTTCCACTTATTTGCACCTCTGTAAAGAAAGAGCAAATGGATGCCAAAGCTACGTTTTTAGCTTTGCATTAGAATATGCGTAAATCAGAAACACAACTGCTAGCTCACTTTCAACACTACCCTACTAACACAGCACAAAACATTTGACCCGTCGGTTCTAAATAGCTCCAAGATGACCTTTTAATATAGCCTATAGTTAAGAGAGCCCTTTCCATCCTCATACATACCCAGGCAGTACTAGTAAGTCCTCACAAGCATTCAAACCAAGTCAGAGGCCATGGGAATGCTGGGGAGGGCAGTCGGCTTGCTGGAGCCATTCAGGTCAGGGTCTGCTAGCAAGCTTCACTCTCTATCAACTTCCCCTTTATGTTTAAAATATAATAGTCTAATTCTTTGCTCTGATTCAGAGGAAGCTGGGATTTAAGACTGTGTGTGATATGATTGTGTTCTGCAAGAACATGTGTGCAGAGAAGAAATGCCACAATGAGAGGGAGCTTTTCTTTAGTCTGTCACAACAAAATAAATGTACATGAAGGGGAACTATGAAACCCAGCTCATTGGCTGGCTGGGGGCACTAGGGCAGGCGATATTTTTAGACTGTCCTCTTGTCTAGCTCTTTGACCTGGCAAAATGGCATAACTTTCCACTTGTCTGAGAATGAAGAGGGACAGGTTACTGTTGATTATTGAATGCAGGGAAGAATTTAGGTCTGACTATGCACCCCAAACTGGTGCTTTTTTGAATAGCCCAAATATTTTAAGTCTGTAAAACTGGGCAAGAACCCTGATGTGAATAAGCCCTCTGAGGATGTTTCTGAGGTGCTCTGTGGACAGAGGTTGGCTCCAGACCACTCTGCAGTGGGCTTGTGATTCCCTGAGGAGGTTAGGGGTGTAGTGCTATTTGGGAAAGAGAAGAAACACAAGCAAGACCCATAAATAGCTGGGCTTGTTGAGCCTGAAGAAGAGAAGGCTGAGAGGGGACCTAATAAATGTTTATAAATATCTTAAGGGTGGGTGTCAGGAGGATGGGGCCAGACTCTTTTCAGTGGTGCCCAGCAACAGGACAAGGGGCAATGGGCACAAACTGAAGCACAGGAAGTTCCGTCTGAACATGAGGAGGAACTTCTTCCCTCTGAGGGTGACGGAGCCCTGGAACAGGTTGCCCAGGGAGGTGGTGGAGTGTCCTTCTCTGGAGATATTCAAGACCAGCCTGTGCAGCCTGCTGTAGGTGACCCTGCTTTGGCAGGGGGGTTGGACTGGGTGACCCACAGAGGTCCCATCCAACCTCGAACATTCTGTGATTCTGTGAAATGACATTTGTCTGCCTTCAGGGAGATTTCTGGTTTGGTTAAAATTTTGGCATCATATTTCATAATTAATTGAGGATTTTCTCCTACCTGTTTGTCCAGTTCAGTCTTTGCTTACTACTTTAGTCCAGTGTAGGAAAGATGGCTGGAAAACACTCTGTCATCACCATGAACAGCTGCAATTAGATGGTGCACACTTTGAAATGGTGCAGACGTTGTTAAATTGGGCTTGGTTAGGAAAACTAGCTCAGATCAGCTACCGTACTTTCAGCAGGCAGCTTTTCATCAGCTAAACTGTTTGTTCCTGCTCAGGGCTAGTGACGAAAAATGTGCTTGTGAGGTTAATTTTTCTAATTCCTCTTTTAAACCAACATGTGAAAGATGCTCTTTCTTTTTTTTCCTCTTTTTTTGTGTGCAAATAATTGCAAATACATCAAGGCAGATTTTGCAAGGTGCCACTGTATGTGCGCAACCCATCTTTCTCTGCATGCAAGCATAATCCACGGTTGTTTGTGAGCACTGACTGAGGGTAAAGCACATGCAAAATGGCAGCTCTGAAGCTGTGTTTCTTTCTTTTCTGTGGTAGTAAGTATAAATGTACTGTGTTTCTTTCAAAAAACAAACAAACAAAAAAAAACCCCCAAAAAACCTAAACCCCAACTCTAAATTAACACCTTTTTTGACTAGTTAGATTTAGTCAAATGTTGAAATATTTCCTGCTGTGTTGCCTGGAAATACCTCTCCTGAGGTGAAATCATGATGTAGCTGAAACCAGACAAAACTCACTGTTGTTTTTTGTTGTTGTTGTTTGGTGGGTGTTTTTTTTTGTTTTGTTTTTTTTAGATCAAAATAGAGTGAATAAGCTTGAGTGCTTGGATAGAAAAGGAGCATAAAGTGCTGAGTGGTTTTTGCAAGCTTATTCCCTGCACTTACTTGTAGAGAGGTTGGTGGTCTTACCAGAGACCGGGGACCTTTCATTCTTATTTACAGCATTATTCTTTAGCGAATTGTGAAATTTTAAACAGACAAATATTTACTATCTGCTCAAAGTATAGAAATCAATATTCTGTAAACAGATACTTTTCTCAGAAGGCATATAGCATGGCCTAACCAGCAGATTGTATGAAGACAATAAATTGAAGACTAAACTTTGCTTTCATTGGTTTCAGGGGGATGAGGTGTCACATTGCCTTGTGGCCTTAGTGTGGGGAAGACGAAAATTCAGAGGAGTGTCCTTCTTCAGATTCATTTTCTTTTCCATTTACCTGTAGAAGTGTAATCCTGTAGCTTGCAAATAAACGTACCCTAACTGCTGATTTTATGAGGTGGGAGAATTCATAGCAGGGAGAGCTTGACATAATGTTTGCTTCTTGAAAGCAGCCCAAGCTGTATGAAGCACACATTATCTGGTGTGCGCTGGCAGGACAGGGAGAGCGCCGAGTCCATGAGCAGCAGCCCATCCTGCCTGTAACAGAAAAGGCTTGGGGCAATCAGAGTTCCTTCTTTTTTCCCTCTCCTCCGCTTCTGGGATTCTATTCCTTTTCACCAAATCACATATTTTTCTATGCATTTGAAGTTCTTGGAAACCTTTCACAGGCCGCAGAGAAACAGCCGCTCTCCTTAGGCTCCAGTGGTGAGAATCCCAGAATGTCACAGCCTTTTGTGGAGTTTGTGCTGCCTCCATGCAAAGCTGCGTTCCCCATTGTCATACCACAGGCACTTAAGCAGATTTTTCCCAGCAGGAAATTTCAAGCGCCAAAGGCCAGGAATGCTAACGCTTGTGTGCTGCACCAGAGCCCCAGTTGCTGGCTATGAAGGAGGAAAAGTTCCATAAGAATTTACAGCCCCAGCCAGGGAGCCCATACAGACAGTGCTGCTTTCAGGGAGCCTGGAGGGAGCCCACTACAGTTATTGCACAGGCAGATACCAGGATAGTCTTCTAAACTAGAAACAACTTTGGAATTTACATCCCTTGACCCATGACTGTGCCTGTGTCTAGTATACCCGCATGGAGATTCTTAAATGAAGTTATTAGTACTATGCCTAAAATTTGGTGGCCAATATGCCTTAAATCAGGAAATCAGGACAGTTTCACTGGGATTTCTAGTAGTTGCTGCCAATTCCAATACTAATTTTCTGGATAAGGCACCTACAGATTTCAATGCTTCTGATTTTACCTCGGCTATGAAGACTGATTAATAGAAAACCTGTGAGTGCATAAACAGATCTGATGGAAATACTTCTGAGGACCTCTCTAATGTGAAATGTCTAGTTTTGAAATTTTCGTTGGTTCTTTTGTAGCTCTGAATTTTATCAGTTGAGAAGGTACAATTCTGTCCAGTCAGCTTGCACTCTTGGGTCCTTTTAAACTTAAGAATGAAGCGCAGATATTTATACATTATACATAGAATCATAGAATCATTAAGGTTGGAAAAGACCTCTAAGATCATCAAGTCCAACCATCAACCCAACACCACCATGTCTACATGCATTTGAGAGTTTGATTTGATACACAACCTGAGAGTAACCCAGCATGTGTAAGTCAGTGCATGTAATACTGTTCGTTCAGCTTGTTAGCCACTTATATACACATGAATTGAGATCAGATAGACATTGCCTTGAGAAGATACCCACAGAAGCAATCTCAATATTTAGATCCAAAGTCTGATGATAGACTGCCTTATGAGACTCTAAGTACATATCAGCTGGGCGTAGACTAAATGTTCCTAGTGAAACAGGATCCTGGGATTTTGTTGCATGTTTGCAATAGCGACCCAAGTTTGTGAGTCACCTGAGATCATAGTACTTTGGCCCAGCGTGGATTCACAACGTAATTTAGAGGAAGTGTCAGTGAACCCGATGGCAGTAAGCTGAACTGGTCTGCTTCAGTTAGCTCAGAGATTCAGTCTAAGCTTGAAAATTTATATTATTCAATATCATCACACAAATCAGTTGGGAGACTGAGGGCCAGATTGCCAGCTGGGTCTACGCACATGCAAATCAGTGAAGTTACGTGCATTTACACCCCTGTGCATTTTAACAGTTCTGTTTGCCTGAACATTAACTTGAAGTAAAATTGTTAACTTTGTGGCTCTGAAATGATCAGCTCATTACACATATTCAGAAAATGAGTATGCAAGAAAAGATTCAGCATTATTATTAAAGCTTTTACCTGTTCTCTATGATCCTTACCTGCTGAGAGCATAACATTGATGAAGTCCTAGCCTATGTTGCAACTAATGTAAAAAAAATTCCATGGACTTTAATGATACCAGATTTCATTTTAAAGTTTTTTCTGTTGTATTTATTTAGTGTTTATTCCCAGTTTTGCTACAATTACATTCAACATCTGGACTTTACTATTTTTGGGGACCACTTGATGTTTGTAGTCACTCTGATGCTTCTGCCTCCCTCTTGAAAAAGGAGTAGCTGCGTAGAGCCTGAAACCAGATTAAACATTCCCTGGTACTGATAGGGTCTTGATAGTGGGAGACATCACTAATCCAGAACTGCTTGCAGTCTGCAGGCTGCTCTCTGTTATGGACATAGTGAATGCAAGTAATGTGGGTCAAATCCTGAAGTATTTATATGTTTACTGGGCCCTTAGTCTTGAAGCAAACTTTTGTTAAAGTAACATACAGGCTAAGCAGACACAGACTTGTCAGGATTTAATCCTCTGCATAAAAGAGGAACAAAGTAAAACACACTATTCAAACAAACTACATCCTGAAAGCATTTTGAAGAGTTCCATGGCACAGTAGGATGACAAAAATCATCTCATGATTGTAGAACAGGGAGAAAGACATGAAGAGGTCAATAAAACGGAGAATATTCCGAAGGCTTGAGAGATTTAGGCACATAATTTTCTTAAGCTCCTCTGAAAATCCAAATAAATACATTTTCTGTTGATATGAAAAATGGGCTGGAGTTTAAGCTGTGGATCTGAAAGGAGAAGAGGTTTTCTTGGTGTTTTTTTTTTTTTTTTAAATCCACAGTAATGAGAATATTCAAAGTGATTTAGGAATAGTGTTGGGGAGGAGGAAGAGCAGGAAGAGGAGTCAAGAGAGACAAATTTACAGGAGCTATGAAGAAATTAGAAGAAGTGAGCACTGAAGGATTTCAAGGGTGAAAATTGTAGCTTTTGTTGGGCTCTGAAATAAATTGGGATCTTGTGACGTGCCTGAGGATGCAAATATTAGTGACTGGGGGGAGGAGGGGATAGCAAAGGTCAGGGCAAGGGTAGAGAAGAGACAATGGGCATGTCTGCAGCACCAGCCTCTCTTTCACTTCACAAAGTTTTTTGTAATTCAAATGAAAACATTCAAATGAAAAAATGAGAAAGGGATCTGTCTGTGGAGTGAGAAATACTGCAACATATTTCACTCACTTCCCTTTGGTTTCACCTTCCTTCATCAGTCAATGCATGAATGAATTTGGTCTGACCTCTTTTTGTTGTAGAATTCCAGTGTAAACATCAGTACACTGGAAATACAGGTACAGTCCGGGATCTTTTTGGAGCTTCCTTTGTAAATTTCTCTTTCTGGGAAGTGCTGCTAGATCAATTCACTTGTGATAAGTCCCAGAATACTACCATGCTGAGAATGTCTGTGCACATTAATTTTGCATGTGTCAGCTTGCAGTGCCCCCATGTTTGTAGCATCCATGCTGAGACACACAGTCACTGGTTCACTTGTAGAAATGATTCAGTAACACTCATTGTCCTGGAACTTTGTATTTGCAGGTGCTGTGAAACTGGTACAGGCGAGGAGGGTGGTCTAATCAAAACTTGTCACCCAAGCTATTTCTAGAGGGTATTTCAGCCTGTCTTCTTAAACATCACTCCTAGAGTGCAGGGAGTGACTCATCCTCCGAAGTTGCCTGATTGCTTTCTGTTGCAGAGGGAACCTGTATCACTAACTTAGGGTAGGCTTCAGCTCTTAGGTGGGTGCAATTAGATGAGATGAATCCTAGCCAAGGTGATTTGTTGACAGAAACCGTTTTGTGGTGGACCCACGTCAAGACAGTCAAAGTAAGTTAAAAGCAAGGAATGTTTCACTCCCTCAAACACCACTGAAAGTCCCAGTGCTGTGCAATGCCAGTATTTTGCAAATGTTTTTCATTAACTTTGATGTTATAGATGGTATAACACTCAATGGCAAGAGAGATGTAAGATAAAACAGCCAAGTATGGTCGTAACTGCATGAGCCTTAAAAAGCAGAATTGGTGAAGGACAAATCAGTTTGACCTTTGGAAATATATCAGACATATAGCTTACATAAACAGTGGCTGTTTCTCTTATGTAGTATATAAGGAAATAATCCAGTTTATTCAAGCATTTTATTCATATATACACTTACATTATTTTAAACAGCTGAGTTTCTGAGTGCTTCCTTGTATTTCATTTGGTGTTTATCAGGATTCACCAGGTGTCAGACTAAGTAGTGTGGAATAGGTTTCAAATTGCCATGATCGGTGCTTAGTTAATGTTTATTAAGTTGTTAGTATTAGTGGAGGTTTTGTAATATGTATAGATATATTTATTGCCTATAAATCTATACAATTGAAGAAAATGCCTGTTGAAAGTGTGCTTCAGATAAAAAGATCTCTCCTCTGTCATACATCTGGATTTTGCAGCTGAAGCTTCATTTGTTTTCTGATGGTCTTTGCAGTTTCACCTGAGATGAAGTCTGCTATTTTTGCAAACGGCCATGCATTCTTCCATGGGAAGAGATGATTCATACTGTAACATCCATGCCTTTGTGTATGTGAGATGATTGCTATTCTAAATGACAACACTGCAATGAAGAAAATCTTAAAAGAAGGAAGTATGGGTATGGGCGTGGAGTTGGGGCATATGAGCAAAGAAGACATTGTCCCCAGAGATAGAGGACTAATACGTCTGAAGATAGAGATCTTCATATTTGCTTTCAAAAATAGTGAAATGAGTATCATAGAGCATGGGTGATCAGTGTAAGGAGTTTACCTCATTTCATGTCTAACATAGCCCAAGATTATGCAAGGGCAGTAACCTTTGTAGAGGAAGTGTAATTTTAAAAACTGTACAGTAGTCTGTTTGACCGCAGTGGGCAATGATGCAAGCTCACAGCTCAGACTGCCTGAACTGTTTGCAGAGAATGTGTTTGATATTCCATAATGTACATGACATTTTTTATTCTTAAATCATCTCGGTTAGATAATAGTTTAGTTCCTCTTCAGGGGATAGATCAAAAAATAAATATGTACCAATAAGCTTTGAGGCTTTACAGCCAATTTGATACACAGGAAGCCTGAAATTAGGGCAATAAAAGATATTTCTGATGCTATTTCTTCATTTAAACAGCTCTGCCTACCAGGCAAGTCCCTGTTCAGCTGTTTGCTGATGAATTAATTTGGCTGTATATCTGAGCTACTTCTTGCAGAGTTGCTCTCTCTCACAGCTGTGACTCTTTATGGTTTGAAGAGGATCTAGAGAAAAATGTTCTTCATAGGTGAAATACTCTATGCAGGAGTTTCACTATAAAGTACTCATCTGATGCTTAAGTTCTTTCTTCCTTTACCAGACAGTAATAATTAAAAATGTGTTTTTATAGAAATGTTAATATAGCAGTCAGTAATTTAACAATGAGTCAATATGGGATTGGCAGTTTACAGTGTAAGAGGTACTGTAATATAATCTAAAAGTAGTAGAGTTGCTTCAGTCTTGCTGCATTTTACACGTGTGATGCTAGTGATGTCAAAGGAGTTGCTTCTGACTTCCAATGTTTAAACTGAAATTTCACAACTGAAAACCTGAATCAGCCCCAATATTCTACATGTATATGCTGGCTTTTGTCCAGGTAGGTAAGAGATGTTTGAAAACCAGTTGTCTGAAATCATACAAGAATGACTTCATCCGTCTTTAAAATCCAGCTGTCTCTAGGATGGTGGTCAGTAGACATTGATTAACGGTGTGCAGTACTGCAGACCACTCTAGGAACAATAGAACTGAAGCAGGTTCACCTCCAATTGAAGTGACTTGATTCCCAGTTGGTTAGTAAGCCAAAGGTGTGCTAGCATTCAGTGAAAGATCTGCATTCAGGTATTTACAACGTGCTTAAAGGGAAATGCTGAAAGACTTGGTTTTCTATAGAAATGCACATTTAGTTGTTATGAAGGAAAAAAAAAAATTTGCGATGGGATTTATTTTGTATAAATAGCCCTGTGCAGTTATTGTTACGTTATTTAGAGATTATTTATTGCATTGTCTTTCAGACTTCAGTACAGGTGAGAACTGCAGTTCACATATAGGATGCAGGATATTTATGTTTCCTGTCATTTGCCTAGAGCTTGAGCTTATAAACTGCATATCCGATAGAAAGCAAAAGAACATGATCAGGATGACAAAGTTCAAACCCAACAATTGAGTAACGTGAACAAGGATGCACCTGCTCTTAAAACACAATGTTCAGCAAACATTAATTTTAAATCATCAGATTATTTCAGTAGATCTGTGTTCCCACAGGACTTTCAAGCTGCTTTGCTAAAGACAATGGAGTTTTCTAGTATCTCACTTGTACTGCAATGGAGGCAAAGGCTGATCTGGCAGCCATGTTTAGTGGCAACACTTATTCAAGTGATGGAAAAAAAAAGAAATTGAAATTATGCTTGCAAATTCTTCTTTGAATCTTTATAACACATTTTATTCTGTATTGTCAGAGAAAGATTAATGCATAGCCCCTGTGCTGTAGTTGCAAGGTGAAGAGGCTAGTGATCGTCAAATGGTGAAATTCATTGTCCGTGTCACCTCTTCCTTTTTCACTGTGAGCATGTTTTCTTGGAATCAAAATGTCTGCACTTGCAAGAAGCTTTAAACGATTGCACAAGTGTAAAGCAACTTACTCATTTTAACACTGAAAATACTAGGCTCATCTAGATCCATATGTTGCTGAATCAGTCCTGATCACTGATGAGTTTAACAAAATTGTCTGAAGTGTCTCTTAAGAGCAATATGAAATTCCAGTCACCCATTCAGAAAACGGGTTTCACAGGATTGTGCTTTCAGATATCGCTCCTTCTGGATATGATAGTCAGTTGCCTCATCATTGTTTGTCTGTTTCTGTTCTCCCTTTCATTTCCCTCAGGTTTCGCACAGTTTGCATGCCTTGCTGTTTAATCAGAAATGTCTTGCTGTTTCTGAACATTTGAGGAAGTATCTGCCTTAGATGTGAATTTTGAGAAGGGGCAGAAGAGCCAAACTATCCCTGCCTCATCCCTAGTGTTTGGCATGTGTTACTTATGCTGCATAGAAGGTGGCAAACACTAATTTTCCCTAATGAAGTCCAGACAACAAGTCAAAGTTCAACTAGGGCCATTTGAGAAGTGTTTGAGAGAAATCCTGGTTGCTTCAGTCTGTTTCATGTGAGAACAACTCACAATTAGCGGATTCTCCTTAAAGTATGCTTCGTGCTTTCATGGTTCAGAGGTGCAGCAAAGACACTCAAAGCAACAAGGTTTCATTGCAACAGTAGATTGTAAGGATAGTGAACTGAAGAAGAAAACACCTTTGGCCATTAAAAAATACTTATTTACTGAAATGCGCTGTTACACCTGAATTGCATTCTAGATTTGTAATGTGTTTGTGTTAGTGTTTATTGGAAGGAAGTTACCCAACATGACACGGTGCAGAAAGGAAGCATTTCACTCTGCTCATTCTAATTTGGCATAGACTTGCTTGAATGCTGCAAGGCATTTGTACTGTAAGACAAGCTATAAACTGTGTTTATGCATGACGTGAGGAGCATCAGACATGGCATGCTGAGTTTGGAAGCCGCAGACCTCTAGGGCAAAAAGTCGCAGTGCACAAATAAATGTTATGTTGATGAAGCAGCAGAATTTTAAACAAAACCAAATCCTCTGTGGGCTCTTTTCCTAATGATTAGCACATACGCATGGAAGATGAGACCTTCACAGACCTTTGTCAGGAGAATGAAAATTTATCAGACTGGTTTCCGGTTTTTTTTCCCTGCGTTGTGCCGTGACCTGTTTTAGTTCTGAACCCATGGGGTCTGCCAGTCCTACTCCTCTCTCTTGTGCAAGCAGTAGGCCACCATACAGCTTGAGTTGCTGAGAGACCTGGCCCAGCGTGAGCACAGCAAAACACTGCGAATGTCAAGACAGCAAATGCAACATCTGTGGGGATAAGAAGGAAAGATGTCATGTTATCTGTCATCTTCTTATGTCTGCTTTTTGTGAAATTTTTAACCTTATATCAGTCCTGAGCAGCGTACAACAAGCAGGTAGAAGGGAGCAGAGTCTACTTCTGTTGCCTGTTCATCTCTTTCTAGCTCTTCAACAGTGTCTTGCTGATCCGATGTGCGATTGTTGTTTCAGCACAGTGTCTATGATAAACTGCTGTCTTTCCCTGAATCCCTGATAGTTTGTAAGTGTAGCAAACCAACAGCATGCCACAGTAGAGTTCTGCTTTTGACTGCGACAGAGAGGTGACTGTGATCATCATCCTGCTGTGTCCTATGAATGATCCCCCCAGATCCTAGGAGTGTTTTTCAAGAGCTCCCAAGAAAGCTGACCCCTTATGCTTCCACATTTCCCTGGAGGATGGTGAGTTCATTTTTGCAGAGGGGTCCCTGGAAATTCCTCATGGAAAACGTCAAGGACTAGACCCCTTGAATTCATGTATGAGTTCTATAGAGTGTGAAGAGGTTGGAGCAGCCAGAGAGAGCATTTGCCTCAGTAACCTTTTAAGTGGCCAGAAAAGCATTTACCCCTTCAACTACTTCCTCTTTAATCACAATATGTTTTGGAATATAAAGAAGATATGGACATGGCAAGTTTTCTAATATTCATCACAGAATCACAGAATAGTAGGGGTTGGAAGGGACCTCTGTGGGTCATCTAGTCCAACCCTCCTGCCGAAGCAGGGTCACCTACAGCAGGCTGCACAGGACCTTGTCCAGGCAGGTCTTGAATATCTC
>Ga0065711_1002866_pt1 | contig 31160 bp, 8 predicted proteins | sample Hoacrofraction12_FD_59098 | JGI IMG/M metagenome (GOLD analysis project Ga0065711, IMG submission 59098) | Hoatzin crop microbial communities from Cojedes, Venezuela - Epithelial fraction 12 v2 (version 2) | ecosystem: Host-associated > Birds > Digestive system > Esophagus > Crop | place... | reverse complement strand
TCCTCATGGTGAAGAATTTCTTCCCGATATCTAATCTAAATCTGCCCTCTTTTAGTTTACAGCCATTCCCCCTTGTCCTATCACTACACACCCTTGTGAAAAGTCCCTCTCCATCCGTCCTGTAGGCCCCCTTCAGGTACTGGAAGGCTGTTATAAGGTCACGGTGAAGACTTCTCTTCTTCAGGCTGAACAGCCTCAACTCTCTTAGCCTGTCCTCATAGGAGAGGTACTTCAGCCCTCTGATCATCTTTGTGGCCCTCCTCTGGACCCACTCCAACACATCCATGTCCTTCCTATGTTGGGGGCTCCAGAGCTGGACGCAGTACTCCAGGTGGGGGTCTCATGAGAGTGGAGTAAAGGGGCAGAATCCCATCCCTCGACCTGCTGGCCATGCTTCTCTTGATGCAGCCCAGGATATGGTTGGCTTTCTGGGCTGCAAGAGCACATTGCTGGCTCATGTTGAGCTTCTCATCCACCAGTACCTCAAGACCTTCTCCTCAGGGCTGCTCTTGAGCCACTCTCCGCCCAGCCTGTACTTGTGTTTCAGATTGCCCTGACCCACGTGTAGGAGCTTGCACTTGGCCTTGTTGAACTTCACGCGGTTCACGCAGGCCCACATCTCCAGCCTGTCCAGGTCCCTCTGCATGGCATCCCTTCCCTCCAGCATGTCAACCACACCACACAGCTTGGTGTCATCGGCAAACTTGCTGAGGGTGCACTCAGTCCCACTGTCCATGTCGCCAACAAAGATATTAAACACCACCAGCCCCAGTACCGACACCTGAGGCACACCATTTCTCACTGTTCTCCACCTGGACATCGAGCCATTGATTGCAACAGATCATCCATCAAGAACTCCTGGGTGATGTAGGTAATGGGGTAATAGATTAATCTGTCCTAATACAGGCATTTAAAGAACTCTCTCTATGGTCCATAGAGGGAAAGAAGGGGATCCAGTGAATGGTTCATTTCTTCCTAAGTTTTAAACAGATCACATGTATCACCCTCTAGCGAAACCTCTTTCTTTCATTAACTATCATGGGAATATGGGATGATTGTCTGCTTCTTTAATATCTAGAATGGGGTGAGAGAAACTCATACCTTGGGACTCGTTCCTACTCAAACAAATTACCTTAGCAGTAAGGTTGTCTTTTATTTTTTGCCCACGAAAGAAACTAATTTTCAACTCTGAAGTTGGAACAAGTCTGTAGACCCATCATTCCTTACAACATTTCTCTACAAATCTCAGTAAATTACAAATAGTGATTACTGAACAAAAGAATTGTAATGAAAACTAGAAGGTAGAACCAAAAATTAAGACAGGATTTTATATCAAGTTAGGATGTTACAGTTTGGATGGGTGGACAACCAGATGGGTGAAAAACTAATTCCAAGTTTGGTCTCAGAGGACAGTGGCTAATGGGTTATTTTCTGCCTGGAAATTGGTAATGAGTGGTGTATTGCAAGAATCTGCCCTGGGATCTGTGTTGCTATAGACTCTATCAGTGACCTGGAGGAGGCATCAGAGTGCACTCTCATCAAGTCTGTTGGTGACACCAAACTGTGGAGGAGCAGTCGAGATGCTCAAGGGCAGGGCTACCCTCCAGAGGAACCTAGATATGCTGGAAGAATAGACTACCAGGAATCAAGAAATTCACGGAGGACACATGCATATTCCTGTACCTAGCAAGGAAGAATCCCTTGCAATGATACAGGCTAGGGACCAAGAGCTGGGGAGCAGCTCTGTGGAAAGGGACCCTGGGGTCTGCTGGACAACAAACTGAGCATGAGCCAGCAGCGCCCTGGCAGCAAAGAGGTGCAAAAGCCTCTCGGGCTGCATTAACAGGGTTAAAACCAGTACATTGAAGGAAGGGATTATCCCCTCTACTTGGCTCTCATCAGACCACATCTAGAGTACTGTATCTAGTTTTCATGCCCCCAGTACAAGACAGTCAGCAGTATCTGGAATGCGTTTAGCAGATGGCCACCATGATGGCTCAGAATTGGAGCACTTGCCCTGTGAGAAGAGGCTGAGGGAGAGGGATTGTCCAGCCTGGAGAACAGATGACTTTGGGGGAACTGAATTGCAGCATCTAGTACCTATGAGAGGCTACTAAGAAGGTGGAATCAGACTTTTCCAACAGTGTGCAGTGGGAGAATGACACAAAAAAGGGTATAAATTGAAACAGAAGAGATTCAGGTAGAACTAAGGAGAAACTTTTTTCCCATGACAACAGTCAGACATTGGAAGAAGTTACTCAGAGAGATGGTGCTGTCTCTCTCCATCCCTAAGGGTCTTCAAAACCCAGCTGAAGGCTGGACTTCCTGAGGTTCTTTATAACCTGAATAAATCTATAAGCAGTATCCTTTTCTGAATAACTATGACCAGAAAAAAAGCTATAGCTGGTGGTCAAATTTTTGGTTAGTTAATCCCTACTCAGGCACGTCATGAATTTATGAAACTCTATAAGCTTATCAGGTTCTACCTGAAAAGGTGCTAATAGTCCTATCAAAAGGCTGTTCCAGAACATCCCTGCTTTAATAGTCAGAAATTTCTTTCTAACTTGTAGCCTAAATTTAGTAAATTTTTTTGTGCTCTTATTTTGTGCCAACTTAGTATTTAAATGACTCTTGTCCCTGCCCGGTATTTTTCTGCTTGGTGTATTTATAGGCAGTAGTCATGTTACTCTCACATTTCACTGTATTAGGCTAGAGAAAACAGGCTCTTACATAGTGCTCTCAGAAGAAATGTTCTTCATTCCCTTCTTCATGATAGCTGCTTATTTCAGTACCTTTCCCATTCATTCTTCTTGAAGTGGCCAGGATTGGGCACTGCTGTGTGTGTTCCTGGGAAGCTTTCAGAGGTACAGGATGACATGTGCTACCTTCTCAGACAGCCACTCTTTTCCTGCTTGAACAGTGGCTTACAGTTTCATACAGATATCTTTTAATACTAGGTGAAACTAATCAGAGTTTGGCTCCCCTAACTTACCTTATTGCTTAGCCTTGTGTGCTGCATTAACAAAGGAATGCTTGAAACTATATGTGGAGCCTTAAGGCCTGTCTCACATCAATTTGGATGCGCCAATATTTACTTGTTCAGCATATGAGCTTACAAAAGAAATAAACCATCTTCTAAATGTGTCATCTCACAACAGAGAAGCAGTCAATATTTGGAGTGTTTTCATCTGTGTTGAAAAAGGCAGGTTTGCTCCAAAGTCAGCAGTAGCTGGCAAAGAAAATTACTGATGGCACTCACAAATCAGCAGGCATCCAGATTTTTTGACCTCCTCTGTAAGTTTTGACAATCTGGCATACCTTTGAATAATGAAACACCTATTATGCAAGAATGACAAGCCCAGTGACGAAAACTCTTATGACACAAGTCCCAGTTAGCAGTATTTTTTATTGCACTGGCAAAATGCTAGCATATAAAGTCCCTTCTCCTCTTAAAAATGTGTAAGAACAAGATAAATTATTCATGTAGAACTTATCTGAATTGCTTCTGATTCAGTTCTTTAAAGCCTGAAAAGCACATCTGGACATGCATCAGTAAATAAACAGGCTAGGCTTCCCTTGAAACAGCTTGTACTTTGGAAATAACTGCATAATTTGAGTTCAGGATGACCCTGGTATTTAGCTGAATAGCGTTAAAGCATCCCATCAACAGGAGTTAAAAGATCCAAGCTGAGATCAATTTGCTGACCTGGTGAAAACTGGGATTTGCAGTGCTGATTTCCTGCAATGGCAACAGCCTTATCCGGTTAATTGCATAAATGAATTTATTGGTTATCCGCTTTAGTATTTGTGTTGGTCTTAAAAATTCTCAAAATTGGAACATTTGAAAGCCATTCTGGAAAAAATACTAGCTTGCAGTATTCAAGCATGTCAGCGTACCTAGATTCATATCAGTATGTCCAACAACCTAGGATACCAATGGAAAATGTAATCATTATAATCCTACAGCACTCAGATATGTTTTGTATATGTAAAGTTTAGATTGTTTGCACTGCAGGTTTAAAGAAGGCAAACAAAGAAACTGAGGTGACACTAAAAATAACAAGAACTTACATCTGCTTTGACAGCTAATTTGAAATTTTTAACATTAACTTACCTAAATTCTTTTTTATATGCAAAAAGAGGAAATGAGGAAGTCACCTTTTCAATTTTGTCTGGAATAAATATTAACATAGCTTAGAAGAAATAGAGTGATTTTTCTGTATGCCATGTTTTTTCGCCAAAATTGTGCACTTTAAGGCTGTTTGAATTTTAAATAAAAATAAAAACTAAGGTCTTAAATATAGTTTAGTTAGTATTATTGTAATGTACATTAACGGCCAGTACAGCCCTAACGTGATGCAGAAATTCTGCATGGGTTGCTAAATTCAGAATATTGGTTCTGAAAGTTCTTGCTCTGTTGTCATTTTGCTGTGATGATCCTCGTTCTTTAATTTCCTCAGCACTTAGCATTGCATTTTCATACAGGCACAGAATAGCCTAAATCTTGCAGTACTACTTCATACCGGAGCCTTGGTGGAAAGGATGGACTAGATTAATCTCACCATAACTCTAAAGTCAGTGTTAAGTTGCTGGCTCACGTGCATGTAGAGTCGTCTGAGGTGTCCTGAGATATCCAATGCATACATACAGTACTGGGGGGACAACTGTGCCTTCCTGGAACAGTACAGGGAAACCAAGAAGGGTGTTGTAGGACATATGAACTGACACTACATGCTTTTGTGCAGAATAATGTGTAGACATTAGGTCTTGTTCAGATTGTAGGGGTGACTTACACTCTCTGAAGCAGCAGATGAAAGCCATGTAGGACACCTCACACTGTCTAACGTGGTCCTAGAACCACAAGTTTAAACAACTGAATACTCCCTTAGTTTCCTAAATATGGGCATCTAGTGCTATTTACTGTACCACAAGGTGTCCTACCTGGCCTCCACCCACCACTTGGGAAGGACATGGGTTTTTTACCTAAGTCCGGTGTCACAGTGTCAGGCCAATGAGGTTGTCCCAGACATCCTATGAAATCTCAAATAACTTTGGCTACTTCTGTTCAAGTAGCCAGGTCAAGCCCAAAATGAGGGACACTGTGCAGTTAATGTTTAATCTGAGATCAACACTGAACTGTGTGCATCTATATGTGTGTCAACCTGTGAGCTGAATATCTGTTATTGGTCTATAATTACAATTAAAGGAAGTCTATGAGTCAATAAGGAAATCTAAAGCATAGAGAACTATTTGGCTGACCACAGGTAAGGACTACTCAGCTGCTCACGTCAATGGCTAGTGCCTTTTGAAATATTCTGGGACAGAAGAGACATCTACATGGGGCTGGGAGATTTGACACAGGGTGTATGGGTGATCCATGCCTTTATGGTGTAAGTTGAATTCCTTGTGGGATAGCATATTGTATTTGGTGTTGCAGTTAGCAGCTCGTTACCATGCTCAACGACAATGTCCAAGCTGGTGATTTTAAGCTCTTTGCACATTCAATGGGGAGAAAGTGAGACTTGTAGGGCCTGATATGGCTAATTTAGGTATCTCCTGAGACAAGATGAATTGCGTTCTGAAGGTGACAATTGGTATGAAAGGACTTTAGGCAACTAGTTTACTGGAATGTATCTGCATTATAGACATGTATATTTCACCAGATGAATCTTGCAGGTGTTTGAAAAGCTCCATCTGACAGTTCTCAAGCTCTCCTGAGAACTTTTAAGATGGTGGTGGCTGTGTCACTCCCACAGCTCCCTTGTCTTCCTCCAAAACCCTTTCAGTCTAACGAACAGAGTGAAGTTCTCAGCTGAGCTTGGCATGAGACAACTTGCACCTGTAACTCCTACACCCTGAGCAGATGCCTACCCTAGCTTTTGATACACAGGCAATCTAGGTTGGCATGCAGAACTTCTAGATCCAGCAGAAAAATACATCAACACCGCAAATTGTAATCAGATATGGTTCCAAGCACTGCAGCCTCTATTGTGCATAGATTTTCTCTAGATTCTTTTTTTCCATAAAACCAGATACAGTAGTCAATAAAATGAGGCTATTTCTGTTTGTTAGAACGAACTGATGTATTCATAACACTATTTTGATACATTTTCTTTCAAACCAGTCAGACTAAGAGACATTCTCAGAACATATACATCATGAGCAAGGCAAATAATTTCAACACTGATTTAGAATCATTGAGCTGTGTTTGTGCAAGCTAAAGTGCAATTTGCTTTCTTGTCTCTATTCAGCAATTTATGAGGCTGCTTCAAGACACCAATCGATAGCGGAATAGGCACTCTTCAGGACTGGCAGTTTAGTTTAGCTCATTGTACTATGATCCAGCATATGTGTTATACACATATAGAAATATATATATATTGTTTAAAAATAAAGGAAGAAATTTCAAGAGGATTGCAAAATATACAAGGTTATAGTCAACAGTTTAATAGACAAATCAACATTTGCAGCTGCTCTACATTTATTAGATGTTATTTCCATCAAAATTTCATTGTCTGAAAAATTGCCAGGGTACAGCCAAAGGTAAAGCAAGCTTTTGCCGCTCATAAAAGTGTTCTAATGTGCATTTTACAAAATGGTAGCATTATAGTGCTACCATTTTGTGAGTACACTAGTCTGACTCTTCTTAAATATTGTAGATATGGGCTGTTAGAAGACAGGTAGTAAGCTATCTTACCTGTTTTTGAGAGGGGAGGGACACTTTTTTATATCTACTCATGTAATTTTCTTTGGTTTCTATTAGACGTAAAGAGGAACTAGAGTGTTTAAATTTACATTTTTGAAATGCTGAGAGTTTGTGAGCATTTATAACCAGATGTAATGGAATTAGAAATTTACTGACTGTTAGAGTAGCATTAGGATACAGGTTTTTGCAATGTGACACCGTTAGCTCAGCAGAATAGCTAACACCTTATTTTCTTTTTAAATTTGCTTGCATTTCCCCTTCTTTTCTAAAAACAAAGAGTGAGTCTGAACCAGTTGTAGGTGTCAAAGAGTAGAAAACAGTTCTAGCAAGTTTAACAGAGAGACTTCCCTCTGAGCTTTTAAGATTTGTCCTCATCCTCATCATCTCTTTAGCTGTCAGCATTAGGCAGACCAGCACTGAGCATAACTATTGTCAGTGTCTGTAGTTGCTATACTGTTTGCTGGAATCCACCCTTAACATGAAGTCTCTATAGCTAAACAATGTTTACCTTCTAATTAAGAAGCTGAATTATGTTATGAATGTTGGGAAGACATTTGCAAGATGCAGGACTTTCACTTGAATATTCATGGTTCAGTATACATTGTGATGGGCTGACCTTGGCCATCTGCCAGTTGCCCACCCAGCCACTCTCTCATTCCCCCTCCTCAACAGCGCAGGGGGAGAAAACACAGTGAAAGAGCTCATGGGTTGAGATAAACACAGCGAGATCACTTACAGGTTACTGCCATGAGCAAAGCAGACTCAAACTACAGAAAATTAATTAATTGCCAATTAAAATAGATTTGGATAGAGAGAAACAAAGACAAAAACAAGCACACCTCCCCGACCCTTCTTCCCAGGTTCAACTCCACTCCTCCACCTCCTTCTTCTCTTACCTTGATGTCTTCAGAGCCATTTCTCATGCTTTTTTCTTCACTCCTTTCTCTCACAACCACTGTGCAGCACTTTTTAACTTTTCTTAATTACACTTTACCACAGGTGCTGTCATCTTGGCTGACAGGCTCAGCTGTGTCCTGCAGTAGGTCCATTTTGAAACTGACTGGGACTGGCTGCATCTGGCTCATGGCAGTCCCAGCCTCTGCTCACAGAGGTTGTGCTGCAGCTCCTGCTGCCAGCACTTGGACATGGACACATAGTTCATACACAGGTAAACATTAAGGAGAAATATGAATTAAAAAGGTGCCGAAAGAATCATCAGGTGCAGCCTCAGCGTAGCTTGCAGGAGCCAAAAGTAGATCTGATTTATGCCAGTTTAATCTATCCTCAAAAGATTAATGGAACCTGTTTTGCTCTAGGAACTTTTATTCGATGGCTATACAAGGCCTTTGAAGGAAAGCATCTCTTGGCTCTTTACCTTGCAGATTTCCAGACTGGACATGTTCTCATCAAGGCTTTAGAGATATTTGCACTATCTATCTCAGCTGCTTGCACATTTCCAGGTAGTCATACTGAGGTTCTGAAACCTCTTTCCAAAACAAAGCAAGAAGTGGGTGATAAATATTTGAAGAAATTCTGTTTCCTGCAGAGAGGAAATCAGGGGTACCATGCTCAATACAGGTTTTAAAAGTTTTCTTGAAAAAACCCTGTTTAATTTCAGCTCTAATCAGAAATGAGGATTGATACTTCAGTTTGTTTGGCATATCTTAGCCTATTATCTGTTACATTTTATTTTGTCTTAATAGTCAAAGGACTATAAAACCACTCAGACATGCTTGGACAGAAATTAGAACTACGAGCATTCTGGGAAATCTAAACATTTAATTCCTTCAGTTTATAAAGGTCAAAATATAGAATAATTTATTCAAAATTAATGAATATTATGAATTGGGAAAACAAGATCAGTGGAACGTAAAACAAGACAGTGTCCAAACACTAAACTTCATATTGGTACTGCAATACACTCATAAAATTTTTTAGTAAATCGTGTGTCCAGACCCTTGAAAAATGTTCTAATGAACCGTTGGAGGACAAAAAAACAAGTTGCTGAGTTATACGGAATTTCTCATGACCTTAATATCTCTTTAGCACTCATACATACATTTAGAACTGTAACATCCGTGTTTTAAAATAATTAGAAACATATGCCATTTATAATACAATAAGGATTTATTTCATAAGAGCATTTAATTTCATGAGCAAATACAGTGTAGCACAAATGGAAGTTTTGGGGTGGGATCAAACAGCAGCTGTAAACCTTTCCAAGTAGCTGCGGCTCCATTCAGAGCTTCGTGGAACATGAGCCACAGCCTGCAATTTGAGCCTCTCCCACAGCAGAGAAGGAAAAGAACATCCTGGTACTGGAGTCTGAGATAAAAGAGACATTAGGATAGATATAGAGAGCAATTACACACATCAGTGACATTATTCTTTGTGCATGGGATACTTGGGGTCAAAGGTTACAGACAAAATCACTCATTCTTCCGAATCTCTGCTGAATATACCTATAATTCTCTGTGATTTTCTGTATGGAGTAGTGTACACAACTGCTTAAAATAGGCTGAGGTTTGATCCAGTGTCCTCCTTAAGGGCTACACCTATTTTCTTAGCTCTCAAAGTTTGTTTGTGTGTGTGTTACATGCATTGCTGCTTCTGGCTTTTTAGCAAAACTGATAAAAATTACACAGAAATCTACCAAACGTGGAAGTTTCTTCACAATAACTGCTTCTAACAAACATTAGCAGGGTCTAGTCAGAGAAGCTCATGGCAGTCATCTCCTAGACCAGATCTACTCCTCCCAAATCCCAGAAAAGTTTATAATCCACAAAGTATTAAACAACAGTACAGACTGACTTCATTTCAGATTTACCTAACTCTATAAGGCTTTCCAACAGTTTTCCTAAATGCTTATGTTTAGGTGCCCACGCATGCTCAGAAGTACTCTGTTGCAGGAAGGCAGCTTCCTATCTCCCACATACCTTCGCAATCATAGTTTGAAGTACAACATTGTATGAAGTCTCCTTAGCTACCTTGAAAAAAAAGTTGTATTATGTACCTGTTGTCTAGCTTTTCTGGAATGTCCTTAATTAGGGCACACACTGAGATTATAGAGTCTTCACAGTTTATTTATCCCTGTGATATATTCTAGGTCAAAGCAGTATTCATTCCTTTTGAAAGTTTCTTAACTCTTTGGTTAAAGCCCTTTAAAGATATCTCTACATCTACTAACAGGTTATGGGACCAGTTGGAGAAGTGGAAACAAGAAACCATGGCCAGTCTGCAGTCAGATTACTCATCCTCAAAACCCTGGATAATTTGTAGACCCTGGGGACACTGGGTAGAGGAAATGGACACTGTCTCTTTCTAAAAGTGTTTGTTTCATGGATGAATATGTATACAATCCAGTATATGAGATGTTGTAGCATCCAGATTCCCATCTTTGGCACCTTGTAGATAAGAGCCTGTTCCACTCAGAGCTCTTCGGTACCTGCTGCAGGAAGGCCAGTTTCAGTAGTGAGGATGGAGAAACTTTCCTCTCATGGAAATCCTTGCATCTGTGATAAAAACATGGAAGGTATATTGCTTCTATATAAAGTCACTGGGAACAGGCTATAGGTAGGTTAGATCTACTTTAGCGATAGTATAACTCCAAGCAATTGTATCTGTAGAAGAAAACAGGCGATGCTGAGGTTCCAACATCCACCCCCACATGTTTCACGATTTCTTACTTAGGCTTACCTCTACTTTTGCTTCACAGACTGGATGCTCATTAGTGGTTGGGTTTCATTAAGTTCACTCCAGGAGCATGCCATTTGTCTTAGTTTCCTCCACATGGAATCCAGGCAGCACTCTTGAAGTCCGCTGTGCCACGCAACCCATGCACAGTAAATGGGGGTGACTGAGAGATTTTCTTCAAACACATACTCCTGGTCTATCTAAAATTCTAGCTAATGTAACATTTTAATCACTTGTGAGGAACTAGGGTAGCTAGCTTGTGTTGTCTTGGAAAGGCTTCAGGCTATCGGCCCAGCATCATTCATTTGCCTAGGGAGTGGCATCTAATGCCATTTAATTTGCCCTAGGATACCCTTTCTGTTCCCCAGATGCCTGTCCTTTATGGCACAGACCCCCCATAGGTCCTGCATCGTACTGGCCAGCCCCACCTAGGTGTTTCAGACACCACACGGCATTTGAAATGCCAATAGATGTCTGTCTTCAGGAAACCAAATCAAGTCCTTAAGCACTTACTTTAAGGTGGCTTGATTGCCCTTCTCCTCTGGTTTTGCAGGCATGGGAGACAGTTATGAGCACAACTGTATGCGCCAATCATGCTGTATCTCAGACATTAGTTATAAAGATACTTACCTAAGAGCTGGAGGCGAGGTTCAGCATCTTCCTCTGACTGATTTAGAATATGGGCAGGGACCTAGAGTTCACTTTTTTTCTGAAAGAGTTTCCTGACAAATAGGCAGTAAAGTCTCCTGTACTCAGATTAAAGATGTGTACACAAGATATAAAGATTTCATAGGATTTTCTGAAAATTTTTACATCAGCATATGCAAAGACTAAGTCTTTTAATCAGAAGCAGTGATTGCTTATACCTCCCCCTACACCTCAGGAACTCTAATTAGTGAGATTTTGATTTGTCTGTAAATGAGCAGCAAATATTTTGAAACTTTGCTTTCAACTTGTATAACATTAAAACAAACCCAAAAAAAGAATCTTTACAGTTATTCTTAATGATGCTGCTGTCAGCCCTCTTCGTGGAAAGTTTCACACAGCCAAATTAACAAAGCAGTGAATGAGACTTAAATATTTCCTTCCCCCTTAGATACCCAAATCATGCAAGTTTGCAATGATAGACAATCACTCCCATTCTTTAGGCCTCAAAAATGAAAGGTAAGAACTACTTATGCAGAAATAAGAGCTGTAAAACGTGAACATTTGTCTTTTGTCTGTCAGTAGTCATGTGTCTTTGAGTTTGCAGCTGCGTTATGGAATTTACTTTCTTTTCAGAGATAATTCTGCTGGTGCCAGACTACAGCTATAGAGGGACAGATGGATTAGCAGAGTATACGCATAAAATGTGAGAGCAGCGTGGAAGCACATCATGCACTACAAAATCATAAATATACGACTTTTCCTTTTATTATTTGATTAGAGCAAAGGAATGAACCCTTAGGTCATATTACTTCAAACCAGTAAGAGTTAGCAATGTATTCCTTTAGAATAGCAATGTATTCCTTTATAATTAATTGGAAACACTATTGTTCATGTGTTTAGGGCAGAGGGCTTTCATTTTGTTCTTTTAACAGAATGTGTAATATTCATTCTCATCATACAGTTAAATAACTGCATGATAATAAGAGGTTTTAAAAAACATATTCAGATCTGGCTAAAGTTTTCATTTATTAGATGATTAAGCCTCCTCAGTGATTTATCTTTGAGGAGAAATGTAGAATCTACATACACATAATATATTAGATCTATGACAGATAGGTTTCATGCATAAAGTACAAACTGCCTTTGTACCTTGTGAGTTTTACTTTAATTGAACAGTCATGTTCAGTTTGCCATAGTAAGCACAAAGGTTTGCATTTCCTAGTTCTGAAATGTGGTGGTCACAACAGATACAATTGTAACAGGGTGTAGCACACAATTCATGATTAAGATAGACAGAGCTGTGCAGAATCATGCTCTTTGAATTTATATATTGAAAGTTCATGTTTATGAATAAATTCAGTAAAGATTGAGCCAAGATAACAAAATTTCAGAGCGCTCTGCAACCCTCCATAATACCTGTTGTTAATCTCTTTTTAGAGTAATGGTTCTGTCTGTCAAAAGGCAGATAAATACCAATTTTAATTAAAAGATTTTTTTCTCTGGTATATTTCAGAGATTATAAAACATATTTACTGGTGTGAAATTTCAAGCATGAAACTTTTTATGATCCTTTAGGAAGTACAGCTATTCACTATATTAAAGTTTCCTCTTCTGTGTAAAACATCACCTAAAGCATGAGAAAAGGTGGGAGAGGACCTTAATTTTCTTTAAATTTTCTACATTGCAGTAGCAAAATATGGAGTAGTGAAGAACTAGAAATTCTTGAAAAAAATCCAAACCAAACCAAAAAACTCATCCCACTTAGTGACATCAGACTACTTACAAACACATTTGCTACGTTATTTCGAAGTACCTTGCCTAGTTGTTATGCAGAGTTACAGAGCTGAAAGGAATAGGCTAAAAACATTAATGATCATTCCTCAGGTTCCTACTTTTCATTGTAGGAGTGTCTGATTTGCTTTCATGAAGGACCATTAGTCAGCTGTATAACTAAAATAAAAAAGTAATTTCTATTTTGTGGCATCTTTGATATTTTTAATCACTCGATTATTGTTGTTTATTTATATAGGCCATTTTTATCTCCTCAGAGTTTATTAAGAACATTAAAGAGTTTTTACAGCCTGAACAATAAACCTCTTTGTTAAAATAATGTGTTATTTCAAGTTTAAAGAGTCCATGGTTTGTGGTTTTTTACTGTCTGTTAATTGTAGTGGATGGATAACTGTTTCCAGTAGCCTGATTTGAGACCACAGAGCCTTTTGCAGCCTCACATTTCTTTGTAACCCTTCTACAAACAAGACATTGAAAGCACAAAATTATGTTTACCAGATGCTTCGGAAAGATTAACTTTTATTAATGATGTTGTGGAATAGAGTAGTAAGACTTTTTGTTTGTTTCTTTATTTTTGGAGAGTGTTAGTGTGTGATCAGATTACCTCTCCAATTTTTAAAGAAATGAATAGAATATGGAAAGAAAGACTTTTCCGTTCTCCAAAAATAGTATGACTTAGACACTTTCGTATTAAATGGCTACAAGTTCAGCCAAAGTATTACGCAAATTTTCACTTGTACTCATTACACTTTTTAGAATTAGGTTACTAATTGGTCACTCGAATCACCAATATTTAACAAAGCAACCAAGGAGGAAATCCTTCTAAATAAAAAAATTGGCTACTGTTTGCCATGCTCTACTTCTTGAACCCTAGGAATGCTAAGATGTCTCTTATTTTTTAATGAAGAGCCAAATGGTTCTCCTTCACACACATGCTCCTCTGCAAAGGGATGGGAAGCAGATACTAGTAATCTGGATTGTGGTCTCTCATATATGAAGAGGAAAATCAAGAACAGAATGAGTAATTATGAATGCTTCCTTATTCCTGCAAAGCATAACACAACCCTAAAAGTGGGAAAGAGGCAAAAGAAAAGTAAGTCAAAGACAAATGGGTGATTAAGGAACCCAAGAACACCAAACCCTAAAATGCTGCATATATTAAATGTCAAGATAGGGCCCTCTGCTGTCACTCACATGCAGCCTCATCCAAGCCTGCAAGTGATCATCTAAGCATGTGAATCAACCTCTAACGCCAGTTAGTCCTCCTCTTTGACAAACATAGAAACCTATGTTCAGGAGAAGATTCAGTGACAGAGCTTCTAGCAATACACAAGCTTAAATAACGTTTCCAAGATGACCCTTCTAGTGTAAAAAGCCCACAGATTGGAACTTGCTCAACTGCAGGTGTAGAGGACAATTTAATTTTGGATTCTGCGGTACTATCTCCAGAAGGTTCTTTCTGGGAAACGAGAAGGATACACTTGGTTTTAGAACACAGGGGTAAAGGAAAGAACCTTTTACAAAACACTTCACTTACATTATGGAGTTATAACTAAAGTATTATACCTACTATATAAATATTAAACCTACCATTTAAAATATAACCCACTTCTAAAACAGTTAAGAGAAAGAAAATTTAGTTTTGTTGTTCACATTTTCCTAGATTTTTCCTATCAAAAACATAAGCAAATTCTCTATGAAGATGTGCGTAATGTATAAGGGCAGATATGTGCACTTGTGCCTCAGTGGCAGACATGTTGGAGAGCAATGGTCTCAAAGCTCTCAGAAATCACAGTTAAATATAGTAGACTCAACAAAAAAGAACTGGGTATTGCCAACATCTTGATTTATACCATGCGCCAAATGTAAGAAGTTTCAGCATTTGCAACTGCTATGCTATTTACCCTAAACGGACACAGTAAAATAACAGGTGAGATTCATATTCTGAATAAACCCCCTATTGAACATGCTTAGTTTGCCAACAACTTCTCTTCCATAATGCTACTTTCCTCATAATAGACGTTCTGCAGGGTAGAACCAACCTTTGCACTTCTATTATGCTCTCATTATTCCTCAAAGAGAAAATCCATTAACCAGCAAGATGGATCCAGATGTAACTCTCAGATTCTCCTGTACTGGTGACATCCATGTGGTGGAAAAAAGGTAGATGTCCTGTCAGCACTTGTGCTGAACCTATGGGATTTGTGGTTAAGGGAAGCAGAATTATGGTAGAATTGTATTTTAAGAGGTTGGTTACATTCTGTTTCTGCTGTGTGTAAAAGAAGCAAAAGAAACACAAGCAAAAAGGAAGAAAGAACAACAAATTTCCCCACAAAGTAGAGAAGCATTCTTTCAGTATATTAGAGATGTAAAGGCATTACAAAATATCAAAGTAATACACAACAAAATGATTTTATTAATATTTTGTTCTTAAATTGAAAGGGTTTTTCTCCCATTGCCTATGCATTTTGATATAGCCAGTTCCATAGTAACTCTTACCTTACACTGAGTTCTCAGTGACACTACCCAAAGAATATTTGTTTTAGAAATGCCATAAAATAAAATGATGGCATCCAGTAATCTCTAAATAGCCTTTAAAATTTTTGCATCATTTGATAATGTCTGGAGATTCAACCTATAACTTCAGCAGTTGCTTGGAGAAAAGAAGTTTCTACAGGGTGTTGGACCACTGATTCATCTTCGTATAACACCTGATCTTTTCCAGTGGCTTTTGCTATAGAGCCCAGCAGAAGGTGTGAGAAACTACCAAACACACATTTGAAAGATAATTCGCCACAGTAAAAAGCCCTTTTTCTTTTATTTCCAGTACTCAGAAAGACATAAGAGATATGCTCTTAATCAAAAGAATGAATGTCCTATATATTTTTTATCTTGCTTAGTGGTTCTTCGGACTCAGTCAAGCTGTCAAACTTGTTTTGAGCTGCATTAACCTCTTGATCTCAATGACTGCTTGTGCAGGAGAACTGTGGAGGCAAATTACGCAATCTGCAATGCAGAGAAAAACGTGGAGGCTTTTTTTCTTCTTTTTTTTTTTTTGGTAAAGGCAAGGGAGAAATGACTTTTAAAATCTCAGGTCTGGTCTGACATCCAGGTTCATTAGATATTGCAGTGGTTACTCATCAAAGTGATTTCCACCATATTATTTGTAATGTGTTCTGAATAGATTGTTAAAACCTTGATGTTGTTACAATTTTGAACAAAATAAGAAGAGTGTGATTTTACCTAATTGTTGTGAATCAGAAAACAAAATGGGTTTTATACGAAGAAAAAATGGAGATTGAAAGGGTAGAGAATTCTCTTTTCTTAATATTTCAGATAACTGGGATTTATAATTAAGAAGATTTAGTGATCTGGAAGAGGGAATTTTTTATGAAGCATGGCTGTAATTTTGTATAAAAATAAAAACATTATCTGCAATGAGAATTCCTAACAGCCTTTGGTAATATATAAGGAAGATCTTTGTAGCATGCCCCTGATTTATATAAATACATATCGGTCAGAGATACAGGGATATGAGCTAGACAAAATAAAAATCTGCTTGAAATGCAAACCTTCACCGTCTTTGAGAGTCTCAATAACCTAGCAATTCAATAAAATTTGTAATTCTCATCTTTATTTGGGACAGACAATATCAAGTAATAATGAAGTCTTTATATTACAAACAGTGGATTAGACATACAGCTCAAGTTCAAGGCTTTGTAAAAAGAACAGGGTCAGAAATGGTCAACAAAATCAGATTCAGCTACTTGGTGTAGGAAACCTAGCTCAGCCTCAGAGTGAACTGACAGAACAATTGAATTTGCTTGCACAACCATAATGTGCCATGCGAGGCCTTTTGATGCCTTGAATATAGAACTTGCTTTCTGTGAAAAAAATGATTCAGCATTTGTAAGTGAGCAAAAGCAAACAATTTGCAATAGCTGACTAATTTTCTGGATTAAACTCTATTATGCAGCTAATTCAGAAAAGCAAGATTGGAAAAAAAAAGATCTATAAATTTACTGGATGAGTCAATAGAATCACAATAATTGAGCTTTCAATAGATTTCTTCATTGGAGGAACAGGCCTGCTAAAATAATATCTTCAAAAGGCCCACAAAACCAATATTAGGCTGGTGCTTCCAGTTACAGGTTTCCAAAAACAAGGCTTGATTCTGCTGGTCTCCTGGTGGGTGCATTTGGCTTGCTGACATGGCAGGAGCAAAGCTGAAGTGTGATTCACAGTACTTCAGGCTCCATGAATGAATCACTCTTGGCAGCTCCAGCGCTTTCCCACCTCCTGCCTCCCTCTCGATGCACCATCGCTACTCTCTGCTAATCTGCAACTGTCTACAGCCATGTCTTCTGTCATGTACCGGTACCACAGTCAGGCATACCTGATTGTGAGCTTGTCAGCAGTAATCCACACTTTCTGTTCTCCACCTACTAACAGCCACACTGCGACAGAAACAGTTCAATAAACCTGTGACGGAAGAACTCCTTTTCAAAGTCCTTAAGAGCTTTAATGCTACAAAGTACATTTCTCACCAGTAATTTAAGTCTTGTGATAATCTTGGAGTTTGCAGTACTGTCATGAAACAGAGAAAAGACAAAATCACTGTGTCTGGAGGAAAGACTATTAAGGACATCTTGCATAACCTGCAGTAAAGAGTAAAACTGTGTTAATTAAGGAGAAAAAATGTGTTTGAAAAATAAAGAAGTATTTTTTCCTGGGCACAAAGATCATTCTTCCAGTTGAGTAGGTGCACATATATCCACGTATGCACACACCAGTTTGTGAGTCTGACCTCAATCTTTAAAGTGTGTGTCTTGTTACCAAATGTCTGTTAGGATGATAGAGTTTTTGCAAAAAAAGATCAGTTTTGCCTCAGTTCTCCAGTAAGACTGTATATTTACAGCTCTAATAACAGAAAGCTGTAGAAACTCCAGGAAGATGATATGGTGTCTTAATGGTGAAGATGACATGGTGTCTTAATGGTAAAGCCACTGAGAATTAAGATTCAATGTCGAGTTTAAAATTGAATTTTTCTCTGCCCTTTTCTAGCTATGCCAATGCAAGTGGCTATGTTTATTTTGTGACTGCTCTCAAGAAAGAATAAATTATCTATGCCCCTTCAGTGTTTTATTACTAAGAAGACAGAGTTCTTTGCTTGTTTTATTGATCATGAACAAGCAAAGGTGGTGAGGAAGGAGTGCCATTCAGGAAATAACACTTGAAAAAGTCTTTAGGCTGTCTTCACTGGAAGGAACTATTTCATAGACAGGAAGGCACAAAGCTAGGAAAAAGAGAAGTTTTCTATCATATACTTTGTGTATTGAGACTGTAGAATTCATCGTTCTTAATGCTCGCACTTTAGGAAGAAATAAGCAAACAGAAAGATATATGTATGGAAAAGACAACTATCCAGAAAGTCAGAACTATTAACAATGAAATATTTTGGAAAGTTTAAAAAAAATAAGCCAACTATTAGCAGCAACTGTTAGAATTCCAGGAGAAATAACTATTTTATGTTATGAAATTAATTATCTTTTTCTTAAGCACGGAACTTTTTTTGTTACCTGTAGAGTAAAAATCTGAAACCACAAACACATCTTGTTGTATCTTCTCTACGCCTTGAAAATATAAAATTGAAAGCAAATGTAGTGAAAATCAATTTGCTCCTACTGCAGACCTAGGATACCAAGTTTCATCCCATGTCCAATTTTGATAACAGAACTAGAAAACTGAAAATATAGGTTTATACTGGAATCATTGACAAATCATTAACTCCAGTGAACTGACAAAATAACATTCTGAGAAAAGCTATCAGACTATGAAAACCACAAAAAGAATAAACTTACATGCCTCAATGGACAAAATGTAAATATTAAGTTTATTGTGATTGAAATTTGTTAGTTTTTCATGTTAAATTTTGCAAGTTTCCATTTTCAGAAATATTACATATATATTCATTCATTATATATTACATGCTTTATATTATATATAATTAATAAGCTTTTTACAGATCATCAATCATCCAGCCAACAAAGGAAATATTTTCCTACAGTATCAGTCAGAAAAGTTTTACAACACTAAATAAGAGTAAATGCTTTTGTTGCTGAATGGGTGAGAAAGTGAAGAAGAAGCGAGGGTGCAATTCTGGTTGCTAAAATAAATTTACTCTTTATTGTTCAGTATCACAAGCCAAATAAATAGCAGAAGAATCATTTGTGGTTGCATTATGTTCATAGAAATATTAAGGACTTAGCAAGCTTCCTCAAAAGCCTAATTTAGCTCTTATTTTCTTAATAACATGGAATCTATTAATGTTGAAAGGCCACCAAGTATTCAGAAATAATGATCTCCGAAGCTTCCAAAGTCATCTAACTGATACTCAGCTGAATTTTAAGATGACTAACTAGGCCAATCTTTTTTTGGTAACACAGAGCTAAGGATAAAACTTGGCCAAGCCAGAAGGAAAATGAAAGAGAAGCTTTGTGAGCCCGTTTACAGTCCCTCTGCACACCATCCACTAGATTGCTGTGTTGCTTCCAAGTCTACTGAGCCAGGTACTCTGAGACGTCCCTCCCTCCCTGTTCTGCGCCTGTCCAATACATTTCCTGGCCTCTGGTTGTCAATTTATGATTTCTCCCCAGAAACAGGACGTCACAGTCCAGCTGCTCTGGACTTCATAACTAAGCTCTCTGTTCCATTTTCCTGCCACCTTAAATGTACCTTTTCCCAAAACCTTACATTTCAGTTCTTCAGGGACTTGAGTTTAATGCAAGATGCACCCATTTGACCGAGCACACCAGTCCTTACGAAATTAATAAACGTAGCAAGAAGAAATGCGGAACAGAGCTGCATGTGTTTGTGTTCTTCAGGGAGACTCCCTGTTCTGGAACTCTGTGGCTGAAGAAAGGTTGTTTTCAGATATTCAGAAGCTCTACTCACTTTCCCTCCCTTTTTTCATAGCTTTCAGCAGTAACATCCAGCTCTGTAAACCCTTGCTTTTTTTCAAAATGCTTTTGCATCATGGATACGAATTTACAGAAGTGCTCTTTACAAATTTGTGTTAGTAGCAGTGTTGCAGCCTACCAGAGCTTTCTATGCAATGGCAACGACCATTGCCAGAATGTTTTCCTTTGTGCGGAGATGATTCTAGCATTTTTTAAGGACTCCAATACCCATCTAAAGCACAGTTTGACAGATAATAAACAAAGGGAATAGAGAGACACTGGGGAAATTGATAGATTAGGTGTAGTAAACCCCTCCTTTGCTACCTCAAGTTGTTATGATGTGTGTTGATGCGTTTCTTTATATAGACAAACTGTTGTGGTAGCCCTCATTTCAGCTGACTTGTAACATTGGTTGCAGTTCAAGCAACAACCAACAAACTTCGTACTTTCCACTGAAAAAAAGTAATTTGATTTTCTTACAGGTATTTCAGGTTTCCTCCCTCTTCAACCATGAAAAAATAGAATAAAGAGTACTCACATGTTCCTTGGAAAATTCTAGGAGGGTTTAGTGATTTTTGTTATTACACTTAGTACCCATTGATATTAAATCACTGTAGAAGTTTCCTCAATATATGAGGAATACATATTTAAAACACAACATGTGGATTTAGATCCTTTAGCCCTGTTTAAGTCAGTGGGAGTAAAACATTTACATCCTCACATACCTATTTGAAAATGTAACTGTTTTTGCTAGAATAGAGTAGCAGCTTGACTGTTTCGATGCCTTGAAAAGGAGAATTATATGAACAGAAAATTACTTAGAGTATGTTTCAGTTTTTGATTCACTTGATGTTTGCAAAGGCTATCTGGAGACAGAAATATCTCTCTGTTAAGCATTTTTTAACAACTACAGATGAAAACATATACAAGTTATGAAAAGTGATATGTAAAAATAAAAGCGGAAACTCCCACAAGTATTTTGGTTTAACTTTAGCTAATCTGTTAGAGTTCAAATGGAATGAATGTTAACTAAAAAATTGTTAACTAATGAATCCCTTTAATCTCAGCTCCTGTGAGGGTGTAACCCAGCCTCTAGTGTGTATGTAGAATGACTATGAACTGGAAAGGATATATGGCAACTTCTAATAGGCGTGAAGTTAACAATTTAACTTAGTTTGCTTTGTATTAAGGTGGAAAAGAAAGGCCAGTACAAGCAGACATAGCTGTGCATTGCATTAGGAAGCTAACTCATAGTGAAATCCCCCTGTGATATAAAACCAGACACTGTAATGTCTTGGACACTACCATAGGAGATGAAGATGGGTCAGGTCCTGCAGAATATTCAATGTGGTCAGACTCAGAAGTTTTTTCTGGCCACTACTGTAACATAGGTATGTCGGTCACTTATAGCCTAGATTTTAGGTAGTTCTTCAGTGATGTTAAGGAAGTTACTCTAGATTTGTTCTCTTGCAACAGAAGTCGCATAAAGGGTATTACATGCAACTTTCCCAAACAGAATTTTTCCAGCAGGAGGGATTCAGCTCATTCTTCTCCACCGTGAACACTAATTCCACACTTCCCGTGTGGCTCACTGAGTGCATTGTGGTTTGCCATGGAAATCTTTACAATGGTACACAGTTTTAAAAGCAATGAAGCAATTGGTCTGTCTCACTTTGTAAAAAGAAAAATAATTTTGTGAAGGTGTACTTTCCATTATATAGTCATTCTCAAAGATATGTTTTACTGAGTCCCAAAGCATGATTTCTTGGCATAAACACAGAGGTTTATTTAAGAATCAGTTTTAGAATAGTCTTATTGAGCAATATGTCCAGTATAAGGAGCACAGATGTTATGACCTCAGATTTGGAATGCTAGCAGATAATAAATTTGTCTAGACCTGTATCACCAGTGTCAGACATACAGTTGATAGCCAAGTGTAATTTACAGAGGACTTTCATTTAAGCTGCCAAGTAATTTCCAGGTCTTTCTGTCAGTCCTGCCATGCTGTCTTTCTCTACTGAGGTGCATCTGCACAAGTCAATGCCAAAACAAAAAGCATGTTCTCAGGAATGATGTTTTTTAGGACAACTAATCCAGGAGGAACAGAAAAACAAACACACCTGCTAGTCAGGAGATGGATTTCAGTTTAAGAAAAAAAGAAGGCAAAAAAAATAAACCAACAACTTTCCCAAACAGTTAGAAAAGAGTTGAGTTCTGTTAATTTGCTTAACAACACAGGCATGTTCTTGAATCATGGTTGAATGTTAATATCTCCTTTCTAACCAAGCAGCAAATCTGAAAACAATTTCTCTGTTTCAGGCAATCTTCAGACATATCTACTGGGAATGATATTGGCTATGTTTATCTTACTCTTCTTTAGAAGCTTTCCCATAGCTATTTTTATTTTTGCTTTTAAAGAAGACTAATATAGAACTAGCTTAACAACCACTCCCTTGTCATATCTTCGGTCACCTCTCCTCATGGAACCTTTCTGGACTGGAGAACCCATCCCAGCCAACTAAAGCTCATGCTTGGAAGGCTTGTCCCTGCAACTGACATTTTCATGGGGTGGCATCACATTTGATTTTGGTGCTATGCTAGTATCGGTGACTGCCCAGCAGTCACTGACCTTGGCTGTGAAGGAACAGCTGGACCAACCAAGGCCAGCTAACCACCTTTTCCTAGGACCACCTGCATGCTGAGATCAGCTTTGTCATCTTTTACCTCTGAATTACTCTTACTGCTCCTTTTGACCTTTACTGCCTGAGATGTGTGGATCTCAGCTATATGAAGATTATAATATCTCGTTTGTCAGGTCATTACTATTCCTACTGATCAAATCTCTGAACTCCCAGGGATCAAAAAATCAAAATGACAAAAAAAGTCCCACTACATCTTTTTTGTTCTACATAGCTAATGCTGCTCCTAGTCATAGAAACATGGAATCATAGAATGGTTTGGATCGGAGGGACCTTTAAAAATCATCTAATCCAACATCCTGGCCATGGGAACGGGTATCTTTCACTTGATCAGGTTGCTCAAAGCCTTATCCATCCAAGCTTTGAACTTCCAGTGATGAAGCATCCACAATTTCACTGGGTAAGCTGTTCCAGTGTCTCACCACCCTCATCGTAAAATATTCTGCCTTACGTCCAGTCTAAATCTGAGGTAAGACTATTGTGGGGAACCACGTCAAAGGCCTTACAGAAGTCCATACAGATGACATCTGTAGCTCTTCCCTTGTCCACTGATGCAGTTACTCCACTGTAGAAGGCCACTAGATTATTCAGGCATGGTTTGCCCTTGGCGAAACCAATGTTGACTGTCTCCAATCACCTCTCTGTCTTCTATATATTTTAACATATCTTCCAGGAAATTCTGTTCCGTGATCTTATCTGACATGGATACAAGAAGGAGATTTTGTTGCTGGAGCATGTCCAGACAAGACCAATGAGGCTGGTGAAGAGTCTAAAGAATAAGTCTTACGAGGAGCAACTGAGGGAGCTGGGGTTGTTTAATCTGGAGAAGAGGAGGCTGAGGGGAGACCTTATTGCTCTCTACAATTACCTGAAAGGAGTGTTGGTTTCTTCTTGCAAGTAACTAGCGATAGGATGAGAGGCAATGGCCTCAGGTTGCATCAGGAGAGGCTGAGATTAGATATTAGGAAAAATTTCTTTATTGAAAGAGTGGTCAGGCATTAAAACAGGCTGCCCAGGGAAGTGATGGAGTCACCATCCCTGGAGGTGTTTAAAAAATATGTAGATATGGCATGTCAGGACATGGTTTAGCAGGCATGGTGGTGTTGGGTTGATGGTTGGCCTTGATGAGCTTAGAGGTCTTTTGCAACCTTCCATGATTCTATGATTCTATGGTTCTATGATTCTATGGAGGTGAGGCTGACTGGTTGATAGTTCACAAGGTCTTCATTTAAACCCTTTTAAAGTGAAGTGGCAGTGACTAAGAGAAGCTGCTGCTTGTCAGTGAGGCCAGCCACAACCCAGGTGTTCCGTCTCTTTACCAGCTGTTTCTTAAAAAAGGTGAGCCCCGTGTAAGTAGCTAATTAGACTTAGACTGATGATTCAAAGCACAAATATAAAGACATACTATTTCCTCGGTTAAAGGATGAATTAAATTGAATCAACATGTGCTACAAGTGGCAAAACTAGTGCTATGTGAGATTTTACTAGACCTTAAATTTCACTGCATAAGAGCCTGAAATATAGTTGTTTCACAGGCCTCACGGGGCAATGCCTTAACACAGTCCTGTGCTTTGGCCAGAATCTTGTTTCTGTTGGTTCTTCCCCATTCAAAACTAATTTCTTTCATCCAGTCAGGGATTTTATAATGTTTTCCATAGATAGTTGATCCCCACTTTGTATTTTCATCTATTTTTTTAAAGTCTCAGTTGAGAATATCTCACTTCTGTTTCGTGGCACTGAGTTAGTTACCAATGCACCCTTTGCAAGTAATCTAGCATTTGTTCCAAGTCTGCTCTTTTTTTTGACTGGTATCTTCCTGGCCAGATTGGTTTGGTCTTACAACACTTTCTGCATAACGGTGGCTCTCAATAATCATTTGAAGTGCATTGCAGCTTGTGATGTGCTAACAGAAGACATTTAGGAATATCTAGTTACACTGTATCTCCCAGTGTGCCTCCATTATCTCCACACCTCCATTATTGAAACCCATCCTGAACCATCATATTTTCCCTCCTTTTTCAAAACTTCATTTCTAAAAGTGTAGAAACATATCCTGTACATATCATCTCTGCTAAAAGTCATGTGTAAACCAGGAAAAAAGGTCCACAACCACCCAAACAAAAATACTTACAAATCTTCGAGTTAGGAAGGTGTGTACATATCCTGGTAAAATACAAATTTGCTGGAAACTTGTTAGGAAAGGGATCTTGTTTTATTATGTTTCTTTTCAAAACAGGAGTTAATTTAGATTCATAAAAAACCTTGCAGAGTAGAGGAAATAATTGGCACTAACAGGATGCCTTCCTACTTCTCTATCTGTTCTCTCAGTGATGAATTTCCATCCTGTTTCCTCACATAATCTGTTTTGTCTATTCGAAGCTCTTAGGTTTTGGGAATCTGCCGTGTCAGGTATTTGGAAAATACTTGGAAAAACTGAGCACTTCTACATTATCAGAAATAATTAACGATGCATCTGCATGCTTTGGAACTGTATGCATGATACACAAGCAAACAAAGAAATGCAAGTGGGCACTACTTTCTCAAGCAATTATACTTAACGTGTCTCATTTGTATAATTTTAGTATGATGATATGAAATACCTCTAATAAAAGGTTTTTAAAATATCCACTAATATGCTGGAAATGAATATTTCTCTCCCCATTATGAATCTCTTTCCTTCTACTTCTTTAAATATGCCTCTTATTGCTTTTTGTATCTGATCCACCAGAGCAATTTGTTGTGTGATAATGAACAATATTTGTGCCAGGGCTTTAAACAAATTGCTGTGGTATTGCTTTGAAAGTGAAACAGGTGATTCCAACCACAAAGAAATCTATAAGGTCATCAGCTGTCTATGTAGATGCAGCATGTGACTCAGCTGCTGATTGATTAACTCTGTTTGCATTATATTGATATACAAGTTTTCCTGGTTTTGGCTGGGACAGAGTTAATTTACCTCCCACTAGCTGCTGTGTTTTGGATTTACTACAAGAAGAAAGTTGTGAATACATTGATGTTTTTAGTTGTTGCTATGAAATTAAGGCCTTTTTTTAGTTTCCCATGTTCAGCTAATGAGCAGGTGTGCAGGAGCTGGGAGGAAGCACAGCCAGGCAGACAGCTGAGCTGGTCAATGGAAATATTCCATACCATAGACATGCACAGTTTATGAATAGGGGTTGGCTGGGGGGGCAGGAACTTGCTGTTATTTTTCCATGAGTTCAATATTTTTTGGGAGTTCTGCGAAATCCGTGAAATCTATGAGTTCTGTGACCACTGCTCGGGGCCTGGCTGAGAACTGATCATCAGGCGGTGAGAAAGAATTCTATTGTATATTGCTTCTTTTGCATATTCTGTTGTTATTATTATTATTATTATAATTATTATTAACTTTGTTGTCTTGTTAAAGTGTCTTTATCTCAGCGCAGGATTTTACTCTCCTCTTCACCCCACTGAGGGAGGGGAGGAGCAAGTGAGTGGCTGTGTGGTCCTAGTTACCAGCTGCTGGGTTAAACCACGACATGTGTGATGCTGTTAAGGTTAACTAGCTGTGTTATTAGATGATATTCTATATATTATAGAATAATTAACAGACTGTTCTCCACCATGCCTTCTAACAGCTTCCTGAGTGACTATTACATGTTTGTCTCCATTACTTTACTTACTGATTTATTAATTGAGATGACTCTACCTGACTGTTATCCCTGGAGATTTTGTTTGAAATTGAGTTTATAGCTCTTGTTTGTATAAGGCATTTTTATGTCTGGGGGCTAATTTTCTTTGGAGGGTGTAAAGAATAGCTAGTCACAGAAGTCCTTCACACACATTACTGTCAGTTTCCTAATTCAGTTAAAAATGTTCCTTTTATCTGTACAGGCTTTTCCTTATAAAGAGTCAGAACCTCTCCTGGTTCAGTCTGTGCCTGTTGTTTCCTGTTCTCCCACCATGCGTGTCTTTGAAGCGCCTGTCTCTGTCTTCTTGATGCCCCCTTCACAGATGCTAGAGGGCACCTGCTTGGTGTGCCCAAAGCCACCCCTGCTCCAGGCTGAACAAGCCCTGCTCCCTCAACGTCTTCTCATAATGTAAGTGCTCCAGCCTCTAGCCATTACGGTGACTCTGTGAAGAACTTCTTACAGTTTGTCAATATCTGTTTTGCACTGGGGTATCCAAAACTGGGCATAGTACTCTAGCTGTGGTCTAAGTACTGCTGAGTAGAGGGGAATAATGCCTTCCTTCAGTGTGCTGGCTCTACTTCTACTAATGCAGCCCAGAAGGCTGTTGTCACTCTTTGCTGCCAAGGCATTGCTGGCTTATGCTTATCTCACTGCCCACCGGGGACCCCAGGGTCTTTTCTGCCGAGCTGCTCCACAGACTGTCAATTCCCAGCCTGTATCATTGCAAGAGACTCTTTCCTCCATGTGCAGAGATATGCTTTGGCCTTGCTGAATCTCTTAAGGTTCCTCTGGCCCATTCCTCCAGCAGGTTTAGGTCCCTCTGGATGCCAACCCTGCCTTCAAGCGCATCAACTGCTCCCACCTGTTTGGTGTCATCTGCAAACTTTCAAGAGTGCACTCCAGTGCCTTCTCCAGGTCATGGGTAAGCATGTTAAACAGGACAGGTCTGGTGATAGAGCCTTGAGATACTTCTTTTGTTACTGGCCTTCATCTAGGTTACACAATCTATTAACAACTACTTTTTGAGCCCGATTATCCAACTTTTTTTTTACCAACCCAATTCTTCACCCATCCCATCTGTAACCTCCTAGCTGGGATGCAAGAATATTGTGGGAGACAGTGTCAAAAGCCCTTCTAAAGAACAACCCTCATCTCATCGACAAACCCTGTTGTTTCGTTGTAGAAAGCATACAATGGGAAAATAAAGTATTTTGATTATTCACTGATAAAACCAGAACTAGATATGTGAAAGATGTGTTTTTCAGACCTTGAAGTCCACTTTTGATTGGCATATGACTAGGGTTGTTTCAACATAGAAGACTAGCTGTTGAGTCCCTAATTCTGTGGCATGTTTCAGTCAGCAGCTCTGTGAGTATGTAAAACCTCTTTGAAATTTGTGGCCTTGACTGCATGTGCAGAGATCTGTTTGTGTGGAATGAACTCTTTGAACAAGGCGTAAATCTGCCACAATTCCTTGTTGGTCTATGTGCAATTAATGTAATCTCCTTTCTTTTTGCTTCAGTGTTGATTTATGTTGAGATTTGGGACACCTGTCCACTTGATGATAAAGAGCATTTGCTTGTGCTAGGAAGAATTTTTTAACATGAGTAGCATGACAGGAGGAGTAGCACACTTTTAAAATTAAAGCAAACAAATCAGCTGCAACTTATTATTGTCAAAACTGCTAATGGCACCAACTTTCTTAACTTGGAAATTGTACAATTTAGTTCAGCCAGTCACTGATCAATGTGGACATATATTTTAACAGAGCCAGGAAGACTGCTACTTCTTTCTTTGCCATCAGCTATTTTTATCCAGTCCGAGAGAACTGTTTAAATTGTTTCCACTTTTTGAGGCTGGGGTTGTTTTGGTTTTGTTTTTGTTGGTTTCATTTAGCTACATTATGGAAAGAGGAAGATTTCTAACAGTCTTCTGAATACTTCATTAGCTTCATCTGTTCCTCTACAATGACTTCAGACTTCTTCACCTCACCTTTCAAGTTCAGCCTAGCCTCTCAATAAAGTATTGTTCTTACTTTTTTTTCTCTTGACTCTCTTTCTTCAGCTCGATTCCCAGCTGAAACTTTCCTTTCATAAGTTTTTTCAATAATTGCCTTTTTTGTGGGTTTATCCTCTCTCCTATTTCTGCCCATGCTCAAAGCAATCTCTTCTCTTTCTTTTAACATGTTCTTTTGACATAATACACCCAAACTCAGCTACTTATATCATAAGCTTCAGGCTCAAGTACTACAGTGTATGTTCTCTAAAGCATCCTTATGGATAGGAGTCAATAAAAAAAAATTCCAACCTTTCAGGTATCTTTATTCAATGGCATTAATACACTCAAAATGCTAGTAAGAAGACCTGTGAAAAATATACCAAAGTAACAGGAAAAACAAAAGAAATAATAACAAGGAAACTGTTTATTGTTTTGAGTTGTGAAAATAGCCATATTTTAAAAGGTGAAAAGTAAACCACATGTAGGCTATCTTATTTCAGTGAATATTTCTGAAATCTCCAAGTAGGGCAAATACTAAGCCTCTCACAGTACTAATAAGTAAAAAGAGGTGAAAAGCTACAGAAAATTTTAGATTAATTTTGGCATCTTGGAATTCAGAACGTGAACCTGCACGTCATAACCTGATCTATGATGGTCAAGATTTGTATGCTGTTGTACAACCCACCCATGAGCAGGAGACACAACATCATGCTGTAAGAACAAGTATGTTGTGTAACTAATACACTGACTACTGATGTAACACTGCATGCCATTTCCAGTCCTATTTTTAAAATGCCACAATGAAATCCTTTTTATTTTGAGGAAAACTGGATACTGTCATTAGTGGAAAAGTATCTTCTTCACTGTATTAATTTTCTGTTTTGAATTTGGAAAGAAAAGAGTACTTTCAGATGCAGTATCACTTTTCACCACTTCAGTTACTACACCTAAAACATTTTCTTTGTACCTTTAGTCCTGGATTTTAATGTTAGTTAATCAAAGATCTGTGCACTCATACTTGTATCAATTATTCATTTTTTCAGTGCAATTGTGCACAGAAATGGAGGTCAAGCTTCAGGTTTGCTGCAAATATACCCCGAATATTCTGTTGGAGTATAATGTTTGAAATAGCAGTGGCTTTGGGTCTACCCAGCTTTGCAGCTGACTGTTGATGATACTTACAAGTTACCTGACTCTTTTCCTCTCTTTTCTCCTCAGCTAACTGCAAGATGATTTTTTGTGTAGAATGATGCTAAAGGCATGCTTCTGTCACAGGGTCAGAAAATCTTGAGTCCAATGCGTTCTGCATACTGCCTTGGCCAAAAGTACATCCTATTGTAATAATAGAGTCAGTGATCTAACAGCTTGTCTCCTGGGACCTTGCAAGGCCACCTTGGCTCCGAGTGCACATAGGAAAATGTCTTGTCCTTTCACTTTGAAAGTTCCCTAGAGAATTCTTGGTAGGATTTCTCTTGCCAGAGATTGCTTTTGAAATGTGCTGAGGGACATAAAGACAAAAAAGAAACCATTATGGCAGAAATATGTGAAATTTGTATTCTGCTCAAAGTTTTTGTGTATCCTGTGCTCACTAGGCAGTATGTACTTTGCAACAAAGGGGATAAACAAACCAAATAACTAAAATCCAAGGGAATCAAAACAACGGTACAAACATTCAGGTTACATGAAAGAGAAGCTCATTTGGAGGTAACTCACCTCCTGAATTAGATGGTAAAACCTATCAAAATTGGAAACCTAATGAGAGACACTGAAATAGCAGGTGCTGCTGAAAAATCATGTGTAGTCAGAGAAGAATTTCAAACTCTGAATAAACAACTTAATTTGCTATAGCTCATTTATTATCCTTTCCTTGAAGAGTTTGTCTCCCTTGATATTTGGAAGAATATTTGAGAAGAAAAACCCTTCAAAGCATTTAAAAGAAGGAACAGTAAACTACCATATTTACACTACATTCTTCAATGTTCAGCATACAGTATCCAGCATTCTTCAAATGTCCTGGATACTATAGGTTACAGAGGCCTTTTTTGTCTTGCTTGCTTGTTCCAATAGCTTTAGGCTCTGAAATCTGACAATACTAGTCTCAGCAAGTTGTACCTCATTTTTGTGAGATGTTTAATGGTATTGTCTAAGGCTCTAGGATCTGCCTGCCTGAACCTGTGGGGAATTACTAAAATGTAGGACAGAATCAGGTAAGGTCTGCACACTGTCATCCACCTGAAGTTTCATTAACTCTCAACAGTTGGTATAAAAAAATATTTTCCACTGATTTTTTTTTTCTTTTTGAATGAGTGCTACATGTATAAAAAATGGAAAACATTGAGGGAACATTTAAAAAATCCACTGAAGTACAATTTTATGTGAGTGGGTTCAGATTTATTAAGAAAACTGCAGATAGTAGTGCTAGAATTAAGGACAAATTTCCCAGAGTTATACCACCCATGTCACATCTTTCCACTTAGCCTATATAAAAATAAATGGACTAGATTTACTCATTCTATAATTTCTGATTTAACAGCATATTCCTCAACAGGTAAAGATCTGATCATATGCATGAACTGAAAATTCTGAAAGTTCTTCATAGTTGCACTCCCACTAGAAAAACAAGATTTTTCTCTACATTTCAGTTAGAAGAGGGCTCTCAGATGAACCTGTATAAAATGTAAAAGCTAAGTCACAGAATCACAGAATAGTAGAGGTTGGAAGGGACCTCTGTGGGTCATCTAGTCCAACCCTCCTGCCGAAGCAGGGTCACCTACAGCAGGCTGCACAGGACTGTGTCCAGGCGGGTCTTGAATATCTCCAGAGAAGGAGACTCCACAACCTCCCTGGGCAGCCTGTGCTAGTGCTCCATCACCCTCAGAGGGAAGAAGTTCTTCCTCATGTTCAGACGAAACTTCCTGTGCCTCAGTTTGTGCCCATTGCCCCTTGTCCTGTCACTGGGCACCACTGAAAAGAGTTTGGCCCCCTCCTTCTGACA
>Ga0065711_1030880_pt1 | contig 31162 bp, 16 predicted proteins | sample Hoacrofraction12_FD_59098 | JGI IMG/M metagenome (GOLD analysis project Ga0065711, IMG submission 59098) | Hoatzin crop microbial communities from Cojedes, Venezuela - Epithelial fraction 12 v2 (version 2) | ecosystem: Host-associated > Birds > Digestive system > Esophagus > Crop | place... | reverse complement strand
CTGCCCTGCCCTGCCCTGCCCCGGCGCTGCCCGGCGGAGCGGAGGGAGGGGGTCCCCGCCGCAGGGCTGCGCGCCGTGCCCCGGCCGCTCGGCCCGCCCGGTACTGGCCCGGCTCAGCCCCGGCACGGCCAGGGTCTGCAAGCTCTGCTTCTTCCCGCTTCGCCCAGGTGTCAACGCCATGCTCAGGAAGGTGGCGGTGGCCGCAGCCTCCAAACCCCACGTGGAGATCCGCCAGGACGGGGACCAGTTCTACATCAAAACTTCCACCACTGTCCGCACCACTGAGATCAACTTCAAAATTGGGGAGAGCTTTGAGGAGGAGACGGTGGATGGACGAAAGTGCAGGGTAGGAGGGGAGCTGGTGTGTGTGTGTGTGCATGTGTGTGTGGAACCAAGTTCTTTCTAGATCGGCCAAACACATCTGCTGTTGCCGGTGTCCCCAGGAAGGGACATTGTGCCTTCTACCTTCTTCTTCCCGGAAATACACTTTGGGGGTTCTTGGTGGTCGCCGCTCCTCCTGTCCCTCGTCCGACATTCTCCCTCTTGCAAGACAGGGTAAAACTGAAATCTGAAGGCAACAGAGCATGGCAGGTCTGAAAGGCAGAGTTGGAGTACTTGATTGCTGCCTCCTTGGCTGGCAGGGTTTTGTGCAGCTCTTTTTGCTTCCCTCTCCCCTGGAGAGCTCAGCTGCAGTGGATGCTCTCCCCAACCTCTGTCCCCGGTGGGAACATGGGGAATGGTGGAGCAAGGGAGACCTCAAGAGTCAGGATTTAGTGCACAAACCTGGCATAACTTTGTCCTGAAATGAATCAGCCAATTCCACAAGCAGGACCGCAGACTGTTGGGTAGTTTGGGGCTGAAATCCTCGTTCATTCCCTTGCAAGTGCAGGTCTCCAGTTTGCTGCTCAGATAAGTCTTTAACAGCGTAAGACAGACTTTCAGCTAGTGTTATACCAGCCGTAATTACACCATCTCCTTGCGCAGAAGTGCATTAGAGGGCGTTCACTGGAGTGTTCTGGACTTGATTCTGTGCGTGAGCCCCTGCCTCTCTACCTTTGTAACCACTTCTGTGGCCTTGGAGGGGGCTCTAAGTCAGCAGCGTCTGACACTAGCTGCTCACTGGGGTAGATACATGGGATCCGGGGGATTGGAGAACAGGGCTGTGATCATAGCTGTTTTTTGAAAAAAGTTATCAAAGGCATGGGTCAGTTATTATTTCCTCAGGCACTTTACTTTCACACTTACAAGTATATATAAAACACTTAGAAAAGAAGCATGAATAAAGAGTATCAGAATGTAGTCCCAAATGAGAATACAGTTTTAAAAGTAACCTGTGATGGTGAAATAATCTACTTTCCAAAATATGATCTCTGCTAATTCTTGGGCCAGCTTCTGAGACCATTTGCACCACTGAAAATTCCCAGTGCAATTGCTGTGAATTTACATTTATGGAAAAGAGAGGCAGATTCTGGGAGTCAGTGAACGTTTAGAACATTCACTTGATCTGTAGGATGAGTTATCGTATATTTAACAGTTTGTTCAGGAAATGTTGCTGGCTTTGTTAATTTATCTTGTTCAGCAAAAGTAGTATTTTAGTGTCTTCAAGAATAATGCACATACAATAAATGTGACCTGCTTTCTAGAGAAGGATTTATTGCTGCAGATGGAAAACCAATAATTACGGCTGTAAGCTATGAAGGTTGGAAAAATCTGAAAGAAATGTGTTCTGTGAAGTAGTAAATTTTTTCCATGTGTTGTGAAATTATTTATAGTCCATTCTCAGGAATAAGTTGTACTGCTGTGTGTATATAACCAAGCTGTGGCCACAGAGCAGAAACCGACAGATAATAAAATAATACTTCAGAATGTAATTTGCAATATCTGGCAAAACTGCTGACTGGTGATAGATTTTGATACACTTTATGGGGTGGAGGGTTTTGTTCTGCCAACTAACTTGATCCATTGTTCATCCAGACAAAGAGCGAGTCATATGTAGTTGTACTGCAAGGCATAGCTTCTGTAACTGCCACGTGAGATGGCTTGAAAAACCTATTGTTTTGAAAACAGCTAATTTTAAATCAAAGTAAAGTTTTTTTCCCTTGGAAAGTCTGGGAAGCATTAACTTGAATTTATGCATACATACGCGTGCACACATATGTATATATATGCAATCACAGACTAATGAATGTCTCCCGTGTGCTAATTATAAAGCGATTACTTGCACATTCATTACAGGGTATCCTTCTGCACAGCTGTTCCATTGCAATGTAGAATAATAGTTCAGTGCTAGAATGAAAAGCAACAGAGTCAGGGCTTGCCTGTTTGTGAAAGCTCAAAAAAATCCTGTGGTATGGGTTTTGTTTTATTTTTCAGTGATTCCATAGTCATCATTGAAATGCTTTGAAAAATGCCCAAGGGTTTTTCAATCTCCAGACCCACAACCTTAAAAAAGTAATATCGCAAACACTAGAATTCTAACAAAGTTTCTTTGATTTAGTTGTGGTTTATTCCAGTTTGTTGGTACAATAAGTGTTTAATACACAGTTAACTTGGCACAGTGCCATACAACATGAAAGGTTGTGACAAACACTGCATTATTTATTACCACAAAACGATACATATGATTCCTGATGCTTTTACACTAAGGGGACTCTGTAGTGTTAAATAACATGTCAGATCAAACCACATGTGTACGAAGATGCTTGGGAATGTAGACACTACATTATCACATGTTTCTAAATTACACTTTTCAACATCAAGCATTTTGTGAAAACTGGGCGGCTTTTTAATTTGGAAACAAATGTGGATTTACATTGAAAAGGCACATTTACAATTACTTTGTCATTAATGTGATTTTGATTTCACCACTTCCCATTGATGTCTTTTTCACTTTATCTGTCTATGTGTTGCTCCTTTACTGCAGCAATTATTGTCACTACTGCTTATTGTTGTCTCTCTGCCTCATGCTGCTGGGGAATATAATTAATGTTATTCCTAATGGTTTTCTTGCCTGCAGAGTTTGGCCACTTGGGAGGATGAAAACAAGATCTATTGCAAGCAAACTCTTATTGAGGGAGATGGCCCCAAAACATATTGGACTCGAGAACTAGCTAATGATGAGCTGATTTTGGTAAGAACCTTGAACCCACACAATGCATGCACCGTATTAATAGTTTTTTGTTACCATGTAGTATGACTTACTGTTGTTCCTTATGTAAATCCATCTGCAAAACTACCATTTTCATAATCCTCTACAGTACAATTCATACATCACTTTTTTTCAATTTTTTTTTTTTCTAAGAACAAATGAAGATACATGCAGTTTCTTACCGGCATTTTATTGCTATAACTTTTGCTGTACTTTTACTGGTAGAGTAATCACAGGTGGGTCACTTCTGCTCTATAAATTAACACCACCACCAAAGAATTTGCTTGATGTATTGCAGATTTTCTTTGGTGAAATTGAGATCAATGCATTTGACCTCATTTCTGGAGAACCTTCTTTTTTAGGCATGTGCATAATACATTGCTTCTTACACACAATCACATGGTGTGTAGCAAGAAAGATGTGGCATGTTGTTGGCATGCTCTAATCTCATTCTGTTTATTAAGAATACATCATTCCTCCCCCATCTCTGCCACCTTCCCCAATTCCGTGATCATCTCTGAATCCAGTTCAGAATTGCCTTCATGAGTTTCTCAGAAATACACCGATTTTCACCTTTGCTGTTGGCCAGCATCGCCCCACTCCTGTGTGACCTTCCATATGGCAGCAGGGTTACTCTGGGCATTGAGTAGCCCTCCGCAACTGCCTCACCATTTATGCCATTAATCGTGCAGTTTATTTATTTATATCAGACTTATTTCTGTTACAGTTGAATTCTTTTCACTGAATCTTTCCTCGGTAGTCCCTCTACATTAATGAAACAATATCCAGAACTGGATAAAGACACAGTGTCTCTGAGTTACAGGTAGCACAGTTCAGCCTGAGTTCAGAATCATTTTATTGCACATGTTCTTACTAGTGAATTCCAGATAAACAGTTGATTGGACTGTTACGCCTCATCAGTCTGGGTATGGAAGACATGCTGCTGGAGTGATGGGTAAGGAAACATCAAAGCACGGAGGTTTTATTTCAGACTATCACACTAGCTAAACCTCTGCACTTTAGAAAACAAACAGCCTCCCCAATGTTTCTCCAAAGCAGCTGGAGCTCTGTTTTTAAGATTGCATCTGAAACAAAAAACAGGACACAAACCTAACCAAGGATAAACAAAAAGCTTTTAAGGTGTTAGCATTGTTCCAGACATCTTGGAACTGTTCACCCAGCCCTTATGAGGAGGTGTATGCTGTTAGTGAAATCGCACTGGTTTGTATTGAATGAATACTTCCATTCTGGATTATTTCTTTTGTCTCGACCACTGAAATTCTTTTTATTATCAAAAAACTTGGGAGGCAAAGTACTTTGATCTCTGCTTCACATCTTTATATATAACACAGTGGACAAAATATATTCTCAACTATAATTTTTCTAGCTTTCTAACAATGCACTTCTGTAGTTTATTATTTAAGCAACAGACTACTGAGGCAGCTGTTAGATGAAGTGAACTGCTCCAAGCAAGGCAAGAAAGCCAGTCATAATACAATTGCCTTCTGCAATCAGCAATGTGAACTTACCCAGCTGGGGAAGAAAAATGAGGTCGGTTAAGAAACCAGAGCGATTCAAAGATTATAAAGCAATCTAATCTTTTTTCTTTGATAATATAGTCAGTTGAGCTTTTCTGAATTCATTATTTTTCAAATTAGGATATAAATTAGGAAAATCTGCTTCCTAGTAAAATATTTCTAAGAAATCAATCACAACTTTTGATAAGCTGTTTTACTGGTTAATTTCCTTGCCATTAAAATGCACACATTATTTTTAATCCATGTACATCTGGATTCAACTTCCAGTCATTAGATACTGTGTGTAAAAGAACCTAACCAATATGCTTAAAGTTTGTTACTGCAAATCCTTCTCTTAAAAACACTGATCAAGCCGCCTCTTGGAAGAACCTTCTCATTGTTAAGCTAAATCATTGCAAGACCTTGAGCCCTATCAGTATAAAGCAAGCTTTTCTTCAGTCATTCTTCAGTGTTTCTATAACCCCCTCCAATTTATCGATTTCCTTTCTAAATTCTGAACACCAGAACTGCACATAGTATTTTGCTAGCAATCACATTAGCACCTGATGTAATGGTGGCTTCATCCCCCTACCCTCATCTGAAATTGTTTTGACTTATACGCAAAGACTTTGTTAAATCTTCTTTGGGAACTTATGCTCAGCTGATCACGATCCCAAGTCATTTTCCTGGTTTCTGGTTCCCCAGACTGATCACCTTCCCCTCTCCTGTAAGGTGCGACTGTTCGCTGGTTGCAATGTACGATTTTACCGTGGCCACTATGAAAACATAGCGTTTGCTTCGAAGTGATCCAGTTCATTCTCTCTGTCTTTTACTTACTGATACGCAGTTCCATTCTCCTACCTCTTTTCTGGAGCATAATGGCCTCTTTTGCTTTATTAACTGTTAGGACATTACTTGGTCCTCAGGACAAAGATTTTCAAGCCCTTCATGACATTTGATGGGACTTGAATGTACAAATCTTTTAAATATGTGGTCAACATGTTCAAAATCTTCTGACACTGTAAAGCTCAGCAGTGAGGTGTTTCTAAGAGTGAAAGTGGTAAGTGTGAGGTCTCTGGTCCTTTGGAGAAGATGGCCAAAATTAACACTTTTGGGAGGCAGCAAAGGGTTCTGCTGTTTGGAGGAAGACAGAAGAGGGTAAGGGAAGCTACATTTTCTTGTCTGTGGCCCCTAATTTTAGAACCCCAGAATATTCCCCTCAGACCATTATTTGGGCTTCAAAAGCTAAACTACCTGAAAGGATTGGCTGAGGTGTGTTCCTCAGCTACAACAGGGAGCAAAGTAGGAATAGGAGCTCTTAGTGAGAAGATCCTGTCATCCCTCTCGATCTCTTGCCTCTCAGCTATGTTTGGGATTTTCATCCCTCTAGTAAAGAAGGATTCAACTTAGATTATTTTATTTTATGCTTGGAAATTTTCCGTGGATCTGAGACTGCAAACCCCCACTTACATCTACTTCTTCAAAGCTAAGATCGCAGTGAGAAGAGGATATCTTTCTTTGTCTTCTCCTTTCTTTCTTCTGCCATCCTCCCACCTTTGTTAGGGTTCTTTAGGACCTGAAATTCATTCTCAGTCAGTTTTGCTGCCCATATCACTTCCAACATTTAACAGTTTGCATCTTCACATTTCTCAAACCTCCCTGCTTACCTAAGAAACATTTTCTGTTCCTTTACTCTTTCTGATGTGCTTCAGTAAGCTTTGCCTATTTCCATTCTGGCCGAGTGCCTTAAATAAGCAGAAGGAAACCACATTCTTGTGAACTTCTAGAGGTCTGCAGCTGGGAAGCTTTCTTTTATGGGGCAGAGCCTGTGATGTAGCAGTTTAGGGACTCCATAAGGCTGATAGTTGTTCTCACAGTCTCTGCTGCTCTTTCTCTATCCAAAGAAATCTTTGAAGAAGTCTTGAGTCTCCTTAGCTATTACATGCATTTGCAGAAGAAATCAAGAAAACTCATACTCCATTTGGAAAAAGTTGCAAGAAGAAATGTAAACTGTGTTAGACTGAGGCATGAACGGAAAAAAGGCTTGGGGCAACAGGCAGGGGGTAAGGAATGAGTTTTGTTCTGCTAATACTGGCTGCGTAAATGTTGGAGCTTTGCCACATAATTTTGATCTAATATGCTGCATTGCTTAGGGGGTCCATTAGATTATGACATTTTCCTTGTGGAATGATGTATTTTTCTCCCCAGCACAGCATGTTAAATAAAATGCATTTATTATCACATATAATAAAAAAAAAATCAGTGTTGAATTGTCATGACTCCACAGAGCTAAAATAGAAACCATATTACTGTATAATTATCAATCTTTCTTGCATCCGGGCAGAAGAATTCCTTATGTTCTACAAAGATGTTCCCTTGGAGCAATATGATGGTCTTCCATGTCACATCATGTCCTCTGGTACACAGATGCTGGGAACAAACTATTTAGTTAGCAAAGGTTTTCTTTACCTTAAGGTGCCAGTTAAGTTTGCCTTTAGTTCTCCTTAGCTCCTTGCAGCATGGAGAATGAGATTACTCTTATTAGTAGCATAAATAGTATTTGGCTCATACAATGGCAGACGTAAGTCTAAAGTCCTGTTAGAAAATGAGTCCTTCCAGCTGAGTAAGGGACAAAGGATCAAGCTCTGCTTCATAAAAAAGGTGCAGTGGCTGTGTTAAAACATTGCAACTACTTTCATCAGTGCTGTTTACTCTAGTCTCATCTGATGTGCTTGGTGGGATTTCAGTGCTGCATTTTGAGAAGTACTGAACAATGTAGAGAAAAAAATTACATTGAATATGCAACCAAGGGTGGGTGAAAAGGATAGATCCCCATCAAAGTCCACATTTGTTTGTCTTGACTGTATCTTTAGGTTAAATTGTATTGTACTTGAAGACTGTAATGTATACAGAGAGTCAGAATATCTGTATTTACAACTCCACATTCATAAACTATACTTGGATTAGCACTTGAGCAATCAATATCAGAATAAAACACAAAAATATGTATTTACTTATGTGAAAATTAAGATCTGGGGTTAAGTCTATTCTGATATGCTTTTTCTTCCCTCTGTAATGTTTTTGCTGTTGCTGTGTGATTTTGTCAGGGACATTAATGAGCTATCAATCACTTGTGTAAGTCAGAAAAACAAAAGGTCTGCTCTTTATAAAGTTAAAGGATGCTGCTTCCAGATGTCAGCTATTCAAATGAGAAACATTTATATTCAAACTTTATTTGCATTGCTGCTTTCATGGCTGCTCATGCCTCTGTAGGTTTTAGTTTAATCTATAACACACAAACATTTTAAAGTGGATGATTACTGAAGAGGGGCTTTGAAAACAGCCTCAGACCACATTTTACACAGTTCACGTATCACACAGGGGTTCTCAGAATCAATTACAGCAAGGGTCAAAGATCAGAACATTAGGGGGGGTTCAAGCATGGTTTCTATTCTACATTCCCTCCCCAGAAAAATCATGCCATAGTTGATTAAGACTGGTGAACTGTGGAGCCTAGATGAGTGAGTGAACATTTTTTAAATTATATTGCTGGCTTCTAGAATTAAACATAGTAGGTGTGAAGGGTCAGTGCAGATTTGGAAAGATACTTGGCAGCTGACTGCTGAGATGTGTGATGTGCATAAGCCTTGTATCGAACAATGTTAAACTACCTAAGTGTTTAACTTTTCTATAGTTTTTGGAGAGTGATCTTAATTAAAATCAGTTTTCAAAAGGAGACTCACTCATAGTGGAGTGAGTGGGGGGTTTTGCTGCTGATCACATTAAAGCAGTCTTGATAAAATTTCAGTAGCGTATAATGCATACATATGTGTTGCATGGACCTAATGCTTTTAATTACTATTTGCCGCAAACAGATTTACAAGGGGGCTTAGGGATCTGCAGCCCCTGCTCACTAGTACAGCCTGGCCTGGGTCACATTACAAGCAGATAAGCAGGAACAGAAGCCAAAGCCATTTGCACCTTGCATGCATCTGATCCTGTATACAGCCTCTTACGATATCAGTTGTAGCTTAGACGTTTGCTGTCTACTGACTTCTGCTACTGGGAGATACCATTGTCTCGTATTTTTGCCTCTGTCATTTTTTTGCTGCATGACTGAGGGAACTGTGTGATATAGCAGTTCTCAAACACAGATATGAACATTTAGGTATTTTGATAAATGACCTGATTTTGCATGATCTTGTCAATTGATATCCTGCAACAAGTGAGGTTGTATGTTGGGAGATTTGCTATTAATACCCAAGCTTGAAAGTGGGGGCTGCACCTTCTGAGACTACGGCCCCACAATGATCAACCTCTTTCATAAAAGATTATGGGAGTTGGATGGGAAAGGAAATACACAATATGCCTTCATTGTGAAGATTTATGTCTTTATTTTGGATAACATGAAAGTTTGCATGTGTACAAAGCCTTTTCTGAGGATTCATTTAAGTAATATCTTCTCTTCTTCATGTTTTTTCTGATGTATTCTGTCTTCCCTTTGCAAGTTACCTCTGCAGGGTGGTCAGTCATGAGCAGATAACAGGGGATTTTTGCATGCACTGGCAGAAGTGATCTTTCCCAGGTGATTGGTTCAATGACAGTCTTCCTAATTCTGCTGTCTGCTCCACTTATCACAAAGGCTCCTCAGCAAATGTTTATAAAGAAGGCCTTCAGAAAGCAGATTTACTCATACAGTAATATATTACTGCCCTGTAATTCTCTTTTAATCTCTAATGATGTCAGTGGTCATCAGATTTTGAGTGAACTGGGAGAGGTCAATTTATTGGATTACGCCCCTGTGCAGGGCTTTGTTTTCAGTGTGCTTTTGGACTCTAAAGTACAGATTATAACAAGCTAAGTGAAGAAAACACTTCTGCAATTTGCAGTCCTTGCACATTTAAAATCCTGTTTTAAGTTTAGATAGAAGCCTTGCCTTGTAGCATTTTGTAAGGTAAGTGGAACCTTTGTAAGCTGATGAGAAGGTGGTGTTTGAAAATCCTGCATCTTCTCCTCTAGATCTGAATCACAGTTTGGTAGCATTGCACTTTTTTTTAGTTGCTCTGGTGAAACGATAGCCAGGATTGCTTGCTCTCTTTATTAGGATGTTCTACTCCTTTGGGTCATGGAAATCTTTAGAGTCTGCTTGTTCTGACAGACACTATCACTTCTTTCCAGTCTAGAATTAGAACCATAGACACTAAAGTGCTTCATCCTACCCCTGAATACAAGGATTTAAGTGTGAAGGATAGAGGAGTAACAGCCTTTTGATTTGGCCCTTCCCCTGAGCTTGGGCCCAGCTGTACATTAGATGTTTCTGTGAGTAACCACAAGAAAAGGAATGCAGCAAGTTTGAACACATTCCCCTCTGCTTTGTTTAGCAACATTTAGTGGAGTTTTATCAACAATGGTAGTCAGTTACAGTAAGATAGGGACACACCTTTTACATAGGTCCACATTTAAACCATGTACACAATCATGACAATCAAAGCCATTTATTTGTGTGCTTCAGTATGGAATTGGGTCACTAATCATCTGAATAGGTGTAAGGCATAAAATCTAAGTGCTAAAAATCACAGCTTATTTCTGAAGCAGGTCAGAGGCCACATAACCTAAGCTGGGTCTTCAAGGAAAGGATGCCTGACTGTTTGAGAAGTGCCCAGTGGCTACATGATACTACAGAGTAATTGTAATTGGGCTTGGCATGAATTTTATCTCTATATAATCTAGATCATAAAGATGTTGGATGTTGGAAGTACAAAACAAACCTCCATTGTGCTTTGTCACAAGTGTGTCGAGCTGTGACTCTGCACAGCAGTCGGTCTGTGTGCATACCAAGTGGACTTGCTGCCTCTGCAATGCATTCGGGATGCACCCATACTACTGAGCTTTCCCAGAAAGTTACTATTTCTTTTTTCTTCCGCCACAAATTTTTATCTTAATTTTCGCGCTCCCTTCTGTGGGTCTTGCAAGGAAGCTGCCAGTCAGGCTACACTGATGTCACAGGAGCAAGCTCTGCCCAGAAGCGCAGTCTCAGAGCTGGACACTAGAACTTCAGACACTCAGCCCTGCAGTGGCACCCTAGGAGAGACTTGCAGTACGGATCACATCTATTTCAATCTACTGTTCCCTGCAGTGTTCCCTCTCAATACAACTGCTGACCTGTTGTGAGAATAACTGCTGCTGCACAGGTTTAGGCGGAGGAGTTTGTCTCTTCATTTTCCTGAAAGAATGGACATTAATTTACTAGGGAGGTTACAAGAGTTTTGGCAAACTGCTGCTGCAGCCTTTCTCATTAGGACTGGCTGATGTGGCACCCGCTGACATCACAAGATGTGGCTGCGTAGCTGTGCAGTTCCAACTGTCAGACTGGGGCCGTGCCAGCTCGTGAAGAACACTACACAAAGACTGTTTTACTATCATCTGTGATTTGTGTTGAAATAGCAGCAGGAGGCTCAAACTTCACTGTGCTTAGCAGTGCCTGAATGCGCCCTAGAAAGGCAACCACTGTCACAGTGACCTTCCAGTCTCCACAGACAGCCTCAAGCCCTGGATGGTCTTGACTCTGACTTGCTTTCTCTGGCAAAGCTCCTGCTGAAATAATTTGCCTTTGTGTATAATTTTGAAAATGTTGAACGAAGCCATAGTAAGGGTATTTGCAGCTGGTGCTGTAGGCAACAGAGAACAATCTGCGTCCTTTAACATTAATTTTCAGACATTTTCGTGTACAAGCTAAAAATGTATATAAGATTGGTATGATAAGCTCTTTATATGCATAAAAACAAAGCCTATATCTCCAAAGTACTTACAGACCTTTCTCCTCAATAAAGTGAACAAAATATAAGCCAGAGACGGTTTTAAAGCCAACTGCTTTCAAAGAGGTGTTGGCTAAAACAGGCATAGAAAGCATTAAAACAAATAAAGTCCAGCTGAATTTTCATAGCACACTGGGGTAGGTCTTAATTATACTTTTCAGTGAGACCTTGGCAGTTATTACAGCCAAACATCCCACCTCGCAACTTGTTAGTGGTGAGATTGAATCTGTCTGTCAGTGTAGCTGAACGTGAATTTTTTTGCAGTTGGTATTTCCTCACTCTTGCACCCATTATTTCCTCCATGTTTAATTGCTTGCTTAGATTTTAGCCTGCCACACCTGAACTGACATACAAACGCTCTAGGGATTAGGTCGCTTTCTCAGACGGCTGCCACAATCACTGTCCTGCCTAAGTGTAAGTGCAGCACTACAGAGCGATTTAAAAACCGCAGGTTTTCCGATGCATGTCTGAAACTCAGTTTCAGTCAGTAGTGTAACAGCATATAACACCAGCTCTAAGCATCTGGCAAGCCTGGCTGCTCTGAGGTGCTGAATGTGGTGTAAGAGATGGGATGATAATGGGACATGGCCTGTAGTAAGTCAGTGACTTTCTGATGTGTAGTGATCAAACTTTTGTGAGATCTCACAGGTGTTTAGTCATGTGAAATGAATTTGATCTCTACAACATTATGTGCCCTCATTTCAGACCCTTATAATAGTTTAAAAATTCACTGGTGAAGGTTAGAGTATCCTGAAGGAAGGCTGTGATTGACACTGCCCACATTACAGCTTGGGAGAGGGGGGTTTGGTATCCTAGCATGGTGCGTCAGCATCTTGCAGCTGCATTACATTTACAGGTTATAGGTATACATTCTCCTGGTCTTCAGCGTTGTTCCACTGACTTCATTGCAACTCCTCAGATTTATATCTGCAGATACCATAGAATACCTTTTGAACATGCCATCTGAATTCCACCCCCAGCATTTCCAGTTCAAAGTGCTGCAAATCTTTCTAAATATAACAACAGTACATTCCAAATTCTCTTTGTTTTTTCATGTTTATTTATAATTGCATGCCAAGAAACTATAGAAAAGGGGAATTTCTGTGTCATTTATCATTTTGACAAAATTCATCGTGCCTTGGAAAAAAGGTCACTTACACTGCATTCCTCTTCCAGAATGACTCCTTTCTTTACTCTCATCTGTCAAAAGACATAGGAAAATGTATTTCTGCTGTAGAACTAGCTACTATAGTAAAGATAACATTAAAAAAGTGTTAAATGTTTGCTGGTTCCATCTCTTCTGATTGATTTCTATTTCTTTTCCAGACCTTTGGTGCTGATGATGTTGTGTGCACAAGAATTTATGTAAGAGAGTAAAAACATCAATTTACTTGTCATCTGGGATGAAGTGGAGAACTGTGAAAATCCCCAGTGTAATGAGTATCTGTGTGTGCTGTTACTAATGCGGTGTTGTATGTGACCGTGGGTGTTATATCTGAACACATATCCTCTGTTACGTGTATTTTGCTTTCATTTTTCATCGCAGACCTATTTCTTCCCACTGTTATGCCATTATTTTTCGTGTCTGCTTTGTATTTTGTAGTTGTCACCTGCTATGGTTTCATCAATTATTAAACTTATTGGGCATAACTCACAGCTGTTTTGGGGTGTTTTTAACAGAAAACCCAGCAGTGCTTTGGTTAGGACTGAAACACCTTTTACCCCCTGTTGAAGTCAGTGTGGAGTTGCACTGCTGTTGGCTAGCACTGTGCTGTCAGAGAACACCTCCCAGGGCAACACAAAGAGCAGGAGGGCAAGTAAGTGCAGGGTGTTCTGCGGAGCTGCAGGCTGCTCTCCCAAACCCAGAGCTCTGCCTTTTTCCTTCTTTCTGTTCTGCCTCCTTGGGAGAGTTGTTGAGGAACAATTCCTGTATCCTGGGCTTGCCAGGACTGTGGTTCAGCAGAACCAGACAAGACAAGGAGAGATCTTTACCCTCTTTCCTGCTGCGTCTCTGAAGAATGCCCAAACTTTCCCTGTTGAGACGCTTGTGATCCAAGTACACAACCCAGCTGTATCTACAGGACAAATAACAGTGTGATCATGACTAATACTTGTTGTCATGACACCCAAGCACCTCGGGCCTGATCAGAGAGCCAGCAGAATCTGACAGACTTGGCTTGTTTGGGCCATAAAAAGATAAAGCTGAGGAAAGCTGCTTTTCTCCTACCTTCTCACCTGCGACAGAGAGAACTTCGGATGGCACCACTCCCCCTCAGTGTTACAGCTCTCACTTCTGGTGACTCAGTATGTCATTCGTTGAACAACTAAGTATTTCACAAAGCAAGGGCATAGTTCAGGAATGAAAGAATCACCAAATTTAATGTATTTATTCTGGCTCAGAGTTCTGGCCACAGCACTAACAAGTATTAGATTCAAGCTGAACAGGCATTCCTCTAATGAACCAGAAACTCTTCTGTGCTTCAGCCTTGGAAATACCTGGAAATTGAGACTAGGAGCACTACTTATTTCAGTGCAATATCCAAGCTTATCTGACCAACTTTCAGCTTTGCAAGAATAATTTATCTGCTTCATGTCACCCAGTCATAGAAGATTTTTAAGAGTTTCAGTGTTAGTGGAGTATATGCCCTGTTCACGGGGCTGTGCCCAATATTCAGTATGGGAAAATAGGTCCAAATCTTCATTGTCTTGGAACAGCCATGGGAAACAGATTACTTTGTCTCTTCATCGCTCGCAGGGCTATGCAGAGAAGTCCCCTTTGACAGGATTGTCATACTGCTGTGGAGAAATCAGCCACGCGTTCTACATACTTCAGTGTGAGCCACAGCAGCATAACAGGAGAGAAATATAGGATGTCTCCTCTGCTCTGGCAGGTCACACTCTCTCTGCCATCAGCACTAAAGATACAATAGTGCAGCTGAAAAGGGAGATCTTTTCTTTCCACACTCTAGCCTTAAGCCAAACCCTGTTTCCAAGACCTTGGTTCAGTTGCTACCAATTAAATGCACTACATGTCAGCTCACATTGAAGCATGGGCTGAAATTAGTTCATTGTGGTTTGGTTACAGCTGTAGCTACCCCCTGGTAAGGATGAAACCATGAGGAGGAATGACAGTCATCTATCTTTATTTTCTGTCTTCTTTTAAGATTCAAATTAAAATGGTTGGGTGTTTTTTTCCAAACAAATTCCCCTTCAGGAGTATCTGGACCTGCTTGTGCAGTCAGCTGTGCCAAAGGGACTCCATAAAAAGTGCCAGGCTGAGCTAGCTCAGAGCTCCTCAGTGCTGCAGACAAAACTGTGTCTTGCCACATCAAGGCTGAGCAGTACATAGTGGTGTGTTGCAGGACGTGCTGTCACATGCCATATCCCTACAGCAGCAGGAGCCCACCAACACTGTGGAGAGCTTTGCCTCCACCTCCCGAAGGTGGGTGGTGGATGCGCTGACTGGTACAGGCTGATGAGACAAGTAGTAAAGCCAAAGCCGGTAGGTAGCAGGGCTGCTTTGCCATTCCAGAAAAATGCTACTCTTGGCAATTACCTTTTCTGCCTGTGTCTGAAGCAGCCCTGATGCACGGGTTGTGAGGGTTCAGCAAGGTACTGTTAGGAACCTCACATTCTCTAGAGCAAGTGAGTGCATTTAATGGAAGCAGTGATTTCTGTGTTTCATATCTAGGAAAGCTCATGCTAAGCTGTTGTGCTGCTCAAGGAAATATCCTTCAGAAAGCTTTACCGTCAACTGGAAAATACCAAGTCAGGTTTCCATCCAGTTGGCAACTACTATCCAGGTAGTAAAGCATGAGCTGTGTAACTGAATTGTAGAAGTTACGATTAAAAACAGGCTTTTGAGATACAAGCTGCCCTGCATAGCTGGGAACTTTCTTCTTCCAGGATTGAAACTGTTCCCCTAAGCTTCATTTGCAGCCTGGCATGGCAGAAATTCATTTCTTTAGTGATTTCAGTGTGGAAGCTTCACCACGTCATCGACGTTCATGGAGTTACATTAGAGTTACTGGCGCATGAGTAAATTCATATGAACAGAGGCTAGAATTGATCCAGAGTGTTAGTTTTATGGCTCATTGTTGAAGCAGTGCAAAGGCCAAATTGCATGTTGTCAGGCCTCCTGGATTTAAAAGCTCTTCAAATCTAGGCACACAAGGATTTGGAATGATTTTACTGGCCAAAAGCCCTGCAGTTGTCTCCTGCCTTTCTTTTCTTTGCTGAGATGGAGCTCCTTTGGGAACGTGGAAGTTGAACAATGCCAGGGTGGCCAACAGAGAGAGTTTTATGTACTTTTTGTGTAAAAAATAATGATTTCACCCCTCCTCAGATGAGGTGATGGAAGCAGAGTAGAGTTACTATAGCTGGCATCCACAAAAACTTAGTCTCACAATATCTGAGTGTTAAACAGTTGCTTAGCAGAATAGAATCCTGAAAGCTTCAGGCAGCCACCCTCTGCACATCAGAGAGAGGGATGTCTATGGGCAAAGGTGCCAGGACAATGGAGCACCTAAAGGTTACATAAATGGTTTGTTGATCCCTTGATAGCATGTGGATATCTGGAAAGTGGCCCAGGGATTTTATGGATATTGCCTTCCTGATTCAAATCAAAGAGACACTCTCTGTTTCACTAGGGCTTTTCATCAGGCCTGCAATGGAAGAAGCAGTGGAGCCAGGGACAGAGCCTGGCTCACAGTTCTGTGTATCAGTGAGCGAGCAGAAACTTCCTTCCCCTCATGCTGCTGTGTTGTAGTTAGCACTTTGTCACTTGACCTGCAAGCATTCAGTGGTTACAAGCATAGAATGGTGACAGACATAGCTCCTGTCTATCTGGATGGCAGCTGGTTGACCACTGTGTGCATAACCACCCACTGCACGTCTGCTGCCTTGCAAGTCTCCGTGCACAAGAAGCTAGACTTCTGAGGTCTGCCAGTGCTCAGTGGGGATGGCCAAATGACTTTCAGGCTTTGTTGCTAAGAACTTGCTGACCATATAAGTGAATGCATTAGGGAACTCTTGTTTGTGGATTTATTGTGCTACTATTTATGTTTAAGAGTATTTCTCCACACAAGGCTAGCAGAATACAGATACAAGTCTCCCTCTCTGAAATCTAAAGGCTTTGTCTTGCAGTTGCCTAAACAGTTGTGCTGGTTGAATGGACAGAGTACAAGTGAGCATTCAGTTGCCTAAACGTTAAGTGTCTACAGCTATTTTAGATGTCCCATGCACCCAAGAGATCTGTGCCTTCTTTTGGAGAGGCAGCAGCAGACCAGGGACAAAACCTGAGGGCATCACAACATAGATGGCTGTGATTAGGCAACCGACTCCCAGCCTGTGTGCCTGCAGGCTTGGGACCATGCTGTGCACTGCTCTGACCGCACTGATAACTAGCTGCTGCAGCAAGACAAAGAAAGAGTTACTCAGATATCTGCAGCAGCTTGGCACATGTGTAACATTTCACAAAAACAAAACTTCCCTGTGAGCAGAACACTAGGATACAGCAGCCACATTCTCTGCCCTAGGGCACGAAGAGTTCATTTTAGGATTTTCCTTTGATTTTCCATACTTTGTTCTTAAGCTGCTTTCATAAAACATTTATTGTTTATCTTTTCTCTAGGAAAAACAAACATCCTAACCAGTAAACAGAGCAGGCAGTGAAGTTGGATTCGAAATAATCCACTGTGGGAAACCCAAAATATGAAAAAAAAAGTCTTAGCCAGAAATATGATATTGCGTCGAATTGTTCAGTTCACATGTATCTGTACCACCAGCTACTACAGTGTGGGAACAGAGCTGTCCTCCTGCATGCTGTGTGCCCTGGAGAGCTAGGGCTGCTTTAGTTTGAGGGATCGGTTTTTGCACTCTGAGTGCTAAGAGATCTAGTTCTGCTGACAGGACGCTCCAAATCCCACATGGCTGCAGAATCCAAAGTCCATGAATCCTGTTAAAATATCTGCTGTCTGAACGCTGCCATGTCAGAAGTGGAACAGCCTAAGGTGTTCTCTTTGATATTGCAGATGGCTGGCTCGCTGGCTGGCTGAGGTGGGTGGGGAAAAAAATGATGTTATTGATAATGGAGGAATAGGTGGGAATAGATGTCGTAGTACTTTCTGCTAATTTCTTCATTTTCAACATTCTCCACATTGCCTCCCAGAACATGAGGCCAGTTTCAATCAGAAGCAAAAAAACCCCAGAATTCTTCAAATTTTAGTTCACTCTTACTTGACTCTTGCTGCACTCTGCTAAATCAGAGTGAAGTTCTGAAACCAGGGATTTTGTCTTGTATCTCTCACTGTGTCTCCATCTGAGGGCCTGCCAGTGATGCTCTGCTGACATGACCTGTGGCAGGCACTCAGGTTTTTTGCTATGTTCTCAAAACAAAGAGGAATCTGGCAGCTAATCTGTTTTACAAGCTTGAGTATGATTTGCTGTTAGAATTTGCTGTATGGTTACACACTGCAACTAGCGAGGAAGGTGGTGAGGCTCAAAATGGTTTCTGCAGCAGGCAACACCACAGTCTCCTGCACGAGCCAGCTGCTCGCTGGGAGAGGCAGTTCAGTTGCTTCAGCAGAAAGGAGGTGACAGTCTAAGTGACTGACTGAATGACAGATTTCTCCAAAGCCCTGTAGATATGAATCTCAATGTTAATCTTCACAAGATGTTCAGGTGGAGCTGGTGGACTAATTTCATCATAGGTCTGATGAGTTCACAGAAAGTATTCGAAGTGCTGAATCTTTTGTGCCTTAAGTAGCTGCCACTGCTGAGAGATAAAGGTGCAATTGGAAATCAAGTGGTCTTACCGAAACTGCAGATTGGAATAGCTACAGTGGGGCAGTGCAGAGGTCCTCTCTCCTCCAGCACCCGGTGCCTAAGGCCCTTCCCCAAGAACCCTGTGAGCCTGCAGAGCCCTTTCGCAGGCTGAAAGACATACAGCTAGTCTGCCTCCAAACCATGGCTTGGAAATACCTCTGTCTGCTTGTGTCCCATTCATTCCATCTCCTCACCTTTGTGTTGCACATGCACAAAAAATGGCAGGACTTCTTTACCTCCATCAGAGAGATCAAGGGACCTGCCACCTTTTTCAATGCACTGAGAAATTTTGGCATCTCAGGCTGGGCTGAGACAGACAGCATCACTGAAATATACAGCAGCTTTGATGACCAAGGGCTTAGGGAATCTACCCATTGAGTAATTCATGAAGAGTTTGCTCTCCTTTTGTGTTTAGCTTCTGTCCTGCCCTGTGACGCAAACCCAGAAAATACACCCACAATCTTAACATCTCTGGAGAAAGATCAGTGATTTAAAACATTCTTGATGGAAAGCGGTGTTATCAATGTTACTCAGAGAGACCTTTGGAGCACTAGTCTATTGTCCATGTCAATGCTGAGATTCTGATGCTATTAAGGCATTGCTGATGGCTGAAGTTATTTCTTTCCACTTCTCTTGCTGCAGTTGGGAGATTTTTAAAATGTTCCATATGTGGAAGTTTATGTACAGTTGACACTGTGCCATAATGATGCATAGTGAGTCTGGAACATCTAAATAATTGTATTAATTTGCATGTGATCCTCCATAGGGTGTGCCAGGACATCAGCAATGACTGCAGTGAGAAGTCTGTGTCTGAAGTAAGCACCTAATAACTCTTTTTGCAGAAGTTTTTAACACTAAGCTTATGCAGTCTGTGGCAAGTCTAGAGACTGAGAACATATTGCAGTTATTACAGAGCCTGAAGTCCAAGTTCCTTTTAAGGCACGTCACCAGCAATGTGTTTTAATCAAAAGTATTTCAGTGAAGTAAATTGGAATCACCTGGACCCGACTGGCATCATGTTCTCTCAAGTGCGATTTACTTCCTAATTCCTTTAATGAACTTGATATCAATACTTTGTGATGAACATGAAGAACAAACAGTAAGGATCTGTAATGCTTTTCATTAGCACAGGTTATAGGGAAATGTTGCGGTTGTTGGCTTTGTTGTGGCAACAGAGAGAATCTTCAAAACAGGTCACAGGGCAGCTGTGGGAATGGTCAGAATGCTGTAAAAGGACCGTTTTCAGGGACAGAGCTTTCTTCCTTGCTATTGTTTAAGTAACAGGAGAGTTAATTAATTCACTGATTTGTTGCTGACATTTCATCCTGCTGAAAAAACATCTAAGAAGATACTCCAGGACTTGGGGTGGGGGGTATCTTGCAGTGTTTCTCCTAACCCCACAGCCAGGGTCCCAAGCAGGATGGACACAGAATTCCATTTTCAAGGAAGGGCAGAAGGAGGCAAGAAAGGTGTAGTGTGTGTTTGTGTGTGTGTGACATAGCCATTGTGTCAGAGTGCCGAGTTTTCACACAGCTCTAGTAGTCATAGCTGAAGATGGACACGGCACTCTCCTGCTTTCTTTCAGTTTATTAGAAAGTGACCAATTTTGTTCAAGAGTTATTCACTGCTATCTGACTGAAAGACAGAGAGGTGGTATGACGGCGCAGACCTAGACCTCATTCCAGTCTTGGGAAACCAGGCTAAAATACCCTGAGAGGTGTGCAGCTGGCACGGTTTTAGTGACAACGGAATACTGTACACTCCTGCAGGTAGAGTGAACAGTGCTATGAAATGTACCATTCCGTTATTTCCCCAAAGCTTTTTGGTTTTATCTTGTGGATCAACATTGTGGCACACAAGATTTTTCATGCAAAATTCCAACAGCTCTTTCCCCTCTCACCACAGGTAGTATTCTGTGTGTTATGTCAGTGGGGAACAATCTACATTGTAGAGAAAAGTTAAAAAAAATCTCTAGTACTTGGAACCATAGAAGAATCTCAGAATAAAGCCCTGAATCTGTTCCAAGGTAGGGAGGAGGAGAAAGAGGGAATTTATAGCCTTTTCTACCTTTTATTCCATCTCGATTTTGGCTGAGAAACAGAATTTAAGGAAGAGTTTGAATACTCTGCCATAATTAAAAGCCTGGGAAGAGTTTCTTTGTACGCTTTTTTAACTTACATGCGTTTGAACAAATTGCTGTATAGTTCCCTAAACAGTTTGACATTTGCTTTTGTTAGGGAAAATTGTGGTTACATCTACTTTTGACCCTGATGTCTTGTGAAAGAGTAAATTGCTCTCTACCAAGTTTAAACAATCACATGCACTAAATGCTTGTAATAAGTGCAGTGGCCTGTTAAATTAAGCTTGAATTTATTCAGGATATGTTAATTTTATGAATGCTTTTGAATAAGTAATTATCATTTTGCCTGAAGCCTGTCATTTGGATGCTGCAATAATTAGGGTGCCCAGTAGCCAGATTTTATCATCTAGTAACACAAAGCAAATACAGAAGGAAATTGCTGGGTGAGGAGAAAAACTTTGTGTCTCGGAGAAGAAGACATTGGGATAAGACTTTAAAAGACATGTCTCTATAAGCAAGACAGGACTTAACGAAGTTGTTGGAGCTGATTCAACAGCGACAGGGTTGCCGAGCTCCTCTCAGATAGCAGCCGTCACAGCTGGGGGACTGGAGGCAGAAGCCGGCGACGGCCCACGGGGATGGCTGGGGCGGCCACTCCTTGTGCAGAGCAGAGCATAAGAATCTGATAGCAGCCCACTAATGTGCATCTGGTAAAGAGGAACAGTTCACACAAGCTGCTCATAAAAGATGAGATCAGTCTCAAGGAAATGATGACAACCTACAAGCATCCCGGTGTTCACTGGCTGGGAATGGCACGAATCTCCCTCTCTGTTACCCAGTCCTGGGAGGTGTACAATCATTATGTTGTACTGCAATCTGGGCAGCAATTCTTAGCTCCTTCCTACAAAATTGCATTATTGCCTTGCAAGGATTTTAGTACCATGGTCACTCACATATTTGTAAAGGTGCTTTTTAAGTTAAACTCTTCTCTCTGTAGTTTGGGCTTATGCTCCCAGTAGAGTCCAACGAGTCTCTGTACTGTCCGGAGTTTCCAGAGTTTACTATTGCTGCACAGAAGATGGAAGGAACTAGCCTGCTTTGGAGGGTTATCCATAGAAATAAAATATGAAAAGACCTATGCCTCACGCAAATGTGAGACATCATGGAGCAACAGGGTAAGGAATGCTATACACAGAGCCAGTGCCAATCAGCAGACCAAAACACCATGCCTTTGGTCAAGGAAGCAGCTCTTATTCCTTCCCTCCACCTGCGTGGCCAGAGTCAGAATGTACCTTTCTGGGTGAGTCTAGGAATAAGGCACAGAAACATAGGAAATGACAGAAAGGTGGATGCTCAGGGACTGCAGCTGTGATTTCCTAAGATGGAGGATGTTTTTGTGGGACACATTTTTATCCCTCAGAAAGAGATGCAAGCGTGTCCTTATATTTAAGGATGTCTTACATAGCTCTTTCTCCACACCTAGTTAAGGCCTCAGTCCTGCAATTGGTATGTTGAATGCCGCTCACTTGAGAGCAATACGGTTACTTGCTCAAAGGCTGCTTAGCATGTGTTGTCCATGCACACACACACTTCTGCACTGGGAGATCTTGGTGCAAGGCTGTTGAGGGAAACTACTGGTGTGGGCATAAGGAATTTCTTTTAATGCTCATCTGTAAAGTGCCAGCTGCATTTCTGGCTGTAAAGATAGCAACAGTGCCCTTTGTATATATGACTTTAAGGGCGTAATTTGTCTTACATTGGTATAATAACTACGATCTTCTCATGCTTAGTGTTGCAAGAATGGCCAGAAGGCATTCAGCCTGCATGAAGCCTGCACCAGGGATGTATTCTCTGCAACACGTGGTAAAGTCCTCTATTGTTTCTGGAAATCTTTGTAGTTTGAATGCATTATTTGGCTGTCTGATCATCTGTGTGCATGATTAACTGGGTACTTTTGACTATTGTTTTATAAAACTGTGGCTATGAAAATGAAATGGCCTTTTATTTTGTTTGGGCAACAAAGTGATTTATGAAAAGACACATCCATTTCCCTGCTGGGAAGTTCATGTGTGCTTTAAGCCCTAGAGCTGCCTGTGGGCTGAGACTGTGCCTTTGCCATAGTTGCTCACCATTTACACTATTGGAGTGCTCAGGAGGGCTGAGTCCCTCTGCTGCTCCAGACCCTGCTGTGCTAGCTGCTGGCTTGAGGACCTCCCAAGCTTCAGCCTCTGGAAGTGCCCTGGAGAAATAGCCCTGGGGACAGACACATTCCTCTTCCCCTCGGGGTTCAAATGGTCCACAGGCAGGTTGTCACCTCTTGTATTTCAGTGGCGAGCTGGAGGGACAGGAGGAGAATTAGAGCAGCACAGAAAAGAAATCATTCACATAGCCTTGCTCCAGTAACTCCCTCTCAGCTCTCTCTGCAGCAAGGCCCTCCTCCAGAGCCACCCCATTTTCACTTCACTGGGTTCCTGGCTCAATCTGGGCCTCAGAAACACTGCCCCATCTGTCTGGGGGGCGGGGGTGTCTCAGGACAACCCTCACTTGCCTGAAATGAAGCTGTGCTCAGCTTTCGTCTGGAGTTACAGCTGAGTGCATCCAGCTTGGTCTGGGCAGCCATGATAGCTGGCTGAGCCCACCTGGCTTCATCTGGTGAAGGGTAAATGACTGAAAGGATGAAAACGGGGCTTTTTAATTACCAAGCCACCTGAATCAATAGGGAGCTCTGCATGCTCCTACGTGTGGTCTCCATGGACCCCATATGAAAGATGAAGGCAGCAGCGACCTCGTTTCACCACCCTTGCCTCAATCAATAGCTACCAGCTTTTAAAGTCCCAAAAGGTGTGATTAAGCCTCTGCTGCATGAAGTTAGCATTTCCTAGCATACAGCCCATTGTCCTGACTGAAAGGACCTAAAAGCCCTTATTCTGTGAGGGTTAATGACCAGATGTCCCTGGAAGGAAGCCCATCAGCCTGGCCCTCAGTGCTAGGAATTACTGCAGCTGATTTCATTCCCCTTTGCATCCTTGTCTTAGCTTCAGTGGGCAGCACGGAACATTCCACTTGAGTAAACGAGTGTATGTGTGCAGGAATAATCCTAGTGACGTCCTGGGAGGGGACTGGAAAGAGAGTTGTATTCTTCATTACTGTTGTGTGGAGGATGCTCTCAGTCTGTGAGAGGAAGCATCAGACGGATGCAAACTCAAACCGTTCCATAGCTGGAAGGATGATAGTGCGTGTTTCAAGTCCACATATTCAGCACTTTCTCTGGAGCAGTTCCTCATACAGAGTAAGCACTTGCGTAAATATGATAGTGCCAGCAAGGCTTAAATCAGACTGTCCTCTTGTATTAGCGAGGCTTTAATAATGCATGAACAGGACAACGGCATTGTCTGTGTGAAAACAGTAAGGACAGGTTTATGGTTTGCAAAGGCAGATGCTTCAGCACCTTTAACAGGAAGGGAATGGGCAGCATAGTTTGGAGAAATGAATGAACAAAGCAAAAGTTGCCTCATATATGACATATGTAAGCTGCATATTCAGCAGTGCTAATATTGATACAGCATTCTCTAAGGGCCATTTCAGTGACACCATTTTCGTGCAGAACTCCAACAGTACATACATCAACTTAAAAGGGTTCTCTGAGCAGCTGGCTTTCTTACTTGTGTTTTTCTTTTGCATTATTGATCCCAGAGCTCAAGAGGCTGTAAGGACATCTCACTCCGAGGAAAACACTACCACTACTGCTAACAATAATCTTCCTCTCCGCGTGGTGTGTTATTGACTGTATGTTACTTCACTCAGGCAGCGCAATTGGATGGGGAATTTGGTTAGCACCATAAAACCAGGGTATGTGGTAATTACTGGGGTGTCATTATCAGTCTTACGACATGTTTTTGCAGTTGTTAATTAAGGCTTTTCTTTTCCTTTGTATGTTAAAATTTTGAAAAACTTTGAACAGTATTTCTAAATCTCTAGTCCCTATAGCCAGCAGCAGCTTTGCTTTTGGTGAAAGAACAGCCCTGTAAGTCTTCTTTCCGTAGGCTGTGCCTTGCAGGTGAGTCCATGCGTAAGGACAGGTCATTAAGGATTGCTGCTCAAGGATGGAGGCAGAAATAAACTTACAGATGCACAGAGTATGGAGCACAGATGAATCCAGTCATGATTCCGTTTGAGTGCAAGATTAGTTTCCTCTGCTCCCAATCTAGGTCACAGCAACAAAGACAATGGGAGGGACTGACTGAAGGCAAAAGGAGTGGCGCTGAAGTTACTCGTGTTCAACAGCTGTCTAAGTCTAAGCCAGATGTCTGCAATCTTAAATATTCTGGGGGAACAGAGGTCTGTACCTGTGTAGACTCTGTTGTGGGAAGAAACTGGATCATACATTTATGTAAATCCACGCAACGACCTTGTAACTATCTTACCTGTGCTAGTGGTAAAAATTGCTGCTTCTGTTCATGCTAAAAGTATGCTGAACACTCATTTTCACAGCTAGCTCATACTATGCTTTTTTCCTACTGCTTCACTTCCTTTCCCAGAATAAAATAAATGTTCCTTGAGTTCAGTACCATGAACCAAACATTGATACAGATTAAGATGACCAGCAGATGATGGGAAACAGAACATCCAGCTAGACTTGTTTATCATAAACAAATATTTTGAGGTGCATTGCTCAGGCAGTGATTAGTTTGCCAGCTGTAGGCAGAGCTACAGAGGAAATTAAAAAGATGGAGCATGCTGAAAACTGCAGAGGGAAGGAAACTACAGCAGGGTACACTGATTTATAATGCAGCAGGGAAAGAGTGGGGTTTAGACTAGGATCTGCTGGTTTTTAAGATTCTTGCGTCTTTGACAGTCAGCCTGTCTGTGAGACTGTCATGCCAGCAGTGGAGCGGAAACCATTTTTTTTCCCCTGATAGGCAGGAGGAGGGGAGAAAACCCTGCATAAAAACCAGTCTCTCATAAGAGGCAAATATTGCACGTACCTTTTCAAAATCCTTCAGGATGCAGCTGCAGATAACGAAGACAAATGATTCCTTCAGAATGCCAATAAAGATAGTAACGGACACAAGCTATGCCTAGAATTCGCCTCAGCTTCAGATTCTGATGGCAACAAAGATAATAGCATAATGGAGCCTATTAATGCAGTACCAGGCAGAAACAGACAAAAACTAGGAGGATGAAGAGTTATTTTAAATCTCCAAGTGATGTGTACAAAAGAGTCTGAGGTGCGAAATCATTGCTGAGATCATGAAAACATGAACAGTACATGCTGAATAACGGAAGTACATTACGGCCTTGCTACCTTTACTTGCAGGTAGTATGAGCAGCATCTCTAGTGCCCTCTCCAAAATGAGATATCTCAGCAACAGCATGAAGTGGAAAACAGTCAGAATGTTTTCAGAAATACAGTTCATTTTGTCAAGAAACATCAAACAGCAGGCCCCAAACCTCTCCTGTCAGCAATGGAACAGGAAAATTCAGTAGGTTTAGGGTAGGATTTCTGCTGAAAAAGCAGCCACTTATAGAGAACATCCCAGTAATTCTGGCACTCAGTGGTATTACAAGAGACACGGTAAAGCTAGTTCCAAGTTCCTCTTCCTGTTTTAGACGATGCTGTGAGTTTCAGTCTGCTGATATGGAAAATGCCTGCTTATGGTAAGAGCTTTTTGGCAGCCCAGGGATTCTCCTAATCCCCAGAAATGATGAGAAGATCTGAGAGAAAGAAATCTAAACTGTATGCACTTCTAAACCAGAATTCTAGTCACCTTATCACTTCACACCTAATGCTATCTGATAATGCAGCAAGGCTAGAGTGTCTTTTTGTGTCACTTCCTCTGATTTTTAAGAAAATTAGGGACATAAATGAAACGGAATAGAAGAAAACATATTTTGAGCTGGAAGTTCTGGAGAGGGAACTGAGAAGAGTCAAGGATGGGACGAAACATATGAGGAAGTAGAAAGCCTGGTTCATTTTTGTCAAACTCGTCACAGGATTCCTGGATGATAACGCAGGCACTGAGCAACAGCGTAGGCCTGTTCTGTGTACAACAAAATATGAAGCTGTCACTAAGCTCTGCTGAGAACAAGGCTGTGAGTGCAACCGACACGCACAGCACTGGAATAGCTGCCCTTACAGGTCAGTGCTGAAGGTACGGCTGGCAGCCTGTATCAATAAGGTTTAATCTGCTACCTGAGGAGACCATAGATGTATCACGGGAGTCTGTGACCTCCCAGAGGGAGACTGACTACTGACTTCACTAGGATGGTTTAGAAATGGTCTTGTAGCCCTTCAAGGCCTCTCCTCTACTGATTTATCATCTCATATGCTTTTGAGAATCTCTTTCACACCTGCCCTAGAAACCTCAGCCTGCTCCTTTTGAAACTTGCCCCGGTAGCTCTCTTAGACTTTCACACATTTGTAGAACTCCCCAGAGCCACAGTATGTTACCTCCTCAGAGAACCTGCCTATGCCAAGGAGCCTCTGACGCACAGGACAGTGGTGTCACAGCAGAAGGGCTGTGCCACTGGTCCTGACGGTCACTGGTGCTCTGGGCTTCCCCAGCTGCCTGTCAGCTCTCAGATGGCAAAGCTATCACAGCAGGAGCAATCTCTGTTACACATGCATGGTCTGTATTACAGGGGGGCCTCTGATTGGAGGCAGCAGTGTATTACTCCGAAATAGAAAAATACCACTACTAAGAGAACAAAGACTTTCAACTGAGATTAACATTTTATTGCCTGGGCAGTAGGTATCAAAGGGCTTTATGGCTCTTCTGGAGGCACTTCAGTCCAGCTGGATTAAAATCAGCACAGCTGTTCCCCAACTGGTTTTAAAAATGCTTCCAGCAAATGCCACTTCCTGCTGTTGCTGTCCTTCTTCTGGAAGCTGCACCATCCTGCTCAGCCTAGCTCAGAGACTTGCTCTTCCACTTCCTCCTCCTCCTCCTCCTCCTCTTCTGTGTGTTTGCTTCAAGCCCAGCAGTCTCCATCCGTGCAGCCTCTCTGCGCTTCCCAGCAACAACCTTCAGCACAAAATTAATGAGTAGAGCATGGCAGGGGGTTGCCAGGAAGCAAATAAAATTGCATACACAAACAAATGAGGCTGTCAGTATAGGAGTTGTCAGGCTCCTCTTACTCTGCTCTCCCTTCTACACTGGGCTTGGGCACCAGGAGTGTATAGCTCTGACTGGTACTTCCTGCACTGATGGGTCAAGGTGAGCTCTGCTATAGCCAGACGACTCCTAATCTGCCTTGGGGCTGCTCAGCAGAGGCAGTGGGACAGGTGTTTCCCTTTACAGGCCATGTGGAGGTGAAACTTTCAGATAGTGAGGACTGCACAACCAGCAATAACAATTGTTTCTGCCTCTGCTGTGGCTGATGGGGTACAGAAACCTTTGGCAGGGATGGAGAAGGGCTGGAAGCCCCAGGCCTCTAACTGCACTTGGAAGTGAGCAACAGTGTGTACATTTAACAGAAAATAGTTGAGAGTGCCTGTGCTGAAGAAGCCAGGACAGCAGGACTGGAGCAGCCCCTCTTCTGCTAAAGAACTGTGGTGGGCGATCCTGGTGGGAAGCTGACCAGCAGAGTGACAGAAGGACAGTTCAGAGCCTGTTAAAGCTCCTTTGATTGCTCTCCGATGCACTGCGTTGAGTAAGGCTCTTGCTGTGCTCCAGCCTAGATTTCACCCATCTCTAGGATGCAGATGCCATCTGCAGGAGACACTCGATCCAGACTCCTGCAAGTTACAATAGCTGGGAAGATTTAATTCTAGTAATCAGAAAAGAGACTCTGCCTGCATCCCTGCCTGCACCCCGAGAGGGAAGCACAACCCTTTTTTGTGGAGGAGAGAGCTGCAATGGCGGTTGGCAGTGAAACAGCCTCTCTCAGCTCGGGTCCCGGGGCGGGGGAGCCTGGAGAGTTCAGGCACCCCTCCTAGTGTAGGGTGTAGATTGAAGGTCTCTCCCTGTAGAGCTGGGGGCTTCCCACCTCCAGCAAAAGTGTGTTTGACAGTATTTAGACTGAAAGACTCGAGTTGTCTGCTCCCCCAGCTAACTTCTTCCCCAATGTGCCTCTTAGGTTCTCCTAAATACACAGGTCTGTGGGACTCTTATCTAGTCCTGACCTGAGGACCAGTTTCTAAGACAGATGATGTTCTTATCTCTGACTAACCAGTTTCTAAGAAGGATGGGTATGGTTTTGAATGGTCATTAGCTTCATGAGTTGGGTCTTATCTTGCTAAAAGCCTTGTTTAGTGCAATATATTAGGAAATCCCGAGCACACTCCCAACACATCTCTCTGTCCTTTGGGTCACAGTGCAGGTAATACAATACCAAGACTGAGCTGAAAACAGAACTTGCTGTGAGCCAGGTCCCAGCTCACCAGAAAACAAAATGCCGAAAGCAACTTGTCCTGCTGTGGAGGTTTCCACGGATGACTGAAGATTGTCAGGTGTGGATAAGCTGTCATCATATTAGAAGCATTTAATAGCGATCAGCAGTTTAAAAGAGCCTTAATACCATCCATACTTCCCTTGTGCACTAGGGAATTGCCGTGCCTGGTGCTGAAGGGTGTAACTTTATGACCATTCTTGCCAACTGTTTTGCTAAATCTCCCAAATTTCTTTCTTGAGGATGTATGGAATGTGCTCCCTGCTGCCACCCCTCTCTGAAGGGATGGAGCTCTCGGCTTGCTGCAGCTGGGATGTGCCCTATAGCGGTGCCAGGCACTCAGCCCTCCTTGCTTTCTTGCCTCCAGATGTGGCAAGTGGTCCTTGCCAGACTGAGCATTCTCTGGCAGTGAGTGAGAAAAGCAAGCAGATGGGCTCTCCAGAGCGTGTGTGAGCAGATGGCAGGTGAGCTCTACCTTCCGGAGGTGGAAAACACTTGTTCCCAGAGGTTTAGGGGTGAAAGCTCGGCCAGCAGTGCCTGGGCTTACAAAGAATCCATCCCGAGGTGAGAAAGCTGAACTGTGCCTCCCCCCTTGGGTTCCAGCAGTGTTTAGGAAAGAAGGCGACAGATGCCATCCATTTAAAACAAGCATGTCAGTAACAACCACAGCCTGAACCAAAACAGATGTCATCTCTATGGCTGTTAAGCCTGAGATTTCGCAGGCTGCCATAAGCGCTGGACAGCGTAGCTTGAGGTTCTCCAGTCGCCTGTTGTGCTTCCTGAAATGAAGACCTCATGCTCACACCTCAGAATCCAGTTAATCTGCCATCAGCACCAAATAGTCTTTCTTCCTCCTGACATCTCTGGGAAAAGGCTTTGCATACACTTCGACTCCGCTGAGAAAGGCGATTTTTCAAGCTCCCTAACAATACAGGAGGACCAACGGTACTGCAACCTGAAAATAGGTGCCTGTTTTCAGAACAGTAACTGTTCACCATCCCATTCTTTTATTATACGATCTGTTTGAAAGTAAGTAAAGTATTTACTGAAATTCCCTTTTGGTACTAATTAACTCTTCACAGCAAGGCTGTTCTCCCAAACACAGTTTGTGCAGCATCCCATATACTAGCTCTTCTCCCAGAAGTAAAAATCATCTTAAAACACCTATTTTCTTCATCTGAAGAAGTAAAATGTACTGAGCCCCAGACATAAGTTCTGAAAAGCAGCTTCCCTGATACTTGAGCCTCTCTTTATACCCAACCTGAACTTTGGAACAGTTCAGGTGCTATCTCTAGATATTCACAAGACAGAATTATCATCTGATTTACTGAGAGTCTGCTGCATGATTGGGAGGGACTTTGAGAGGGGTTTTAGCATTGTGTATGTCTGCCTAAATAGCAGCTCTTGTAAGAGATTAAAACAAACTTTTGGACTTCCTGAGTGCCAGCATTTTAGAGGAAAAATTATCAGAGCAACTTGAATTGCTATCAGTGAACCAAGTAATAAGCATCAGCCCAAGGTAATTCATATCCCAGGGGATGAGAAATCTGGGGACCGTTATTTCTCGGTGGAGCCCTAGCATGGGTAACACTTGACCTCCAGTGTCTTTGGTGACACTGGCTCACGCAGCACAGACTCATTGCCATACAGCTAGTGTTGGGAATAAATGCTTTCTCCTCTGGTAGTTATTAATCTTCTTATTTTGATATTAGCGATTTTGTGCAGTGATTATAAGCAATTTACAATCCAAAGTGAAACTGAAATTCATATTCTTGGAGATTACATGGTGGCACTGACAATACTGTATTACAGAAAAAAAATACAGAAGCAAAGATTGTATCTCCAAACCATGTAGTAGCAAAACTGAATAGTCAGTCATGTTCTTACTGAAATATCCAGCCTGCCATGGTCTTGGTTTACAGCTTACCTAATTCCTGTGACTGTGCTGCTGTGCACAAGACACAGGGGAATGTGACTATTGGATTTTTTTCTTACAAAGTGTCCAACATGAATTTTACAAACCCTTTTTTCAGTTTGTTGCTGAAAATATACTTTGTGATCTTTGTCATTAGCTGCCCCAACTAGCTCCAACTTTGACACAGTCTATGCGTAGATTACTACGTGTCTCACCCACTTGTGGATTAGTTCCCCCCCTTGATGAGGGGACTGGATCATCTCTCCTGCGAGGAAAGGCTGAGGGAGCTGGGCTTGTTCAGCCTGGAGAAGAGAAGGCTGAAAGGGGACCTTAGAAATGCCTACAAATATCTGCAGGGTGGGTGTCAGGAGGACGGGGCCAGACTCTTTTCAGTGGTGCCCAGCAACAGGACAAGGGGCAACGGGCACAAACTGAAGCAGAGGAAGTTCCAGCTGAACATGAGGAAGAACT